>Ga0213839_1000466_pt1 | contig 50589 bp, 37 predicted proteins | sample SWPATP21_FD_160075 | JGI IMG/M metagenome (GOLD analysis project Ga0213839, IMG submission 160075) | Coastal seawater microbial communities from Marineland, Florida, United States - SWPA TP2 #1 | ecosystem: Environmental > Aquatic > Marine > Coastal | place: USA: Florida | collected 2016-08-14
CGGGCCTCGGCGGGCGTCGGGGACGGCCAGGGCGCACCGCTCGAGCGCGGCGAGGGTCGCGGCAGCGGCGCCCGGGCGGGAGGAGAGATCGGCGGGACCGAGGCGCGCGAGCGAGTCGGGGAGGACGTGGACGAGGCGGCCCCTGCGGGTGAGGGTGAGCCACAGGGCGTAGTCCTCGGCCTGGCGCAGGCTCTCGTCCATGCCCCCTGCGTCCTCCCAGTCCGCCCGGCGGAGGGTGGCGGTGGAGGCGGCGACGAAGCAGTCGAGGACGAGGTCCTCGTGGGGGTGGTCGCCGGGGGCGATCTCCGCCGGCCGGCCCGAGCCGCGGGGGTCCTTCGCCAGGAACAGGCCCCCTTCGGCGGGCAGGGCCTCTCCGCAGACGAGGGCGACGTCGCCACGGGCATCGAGGACATCGAGCGCCAGGCGGAACCGGCCCGGGAGCCAGCAGTCATCGTCGTCGAGCAGGGCGATGAAGGGCGCAGTCCCCCGCTCGGCGGCGCGGTTGCGGGCCCAGGCGGGGCCTCGGCGGTCGGTGTCTTCGACGACGTGGAGGTGCAGGACCACGTCGTCCCCGAGGAGGGAGGCCGGAGCGGAGTCGAGCGCCCTCTGGAGGGTGTCGCGCCCGACGGTCGGCACGAGGACGTCGACGTGGCGTGGCTCGGTCATCGCCGCGGGAGGCCCGTCATCGCGTGGCGCCGGGCACGGCTCAGACCCCCATCGTCTCGCGCAGGGCCGCGAACAGCGCCTTGTGGCCCTTGCCGATGGTCCCCTTCGCCGCTTCCTTGCGCGCCTGGCGCGTCAGGGTGCGCAGCCGCTGACGGTCGCCGTCGGGGTGGATCTCGAGGAGCGCGTTCACGCCGTCGTCGCCCCGCTCCACGAGGCGGGTGCGCCACACCTCCACCTCCATCAGCGCACGGTCCTTCGGAGTGGCGCCCACGTCCTGGTCGAGGGCGGCGCGGACGGCGTCCGGGTCTTCCTTGCGGAGGACCCCAGCGACGGCGAGGAGCTGGCGGCGGTACCCGTTGCGGTGGCGGGCGCGGCCTTCGAGCTCCTTGGCGATGGCGAGCTGCTCGCGGGCGGTGTCGGAGATGGGGAGGTGCTCCCACTCGTGGGCCGCCATGGCCACGAGCTCCTTGGCGAGGGCGAAGACGGCCTCGGCCTCCTTCTTGCGCTGCACGCCGCCGCGGCCCTCCCGCTCGCCGACGGCGATGAGGCCTTCGTCCGGGTCCTCGGCGTCCCGCTCCCACTGGAACTGCTTCTTCGGCATGGGTGGCATGGTAACGGCAACCGCGGGCGCCCTGAGTGGGGCCCGCCGTCGTCGGCGCGACCGGCCCGTTAGGATCCCCCCATGGACATCGCTGAGATGAGCCCCCGCGAGGGCGGCACGATCCTGGTCGGCCTCTACGTGCCCGACTGCGTCCCGTCGCCCGAGGAGCGCCTGGAGGAGCTGGGCGCGCTCGTGCTCGCTGCCGGCGCCGAGGTGGCGCATGCGCTGTGGCAGCCGGGGAGCCGCGCCGGAGTGCCCCGGGACGCGGCCACGTGGATCGGCAAGGGCAAGGTCGAGGAGGTGGCGGGCCTCGTGGAGCGCCTCGACGCGAGCATGGTCGTGTTCGACGCGGAGCTCTCGCCCGCCCAGATCCGCAACCTCGAGAAGCTCGTGGGCACCCGGGTGATCGACCGGTCCGAGCTCATCCTCGACATCTTCGCGGGCCGCGCCCGGACCCGCGCCGCGGTGCTCCAGGTGGAGCTCGCGCAGCTCGAATACACGGCGCCGCGCCTGCGCGGGATGTGGAGCCACCTCGCGCGGCAGGCGGGGAGCGGAGCGGGCTTCGTCGGGAGCCGCGGCCCGGGTGAGAAGCAGATCGAGATCGACCGGCGCATCGTGAACCGCCGGGTCACCCGGCTGAAGCAGGAGATCGCCGAGATCCAGGACCGGCGGGCCCGCACGGTCCAAGGCCGCGACGACTTCACCGTGGGGCTCGTCGGCTACACGAACGCCGGCAAGACCACGCTCATGCGGGCGGTCACCGAGTCCACCGTCGAGGGGGAGGACGCGCTCTTCGCCACCCTGGACACCCTCACCCGCCGGTGGGAGCTCGACGATCTGACCGTCGTCCTGTCCGACACGGTCGGCTTCGTGCGGGAGCTGCCCCACCACCTCGTGGCGAGCTTCCGGGCGACGCTCGAGGAGGCGATCCACGCGGACCTGCGTCTCCACGTCATCGACGCGTCGCACCCCCTCGCCATCGAGCAGATGTACGCCGTGCGGGGCGTCCTCGACGATCTCGGCTGCGACCGGGCGGACACGGTCTCCGTGATCAACAAGATCGACGCCGCCGATCCCGACGCTCTCGACGAGCTGCGCCGGGCCGCGACCCTCGACCAGAACGGCGAGGAGTGGGAGCACGGCGGGGTCATCGAGGTGAGCGCAGTCACCGGGGCTGGCCTGGCCGCCCTGCGCGAGCTCGTCGCGGGGCGGGCGCGCGCCGGCTGGGTGCGGATCGACGTCGAGGACGAGGCCGGCAACGGGCGCCTGCGCGCCTTCGCCCATGAGCACGGCGCCGTGCGGAGCGAGCGCTTCGACGAGGCGCAGTGGATCGCGCAGGTCGAGCTGCCGCAGCGGCTCGTGGGGCAGTTCGAGCGGTTGATGACCCGGTGAGGGCGACGGAGTGAGCCGGTGACGGCGCTGCTTGCGTTCCTCGGGGCGGCGCTGCTCGCGGTGGGTCTGACTCCGCTGGTTCGCCGTTGGGCGGCGGGAGCCGCGCGGCCGGGCGAGGCCCGACTCCCGGACGGGGCGACGGAGACCGGTCAGGTCCGCATCGAGGAGGTCCAGGCGCGGGCGGTGCCCCGGTTCGGTGGGCTCGCGGTGGCGGCGGCGTTCTACCTGCCCATCGCGGTGCTCTGGTTCACCGACGCGGCGACGACGAGCGCCTTCGCCCGGTCTCCCCGGGTGGCGGCGGCGTTCCTCGCAGGCGGTCTCCTCGCGCTGGGGCTGGGGGCCTGGGACGATCGGCGGGGGCTGCCTCCGCTGGCGAAGCTCGCCGGCCAGGTGGGGATCGCGGCGGCCGTCGCGGCGCTGGGCCTGACCATGCAGACCCTGTCGGTACCAGGCCTGGGGGTGCTCGCCCTCGGGCCGTGGGCGGCGCCGGTGACGGTGCTCTGGCTCGTGGTGGTCATGAACGCGGTGAACCTCATCGACGGGCTCGACGGCCTCGCGGCCGGCGTGTCGCTGGGGATCGTCGCCCTGCTGTTCGTGGTCTCCGTGCTCAACGGGCAGGCGGTGGGGGTCCTCGTCGGCGCGAGCCTCGCCGGCGCGCTCCTGGGGTTCCTGCGCCACAACAGCCACCCGGCGACGATCTTCCTCGGCGACTCGGGCTCCATGTTCCTCGGGTTCGTCCTCGGAGGGTGGAGCCTGCTCGCGTGGCAGAAGTCGGCGACGGGGGTCGCGGTGGCCGTCCTCGTGGCGGGGTTCGGGCTGCCGCTGGGCGACGCGGCGTTTGCGGTGGTGCGCCGGCTCGCCGCCGGCAAGCGACCGTGGGAGGCGGACGCCGGGCACATCCACCACCGGCTGGTCAGCGGAGGGATGTCCCACCGCCGCGCGGTCTACTCGCTGTACGGAGTCGGGGTCGTGCTGACGGCGGTGGCGTTCGTGCTGCTGGCGGTGCGGTAGGAAGAGGTCTGGGGCACGCGCCCCGGGGAGCGCGCCCCCGTCGAGGGTTCGCTAGACGGCCGTCCGCGCCCAGTCCGCCGTCCGCTTCAGCCCGTCGTCGAGCCCCACGGTCGGGTCCCACCCGAGCAGAGCCCGGGCGCGCTCGATGGACGCCTGCATGTGCCGCTGGTCGCCGGGGCGCTCATCCCGGTAGGACACGTCCCACGCGTCCGGGTCCTGCCCGCACGCCTGCACCGCCCCGCGCCAGAGATCGTTGATGCTCGTGCGCGTCCCGGTGCCGATGTTCACGACGGCGCCGCCCTCGGGCGCCGCCTCCAGCCCGGCCACCCAGGCCTTCGCGACGTCCTCGACGTACACGAAGTCCCGACTCTGCTCGCCGTCGCCGAAGATGAGGATCTCCTCCCCCCGCAGCACGCGGCCCAGGAAGATGCCGAGCACCCCCTGGTAGGGGTTCGTGAGGCTCTGGCGCGGGCCGTAGACGTTGAACATGCGGTAGCTCACCGTCCGCAGCCCCATGGACTCCGCCCGGCTGCTCACGAGCACCGCCCGCTCCGAGGCCCACTTCGTGATCCCGTAGTAGCTGAGCGGCGCGCTCGGCATGTCTTCGGTCACCGGGAGCCCCGCGGGGTCGCCATAGGCCGTCATGGACGACGCGTAGAGGAACACGCCCGCGCCGTGCCGCCGCGCGCCCTCGAGCATCCGCGCCGTGCCGACGCCGTTCACGTCCATGTCCCACGCGGGCTCGTCGAACGACCGGAACGTGCTCGCCTGCCCCGCGAGGTGGCAGACCGCGTCGGCGTCGCCGAGCGCCTCGAACGCCCGGTCGATCGCCGCGGGGTCGCGCACGTCGCCCTCCACGAGCTCGACCCCGTCAGGGACGTTGCTCGCCACGCCGTTGCTCAGATCGTCGAGGACCACCACGTCGTCGCCGCGCGCCACCAGGGCGTCGGCGATGTGGGATCCGATGAAGCCGGCGCCGCCGGTCACGAGTACGCGCATCAACCGCTCTCCTCCCAGGGGGTGGTCGCGATCCGACGCTCTCGTCGGTCGATCCACCGCCCCAGTCGCTCCGCGAGGGCCCGCCGCGCTGCGCGCCCTCGTCCACCGTCGAGCTCCATCAGCTGGCGCTCCGCGTCACGGAGTACCCGGCCGATGGCCTCGTCGTCCACCCGCCGGCCTCCAAGGGTGCTCACCCGCCCGCCGAGGGCGTCGCGGGCCCCGCGCAGCCCATCGAGCGTCCCCGCCAGCGCCGCGCCCGCGTGCCGTCCCGTCATGGCGCGCCACCCCACATCGGCCATCACGGACGCCGTCGCCGCCCCGAGGCCCGCCCGCAGGGTGTTCCGCGGCATCGCCCGGAGCATCAGCCGCACCCGGTTGCGCGCCACGAGCCGCTCGGCGCGGCCGTCGCCGACGCCCCAGCCGTAGGACGCCGACCCCCGGTGGTACACGCGCGCGGTGGGGACGAACAGGCAGGAGAATCCCATCACCTGGGCCCGCAGGGAGTGCTCCACGTCCTCGAGGTAGGCCTCGAAGCCCACGTCGAACGTGCCCACGTCCCGCAGGAGCTCCCAGCGGTACACGGCGGCGCACGCCGGCGCCCCGAACACCGGGCGTTCCACGACGAACGCCTCGCTGTCCATGCCCTGGCCGATGGCGAAGGACTCGCCCCATCGGGTCAGGCCGTGGCCGGCGCTGTCGACGATGGAGGGGTCGTCGGCGCGCAGGACGCGGGACGCGAACGAGCCGACGTTGGGGTGCCGGTCGGCGGCGTCGGCCATCGCCTCGAGCCAGTCCGGCTGAGGCACCGCGTCGTCGTTGAGCAGCCCCACCAGCTTGCCCTTCGCGGCGCGCAGCCCCGCCGACGCGGAGAACGCAAACCCGCGCTGGTCCTTGAAGGGGAGGTGGCGGGCGGCCGGCAGGATCTTCCGGGTCAGGGCGCGCGCGTCATCCGCCGGGCCGTCGAAGACGACGATGACCTCGGGGACGTGCTCCCGCAGCGCGCGGATGCCTTCGAGGCAGTCGCCGAGCCACTCCATCGCGCCGTGCCACGTGGGCACGACCACCGAGAAGAGCGGGGCGTCGTCGGCGTAGCTGGCGCCAGCGCCCCACCGGGGTTCATCGCGGGTCGGCACGGCGCGGAGGGTAGATGAGCGCGCCGCCCTCGTGTCCGGCTCGGCGGCGCCGGCGGCGAGTGAGTACCCTCGCGGGGATGCGCCCCGGCTCTTCCCTCCCCCTCGTCCGCCGCGCCGTCATCGACGGTGTCCTGCGCGAGTTCGTCCACCCGCCCGATGGCTCCATGCCCATCGAGCGGCCCGTCGGCAGCGCCCCCGAGCCCGTCGAGGCGGGCCCTGCCCCGGTGATGGGCTCTCCGGTCCCCGAGGCCGGCGTGAACCGGCTCGGGCAGCTGGTCGGCCGGAACACGGAGCCCCGCGACCTCGCCCGGCCCATGGCGCTGCCGTTCCTGCGTGCGTCCTGCGACGGCAGCGGCTCCTGCTGCGGCCTCTACCACCACATCCCCGCCACCGCGTCCGACGCCGCACGGATCAAGGACCTCCTCGCCGACGACTGGGACCGGGACGTCCCCCTCGACGAGGTCTTCGTCCCCGCCTTCGACGCCCACCCCGACGGGCCCCTCAACGTCCTCGACATCGAGGGCTCGTGTGCCTTCCTCGACGACGACGGGCTCTGCGCGGTCCACAAGAAGGGGGGCTCGGAGGCGAAGCCCCAGGCCTGCGTCAGCTACCCGGCGCACCTCGTGGTGTGCGGGGAGCGCTGGGTGGCGTCGCTGCGCCCCGAGTGCGCCTGCATCATGCGGACGGCCACGGATGGGCCCCGCCTCGCCGACGACCCGACGGGGTGGGCGAGCCTGCGGTCGATGATGCTGGCGGTGTGGACGGTCCCCATGGTGGTCACCGTCGAGGACGAGGTCTACGTGACCCGCACGGACTACCGCCGCTGGACGGAGCGGCAGGTGGCGTCGCTGTCGAACACCCTCGATCCGGTCGGGATCCTCTGCCTCGCCCACGCCGAGCTCGACGTGGTCGCCGAGCAGCCGCCGATCCGTCCCGCCGTCGACGAGCTGCTCGACCCCGACTGGCTCGCCTCCCTCGTCCCGTGGCTCGAGGACGAGGTCGCCCTCGCCCGTCACGCCCACGCCGCCGACTCGCCGCTCCGCATCGCCGCCGAGTGGGGGGCCGAGTGCGTGCGCGCCCTGCTCGAGGGCGAGGAGCCGGCGGCGAAGGAGAACAAGGGCCGCGCCGCCGACTGGTCCCGCCGCGCCGCCCTGACGACCGCGCACCTCGTCCACGGGCACGGACTCCTCGAGGAGCCTGAGCTGCGACCTGCTCTGACCCGCTTGGCTCGGTTCGTGGCGCTGGCCCAGGCGAGCCGGAGGCTGCGTCCCCTCGAGGACCGCGACGAGCGCCTCGAGGAGCTCACCGCGTGGTTCTTCCTGTGGAGGACACTCGGACGGTGACGGCGCCGCGGAGTCCGGGCGCCTCCCGGCTCAGCCAGGCTGGTGGAAGGCGAGGAACTCCTCGACCCGTTGGCGGATGACCGCGTCCTCGGACACACCCCCGAGGCCCGAGCCCGATCCGAGGTTGTGCCGCACGATCAGCAGCACGTGGATGGGCGCAAGGAGGGACAGCGCGGCGACATCGGGATCCGGCACGCGCAGGGCGCCGGCTTCGTCCCAGCGCCGGAGAAGCGTGGCGAACGCCGCGATCGTCTGACTCAGCAGCTTCTCCGCGTACACCTTGCCCAGCGCGCCGTCCCGGAACCCGGCGGTCATCCCCACCTTGTGGAGCGCGGCGAGCCCTCCCGTCGTCCAGGCTCCGGCGTACGCCGAGAGCATGATCGGGAGGAGCATCGCGGGGGCTCCCTCCGCGTCGGCGACCCGCGCGGTGTAGATGGTCCCCAGCTCGGAGGCGATCTCGAGCGCAGCACGCAGCGCCCCCGTCTCGTCTCCGAAGTGGTGCCGGAGCGTGGGCCGGGCCACCCCGACCTCGGCGGCGAGGGATCGGAACGACATCGGGTCCCCGCCCGAGTCCCGAAGCGCGAGCAGCACCTGATACGCGAGGCGTCGCCTCCGGTCGATCCGGGGATCGCCGGTCGTCAAGACCTCGTCAATCTCGCTCTGGGGGGCTCGATCCATCCGCCTGGGGTCACCATCCATGAGTCATCAGTGTATACCGTGTGGTATATACCGGTTGGTATATACCGATTGGTATAGACAAGGACAGAACGACCGAGGAGATTTGATGTCCCTTCGTGCCGCCGTCGCACTCCACGCCCTCTCCCCGATTCCCGAGGCCGCGAGCCTGGATCCCGAGACCCTCGACGGGGTCCGGCCCGGAAGCATCGAGGAACAGTTGATCACGCTCTACGCCGAGAAGGAGCTGCTCGAGAAGACCCTGGGCACGTCCGACCCGACGATCCTGATCGCGATGGTCCAGAGCATGGAAGAGCAGTTGGTCGCCCTCTACGACGAGAAGGTCGAGCTCGGGGTCTGAGCGAGCGCGGCCGGCGCCCGATCAGTACTCGTCGTACTTCTCGCGGCGGCCCTTTACCTTGTCGACGGGGTACTTCAGGGCCGCGGCGTCGAGCTTGCGCAGGAGCGCCGGGCCGAGGTCGATCCCCGAGCGGTTGCAGAAGTTGAGCAGGCAGAGGAGGACGTCCGCGGCTTCGGCCTCGATCTCCGCGCGCTTGTCGTCGCAGGGGTCGTCGGGCTCGCGCCACAGGAAGATCTCTTGGAGCTCCGCCGCCTCCACCGCGAGCGCGGCCGCCACGTTCTTCGGCGTGTGGTAGCGCCCCCACTGGCGCTCGTCCATGAACCCCTGGACCACCTCGGCGAGGGCCCGCAGGTCGTAGGGCAGCGACGCCTTGCCTGACTCTCCGCCCTCTGCGCTCACCGGTCCTCCCGGACCAGCTGCACGAGGTGCTCCCGGCGCGGACGCCGGCGGAACAGGTTCTGCGTCGGGCCGTGGAAGTGGGGCCGGTCCTGGCTCACCGCCGCGAGGACGCGGAACGGCACGTCCCGCTCCTGCACCATCGCCCCGATCTCGTCGTCGACGAACACCGGCCGGTGCTCCTCCACGCCGTCGCCCACCACGAAGAACACGCTCCCGCCGGGCTTCATCACCGTCCCCAGCGAGCCCATCACCGCCCGCATCGCCCCCGTCCAGGACCCGGGTCGCGACCCCCGCCGTCCCAGCTCGGTCTTGCGCGCGGCAGCGAGCAGGTCCTCGTCCGCCCCCGCCGGGAGCAGCCACGAAGCCGCGAGGCCCTGTTCGGCGGCGTAGTGGTAGACGCCGGGGTATGGCGGCGAGCTGATCACCACGTCGATCGACGCCTCGTCCCACGGCTGCTGCCGCGCGTCCGCGAGGCGCACGTCCGGGTCCGGCAGCAAGGCCGGCACCGCGTTCGCGAAGTCCGCCAGCTCGAGGACCGCCTTCTCCACCCGGCGCAGGAAGTGGTCCCGCACCGCCCGCCGCGACACGTCCGGCGCCTGCCGTCCCCGCTTGCGGGCGAACTTGCCCAGCAGCGGCGTCATGGACAGCAGCAGCACCTCGCGGACCTCGTCGTCCCGCACGTCGTCGATGGCGTCCCGCAGGTTGATGAGCTGGGTGAGCACGTGGGGCGGGAAGCGCTTCTCACCCTTGGCGAGGATCCCGTAGGGCGACCGCGGCCGCTCCTTCGCGCGCTCGTGGACCATCTGCGCCGCCCGAGCCACCGCCTCGAGGAAGGGCTCGTCGCGCCGGGTCGTGCGGAGCCGGGCGATGCGCAGGGCGATGGAGTTCACGTCCGCCCCGCAGGAGGGCAGCCCCGCGAGGGAAGCCTCGGCGAGGACCGTCCCGCTCCCGCAGAACGGGTCGAGGACCACGCCCTCTACGCCCCGGAGCAGCTGCCGCGCCCACGCCGGGTGGAACCGCGCCGGGTACGGATGGATGCCGTGGACGCCCTGGATGGGCAGGTCCCGGTCGCGCGCCCGCACGCGGAAGGCCCGGGCCAGCAGCTCGGACGTGGCGGGAGGTCCGAAGCGCTCCTCGCGGCCGTCGGTGTGGGTCAGGGGCTGGCGCTTGCGCACCGCGGGCTCTGGGGTCCGGCGGCGCCGGTTCTTCGGGGGAGTCACGGGCGCCTTGTAGCACCCTCGGGCGAGGGCAGATCGCGGATCACGCGGAAGCCGATGCTCGTGAACATCTGCCACCAGGGCTGGCCGTAGCGGTAGCAGAGGCGGCAGGGCAGGTCGCTCGCGCGCCAGCTGCCGCCGCGGACGGGGCGGCGCTCGGGGTCGCCGTCGAAGGTCTCCTCGGCGCAGTAGTGCCGCATGCCGCCGGCGCAGTCGCGGACCCCGTAGACCGACACGTCGGTGGAGAACGCGCCCGTCGCTTCGGGGAGCGGGCGGCCCTCGCGGCTGTGGCGCATCTTGCAGAGCGCGGGGTCGAAGTCGTCGCCCCAGGGGAAGATCCGGCCGTCCACGCCGCGGCTCATCTTCTCCCACTCGCGCTCCCGCGGGAGGCGCACGGTCCCTCCCGTCTCCCGGGACAGCCAGGCGCAGTACGCGTTCGCGTCCCTCCACGCGATGGAGAACACCGGCCACCCGGGATCCCAGGCGTCGCCGTCGTCGTCCACGTCCGGTACCTCCCAGCGGCCCCCGGGTGAGGGCGGCGTCCAGTACTGCACGATTCCTCCCAGGCGCGTCACCGAGCCCTCGCCGGCGTAGCTCTCCTTGCGGGGGGCGTGGGCCTCGCCGGCCCCTGCCTCGTCGGCGTGCAGCCCGTTGAGGAAGGCGCAGTACTCGGCGTTGGTGACCGGATCCCGGTGGGCGAAGAAGCCCTCGACCCGCTCCACGGTGCGCGGCCAGCCGTCGGTGGCGAGCTCGTCGCCGCCGAGGATCGTGGGACCGGCAGGGACGTAGACCCAGTCCTCGCCGATCTCCTCGTCGGAGTAGAGCGGGATCGCCTCCCCCCCATCCCAGGACCCGCAGCGCTCCAGGAACACCGGGTAGATCGTGTCGCGCTTGCCGGGCGCGGACAGGGTCAGGAGCCAGCTGCCGTGCCCGAGGGGCTCGTCCTCGAGCGGCGTCGTCCCCAGCGGCTTCGGCGGGCCCATCCGCCACACGAGCCCGTCGCGTACGACCTCCCGCGCGATGACAAAGGCCGGCGGGTCGGTGCGGACCGTGATCGTGCCGTCCCCCTGGAGGAGCGCGGCGTGGCGGCCGCCGTCGTCGTACTGGCGGACCCGATGGGCGAAGTGGGCCTCGTCGGCGGTTCCCTGGGCGTCGAGGAAGTTCTGGACGAAGACGTCCGCGAGGAAGGCGCGGGCCTCGGGGTTGCCCGGGTCCTGGGACAGCGCCTTCTCGCACTCGCCGAGCACGTCGCCGTAGGCGGTGGAGCGCGACGGCGCGATGGCGCGGAGGCGGTCGCGGACCAGGAGCAGAGGGAGCTTGTCGTCCAGGGGCGCCCAGCGCGGGATCTCCGCGTGCAGCGTCCGGGCTTCGGCGGCGAGCTCGCGCTCCTCGGCGGCCAGGGCCTGGTACCGCTCCCAGGCCTCCCGCGCAGCGACGAGGTGGCGCCCCGCGGCCTCGCGGCGCTTGCTCCCCTCGAGGAACTCCTCGACCGCCTCGCCGAGCTCGAGGGCGGACTGGTGCCGGGCGTCCGGGTCCTTCGCGAGGGCCTTCAGCGCGATCTCGGCGAGCTCGTCGGGGATGGTGCGCTCCGGGGCGCGCTTGCGGGGGTCCTCCGGGTTCGACTTGCTCGCCATCAGCACGAGGTGGAACACGTTGCCGCCCATGAACGCCCGCTCCCACGTCAGGAGCTCGTAGAGCATCGCGCCGAGGCTCCAGACGTCGGACCGCCCGTCGAGGTTCGCGAGATCGCCGGACGCCTGCTCGGGGCTCATGTAGCCCGGCGTCCCGATGGCCACGCCGTCCAGGGTCTCCACCAGTGTCGTCCGCGAGACCCCCTTGCCGGGCGTGACCTTCTCTGTGTCGTCGCCCATGAGCCGGGCCACGCCCCAGTCCATGACGAGCACTTCGCCGAAGCGCCCGGTCATCACGTTGTCGGGCTTGATGTCCCGGTGCAGGACGCCGCGGTCGTGGGCGTAGGCGATCGCGTTGCAGATCTGCACGAACATGGCGAGCAGGCGCCGCAGGGTGAAGTGCTCGCGGTCCTCGCCGGCGCGCAGAGCCGCGATCACCTGGCGGAGCGAGCGGCCTTCGACCTTCTTCATTACGAAGTACACCTGCCCGGTCTCGGTGAGGCCGACGTCGTGCAGGGGGACGATGTTGGGGTGCTGGAGCTGCGAGGTGGTCTGGGCCTCGGCGACGAAGCGGGCGAGGTGCTCGCGGCCGACCCGATGGGGCCGGGCGAGGACCTTGATCGCCACCGTGCGGCGGAGATCCGGATCGCGCGCCTCCAGGACGCGGCCCATGCCGCCCGCGCCGATCTCGTTCAGGAGGATGTGCCGCCCGAGCTGGGTCGGGAGCCCGTCGACGGATCGTCCGACGCTGGGCTCGGTGGCGCCCGGCGTGGGCGGCAGGGTCAGTCCCACGTCCTCGAGCACGCTGATCAGCGAGACGGAGCGCGGATCTCCGTCCGTGTCGTGCGCTTCCCAGGCGAGGGTCAGGGTGGCCGCGAGGTCGTCCATGCCGGGATGGTAGGCCGATGGGTCGTTCTTCACCGACGGACCGATGCAAGCCTGCATGAAGAACAGCGCCGAGAACATCCGTCGCGTCGCGTGGGAGACGAGCTGACGCTGCCTGCGGCCGTCCCCCCGTGACGCAGACCCCAGCACTCGATCTGGCACGCCGGTTGCTCTCTCCCTCTGCGTGAGGGGCGGTTGTTCCATAGCGGAACAGTCTCGCCCCCTCGCTCGAGGAGAAGAGACAGATGACCCCCCGATTCGGAACACTCCGGGCCGCATGCGTCCTGGGCCTGACCGGGCTGCTCGGCGCCGGCTCGGCGGCCGTCGCTCAGGAAGGCACGGCGCAGCTCGGCACCACCCAGGCCCTGCGGGCCTCGACCGTCCTCCGCGTCGTCGTCCTGGACGCGTCCGTCGAGACCATCGTCTGGAGCGGCCTCGGCAGCGTGGCCGTCAGCGACCCCGCCGGGCTCTCGCTCGGGACCTTCTCGTCGGGGCAGGTGATCACGCCCACCACGGTGGGGGTCTACCTCCTCGAGCCCGACACCTCCCAGCAGGTGGGCACCCCCTGGAACGTCACCGTGCAGAACCCGGTGGCTTCGGGCGGTCGCCTGCACTCCCTCGACTGGCAGTTCGACGCGGGCAGCTTCGCCGCGTCCGCCGGCACCGACGCGAGCTTCTACGCCCTCGTGCCAGGCGGCACCCAGGGAACGGACGGCGTCATCGAGCTCCAGCTCGCCGGCCTCGCGGGGTACGTCTACGACATCAACGCCAACCCCTTCGGGGTGGACGGCGCGGCGGGAGGACGGAGCGTGCCGGCCGCCGGGAACACGGTGACTCCCCAGTACCCCATCTACCTCCAGGTGCCCTCGGTCGCCGCCTTCGGGGCCGGGGCTCCCACCGTCGGGGGGCTGGGCTTCGAGGGGGCCACCGTGGCCGCGGACGTCTTCGGCGCCCCGCTGTCGTGCGGGGACGTGGCTCCCGGGGTCTCCGCCGGGACCTTCACCTTCACCTCGTCCCTCGGGGGCTCGTCCCACCTCCAGTGCGACCTGGACGGGGACGGGGAGTTCGCCACCGTCGGGGGCGCGGACCTCCTGCTCATCGGCCCTGCGGTGGCCGGAGCCAACACGGTGACCTGGGACGGCTCGGACGCGAACGGCCAGCCCGTCGCGGCGGGCAGCTACCTCTGTCGGGTCCGGGTCACCGTGGGCGAGTTCCACTACGTGGGGCGCGACATCGAGACGAGCTACCCCGGCATGCGCCTCTACGAGGTCGAGGCCAACGGGGCGCGCACCCCGCTCGTCATGTACTGGGATGACGCGGACGTGCAGGCGAGCGCGGTGTCGATGGCCAACGGGGTCGTGGGCCTCGCGACGTCCGGTCCCGCGGGGCTGCTGCCCGGGCCCTACGGCACCACGGCGGTCGCGAACGTGGACGCCCGCTCCTGGGGGAACAACACGTCGGGCGGGAAGGGGAACGAGGCGTACCTCGACACCTACACCTGGCTCCAGGCGGGGGCGAGCGCCCTCGTGCAGGTGGGGGTCGTCGACGGCGGCGTCGACACGGACGGTGACGGCCTGGCGGACGTCGTGGAGAACTGCACCTACGGGACCGATCCCGGAGACCCGGACACGGACGGAGACGGGACCAACGACGGGCTCCAGTACGCGCCGTCCGGGAGCAGCTCTGCCCAGGCGGGGGGGCTCGAGTCCCACGGCGGCCTCGCTGTCCAGCTCGCGGCCAGGCGCGTGCGCCAGACCCGGGTCCCGGCGGAGGCGGCCCGGCCGCTGGTCGTGCCCCGCGACGTCGAAGAGCTCGCCTCGTTCGTCCCACCGGTCGCCCCGGACGGCAGCGTCGGAGAAGACCTGTCCCCTCGTGACCTGCCGGCCCTCACCAACGCCGAGGCCGTGCTGGGAGTGGACTACCGAAGCGCCGACGGCGACCGCGTCGCGAGCGTGCTCCTCGTGGAGACCCGCGGAGAGGCCTACGAGCACGACAAGGCGCTGTGCGACCGGGCCGAGGGGCGGATCCTCGTGGGGGTCGGCGTCGCGGAGCTGGCCGCCGGGCCGGTGGTCGCCCTCGAGACGATGAGCCGCAGCGGCGGCGTGCGGGACAAGGCCCTGAGCTTCCGGCTGGACGCGACGGACGTGGGGTGGGATCTCAACGCGGGCTGGCTGGCCGAGGACCTGCCGTCGGTGGCGCCCGACCAGCGCGTGGTCACCGTCCAGATCTGGTCTGCCGACCAGGAGCTCCGGGACGCGTTGGGTGACGCGCTGCTCGAGCGGGTGGCCGAGGCGGGCGAGATCACCGCGCCGGGGGAGACCCCGCGGGTTCCTCGGCGCTGGCTCAGCCGGGCGGCGACCCTGGGGGGCCGCACGCTCCTGTCGGTCGTCGGCCCGGGCGCGACGTCCCGGACCTCGGTGCGGGCCCTGGTGCGGTCCGGCGCGGCGGAGCCCATGGTGGAGCACCCGGTCGCGCTGCCCCCGGAGGGTGGGATGACGGAGGTGGCGATGCCCCCCTACCGGGAGGCGACCCTGGAGCTGCTGGTGGAGGGGCGGGTCGTGGACCGGGCCTGGATCTCCGACGGGGTCTGGGCGCCCTACAGCGACGCGGTCTGGGGTGCCGGCGCCAGCGAGCTGTCCTTCGACGAGAGCTCCTGCGAGGACCTGACCCCGCTGCCCTGGAGCCCGGACGAGGCCGGCTCCCTCACCCTCGCCGGCTGCGCGTCGGCGGCCGGGACCGTCGACCAGGTCGGGGGCGTGGCCCGGTGGCTCGGCGGCGGGCTCGCGCCCCTCGACGCGTCCGTGTTCGGCTCCGTCTCGCTCGAGCTCGACGTGGAGGTCCCGGTGGTCCTGTGCCTCGAAGGAGCCGAGGAGCCCGTATGCGCCGAGGTCCACGAGGGCGTCGGCACCCGCACGCTCGTCCCCGGGGACTTCGATCGGGACGGCGCGCCTGTCGTCGCGTTTCCTTCCGGGGTGCAGCTCGTCTCGGTGGCCCGCCGGCACCCGGGCCCGCTCCGCCTCTCGGTGTCGGGGCTGACCTTCGGGCCCGCTCCCGCGGTGCGGGTCCCTGACGAAGGAGCGGGGTGCACCCTCGCTCGGCGGCCGTCTACCGCGGCAGGGTGGGCGCTCCTGCTGGTCGTCGGGGCTGCGCGGCTCCGGCGGAGGTCGCAGGGTCGCGGGTGAGCGGTCGCGCAGGTCGCGGTCAGGAGCCGGCTTCCCCGGCGGGGCTCCGGGTGGCCGGGAGGTCCTCCGTCCTGCGATGGTAGGCCGATGGATCGTTCCTCTGGAGTCCTCCTCCACCCCACGAGCCTCCCCGGACCCTTCGGCGCAGGCGACATCGGCCCCCAGGCGCGCGTGTTCGTCGACTGGCTCGCCGCCGGCCGACAGCGCTGGTGGCAGATGCTCCCCCTCGGTCCGCCCGACGGATCCGGATCCCCCTACAACTCTCCGTCGGCGTTCGCCGGGAGCGCGGGGCTCGTCTCCCTGGAGGACCTCGTGGACGACGGCCTCCTCACCGGGGCCGAGATCGCCGACCTCTACCGCGACAGCGAGCGGGTGGACCACGCCTTCGTTCGGGACGTGCGCGCGCCCCTGGTGCGGGTGGCGGCGGGCCGCCTGCTGGCAGACGATCCGGCGCGGGTGCAGGCCTTCGCCGACGAGCACCCCTGGGCCCGCGCCTGGGCCGAGTTCGCCGCCCGCAAGCGCCAGGATCCGCGAGCATGGTGGGAGTGGGACGACGCGGACCCGCCAGCGGAGGCGACTGCCGAGGAGCTCGCGGTCCAGGTGATCTTCGAGGCCCAGTGGTCCCGCCTGCGCGCCCACGCCCACGAGCGCGGGGTCGGCCTCATCGGAGACCTGCCGATCTTCGTCTCGGCCGACAGCGCCGACGTGTTCGCCCACCGGGAGCTGTTCCTCCTGGGCGACGACGGCCGCCCGGAGGTGGTCGCGGGGGTGCCTCCCGATGCGTTCTCGCCCACGGGTCAGAAGTGGGGCATGCCGCTGTACGACTGGGAGGCGAACGCCGCCGAGGGGTACCGCTGGTGGACGGCCCGGATGGCGGCGCTGCTTTCCCGCGTGGACCTCGTGCGCATCGATCACTTCCGGGGCTTCGAGGCGGCCTGGCATGTCCCCGCCGACGACTCCGACGCCACGAGCGGGCGGTGGGTCCCCGGGCCCGGTGGCGCCTTGTTCTCCGCTCTCCGGGACGCGCTCGGCGAGTTGCCCGTCATCGCCGAGGATCTCGGGGTCATCACGCCGCCGGTGGAGAGGCTCCGGGACGACTTCGGCTTGCCGGGGATGAAGATCCTGCAGTTCGCCTTCGGCGGCGAGCCGAACCACGCGTACCTCCCCCACTGCCACCCCGAGTGCTCGGTCGTCTACACGGGCACCCACGACAACCAGACGACGGCCGGCTGGTGGGCGTGCATCGGCGACGAGGAGAAGGCCCGCGTCGCGCGGTACCTCGGAGGCGTGACCGGCGAGCCGTCCTGGGATCTCTTGCGCCTCGCCTGGGACTCCCCCGCCTTCCTCGCCGTGGCCCCGATGCAGGACGTCCTCGGGCTGGACGACGCCGCGCGCTTCAACGTCCCCGGCCTCGCCGACGGCAACTGGGGCTGGCGACTGGAAGCGCCGCCGTCGCCGGTGCTCGCGGGGCGCCTCGCGGAGGTCACGCTTCGCAGCCGGAGGGCCCGATGAAGCAGCATCAGGCGACCTTCGTCACCCGGACGGACGGACAGGGGCTGTATCTCGTGACGCGCGAGGTCCAGCGCATCGTCGGCGAGGCCGGGGTCCAGCTCGGCCTGGCGACCGTCTTCCTCCGCCACACCTCAGCGTCGCTCATCATCAACGAGAACGCGGACCCCGACGTCCCCCACGATCTCCAGGCCTTCCTCGCCCGCCTCGTCCCCGACGGCGACCCGCTCTACCGCCACATCGCCGAGGGGCCCGACGACATGCCGGCCCACGTGAAGGCGGCGCTGACGGCGACCTCGCTGGCGATCCCCATCAGCGGCGGCGCGATGGTCCTCGGCACCTGGCAGGGGATCTACCTGTGGGAACACCGCCGGGCTCCGCACCGCCGCAGCATCGTGGTCCACGTGCAGGGGGGCTGAGCGCGGGGGACCCGGTCAAGCCGTTGGAGATCCCTCCGATGAAGCACCGGTGACCGCTGCCCCTGCTCTCGTGCTCCTCGTCACCGACGATCGGGGCCTCGCCACGCTCGCCACGTCGCCGGTGAGCGGGTTTCGCGTCGAGGTGGTCCCCGCGGAGGAGCTCATCGAGACCCCTTCGGCCCAGCCGCCGGCGCTGGTGCTGCTCGATGTGGAGCAGGCGGAGGAGTTCTCGTCGTTTCAGCTCGCGCGGACCCTGGCCACGAGCCAGCCCGAGGTCCCCGTGGTCGGCCTCGTGGAGGCGGGGGACATGGAGGAGGCCCTGGCGCTCGTGAGATTGGGCGCGAGGGACGTGCTGACCAAGCCGGTCCGGCCCATCGAGCTCCGCCGCACCATCGCTCGGTTCGTGGGAGGTCTCTCGTGACGGCGGCCCCCCAGCTGGTGCTCATCGCGTCCCCGCACGGGACGGTGCGGGAGCGGCTCGTCGAGGCCGTGGGCCGTGCGGGCCACCCGCTGATGCAGGTGCCCAAGCTCGAGGAGCAGGCGCAGCGGCGGGGGTGTCGGACGCCGGACGTGATCGTCTGTGACGCCGCGGCCTGGCGGGCTGGTCGGGAGTTCCTGGCCGACTACGGGCACCCTCGGGTGCTCCTGATCGCGGACGACGCCTCCCGTCGCCGCCGCGTCTATCTCGAGGACGAGGGTGTGGAGGCCTTCGCCGACGACCCGGTCTCCGACCTGGAGCTGTACTGCGTCCTGGAGGAGCTCCTGTCCCGCGAGCCGCGACCGGCGCGCGTGGAGCAGGCTGGCGATGCCCCGGGGGCGAACGACTCCGGGCAGGGAGGCGACCCCAAGGTGGTCGCAGCGGTGCGGGACCTCGAGGCGCGGATCGCCCGCGGCGACCTGCCCTCCTGCACGCTCGCCCCCAACGGGGTCGAGCTCGAGGGAGTCCTGGGTGACCCCGCGGCTTCGGCGGCCGATCTCCTGGGGAAGGTGGAGCAGGACCCGAGCCTCGTCGCCGCCGTCGTGCGGGAGGCGAACGGTCCGCTGCACCGGGGACGCGCCAAGGTGGTCGGTCTGCGGGCCGCGGCGCGACGGGTCGGGGCTCGCAAGGTGGTGGAGGTCGCGCGCAAGGAGGCGCTGCGGGGGGGATTCGGGGCGTCCACGTCGGACTGGGATCGGGTCTTCGCCCGGCTCTGGCAGTCCACGGTGGTGACCGCCCAGGTCGCCCGGCGGATCGGCGTCCTGGTCGGGCACCGTGACCCCGACGCTCTCTACTCTCTCGCCCTGTTCGCGGACATCGGCCAGGCGGCCCTCGTCGACGTGTACCGGGGCATCGGACGGGCGCCCCCCGAGGACGGGATCCCCCGCGGAGAGCTGGCGGCGCTGTTGGCCGGGGAGCATGCGGCGGTGAGCGCTCGGATGCTGGAGGCCATGGGAATGCCGAGCAGCACCCGGGCCCTGGCGCTCCAGCACCACCAGCCGGGGGACATGTCGTGCCGGACCCCGCTGGGGCGCGCGTGCTGGATCCTCGCCGCCGCGAGCAGCGCCGTCGTCGCGGCCGGCTGCACCGCCTGGGAAGGACAACGTGCCGAGCCGGACCCCCGCATCGCCGCCGCGACGCTCGGGCTCGAGGCGGAGCGGCTGGCCGAGCTGGCCGAGGACGTCATCGAGGAGTGGGAGGGCACGGAGGCGAGCACCTCGCAGGAGCTCCCGGCCGAGGACGCAGAGGCGACGGGCGACGCTGAGGACGCTGAGGGGGCTGAGGACGCTGAGGACGCTGAGGGGGCAGACGAAGAGGAGGCGGCGGTGATCCCGCCGGAGGACGTCGAAGAGGTGGAGCCGGAGGATCCCGAGGCTGCAGCGGCCTCCTGACGGTCAGTCGTTCTCGCTCCAGCGCTTCCCGCGCGCGGCCTTCTTGTCGCCCTGACGCCGCTTGTTCTTGAGGCGACGGCGCTTCACGCCGCGAGGCACCCCGGTCTTCTTGCGCGGGCGCGGCGGGACGAGCGCGGCGAGGATCAGCTCGCGCATGCGTTGCTCCGCTTCCTTCGTGTTCTGGAGCCGCTCCCGGTGCCGACCGCAGACGATCTGGAGCACGTCCTCCTTGGTCATGCGGTTGCCCGCCAGCGCGCGAAGCCGCTGCTTCTGGTCCTCCCGCAGCACGTCGCACGCGCCCACGTCCAGGCGCAGCTCCACCTGCGTCTCCGTCTTGTTCACGTGTTGCCCGCCCGGCCCCGAAGACCGCGCGGTGCGGGTCTCGAGGAACTGGGACGGGATGGAGAGCCTGGGAGTCACGAAGAGCACGGCGGCACCAGGGTGGGGAAGGGGCCCCCGACGCGCAAGAACGGTCTGACATGGTCAATCTTGTGACCGGTAAGTCCGTTGAGGGGGCGATTACTGGTCACATGAGTGACCATTTCGGTGGTCCAACCCCGTGACATCGTCGTGACGATCCCTGCCGCAACTGCCTCGTTTCGATGTGGCACTGATGTTGCGAAGGTCTCTGATCATGCTGACCCAACATCGCGCCCTGCTGCTCCCCGCTGCCCTGCTCCTCCTCGCCGCCTGCGACTCCGTCGTCCTCCACGACGCCGACGGCCCCGAGCCCTTCGTCGTCGCCGACGCCCTGCGGACCATGCCGACCGACGTCCTCTTCGAAGAAGCGGGCGCCGAGTTCGACGTGCCCGCGGACCTGCTCGCCGCCATCGCCTGGAAGCAGTCCTCGCTGGCCCCGAGCGACGAGGACCACGGGGTCGCCGAGCCGGACTCCGACGGCCACGAGCACCGCCCCGCTCACGGCTGGATGGGCCTGACCCCGGACCAGATACACGAGGCCAGCGCCCTGACCGGCCTCTCCGAAGACGCCATCGCCCACGAGCGCGAGGAGAGCGTCTTCGCCGCGGCCGCGCTGCTGGATCAGCTCCGCGTCGGTGGCCTCAGCAGCGCGCGCCTGACCGCATCCTGGTGGCGCCCGACGGTGGGCTTCGCGGGCTTCGGGGAGGAGTGGCTCGACCACGCATGGGCGATGGACGTCTTCGACACGCTCCAGCGCGGCCTCGTCGTCCCCACGGTCCTCGGGGAGGACGATCTGGTGACCATCCAGCCCCACGACCTGCCCGGGCTCGCGGACATCGCGGTCGTCCGAGCGCCTGGTGGCGACGGCGACGACTTCGCTGCGGGCACCGACTACCCCGGCGCGGCCCGGTTCACGGCCGCCCACAGCAGCAACCAGTCCTACCGGAGCAACGGCGCGGGCTCGATCAACCGCGTCGTCATCCACACGGTCGAGGGCAGCTACGGCGGCGCCATCTCCTGGTTCCGCAACCCGTCGGCGAACGTCTCGGCCCACTACGTCGTCCGCAAGTCCGACGGCGAGGTCACCCAGATGGTCAGGGACAACCGCAAGGCGTGGCACGTCTGCGGGTCCAACAACGACACGATCGGCATCGAGCACGAGGGCGCGGCGAGCAACCCCGCCACGTGGACGCCGGAGATCCTGGACGCCTCCGCGCGCCTGACCGCCTGGCTGGTCACCCAGTACAACATCCCGATCGACCGCGACCACATCGTGGGCCACGGCGAGATCCAGGGCGCGGGCTGCGCCTACCGCTACGACCCGGGCTCCCATTTCCCGTGGACCCAGTACATGCAGAAGGTGCAGTCCTACGCGTCGGGCGGCTCGTCCTCGGCGCCTCCCCCGGCGGACCTGCCGGATCCGCCGGACCTGCCGTCGACCCCCACGCCGCCCCCGAGCACGAGCGCGGTGTCCTTCCAGTCGCCCCGTGACGGGGACGTGGTCGCCAACCCGGTGCAGATGCGCATCACGAGCGGCAACGTCCACCACGTCGACGTGTTCGTCGGGCCCTACCTCGTCGCGTCGGACCTGACCGCCTCGCCGGTGCACGTGGGTGTCGCGCTGAACGTCCTTGGGGAGCGCACCCTGCAGGTGAAGGGGTACTCGGCGTCGGGGGCGGTCGTCGCGACCGACACCGTGACGGTGACGGTCACCAACGCGACCGGGGACGTGAACCCCGCCGCGTCCCAGGTCAGCGGGATGACCTACGACCTGTCGGCGGGGCTCGACCACTCCGCGTCCTACGTCCGCTACTGGGTCGACGGGTGGCCGCTCACCGACATCGACACGGGCTCGAACAAGGCGTCGGGCGCGGGGTATGGGCTCCGGTACACCTTCGGCTACGCGGCCTACGGGCGGCAGCTCATCGCCCGGTCCTACGACAGCTCGGGGAACCTGCTCGGCGAGGGCTTCACCTACATCGACGTGAACCCGTCGAGCCCGTCCGTGGACGAGGAGATCACCGCGGTGGACATCCAGTCGGGCGGCGGCACGGTCATGTACTTCCAGTCGGCGGCCACCGCCGGCGTCGAGTACGTGGAGTACTGGATCGAGGGATGGCTGCTGCCGGACATGAACACCGGCGAGACCCAGCCCGACAGCAACAACTACAGCCTCTGGTACGAGTTCAACTACTGGGGCGAGCGGCAGCTGGAGGTGCGCGCCTTCGACGCGGACGGCAACCTCGTGGACACCTGGACCCAGTCGGTGTGGGTGCCCGCGCCGACCCTCGATGTGAGCTGGCAGCGCCTCGGCACGAAGTCCTACCGCTTCGACGCAGACGCGCCGGCTGGGACGCACCGGGTGGTCATCGAGGTCGACGGCTGGGCCCTGCGCCACGAGGACACGGGCAACCAGTGGGCCACCGGCCCCCAGTTCCTGCTGCCCTACGACTTCAACTACGGCGGCTACCGCGCGCTGCACGCCAAGGCGCTGGACTCGGTCGGCAACGTGCTCGGCACGTTCGACACGATGATCCAGGTGTACTGAGGCTCCCCGGGCTCAGTCCCGCAGGTACGGGTACCCCTCGGGCTTGATCGCGAGGACCGCGCAGTTCGCGTTCTTCACGACGCGCTCGGCGGTGCTGCCCACGAAGAAGTCCTTCACCGACGTGCGGCCGTGGGTCCCGAGGACGATGAGGTCGGTCCGGGCCTCTTCGGCGACGCGCACGATCTCCGTGGCCGGATCTCCGCCCGACACCGTGAACGCCAGCTTGCTCTCGGGGAGCGTGGGGAGGCCGTTCGCCTCGGCGACGGCAGCCGCCGCGGTCCCGTAGGCCTCGCGCAGGGCGGCCTCGTCGGCCTCGAGCGCCTCGACCTCAGCGTTGGTCGCCGCGTTCTCCTCGTAGGTCCTCGAGCCCGGGCGACCGGTCACGTGCAACACCTGGACGGCGCTGTCGAAGCGCGTCGCGAACGAGAGGGCGGCGAGCATCGCGCGGTGCGAGCACTCGGAGAAGTCGGTGGGGATCAGGATGCGGTCGGCGACGAACATGGCGGTACCTCCTCGAAGGGTTCATTCGAGGAGACGATGCACGACGATCCGGGGGGTGTCACCGGGTGCTGGATGGCACACGGGGAGCCTGTTTCGTGCCTTTTGGCACACCTTTTGGGGAGGGTCTGGGGAGGGCGCCGGGGCAGACCCTAGGAGCGCTCCTTGCGCCGGTTCGCGATGAGCCGATGGGTGCGCAGGAGCTTGCGCAGGTGGTGGCGCGTCAGGCCCACGTCCCGGGCCGTCTTGCTCAGGTTCGCGCCGTTCCGGGCCAGCGCCGCCTTGAGGTACTCCCGCTCGAAGGCGGACACCGCCGCGTCCTTCGCCTCCTTGTAGGGGAGGTCGAACTGCACGGGCGGCAGCGACCCGGGCCCGCCGGACTTCTGGAGCTCGTCGCCTCCCATGACCGGCGAGAGGCGCAAGGGCAGCTGCTCCAGGGCTGTGGCCCCCGGAGGGGCGAGGAGGAGACCGCGCTCCAGGACGTTGCGCAGCTCGCGGACGTTCCCCAGCCAGGGGTGCTGGCGCAGGCGCTCCATCGCCTTGCCCTCGGCGACGACGACGCTGTTGTGGCCGATGGCTTCGAGGAGCTTCCGGGTCAGGAGCGGCAGATCGTCGAGACGGTCCCGCAAGGACGGGAGGGTCACCCGCACGACTGCGAGGCGGAAGTACAGGTCCCTCCGCAGCTCGTTGCGGCTCACCGCCTGCTCGGGGCTCTTGCCCGACGCCGCCACGAGGCGCACGTCCACCGGGCGCGGCTCGAACTCGCCGAGCCGGGTGACGGCCCGTCCTTCGATCACCCGCAGGAGCTTCGGCTGCAGATCCCGGGGCAGGGAGTCGAGCTCGTCGAGGAACAGCGTCCCGCCGTTCGCCGACTCGAACACCCCGGGCCGGTCCTGCATCGCGCCCGTGAAGGACCCGCGCCGATGCCCGAACAGCTGGCTCTCCACCAGCTCGGGCGCCACGGCCGAGCAGTCGAGCACCACGAAGGGGCCGCGGCTCCGTCCGCTGCGCTCGTGGAGCGCGCGGGCGACCAGCTCCTTGCCGGTCCCCGTCTCCCCGTCCACGAAAATGTTCACGTCCTTGTTTGCTGTGCGTTCCAGCACAGCAAAAACCTGCCGCATGGCCACAGATTCTCCCCAGAGGCCGCCGAAGTGGTCCGCTTCGCTGGGGGAGAGCATCTCGGAGTCGTCGTCGCCCCGCAGGTGCAGGCGCGAGCGGCCGACGAGGACCACGCTTCCCGCCGGCACGAGGGACTCGACGACGCGCGTCTTGCCGATCCAGGTGCCGTTCGTCGACTCGAGGTCCTTGACCCGGATCGAGTTGCCGAGGAGCGTCAGCTCGAGGTGCCGCTTGGACACGGCGCTGTCCGTCAGCACCACGTCGCACTTTCGGCCCTTGCCGACGGTGACGGTGCGGGTGCCGAGGGGAAAGGCGAGGCCGAGGTCGGGGCCGTCCACGACGGTGACCGTTGCGCGCACGAGCGCCCCGGTGTCCACCACCAGGTCTCCCCGGCGCACTCGGGCGGTCGCGGCTCCGGTGCTGCGCGGGTCCGTCATGCGACTGGCAGAATAGCAGCGTGGCCGCGTCGCTCGATCGCAAGGGGACTCGCACGCTCGACGACCGATACAGCCTCGTCCGGTTCGTCGGGAAGGGCGGCATGGGCGAGGTGTGGCGGGCCGTGGATCGGCGCCTCGAGCGTGACGTGGCGGTCAAGTTCCCGCGCCGTCCCCGCGGAGAGGCGGGTCCCGAGCACTGGCTGAGCGCCGAGGCGCACACCGTCGCGCGGCTGTCGCACCCTCACATCGTCTCCCTGCTCGATCGCACGGTCCTCCCCGCGGGCACCTCCGACCAGCCCGGCGAGGGCGAGCTGCCCGCCCTCGTCTTCCAGTACGTGACCGGCAAGCCGCTGTCGATGTGGGCGGACCAGCCGCGGCCGTGGTCCTGGATCCGCAAGCTCGCGAAGCAGATCCTCGAGGCCCTCGCGTACGCGCACGGGCGCGGGGTGGTCCACCGGGACCTGAAGCCGTCGAACATCCTGCTGTCCGGCGACATGCGGGACCCGTGGGTCAGCCTGCTCGACTTCGGGATCGCCGCCTGGGCCGCGCCGGGGGGCACCGGCCCGGACATCCTGCGCGCTGACGGGATCGAGCACGTCGCGGGCACGCGCGCGTACATGGCGCCCGAGCAGGCGAAGGGTCCCGAGGGAGACGTGGGTCCCTGGACCGATCTCTACTCCCTGGGCGTCGTGCTCACCGAGCTGCTCATAGGGACCTGCCCCTTCCCCGGAGAGTCCCAGGAGCTGCTCTGGACGCTGCGGGTCCACAACCACTTCGCCCCGCCGATCCAGGCCCTGGCAGACCTCGGTGTGCCCCTGCGGCGCTTCCTCCTCCGCCTCATGGCCCCGGACCCGGCCCAGCGGTTCGGGTGGGCCGCCGACGCCCTGCGCTCGCTGCCCCCGGAGACCACCGACGATCTGACGACGGGACGCCGGGACTTCAACCCCGAAGGCACCGAGGTCCTCACGGCGGTCCGGCCCGCGGAGGACCGCGACACGGACCCGGACTTCGAGCCGGACACGGACCCGAACGTCGAGCCGATCACCGGGCCCATCGACTTCGATCCCGCGGGCCGGTCCTTCGGGCGGGAGGCCGACGCCATCCGCAGCGCCGGCGGCTCCGTGACTCTGGAGCTCGCCCCGGCCGAGGACGACGCGGTCGCCCTGCCGCCGTCCTGGCAGATGGACCGGCCGTCGGCGACCGCCTGGGACGAGGGGTTCGCCGCCCTGGAGCAGGGACACAGTCCGCCCCCGACGCCCGCCGCGTCCTACGCCCTGCTCGCCATGCGCGAGGCCCCGCTGCAGGGCCGCGACGCCGAGTGGGAGGAGGGCTGGGGGCACCTCGCCTCGGTGGGGCAGGACGGCCGGCCGTCGCTCCTGCTCGTCGAAGGCGCGCAGGGACGGGGCAAGACCCGCTTCGCGCGGGAGGTGGCGGCGGTGGCGGAGCAGCTCGGCGTCGCCCGGTCCCACCACGTGCGCTTCCGGTCGGATGGGTCGGGGACGGGGGCGCTGCGGCGACTGCTGCTGCGGATCTTGCGCGTCGCGACCCTGCCGGACGACAAGCGCGAGCCGCGCGTGCGCCGCGTGCTCTCCGAGGCGGGCTACCCGGCGGACGCGGACCTGGTGCCTCGGCTGCTGTCGCTGCTGTCGCCGTCGCAGCACAGCCGGAGGCCCGAGCAGGAGGAAGCCGCCACCGCGGTGGAGCTGTTCCGTGTCCTGTCGCGCCGTCGCCCGATCCTGCTCTGGCTCGAGGACATCGACCGGGCCCAGGACAAGGCCCTGTCGACGCTCCTCCAGTACCTCTTCGAAGCCGAGGGGCACCTGCCCGTGGCGGTCGTCGCCACCGCCCGGAACGACCTCAGCGAGGGCGGGGACGGCTGGCCCCCCGAGTGGATGATGCTGCGCACGCACCCGCGCACCCGCATCACGGAGATGGCGCCCCTGCCGAAGGATGCGATCGCGGGGGTGCTCATGTTCACCGCCGGACTGAGCGGGGACGTGGGCATGGAGATCGCCCGGTGGGGCCGCGGGGACCCGCGCGCCGCCCAGCAGATCGCGCGGCACCTGCACGAGACGGGGCGCCTCCGGTGGACCCCCGAGGGGTATGAGCTCGCGGGGAACACGCCGTCGACGGCCGGGCACCTCAAGCTCGACTCCATCCTCATGGCCCGCGCCCGCGACGCCATCGCCGCGAGCACCGATCCCGACGCGACCCGCGCGGTCCTCGAGCTCCTGTCCCTGGTAAGCGAGCGGGCCCGCTACGACGACCTGGTGATGGCGGCGGAGCGCATCGGGATCCCGAGCCGGCGGGTGGAGGCCGCGCTGGCGCCGCTGGTGATGGCCGCCCTGGTGGAGGTCCGGGACGAGGGACCCCGCCTCGTGCACCTCGCGCTGGCGGAGCGGCTCTCGGCGCGCATCGAGCTGAAGACGAAGATGGCCTGCCACCGGGCTTGGGCGGGGGTGCTGGAGGCGCCTCCGCACGGGCCGGGCTCCGCCGAGCGGCTGCTCGAGGCGGCGCGCAACCGGCACGCGTGCGGGCAGCAGGCCCAGGCGGCGCGGGACGAGCTGGCCGCCGCGAAGCTGTTGCGGGAGCGCTGGGAGGTGAAGCCGGCGTCCCGGGCGGCGAACCGAGCCCAGGGACGGGTCGACGGCCACCCGGACCTGCTGCGGGCGGAGGAGGAGGCGGAGCTCGGGGTCCTCGCGGCCGTGCTCGAGCACGAGGCGCAGGAGGAGGCGACGACGGCCTCGGCGCTCACTGCCGCGCTCGACATGCTGCAGCCGCTCTGGATCGCGCTGCCCGCATCGGAGGAGCGGTGTCGGTGTGACTACGCCCACGCCGAGGCTCTCCGGGCCGCGGGGCGGACGCGCGAGGCGATCGAGGCGCTGGAGCGGACGCTCGACGGTGCCCGCGGCATCCACTCCGCGCTGTGGGAGTGCCACGCGCTGGCGGCGCTCGCCGCGATGCTCCGCCTGCAGGGGCACTTCGCGCGGGCCGAGGAGCTCAGCGAGGAGGCGTGGGTGATCGCGTCGCGCCTCGGTGATCCGCAGCTGATGCTCGAAGTGCTGGGGACCCGGATCCCTCTGGCGGTGGCGCGCTCGGACGCGGATCGAGGGCGCCTCCTGCTCGACAAGCTGCGGTCGCTGCTGCGGACCCGCGCGTCGTGGCAGGACCTCCAGAACCTCTGGCGGTTCCGGGGGGACGTGGAGCGGGTGGCAGGCAACGACGTCGCGGCCCGACAGGCATACCGGACGGCGCTCGTCCTCGGTGAGAAGCGGGGGCTGCCCAACGCGCGGGTCCACCTCGCGCTCGCGGCGATGGGGCTCGCAAGCGGCGACGTGCCAACGGCGGCCGAGTCCCTCGAGGCGGTCGGTGGGGCCGACTCCTTCCGGGGCGACTCGGCCCATGAGCTCCGCTGCAACGCCGCGATCTACCGGGTCGAGCTGGCGGTGCGCACGGGGCGCGGCATGGACGCGGCGGCGGCGCTCCAGGACGCGGAGATCCTGATGCAGCAGTCGCCGCTGGCGGATCCGGGTCTGCAGTGGAGCCTGGAGCGGGCGATGGCGGCCACGCCGGACAAGGGTCTGCGCAAGCGTCTGCGGGCGCTGTCCGACGCGATGGAGCGGGCGATGGATCGGGGGAGCAACCCGGCCGGTCGCCGGAGCGCCCGGTGACGTCCTGATACGATTCCTCTCCCTCGGCCATCCAGAGCCGGGGCTTGGTGGGCCATCGCCGTGCGTCGCGCAGACATGATCGAAGCCCCGGTCCCGGTCGTCCCGGGCCTCTCGGACCTCGTCCTCGTCGGTGTCGGCGGGATGGGGAGCGTGTACCGGGCGGTCGACGACGAGACCGGCGCGCTGCGGGCAGTGAAGTTGCTGAGGCTCCAGCCCGGCGCCGCGGCCCCCACGAAGCGCTTCCGCCGGGAGTTCAACGCCGTCGCGCGCCTGCGCCATCCCGGGATCGTCGCCGTCTACAAGTACGGCGTCTGCGAGCAGGGCGAGTACATCGTCATGGAGTGGGTGCCGGGCGGAGACCTGTGGCACGTCGCCGGTCGGCGGACGCGGCGGGACGAGAAGAACCGTGCGCTCCCGCTCGCGTGGGTGCCTGCGGTCCTCGCGGTGTCTGCCCAGATCTGCGAGGCGATGTCCTACCTCCACGCCCACCGGATTCTCCACCGGGACCTGAAGCCGGAGAACATCCTCGTGGACGACGCGGGCCGGGCCCGGCTCGTGGACTTCGGGATCGCCAAGCCCATGGCGATGGCGCCCCTCGCGCCCTTGACCGCCGTCGGAGAGACCGTGGGGACGGCGCGGTACATGAGCCCCGAGCAGGCACGGTCCCTGGACCTGGACGGTCGGTCGGACCTGTACTCCCTCGGCGTCATCCTCTTCGAGGTGTTCTCCGGGCAGCCGCCGTTCACCGCGCCGTCGCTGTTCGACCTGCTCATGGCCCACGTTACGGAGCCCGCGCCTCGACTGGCGGAGCTGTGCCCGGCGCTGCCCGCGTCGCTGTGTGAGCTGGTGAACCGCCTGCTGGAGAAGGACCGTTCGGACCGCTACCCCGACGCGGGCGCGCTGCGCGAGGAGCTGCTCATGCACCTCGCGCCGAACGTGACGCTCCAGGAGCGCAACGAGGAGCACGCAGACCCGCGCGACCTGCCCCTCGCCGTCGTCGCGGCCCTCGAAGCGGCCGAGCGCGCCAAGCAGGTGCTCGAGGCCCAGGGCGGGCCCCCGAAGGGTGGGGGCGCGCGTCGCCTGATCCCGGGGGGCATGGCGCCGACGCCGGAGCGCACCGCGGCGAACATCTTCGCGGCGAAGGCGGCGAAGGCGGCGGCCGAAGAGAAGAAGGGTGGCCTGAAGCTGCGGCCCTGGCGGCTCCTCGGCGGCCGGGATCGGGACGCGAACGACCAGGTCACGCGCGCCCAGCCCGCCGCGCAGACCGGGGGCGGGGGCTCGGATGCGGCCATCACGCCCCACGCCGGCGACGACGAGGTCGGGGCATCGACGTTCTACGCCGAGGACGACGAGATCCTGGAGCTGAGCGATGTGCCGGAGCTGTTCGCGCCGGCGTTCCGCGGCCGCGACGCGCTGATCTCGAACGCCGTCGCCGGCTTCATGCTCGACGACGTCAAGCCGTCGATCCACTGGTTCCGCGGAGGCGGTGGCTCGGGCCGCACGCGGCTGCTCGCCGAGCTGCGGGACATGCTCCGCTTCGAGATGGGGGCCCTCGTCTTGACCGCGCGGGGCAGCGATCCCGCGGTGGGCCTGTCGACGGCGCGGCTGCTCTTCGATCCGGCGGCCTGGTACCTCCAGTCCATGTCGCTCGCGGAGCTGCGGCACGGCCTCGGGCATGCGCTGTCGGCGGCGGTGGAGCTCTGCCCCGCCCTGGAGGAGCGCCTCGCGGACGACCTCGTCGACCAACCTCCGGTGCCGGATCCCGCATCCCGGCGCCTCATGTTCTACGCGGCGGCGGAGCGGCTCATCAGCTTGCTCAGCGAGGCGGCGCCGGTGGCCCTGCTCATCGACGACAGCCAGGACGTGGACCCGGACTCCATCGATCTGCTGCGCTACCTGTCCACGACGCCGGTGGGGAGCGGGTCCTATCGGGGACGCCCGCGCCTGATCTCCCTGGCCGGCGAGCGCGAGGCCGCGGCCTGGTCGCCGGCGGCGATCGGCATCCCGCCGCTGGACGGCAACGACGTCGCCATCACCCTCCAGACGGCCATGGGGTGGGCGCTGCCGCCGATCCGGCTCGGCAAGCGGGCGCTCCTCGAAGGGGTGAACGAGACCCCCCGTGGCCTGCTCGAGTGGGCGCGGTCGCTGCTTCACGAAGCGGGGCGGTCGTCGGGGCGGGAGGCCCAGGAGGACGATCTGCTGGCGGTCGCCTCGGGAGATCCCCGCGAGCGCTGGCGGGCGCGCCTGTCGGGTCTGGGAGCCGTACCCATGGAGGCGGCGGCGCTGCTCGCGCTGGTGAACCGCCCGGTGGTGCTCGAGTGGCTGCTCGAAGCGTCGCGGTTCGACGAGGACACCTTCATCGACGCCGTGAACGGCCTCATCCGGCGGGGGTTGGCCCACGAGCGCCCGGCGGGGGCGACCTGGGGTCTGGAGCTGACCGACCGGGAAGCCGGCGAGGTGGCGTGGGAGCTGCTGGAGCCGGACGCGCGGCGCGCGGCGGGCGAGCTGTTCGCCCACAAGGTCGGCGAGGAGCACGCGGATCATCCGGTCCCCGTCGACGAGCGCCCGGCGCTGGCGGCGCGGGCGTGGCTGCGCGCGGGCATGTTCGAGACCGCGCTGCCGCTGCTGGAGACAGCGGTGAAGCTGGAGCAGGCGGCGGGTCGGACGGCCACGGGGCTGACCGTGGCGGACCTGTGGGTGGAGACGGCCCGCCAGGTGGGCTCGGAGCACCTGCCGAAGGCGCTCGCGTCCCGGGTGGCGCTGGCGTCGGCGGCCTGCGAGTGGGCGAAGGCGGAGCAGGATCTCGATGAGATGAGCGTGCTCGCCGAGGGCACTCCCGAAGAGATGCTGTCGGTGCTCACTGCGCGGGCGACGCTCTTCCAGCACGCCCAGGACCTGGACTCGGCCATCGAGACCGCGGAGGAGGCGTTCCGCACTGCGCTCCTCGTGGATGCGCCTCGGGACACGCTGTTCCGGCTCTCGGACCTCCTCGCGGACGTGGACTTGCGCCAGGGCCACCTCAGCGCGGCGCGGGACCGCTGGACGGGGATCGCGCTCGAGGCGTCACGGTCGGCGAGCCCCTACTGGGAGATGGTCGGTCGCATGGGGGCGGCGAGCGCCGAGGCGCAGCTGGGCCACTTCGAGGCCGCCCAGGACGGGCTGAGCAAGGCGGCGTTGCTCGCCGACGACCAGTGCGATCAGCTGAACACGCTGCTCATCGCGATGCGGAGCGGGTACCTCCGGTCCCTCCGGGGAGATCTCGAGGGCGCGATGGCCGAGCTCTCCGACGTGATCGAGCGTTCCTCGGCGCTCGGCGCGGTGATCGTGACGGGCCCGGGCGTGACGTACCTCGGTGAGGTCTGTCGGCGGATGGGGCGCCTGGAGGAGGCCGAAGAGCACCTCGGACGCGGCGAGCGGATCCTGCGGGCGACGGAGCAGAAGCTGACCCTCGGGGCGTGCCTCGCGGAGCGGACGCTCGTGGCCCTGGCCCTCGGCGACGAAGAGGCAGCCCAGCACCACGCCGCGGGCGCCGGGATGGCGGCCACCCTCACCGAGGGCGTCGAGCTCGAGCGGGAGCGGATCCACTGCGCCCTCGGGCGCGTGGCGGAGGTGACCGGTGACCGCACGGCCCTCGCCGCGGCGCGTCGGCGGACGGCGCGGGCGCTGGACGGACAGGCCAAGCTCCTCGAGGAGGCCCAGGTCGGACGCTGGATGGCCGTGGCGCCCCGGATGGAGGTCATCGAGTGGGCCGGCTGGCACCCCAAGCGGCGCTGAGGGCCGATGGCCGATGACGTTCGGCGCGACCGACTGAGCCGGCACCGGACGGTGCTCCAGAGGGTGCGCGGGCACCGCAGCGGGACCGACGACATCGTGGCGGCCTGGAGCGCGTGGCGTGCGGCGCCGGGTGCGACGCGGGTGCTCGATCTGGGAGCGGGCCACGGCACGGTGACCCTGCTGCTGTCCCAGCTCCTGGAGGAGGCGCGGTTTGTCTGCGTCGAGGCGCAGGAGGTGTCCGCGGACCTGTGCCGCCGGAACATCGAGGAGAACGGTCTCGGCGACCGGGTCGAGGTGATCCACGCAGACCTGCGCTCGCTGGGAGCGGATCTGGGGCGCTTCGATCTGGTGACGGGGACGCCGCCGTTCATGAGGCCCGGGAGCGGCGTGCTGCCCCAGGACCCGCAGCGTGCGGCGGCCCGGTTCGAGCTGCGGGGCGGAATCGAGGACTACTGCGCGGTCGCGGCGCGGCACGGCGACGTCGTCTCGATGGTGATGGACGGGCAGGAGGATCGGGCGCGGGCGGCCTTCGCAGCGGCGGGACTGCCGGTGGCGCGGGTCACCCGAGTGCGGCCGCGGCAGCGGAAGGCGCCGACCTACGTGGCCTGCGTGGGACCGGGTCCCCAGAGCGCGGAGCCCGAGGAGCTGGTCGTGCGCGCCGGCGACGGCTGGTCGGCGGAGTGGAGCGAGGTGAGGGAGGCGCTCGCGCTGGACTGACGCGGGTCAGGGGCTGGCGAACCCGGTGGTGGGACACCAGCTGCCCGCGGCCTCGCCGTTCACGCTGAGGGCGCCGCAGCCGTCGCATGTGGTCTCCCCGTCGAAGGTGACCAGGACCGTCACCGCATCGGCGTCCGGCGCGCCGACGTCCGAGAGATCGAGCGTCCCGGACAGCGGCTCGAGGGCGCATCCTTCGGGCTCGGCCTGCGCCCCGTCGCCTTCGGACCAGTGCCAGAGGAGGTCGGCGTCGAGGGTGCGATTGCTCTCCCCCGTCCACTCGATGCTCGCCCGGAGCGTGCTCCACTGACCCGGCACGCAGCCGAAGCCATAGGGGTGCTTGGCCTGCAGGGTGTCCCATGCCCAGTCGAGCGTGGTCAGTCCCGGGCCAAGCGTCACCGGCGCCTCGGGGGGGAGAGATCCGTGCTCGACCGTCAGAGCTCCACCCCGGTAGGAGGACGTCTCCCATCCGCGACTGGCGCAGCCGGTTCCGGACTCCCACTCGTCGTCGAGGACGTAGAGGTGTCCGCCCACTGCGAGCTCCTGCTCTGAGGCTTCGCCCGACAGCGAGGTGAGGGCGAGTCCGTCGAACTCCCACCACTCCGAGGAGGTGGCGCAGGTATCGGGCCCGAACATGCAGGGCGCCTGCGAAGCGGTGAGGGCGGCATCGAACGCGCTGCCGGACCAGGCCGTCGTGTCCGTGGAGCACCCGCCCGCCCAGGAGTCACCGGGGTGGGCTCCCTCTCCGGGCGGAGTGGGGTATGCGCTCCCGACCGACGGGTCGTTCGTCACCCGCTCGGGGTACCAGAGCGGGAGCGGGGGCGCCGCTGCATCCACCTCCGGGCAGGCGGTGGTGCGGGCGTTGGCGAGGGTCTCCTCTAGGTGGTCGTGGAGGTCTCGCGTGCGGAGCTCGGCGGCCACCTGCTCGGCCCAGGCGAGCAGCGCGTCCGAGTCGGACGGGGGCACAGCCGCGCAGCCGGAGCCGAGGACCAGGGAGAGGATGAGCGGTGCAGTCGGTCGCATGGGAACCCCCTTCGCTCTTGTTCGAGCGGCTTCAACGTGACGTTGGTTTCCCCCAAGATGGTTCCGCGTCGCGGTCGCGGCCACTCCACCGGCATGCCGCCTCCGGGCAGGCCCTTGCCGTTCGTAGCCCGCTCCGTCACCGTCCGCCCATGTCCGGCGCTCTCACGGAGTTCTTCTACGCCCTGACCCCCGAGCGGGTGATGGACGCCGTGGAGGTGGGGGACCGTCGGTGTACCGGCCGCTTCATCGTCCTCAACTCCTACGAGAACCGCGTCTACCAGCTGGAGCTGCGCGGCAAGGACGGCGGGGAGCCCACGTTCGTCGTCGGCAAGTTCTACCGGCCCGGGCGCTGGACGGACGACGCCCTGTACGACGAGCACGATTTCGTCGACGACATCGACGAGCTCGAGATCCCGGTCGTGCCGGCCATCGACCTGGACGACGGCGAAGTGCTCGGGAACATCGAGGGGATCCGCTACTGCCTGTATCCCCGCGTCGGGGGGAGGGCCGTCGAGGAGCCCAACGACGAGCAGCTGCGAAGGCTCGGCTTCCTCATCGCGCGCATCCACTCCGTGGGACGCACGGACGACGCCGAGCATCGGATGGAGCTCACGCCCCAGACCTACGGCTGGGACAACCTGGCGTTTCTGCTCGACAACAAGCTCGTGCTGCCGGCGTTTCGGGATGCGTACGCGAAGACGGCCGAGCTCGTCATCCAACGCATCGAGCCTCTGTGGAGCGACGTCCCGCTCCAGCGCATCCACGGCGACTGCCACCTCGGCAACATCCTCTGGATGGACCACGGGCCCACGTTCCTCGACTTCGACGACATGGTGATGGGGCCGGTGGCCCAGGACCTGTGGCTCCTGTTCGGGGGGACGGACGCATGGGGGATGCGACGGCGCGAGATCGTGCTGGAGGGCTACGACAGCTACACGCCGTTCCCGCGAGAGCAGCTGCGCCTGTTCGAGCCGCTGCGCGCGCTGCGCTTCATCCACTTCACGGCGTGGCTCGCCCGGCGGCACGAGGACCCGGCGTTCCAGGTGGCCTTCCCGCACTACGGGACCGAGCCCTACTGGAACCGGTGCATCGCGGACCTGCGGGAGCAGCTCGCGGTGATCGAGTGACCGCGCCCGCGGCGGGTCAGCGGCCCCGGAGCACCCCGACGTTGGCGCCCACGCGCTCGAAGCCCGCGCGTCGGTAGAACTGCTCCGCCCGACCGCCGCGCGCGGTCACGAGCAGGAGCCGTTCGAGGTCGAAGCGCGCGGCGGCGTCCTGCCACGCCCAGGCCAGGAGCGCCCGCCCGATGCCCCGGTTGCGGTGCGCCGGGCGTGTCCCCACCGACTGCAAGCGTCCTTCGCCCCCGACGGACACCACGCCGAGGGTGGCCACCAGCGCGCCGTCCAGCTCGGCGCCGTACCACGCGCCGACCCCGGTCTCAGCGCCTCCCAAAGTGATCACCGCCGCCGACCACGCGAGGTTCCGACGCAGCGCGGCGTCCCCGTAGGGAGCGGCTCGGCCCGCGTCGACCGCGAGCTCGCAGGCGAGGACGCGTGCGGCGTCCCGTCCCAGGTCGAGCCGGCGGAGGGTCAGACCCCCGGGGCCGGCCGCGTGCCCCGGGTCGAGCGTGGTGCCCTCCAGTGCCAGCGTGACGTCGTCCACGACCTCGAACCCGGCGCGGACGAACGGCTGGAGCTCGGCGACGTCTGCGTCCGGGTCGTCCCACCCCACGCACAGCGTGCGGACGGGCGTGTCGCCGAAGTGGTGTTCGAACCGGGCGGCGACGGCCTCGGGGGTCCGGCGGCCCGGCGCTCCGCGGAGGAGCAGTACGTTGCCGAAGGGGTTCTCGGGGACGCTGGGGAGCGCGCAGCGCCACCCCTCGTCCACCTCGTCGAGGGAGCCGAGGGCGGCGTGCAGTCCCAGGTCGCTGCGCCATCCAGGGGCGCGCACGCCGGCGGGGACGGGGAGGGTCCGCATGAGCGTCCGGCGCGGAGGGGGGCTCGGCGAAGGAGCCCGCGAGCTCGCTAGAACTGGACCACGGCGGCGATGCGGACGTTGATCAGGAACTGGAGGGGGTTCCAGTCCGGGTGGACGTTGTCCTTGATCTTCGGAGCGTAGGCGAGGCCCGCCTTCACCCCGGCGCCGATGCCGAAGTGCCGCGTGAACATGAAGTCCGCGCCGCCCTTCACCTCGAACGCGGCGCCCATCAGGGGCCGACGGCTCACGTTGCCCGCCTCGTCGGTGAGCGTGCCGACGGCGTACACGATCGTGCCGACGTCGCCGCCCACGTAGGGCTGGACGATCTTCAGGTTCGTGAAGCGGTAGCTGCCACCGAGGTAGAAGCTCGGCAGCGTGCGGTACTGCTGCTCGCAGTCGGGGCACTCGCGGATCGACAGGGTCCAGAAGTCCGCCTGGAGGTCCACCGAGATGCGCGGGTGTGGGAACACCCCGAGGTCGACTCCGTACTGGGCGAAGTGCAGGTAGTAGTTGGTGTACCCGCCGCCGAGGCGGGCGGAGAACCAGGGGCGGTTGCCCCAGCCGGTGCTCGACTTCTTGACCGAGGAGCCGCTGCGCGTGCGGCCGCGGCCCGACGAGTAGCTGTCGGCTTCGTAGCGGCCGTCGTCCAGGTAGGCGTCGTCCCGCGAGGCGATGGGCTCGGAGCCGTAGGAGCGCTCGTCGTAGGAGCGCTCGTCGTCGAGATCGTAGTCGTCGTCCTCGTAGTCGCCCTCGTCGTCCTCGTCCTCGTCCGCGTCGACGAGGTCGAGGTCGTAGTCGTCGTCCTCGTCGTCCTCGTAGGAGTCGCTGCGGGACCGGCCGAACTCGCGGGCTCGGGAGTAGCGGTCTCCGCTGTCCTCCTCCCGCTCCTCGGCGGCCTCACGACGCCGGCGGACGTTCGGGTTCTCCCGCTCGTCGTCGTCGCCGATGATCATCCCCTCACGGGGCTCGTCGTCCTCTTCGACCTCGTAGTCGTCGTAGTCCTCGTCGTCATCTCCCGAGGAGATCACGATCCCGCCGTAGTCCCCGTCGTCCTCCTCGAAGTCGTCGTCGTCGCCGCCAATGAGGATCCCCGAGGAGGGACCGAGGGTCAGAGCCGAGGCCAGGACGACCTCCTCCTCTTCCTCGGGCTCGTCCCGCTCGCGCTCCCGGTCCCGCTCACGCTCCCGCTCCTCGCGCTCGCGCCGCTCGCGCGCCGCCAGCCGCTCCTCGCGCTCGCGGTCCTCACGCTCCCGCTCCTCGCGCTCGGCCCGGGCCTGGCGCTCCCGGTCGCGTCGCTCCTCGTCCGCCCGCGCCTGCGCCTCGCGCTCTTCCCGCTCGCGCCGCTCGCGGTCGCGCCGCGCCTGCCGCTCGCGGTCCTCACGCTCGCGGCGCTCGCGCTCGAGCCGTGCCTGCCGCTCCCGCTCCTCGCGCTCCCGCTCGGCCCGCTCACGCTCGGCGCGCCGCTCGGCGTCGATCCGCGCGATGCGCTCTCGCTCCTCGCGCTCCCGCCGAGCCCGCTCGCGCTCCTCACGCTCGCGCTCCTCGGCGATCCGCCGCCGTCTCTCCTCGGCCGCCCGCTCGCGAGCGAGGCGCTCCTGCTCCTCCTTGCGGATCCGCTCCAGCTCGGCCTGCCGCTCCCGGTCCCGCTTCGCCTTCTCAATCTGCTCGGAGCTCATGTCGAGGGCGTCGAGCTCGTCGATGCCGAAGGGGTCGTCGTCCTCCTCTTCGTCCTCGTCCTCGAAGTCGTCCTCGTCCTCGTAGCTGGGGTTCCGGGGCGCGGCCCGGCTGCGCTTGCGCTTCCGCGGCTGCTCGATCTCCTCCTCGGCCTCGTCCATGAGGTCGTCGAAGTCGACGTCGTCGAACAGGGGGCCGCTGTCCGCCGAAGCGGCCGCGTCTTCGTCCGAGGCGGGGGACTTGCCCGTGGCGAGCTCGATCACCACATCGGGGATGGCGTCTGCCAGCTGCAGCGCCTTCTGGGGGACGGTCGCCGTGACGGTGCGGATGACGCTCGCGTTGCTGCCGTCGTGGAGCTTGAGGGTGAGGGCGTAGCCGTCCCCTGCGTCCTCGACGTGCCCGGCGACCACCGCTTCGTGCTTGTTGGCCTTGCCGAACTCCTTGATGCAGGAGGTCGACGAGCCGCAGTCGCCGCCCTCGAAGTCCTCGGGCGGGGCGGCGATGACCAGGTCGAACCCACCGCGGATGTCGAGCTCGGAGCTGACGAGGGCGGTGATGTTCGAGGCGGCGCCCGCGTTCACGCCGTCGCCGGCGGAGAAGGGGAGGACGCCGCAGGTCCCCGCAAGCGCGCTGCCCGGAGCGGCACACAGGGCCGCCGCCAGCAGGAGCGTCGAGGACAAGGCGATTCGGTGGGACATCAAGCTGTCGTCCTTTCGGGCCGGGGTCCGCGCACCCCCTTCCTCACGCGCGCGGGAATCCAGGCCCCTTTTCGGGCCGAAGGATTCTAGAGGGCCGATCTGCCAGGGATCCAACGAAAACGGAAGCGACGATGGGTTCTCGTCGCGATCTCCAGGGCGCCGCAACATCTCTGCAACGTTCCGGCGGTCGGTCGCGCGTACTCGAACTGTGTCCGCGCGCGGCTCGAGTCGCAGTCCGTGGCAACGGTGCAGTCGACGCACGTGAACGTCGGTTCCATGGACTGCGCGGCGGACTATCCCAGGACCGCGAACAATCTCGTCCGGATTCGATACGGGCGGGGCCTGCGCGGGACCGGCAAACTCGCGGCGTCACGGAGGACCTCGATGCTCAAGCGCTCGCTACTTCTCGGTCTCGTCATGTTTGCCATCGCAGGCTGCCCCACCAACGGCGGAAGTGGCGATGACGACGACGACACCCCGCCCCCGAACCCATGCGAGTCCTACGAGCAGCCCGATGGGGTGTTCGCGGACTGGACCGGGGATGAGCAGGGCCTGTTCATGCAGTGCATGGTCGTCCCGGAGTTCGCGCCGAAGTTCCAGGAGTTCGACAGCGAGGAGTACGCCAGCTTCAGCTGCGACACCTGCCACGGCGAAGGCTCGGCGGAGGCCGGCGAGTTCGAGATGCCGAACGAAGACCTGTTCGAGCTCGACTTCAACGAGTTCCCGTACTCCCAGAACGCCGATCCCGAGGTCGCCGCGTACGGCGAGTTCATGGAGGACGAGGTCGTCTTCCAGATGGCCGAGCTGCTCGGCCGCTCCACGCAGTTCGGCGATCCCGACTTCTTCGGCTGCTACGGCTGCCACCCCTGAACTGCTTCCGGGGTCTCGGGCCCCCGCCGTGAGGATTGACGTTCCGCGGCAGGCGCCTACATCCCCCGGCGAAGCCACCAGAGGACGAGGAAGCTGGCCCCCAGGAGCGCCGGGCTGATGGTGTAGAGCAGGAAGTGGGCGACATCGCCCCAACGCTCGCCCATTGCGCGCTGCATGGGAGCCCGCCACCCGAGCAGGTCGGCGCGGCCCGTGCGCCGCAACTCCAGCGTCAGGGCGGCCATCGCGATCAGCGCGAGGCCCAGCCCCAGGTCGAGCGCGCCCAACGGCCTAGGAGCCTGGAGCGCGTTGGCGGACCGAGCCCCGCGAGGCCGGGCCGCCGACTGGGATTGGCCGATTCGCCGAGCTGGATCGGGCATCCGAGAGGCGAATCGGACGATATCCAGGCGGTGGATCCGGTCCGCGAGGCGACGGGAGCCAATGCGCTCCAGGCTCCTTGTGCCTCTTCATGGGGATCTGGTGACTCCGGCACTCCACTCGGTGTGCGTGAGCTGCGTCACGAGAACCGATGGACCACCACCGCGCCGGCCGTGTCGCCCATCACGTTCACCGTCGTGCGGAACATGTCGAGGAAGCGGTCGACGGCGAGGATGAGTCCGATGCCCTCCAGGGGCAGGCCCACCGCCTGGAACACCATCGCCATCGTGACGAGCCCCGCGGATGGGATGCCCGCCGCCCCGATGGACGCCGCCGCGGCGGTGAAGAACACGATGAGCTGCTGGCTCAGGCTCAGGTCGATCCCGTACGCCTGCGCCACGAACAGCGCCGCGATGGCCTCGTACAGCGCGGTGCCGTCCATGTTCATCGTCGCGCCGAGCGGGAGCACGAAGCTGGCCACCGGCCCCGGGACCTCCAGGTTTTCCTCGCAGGCCTCGATGGTCACCGGGAGCGTCGCTGCCGAGCTCGCCGTCGACACCGCGACCGCCAGCGCGGGCCGGATTCCCTTGAACCACCGCAGCGGGGACATCCGGCCCACGAGCAGCACGATGAGCGGGAGCGCGACGAGTCCGTGCACCGCCAGCGCCGCGAACACCGTCCCCGAGTACGCCGCGAGCGCCTTGAGCGCGCTGAGTCCCCCGTCCGCGAGCGACTTCTGGAGCAGGACGAACACGCCGATGGGCGCGAGCCACATCACCCAATCGATCATCTTCATGACGACCGCGTCCAGCGACTGGAAGAAGCCGAGCAGCGGCTTGCCCTTCTCGCCCACGGCCGTGATCGCGCCGCCGAGCAGGAGCGAGAAGAGGATGATCCCGAGCACGTTGCCGCTCGCCAGCGCGTCGAAGGGATTGCGGATGGCGCCCCGCTCCTTGCTCACGAGAAAGTCCGCGAGGAGCGTGTCCACGGTGAGGTCCTTGCCCGCCTCGGCCTGCGACGTCATCTGGGCGCCGCTCAGGTCCGCGCCCACGCCGGGCTGGACGATGTTCACGAGGACGAGCCCGATGCCGATGGCGATGGCCGTCGTGCAGACGTAGTAGGTCGCGGCGCGCCCTCCGAGCCGCCCCACCGAGGCGACGTCCCCGATGCTCGTCACCCCCACGACCAGGGAGCTGAGGATCACGGGGACCACGAGCATCTTGAGGGCCGCCACGAAGACGTCGCCGAGGATGTGGAGCCAGGAGAGGGCGGAGGCGAGGCCCGGGGACGCGGCGGAGGCGAGTCCGGCGACGAGGCCCGCCACGATCGCGACCCCGATCCACGCGGTGAGGTTCTTCGGCATGGCCGACAGCCTACATTTGCGCGATGCGCCTGCTCGTCGTCAGCGATCGCTTGCCTCCCAGCCACCACGGCGGTGCGGGGTCCGTCCTCGTCGAGCTCGTCGACCACCTGGGCCGCGCGGGCCACGAGGTCGAGGTCGTGCGGGGAGGGCGCAGCACCCGCGAGCGCGCCTCCCTCGAGCTCGCAGTGCGTGCCGCCGGTCGCCGCGTTCGCCCGGACGCCGCCCTGTCCCTCGGGCCCTCGCTGGCGGGCCTGGACTGCCCCACGCTCTCGCTTGGCGTCTCGGAGGAGGACGCCTCGCCGGCGCCCGGCGCCCTCGGCTCGATCCGCACGCGCCTCCGCCGCACCCGTCGCCAGGCCTCGCCGGTCCTCGTGCCCACGCCACCGTCCGCGAGCCTCCTCGCTCGCGGCCGGCCGTCGCGCGTCGCTCCCCCTGGCGTCGACACGGCTCGCTTCGCCCCCTCCGCCGCTCCCGACGGCCCTCTCCGCGTGGTCTTCCTGGGGCGGCTGGTGCCCACCCGCGGGGCCCATCTCGCGCTCGAAGCCTGGGCGGGGCTCCCGGGCTGGGCGCGGGACAAGGCCACGCTGTCGGTCGTCGGCGCCCCGGACGACCGGGTCTACCTCGATCGGCTGAAGCGCCTGGCCGCGCCCCTCGATGTCCCGATCCATCAAGACGTCGCCGACGTCCTCCCCCACCTGCAGGGTGCGGCGCTCGCGATGCTCCCCCGCACCGGCGAGGACGGCTGGGGGCGCGCGATCCTCGAGGCGATGGCCTGCGGCGTGCCTGTCCTGACCAGCACGGGCGGTGTCCTCGAGGTGCTGACCGGCGGGGCCGCGGAGCATGTCCCGGCGGCGAACGTGAAGGCGCTCGGCGAGTCCCTGCGGGCGTTGCTCCGGTCCGACGGCCGCCGGCGGGAGCTCGCGGAGGCCGGGAGGGCCCACGTGGTCGCGCGGCACGGTTGGGACGTGGTGCTCCCGGCTTGGGAGCGTGCGCTGAGGTAGGAGCTGGGGAGGGGCGCGTCCGGGGGGAGCGAGCGCTCCAGCTATCGAGGCAGCGCCGCCAGGATCCGGTCGAGGAGCGCGCTGGCGACCTGGCGCTCGGCGTAGCGCCCGCGGGCGGTCAGCACCACATCGAGCACGGAGCCGATCCGGTGGACATGGAGCGCGACCGCGCTCGTGTGGGATGCGCCGGGGGGCGTGGTCCCGGAGTAGACGCGGAAGTCCGCGTCCCGCCGCGGCGTGAGCTCGGAGTAGGACAGCTCGGCGGCCCCGGTGAGCGCGGCGGCGGGGCCGTCCAAGCGCGTGGCCTCGTCGAGGATCCCGAGCACCCGCTGCTGAGCCGAGACGGCGACCGGCAGGCGACCGAGGCGGCGCTGCCACTCGGACAGGAGCCCGTACCCGTCGTCCTCGCGCCCACGCTGACGGCCGAGGCGCGCCGCGAACGAGAAGAAGGACTCGGGCTGGCCGCCGTCGAAGCGCACGGAGGTGAGCACGTCGCGGTCCCCATGCGGCACCCGGAAGGGCGGCGAGTGATCCCCGTCGTCCCGGAGCGCCACCCCCAACGCGTAGGCGAACGCGTCGAGCCCCCCGGGGTGCACATCGCCGTCCAGGCTCCGCGCCACGTACTCCTCGCGTCCCTCGGTCCGGGGCGGGTCCTTCCACGAGACGCGCGGCCGCCAGAGGTCGCCGTACTGCCGCGTCAGGTCCCGGGCGATGGCGCGCGGCGCGTCCTCGTCGAGCGCGGCGAGGAGCGCATCGGCCAGCACGTGCACGCGACGCATGAGGCCGCCGAGCTCGGCGGGGTCGAGCTCCAGGCGCGACGCCGCGAGCAGCTCCAGCGGAGGCGCCTGGTGGGTGCGGTTGCCGATCGCCATGGCGAGCCAGGGGCCCTGAAGTCCCCGAGCGCGGTGGGCGTGGCGCGCACCCCGGATGGAGCGTCGGTCCAGGGCGACGACCGCCGGTACCTCGGCGCGCTGCACCCCGTCGGGCCCGATCGGGAGGAACCGGCGCGTCGACAGGGCCTCGCCGATCTCCATCCCGATGTCCGTCAGCGACCGGCCGGCCGGGCTCTCCAGCGTCCAGAGGCGAGGACCGTCCAGGATCCCGATGTGCGGCGCGGCGCTCCCGGTGGGCAGGGGGGACAGCGTCCAGCGGCCCTCCCAGCGATGGGAGACCAGGGCGTCGCCCTCGCGCGATCGCTCGTGGAGTACCTCGGCCAACGCCCGCGCCCAGGCCGCCACCTGGAGCATCCGCTCGGATGGCGTACCCCCGGGAGGACCCGCGACGCGCCCGGAGAAGCCATCGACCCGCTCCCCGTCCCGAGCGGCGCGCAGCTCGTCGCGGGGGCTGTCGAGCAGGCGGTGTTCGCCCTTCGCCATCCGGCCGGCCAGCGCGCTCGGCACGCCGCCCCCGAGCCGCCACCCGAGACCCGAGGGGCTGCCGACCACCTCGGACAGCCAGGTGTCGAAGACTTGATCCTCCACCAGGGGAGGGTCGGCGGTGGCGGCGGCGCGTCCGGGCAGGGGCACGCGCCTGAGCAGGGTGGCGATGGGGCTCACGAGGGCGGGACCGTAGCACCCGAGCGGTCGGACGGTCCCTGCTCTACGGTTCTGTCCATGCGACCCTGGTTCTTCGCCCTGTCGGCCCTCCTTCTCGCCTCGTCGGCCGCCGCCGACACTCTCTACGTCAACGCGATCGGGGTGAGCCCGTTCGACGAGATCCAGGAGGCGATCGACGCCGCGGTCGATGGGGATCAGATCCTGGTGTTCCCCGGGACGTACGGACCCATCGACTTCGGCGGCAAGGACCTCGTGATCCGGTCCACCGGCGGTCCCACGCTGACCACGATCGACGCCTCCACCACCGGGCTCCCCGCCGCGCGGCTCGCCATGGAGGAACCGCCCACCGCCCTGCTGCACGGCTTCACGCTGACCGGCGGCACCGGCGTCGCCGACGACACGCTCACCGTCAGCGTGGGCGGCGGCGTCTACGTGGGGAGGCAGTCGGAGGCGCGGATCAGCGGCAATGTGATCACCGGCAACGCGGCCGATACGGGCGCCGGCATCGGCGTCGTCGCGGCAGGCCCTCACATCTACGGGAACGTGGTGCGCGAGAACACCGGGGCGACCGGGGCGGGCGGCGTGCTCGTGTTCAGTCCGGCGGGGGAGACGCTGGAGACGTCCCTGTCCTGCAACGACGTCCGCGCGAACATCGGCGGCACCGTCGGAGGGGTGCTCATCGACGGACTCGCCGCCGTGCGCAACAACGTCGTCCACGGGAACACCGGGGATCGGGGCGGCGTCTTCCTCGCCCTCGCCGCCGACGGCGTCTTCGAGAACAACACGATCACCGCGAACGAGTCGGACCCGGGGAACGCGGCAGGGGTGCAGGTCGCGGGTCCGGACATGCCCGCCGTCGGCAACCTCGTCGCCTACAACCAGGTGGGCGTCGGCGTGGTCCACAACCAGGCGGCACCCGCCTGGACCTTCGGCAACCTGTGGGACAACGCGGCGGGTGCATGGTCCGGGGGATCGGCGGATCCGACGGGAGCCGACGGCAACCTGGCGATCCAGCCCACCTTCGCGGTCTACACCCCGACCGATCCGCTCGACGACGTCCTCAGCCTGGCGCTGGGCGACCCCCTGCTCGACGCGGGCAGCTCCGATCCCGCCTTCCTCGACGTGGACGGCACCACCGGCGCGATCGGCGCCGACGGCGGACCCAAGCTCAGCTGCGACGCGGACGGAGACGGCGTCCGCGTCAGCGACACGCCGACGGACTGCATCCCCGACGAGGGGGGCTTCTTCCCCGGCGCCTACGAGCTGCCCGACGGGTTCGACCACGACTGCGACGGGTTCGGGACCCTCGAGCTCTTCGAGTTCGTGTCCGACGACGGCGGGCTGACGGCGGCCGCCGGCTCGTGGGAGTTCGACGAGCCCGTGGCGGGTCCGGGGATCGGCTGGCAGGGGATCTCCGCGTGGTGCACCGACTGCGCGTCCGGCGCCGGGACCAACGACGACGCCCAGCTCGTCCTGACCGCCGACCTGACGGCCGTCCCAGCCTCGACCTCGGCGCGCCTGTTGATGATCCACGCCTACGAGGCGGACGCGATGTCCGGGGGCGCGGTCCAGGTGTTCGACGGGGTCAGCTGGAGCACGGTCGTCCCGGACGGCGGCTACCCGGTGGCCTCGCTCCCCACGTTCCCCGACGGGGGCGGGGCCAGCGGCGTCTTCGGGGGCGACTCCCTGGGCTACCGCAGCGACGCCGTCGACCTCACCTCCGAGGCAGGCGCCACCACCGACCTGCGCTTCCGCTACGTCTCCGGGCCCGCGTCGTCCACCGCGGGCTGGACGATCGGTCGCCTCGCGCTCCAGATCGGCGACGGCGACGGCGACGGCCGGGCCGCGGTCCTCACGGACTGCGACGACACCGACGCCACCATCCACGAAGGCGCGCCCGAGGTGCCCTACGACGGTGTCGACCAGGACTGCGACGGGGCGGACCTGCTGGACGTGGACGGCGACGGCTTCGACGCCGCGATCGCCGGAGGGGACGACTGCGACGACACCGACGCCGACACCAACCCCAACGGCACCGAGATCCCCTACGACGAGATCGACCAGGACTGCGCGGGAGGCGACCTGGTGGACGTGGACGGCGACGGCGCGGCCTCCTGGGAGGCCGGAGGGCCCGACTGCGACGACGCGGACCCGGACATCGGCCCCAACGCGGACGAGATCCCCTACGACGGCATCGACCAGGACTGCTCGGGGGATGACCTCGTGGACGTGGACGGCGATGGCTTCCGCGGCGATGTCCCCGCCCCCTTCGGCGACTGCGACGACGGGAACGCGGCCGTGAATCCCGACGCAGACGAGATCTGCGACGACGGGATCGACAACGACTGCAACGAGCTGCTCGACGAGGAGCTCGACTTCGACGGCGACGGGTACGACCGCTGCGCCGGCGACTGCGACGAGTCCGCGAGCACCGTGCATCCGGGGCAGGAAGAAGCCTGCACCGGGGTCGACGACGACTGCGACGGCACGCTCCTGGACGGCGAGGTCGACGCGGACCTCGATGGCGAGCTGCTCTGCGCCGGTGACTGCAACGACGACAACGCCACCATCGGCCTCACGGCGCCCGAGGTCTGCGACGGGCGGGACAACGACTGCGACCTCGGAGTCGACGAGGGCCTCGACGGCGACGGGGACGGGTTCTCCCGCTGCACCGTCGACTGCGACGACCAGCGGAGCACCGTCTACCCCGGCGCCCCCCTCGGCTGCGACGACAACCTCGACCACGACTGCAACGGGATCCGGGACTTCGAGGAGGAGGAGTGCGCGGAGACCACCGGGTGCTCGGCCACGGGCCGGAGCGGCGCCCCGTGGGTCGCGGTGCTGTTCCTCGTCCCCCTCGCGGCGCGGCGTCGCTCGCTGCGGAGCTGATCGACCCGACTCCGCCGGCTCCTAGCGGTCCCGGAGCACCCAGCCCGCGCCGGGCAGTGCGGCTCCCTGGTCGACCTCGCCGGGGGCCCCGTGGCGGGCCGCCCAGGCCTCGTAGACCCGGACCGGACCTACGAGTGGGGGGCGCGCATAACGCACCGGGCTGAAGCGGTATCCGATGCTCGTGAGGGCGTCCTGGAGCCAGGGGGTGCCGTCGCGGTCGGGGAAGGGGAACAGCAGCCGGCCCCCCCGCGCGAGGCGTGGCAGGACCCCCTTGAGGGTGCGGGTGATGAGGGCTCGGTCGCCGAGGCGCACCCGATCTCCCTTCCCGGACCCGTCGAGGAACGGCGGTGTCCAGGCCACCACGTCGAAGGTCTCGTCGTCGCTGACGGTCGCGAGTCCGGCTCCGATCCGCACGTCCGGCTCTCCGAGGCCCGCCACCAGCGACGACCGCCGCAGGCAGATCGCGGCCGCCTGCTCCGGGTCCACGGAGACGACCTCGGCCCCCGCGCGCCTCGCCGTCAGCGTCACCCATCCGGCGCCGCAGCCGAGGTCGAGCACCCGTTCGCCGGGTCGCAGCGAGAGCGCGGAGAGCAGCAGAGCGGTGGGGGAGTAGCCGAGGACCGGCCGCGGATCAGGCAGGGATGCCTCGGTGAGGAGGCTGAACCCACCGACCTCGATCGTGCCCGGCGCGGGACGGCTCCACAGCGTCGCCAGGACCTCCCGGCGTACGGACGCGAGGGGCTCGGGCAGGGGCTGGTGGTAGGGAGGGGGTCCGCTCACGGAGTGCCCATCGCCTTGAGGCGGTCCCGCACCACGCGGGGGGCCCGGGTGGGGCGCCCGGTGCCATCCACGAACGCCAGGGTCAGGGTCGCGGTGCACACGGGGGTCTCGTGCCCGTCGCCGAACGCGGTCCGGGTCCGCACGACCCGGTAGGCGAGCTCGATCCGCGACGCCCCGGCGCGCACGCACCCCTGCTGCACGTCGAGCTCGTCCAGGAACCGCGCCGACTCGAGGTAGCGCACGTCGGCCCGGGCGACGATGAGGCCCAGCTCCTGCCCGTCGAGCATCCCCTGGCCGACCCCGAGCTCGCGCATGAGCTGGACCCGCCCCCGCTCCATGAACAGCAGGTACCGGGGATGGTGGACGATCCCGTACTGGTCCACGTCCTCGAACTGCACGGTGACGGGGGTTCGATGGACCCAGCCGGGCTCCCGCTCGTCGGGCGCGGTCACGGGGGGCCTCAGAAGACGAAGGCGACGCGCGCCTGGAGCGTGCCGATGTTGTTGAGGCGCCGCGCGATCTGGTCGTACTGGGCCTTCGTGTACAGCGTCGGCGCGAGGCCGTCCGCCGGATCCAGGTACTGGCTCATGCGTCCGAGCCGCGGCCCGGCGCGCATGTAGCCGCCCTCGAAGGACAGCCAGATGTGCTCCGCTGCCCACTTGAAGTGCACTCCGAAGTCCACCTCGAAGCCGAGGAACTTGCTCTCGGTGATGTTGCCGTCGTCCCGCTCGTTCGTGCCGTCGGGGCGGTCGAGGGTGGGGATGACCGCGCCGTCGACCTCGTCGGCCCAGGCGGCCACGAAGCCGAGGCGGAACTCGGTGATGTCGCCGGGGCGGAACTTGAACCGAGGGTTGATGTACGTGGAGTTGTAGACGCCGCCGTTGCTCCACAGCCCCTGTGTGTCCGGGTCCCCCACGAACTTCTCGACCGTCCGCTGGGCGAGCATCTGCTCGTAGAGGATGAGGCCGACGTTGTAGTCGCTGGCGAAGGGCCGGCCGGTGAAGACGTCGTTCTCGTTGGTGATGATGACGTCGTCGCCGGACGCGTGACCGATCTCGAAGAGCCCCGTGAACGCGGAGTTCTCGTACCCGGCGCGCCAGGTCGTCCCGAAGATGTCCGCCTGGGTGGTCTTGCCCGGAGACGGCGCGATGGCCTCGGTGTTGCCCTTGATCCAGTAGGTCTCGCCCTGGATGAAGACGCCGCGCAGCTTCCAGTCCACGTAGAAGTCCGGGATCCACGCCTTGCTGTTCGTCTCCGCCTGCCACCGGTGGATGAGGTAGAAGCCGACGGTCAGGTCCATGACGTCGCGCTTCTCCTTGCCCAGCTCCCAGTTCTCCTTCTTGAAGACGAGGGCCAGGACCGACTCCCAGACGTCGTCACCGGTGTCCGAGAGCCAGATGGGGGAGCGGCGGATGAAGGCGTCGCCGTCGGCGTTCTCGTCGGAGATGGACTCGTCGTCGGTCTGCTGCTTGCGGAAGGTGATCGCCGAGCTCTCCACGAGCTTGTCGAAGGCGATCGCCATGAGGAACGGGTCCTTGCTCGTGTCCGGGGCCGGGGCGTTGCCGAAGGTCGACGCGAGGCCCCGCACCACGGAGATCGGGCGGGTGCCGAACACGATCCGGTCGAAGACGGCGCCGTCGTAGGCGTCGCCGAAGTCGTTGCGGAAGTCGTTGCCGTCGTTGGCGATGAGGCCGAGGCCCCAGTGCGACGGCTGCCGCCCCACCCGCACGAGCCCGAACGCAGTCGACCACTCGAGCCACAGGCGCTTGACGACGATGCTGTCGGTGACGTTGCCGTTGGGCTGGGTGGTCGACGCCACCTCCGCGAAGAGCGGCGTCTGGTTCAGGTTCTCGTTGTCGCCCCAGACGACGTTGTCGAAGACGTCGATGGTGGCCTGCACCTTGACCGAGTCACCGAACTTGACGATGGGCTCGAACCGGCCCCGCTGGGTGATGTAGTGCGTGCGGTCGGGGTTCCTGATCGCCTGCCGGCACTGGGCGGGGAACGAGTAGCAGTACCCCTGCTGCAGCTCGCGCTGCGTGTAGTTCGTCCGCGTGGTGTTCCAACGGTCGATGAAGTCCTGGGGGATCGCGTCGGGATCCTCCAGGTAGTAGAGATCGACCGCCCGGCCGCCGTCCCGCGGATAGTTCTTGTCGAACAGGTTGAAGAACGCGTGGGCGCGCGTCCGCCAGTACCCGTCCATCTCGAACTCGATCTTCGGCGGCGCCTGAGCGACGGCGGAGAGCGGGAGAACGAGGAGCGCAAGGAGCGCGGCGCGGAGCAGCGGAGAGCGGGGCATGGAGGCGAGGGTACCCCGGGCGCGAGGCCCGGACCGGCGGAGCGGAGACCTGGGAGCCGAGGGCGCTACTGGACGCAGTCGGCCGGGGCCTCCAGCAGGTTGATGTTGGCGATGTTCACGCTGTCCGGGATGACGAACACGCGCGACGTGCCCATGAGGCAGAGCGCCGAGTTCTCCTCGTTCCAGATGATGTCGCCGCCGGTGGTCCGGTCGCAGTGCGCCTCGTCCTGGGGGATGCCCCACAGCAGGATGTTCCAGTCCTCGCCGGGCGGCACGTTGATGGCGCCGAAGAGGCCGTCGTCCGTGATGTGGGTGGAGCCGAGGTTCGGCGAGTCGTCGAGGAAGTAGCGGGTGGAGTAGCCCTCGGGCTCGGTGATGTCGCCGGTGTCCAGGTCGATCTCACCGACGGTGACCTCGCCGTACTGCACCGGGTCCTCGTTGCAGTCCCGGACCCGGCCGGCGGCGATGCCCTTGCCCGGCTCCACCTCGAGGCCGAGAGACAGGGCCACGAGGTTGTAGGTCGAGAACGAGACCGAGGTGAAGGTCTCGCCGTAGGGCGCGTTCGCAGGGAGCATGAAGTTGCTCTGGTACGTGGGGTAGGTCAGCGCCGGGTTCCAGTCCTTGAAGACGTAGACCGCGTAGGGCGTGCAGGTCGACACCACCTGGTTGATCGCCACGTTGCCCTGCTCATCGCTCGTGAACTCCTGAGCGCCGGCGACGCCGGTCTCCGGGTCGTTGCCTGCCCAGACGCGCACGGTGGCGCCCGCGACGGCGACGTCGTCCTCGAAGTCCTCGATGAAGGCGGTCATGTCCACGACGCCGCCGGGGGTCGGCGCGGACTGGTTGCCCTTGCAGGACCAGTCGCCGGTGATGGTCTCGGTGACGTCGATGTCGCCCGGATCGCCGCCCTGGGAGTCGTCGTCGTCGCCGACCGCGTCGTCGTCGTCGCCAACAGCGTCCACCTCGGAGGCGTCGCCGTCGCAGTCGTTGTCCACGCCCACGTCGTCCTCGGTCTCCGGCGCGCCGGGGTAGATCGCGGGATCCTCGGGCGCGCAGTCGAGATCGTCGGCGGTGCCGTCACCGTCGCCATCGGCAGGGCAGCCGGGCAAGAGGAGGAGCGCCCCCGCGAGGGGCAGGGCGAGGCGGGAGAGGAGGTCGATGCGCATGGTGACTCCACCAAAAGCGTTGATTTCCCACGGGAAATGACGAATCCGTGGCGCGCGATTGTGTCAGCGGCGGCGATCGGGTGTCAAGGGCAACGGGCTCGGCATCCCTGTGGCGTTTGACGGGATCGGCCCCGTGGTAGAGTCCGGCGGTTCAAGGGGAGAGGTGCGCCTGCCGCGCCAGCCCCATGAGGAGCGTCATGCCGAGCTCGAACTTCACGACGTCTGCTGCTGCCACCCTGCTGCTTCTGTTCGGCGCCCTCGGGTGCCCCGCGAACCAGGACCAGTTCCCCCGGTCCGAGCGCCCCGTGACCGACGACGACGACTCGACGGATCCGGTGGACGACGACGACTTCACGTCCTCGCCGCCGGTGGTGGAGATCCTGGGGTTGGATCCGGGGACGGAGCCGGTGACGGGGACGGTGGACGTGGTGGTGTCGGTGTCGGA
>Ga0213839_1000467_pt1 | contig 50574 bp, 43 predicted proteins | sample SWPATP21_FD_160075 | JGI IMG/M metagenome (GOLD analysis project Ga0213839, IMG submission 160075) | Coastal seawater microbial communities from Marineland, Florida, United States - SWPA TP2 #1 | ecosystem: Environmental > Aquatic > Marine > Coastal | place: USA: Florida | collected 2016-08-14
GGGCTCCGCTTCGTGTGCCCTTCGTGTCTTCTTCGTGCGCTTCGTGTCCCCCCACGCCTCACCCACGACCGCCGCCCCCACGACTCACCGAGCCTCCAGCCCGCCGGGAGCAAACCGCACAGGCATGACTGGAGGCGCTCAGTACGGCAGGTCGTCCCGCATGGCCGCATAGCGAGCGGCGATGTCGCTCCGCAGCGCCTCCAGGGCCGCCTCCTCGGTGGCGTCGAGGGTGCCCTCCAGGAGGTTGTCGGGCTGCTGCTCCGGGTGGTCCGGGGTGTACTCGTAGAAGTACTCCACCCGGTTCTCCACATCGACGAGCAGCTTGTAGTCGTCGTTGCGAGCGACCCGGTAGTCCTTGAGCATGGGGCCCGTGAGGCCGACGCCGTTGGGCTCGAACAGCTCGGTGTAGAGGACGTCGCGGACGGTCTCGCTCGGGTCGGCGAACATCGGCGTGAGGCTTCGACCGTCGAAGACCACCGGCTGGCTGTCGAGGCCGACGGCATCCGCAGGAGGCAGGCCGGCCAGCTCGAGGATGGTGGGCACCACGTCGACCACGTGGATCAGCGCATCCGACGGGCCACGGGCCGACACCGCGGACCCCTGGGCGATGAAGGGCACCCGCACGCCGCCGTCGAGGAGCGACAGCTTGCCGCCGGGCCCCGAGCCGGGCTCCCGGATCTCCTCCTTCTCGCCGTTGTCGCCCACCACCATCACGGTGGTGCGGTCCCGCACGTCGGGCTCGATGGCGTCGAGGAGACGGCCCAGCTCGGTGTCCATGGCCTCCAGCACCGCCCGCTCCAGGTCGATCACCTCGGAGGTCTCGTCGAGGCCCGTCTGGGTGTGCAGGGAGGCCGGCGGCACCTCGAAGGGCGAGTGGGCGGCGTTGTAGGAGACGTGGACCAGCCAGGGCTCGGGCAGGGTCTGGAGCGCGAGCACGGCGTCGTCGGTGGTGTCGGTGGTGACGTAGTTCGTGGACGGCTCCACGGTGCCGTCCTCCAGGGTCTTCCGCCAGGCGTAGTAGGAGCCCGGGTTGCCGTCGAGCCCCTGGAGGTTCACCAGGGAGCCCTGCCAGGTTCCCCAGCCGCGGTCCGTGGGGCTGCCGGTGGGGGTCAGGTGCCACTTGCCGTGCATGCTGGTCGCATAGGGCGTAGGGGCCTGCTGGAGCAGCGCCGGGAGGAACATCTCCTCGGCCGACATGACGAAGGGCACGTCCGTGGGCTCCTGCACCGAGCCGAAGCCCGTGCGGCGGCCGAAGCGGCCCGTCTGGAAGGCGGCGCGCGTGGGGGAACAGGACGGAGCGGCCCAGGCGTTTCGGAACCAGACGCCACCGGCCGCCAGCTCGTCCATCACCGGCGTGTGGACCTCGGTGGACTCCCCGTAGTGCCCGACCTTGGGGGGACTGATGTCGTCGACCAACACGAGGAGCACGTTGTGGGGGCCCTCGTAGGGGGGAGCGGTGTCGGTGGTGCTCGTGTCCGCCGTCGGCGAGGTCTGCGTCGTGGCCGAGTCCCCCGTCTCCCCCGTGGGGGTCGGAGGGGAGCTGTCGGTGACGTCGTCGGTCGACGCGGGGGTGTCGGTGGACGAGGACGGACAGCCCAGCAGGGCGAGGATCAGGACGTTCATGGCTCCACGATAGCCCGTGGGGCCTCGAGGCGCGGCCCCGTCTCACTCCACGAACACCGCCACCTCGTCGAGCTCCTTGCGGACGATGTCCGGCACCGTGGCGTCGGGCGCGGCGTAGCCCACGGGGAACAGGATCAGCGCCGACTCGTTCTTGGGCCGGCCCAGCACCTCCGAGAGGAAGGCCATCGGTGATGGCGTGTGGGTCAGCGTACACAGCCCCATCTCGTGGAGGGCGCTCACGAACAGGCCCGCGGCGATGCCACAGCTCTCGCTCACGTAGTAGTGCTTGACCTTCTCGCCGGCCTCGTCGACCCCGTAGCGCTGGGCGAAGAGCACCACGAGCCACGGCACCTTCTCCAGGTACGGTTTCTCCCAGGTGGTGCCGAAGGGCTGCAGGGCCTCGAGCCAGGCCTCTGGCGCGCGTCCTTCGTAGAACGCCTTCTCCTCGGCCTCGGCGGCCTCCCGGATCTGCCGCTTCACGCTCGGGTTCGACACCGCCACGAAGGTCCACGGCTGCCGGTGGGCGCCCGACGGAGCGGTGCTCGCCGCCTGGATCGCCTTCTCGATCAGCGAGCGGGGAACCGGCTCGTCCGAGAACATCCGCACGGAGCGCCGAGCGTCCATGCGGTCGAGGAGAGCGTCGGCCCGAGCCTCGCTCTCCTCCAGGGGCAGCCTCTCGGGACGGTACGGGATGTGGGACACGAATACCTCCGGTCTCGCCGCTATCGGGTCAGAGCGCCGCCTCGCGCCGGATGACGTGGATGCCGTTCACCGTGCGCACCGGCATCGACACCTGCCCCACCTCGAGCTGCAGCAGCGCCTCCTCGAAGTCGCGGTCCATGTCGCCCTTCAGGAACACGCCCAGGGAGCCGCCGTCGGACTTCGACGGGCAGTCCGAGTAGGCGCCGGCGAGGTCGGCGAAGGACTCGCCGTCCATCACCCTCTCCCGAAGGTCCTTGGCCAGCAGCAGCGCCTCCTCGGCGCTCCGCCGCTTGGTGCGTCCGTACTCCAGCAGGATGTGACGGGCCGACAGCATCAGGACACGCTCGGCAGGCGGGGAGCCAGGTCGCGGGCGAAGTAGGTCAGGATGAGGTCGGCGCCGGCCCGCTTCATCGACAGCAGGGTCTCCAGGGCCACCCGGTCGCCGTCGATCCAGCCGTTTGCGGCGGCCGCCTTCACCATCGCGTACTCGCCGGACACGTTGTAGGCGGCCACGGGCAGGCTGAACTCCTGACGCACGGCCCGGATGACGTCCATGTAGGAGAGCGCCGGCTTCACCATCAGCACGTCGGCGCCCTGCTCCACGTCGAGGGCGGCCTCCACCATCGCCTCGCGGACATTCGCCGGGTCCATCTGGTAGGTCTGCCGGTCGCCGAACTGGGGGGCCGAGTCCACCGCGTCGCGGAAGGGGCCGTAGTAGGCGGAGGCGTACTTCACCGCGTAGGACATGATGCCGATGTCGCTGAAGCCGTGGGCATCGAGGCCCGTGCGCATCGCGCCGATCATCCCGTCGATCATCCCGGACGGGGCCAGCATGTCGGCGCCGGCCCGCGCGTGGCTGACCGCCTGGAGCTGCAGGTTCTCCAGCGTGTCGTCGTTGAGGAGCTCGCCGGTGTCGGACACCACGCCGCAGTGGCCGTGGGTCGTGTACTCGCAGAAGCACACGTCGGTGATGACGAACAGGTCGTCGCCGTAGGCCTCCTTGAGCTGTCGCGTGGCCCGCTGCACGATGCCGTGGTCGTCGTTCCAGGTGTCGGAGCCGATCTCGTCCTTCTCCTCGGGCACGCCGAAGAGGATGACCTGGCCCACGCCGGCCTCGAGGATGCGGTCGATCTCGGCGTTCACCTTGTTCAGACCCAGGTTGAAGATGCCGGGCATCGACGGGATCTCCCGCTCGGTGTCGGCCTTCGGGTCGATGAAGACCGGCATGATCAGGTCTTCGCGGTGAAGGGTCGTCTCCCGGACCATGGCCCGGAGGGTGGGGTGGTTCCGCAGGCGTCGCGGGCGACGGAGCTGGGGGAAGTGAGCCGACATGGGGACCTCCGAGAGCGGGGCAGAGGTATACCCCGACCCGTTGATGGGGGTCAGGTACCAACCCCCAACACCTCGTCGGTCGCGACACCCTCGGGGATCAGCTGCGGCCAGGCGTCCAGCTGGGCGGGTCGCTCGCGGGAAAGCTCTCCTCGGCGGCCCGAAGCACCGGGTCGCGGTGGATCGGCGCGAACTCGGCCCCCAACGCCTCCAGCTCCCGTCGGACCTGGTGGGGGTCGTCCACGTTCGTCACGACGACCCACGTGCGGTCGGGCGCCAGGTCGAGCAAGCGGGTGAGCTCGGTCGCGGCGCGGCCAGTGCGGCCGTCGGTGAGCACCCCGTCGCGGGGGGCGAGGTAGGCGAGGTCGTTGGGATCGGTGCCGCGTCCCTCGAGGAGCACGCCCGCGCGGGCAGCGAGCTCGGGGTCGACGAACGAGCCAGCGACACAGTGTCCGGTGGATTCGGTCTCCATGGGTCCTCCAGCTGGCTCCTTGGGTCGCAGCGGGGCTGGCACAAGGGGCCAATCGGCGCCCGTGAGCCCCGTCAGACGACGTTCGTCGACGTTCGTCGACATCCGTCGATCCGCGGAGAACGACCGAAAAGAACGGTTCTTCCGTTGGCCCGACCCTTGCTTTCCGGCCGGGCGGGAGGCGTCGTGAAGCAGTATCGGAACGCGCAGGAGATCCAGGCCGAGCTCGGAACCCAGTCTCTGGGAGGCATCCAGAGCTGTCCCGAGGGCAACGCGGCCCGCATGGGCATGCTCGGGCTGGGCGCCTCGGGCCCCGGTCGAGAGAGCCAAGCCCACGCGCAGGAGGGTCCGGAGGCCGGGCCTGCGATGGAGGGCCCGTCAGGGGAGCAGGGGGCGGGGCCCCCTGGGGAGATGGAGGCCCTCCACGGCTCCGACGGTCACGGCTTGATGGGCGGCGACACCGAGGTGCAGGTGGGACCCCATCATCTCGACACGGGTCAGGTCAACTTGCTCGTCGACTACGTGCCCTCGCTGGAGGCGCTGATGGAGATCTCCCCAGAGGACCTGGTGGTGGGCTTGGGGCTGATCGAGAAGATGGAGCTTCACGGGCTCTCTCCCGAAGAAACCGAGGACTTCGATCGCATCTTCCCGGACTACGCCGACATCGGACTCGACAACTCCGACCACTTCGCGCCTCCCTCCGACGGCCTGGCACCCGCGGGGTCCCCGAACTTCCTGGGCCAGATCCGCGAGCACCTGGGCAAGGCCCACGAGCAGGCCACGTCTGGCGACCTGAACGGCGCGCTGGTCACGGCGGGTTGGGGAGGTCACTACATCGCCGACGCCTTCAGCGCGGGCCACATGGTCAACAAGGACGAGATCATGGCCACCGCCGACACGAACCTGAAGGGGAACGCAGCAGCCACCTTCGCAGTCGCCGCCGACCACATCATGGCCAACGGCCAGGAGCAGCTGTCGACGTGGCGACAGCGCACGCCGTTGGGCCTCGCGCCCATCGATGCCCCGCTCCTTCGCCGGCTGTATGCCCTGACCAACGTCTACATGCACAGCGCCATCACCGGGGCCATCACCAAGGCGATCCACGATGAGCTCAGCGGCGACCCCGGCCGGCCCATCGTGGAGGTCAGCAGCATGGGCGAGACGTGGCTCATGGGGGGCGACGGGAACCTCGACGAGACCTCCGAGCGGATCGGAAAGGACATCATCCAGTGGGTCTACGACGCGCTCGCCGGTCAGGCCGAGAGCTCCAACTTCATCAAGGCAGACGCCATGATCGGATGGGTGGAGAAGCACCTGCCCAAGCCCACCACCGATGGGCAGGCCACCATCGACGGCATCGTCAGCCGCGTGTTCGAGAGCAACGAGAGCATAGGCCACGCCCTCGGCACCGCCACCCTGTCCGAGTTCGATGCGGTCATGGCGAAGTTCGGCCTGCTGGTGGAGCAGGTGGAAGGCGGCGGCGGCGACCAGATCTCCGACTACCCCGAGCCCGAGCTGCGGGAGATCCTGGAGGGCGAGAACATCACCGACAACGACGTCGAGGAGGCCCTCGAGCGCTTGAAGGGCGGCCACGACGACCACGAGACCATCCTCTCCGACTACGGACTCTCGGTCGACGAGCTCCTGGATGGCCTGAGGGAGGCGGGCTGACGAAACGCGCATACCTGGAGGCCATGAACGACCTGACCCGCTCGGACCTCTGGCTCGCCGCGTCCACCCGCCGCGACGGCGACGACGTCTGGCTCGAAGAGCCCGGCAACCCCGGCTACCAGTGGGGCAACGCCCTGTGGCTCTCGACCCCACCCTCGGCCGAAGGCCTGGCCGAGCAGCTGGCCCGCGCCCACGAGGGTCTCCCCGTCGCCCACGCCATGCTGCGCTGGGACGGGCCGGGGCTCGACGACCGTGCGGAAGCCCAGGCCCGCGCACAGGGCCTCCGGAGCGACCGCGGTCGCGCGATGGTCGCCACCGCCATGGCCCCACGGCCGGGCCCCGCGCAGGTGCGACCCGTGTCCATCGGCCCGGAGGTCGACGCCCTGAACGTCGCCTGCGACGCCACCGAGCAGCAGGGAGACCCCGGGTACGTGGCCTTCAAGGACGGGCTGCGCCGGGCCTGGCGGCGCTGGGAGGCGCGGGGCGGCTGTCGCTGGTGGCAGGCCTTCGTCGGCGGGCGTCCGGTCGCTCAGTGCGGCATGGTGCTCACCCCCGATGGCTCCGGCCGCTTCCAGTCCGTGGAGGTCCTTCCCGGGTTCCGTCGACGGGGCATCGCCCGTCAGCTGGTGTCCACCGTAGGCGCCGACGCCCTCGCGCAGGTCGAGCGCCTGCTGCTGGCCGTCGACCCGGAGGGACCAGCCATGGCCCTGTACGAGGACCTCGGCTTCCGGCGCGACGGCTGGCAGCACGCCCTCCTCGACGGCGGCGCCGACCACGTCCTGCGCCCCGAGACCGTGGGCGACCGCCCGACCTCGGACACGGTGGTCGGAGCGGCCTTCGACGGCACCGCCGAGGTCGACATCCTCCGTCGACTCCGAGCCGAGGACCACGCCTTCGTGTGGGTGGCCGTGGGCGACGGCACCCTCGACGGCGTCGCGGCCGTCAGCACCACCGCCCACGACGGGGTGTGCGGCCTCGGACCGGTGGCGGTGCGTCCGCTCCAGCAGGGCAGAGGCGTCGGTTCGCAGCTGGTCCGTGCCGCCATGGAGGAGGCCCGTCGCCGTGGCTTCCACGCCATGGTCGTGCTGGGGGACCCTGCCATCTACGGCCGCTTCGGGTTTCGGGCGGTCCCGGGGCTCCGCTGTCGCTGGGACGTCCCCCCCGGAGCCCTGCAGGTGGCGATGCTCGACCCGCGCGGAGACCTCCCCACGGGGCTCGTCGGGTACAGCGCTGCCTTCGGGCCCGGAGCGGGCTGACAGCCATCTCTGGGGGTATGCTCCGCCGCCACCAGGGGGGAGCCATGTTCGACGTACTCATCGTGGGCGGCCGAGTCGCCGGCGCAGCACTGGCCCGCCGCCTCGGACGTGCGGGCGTGAAGGTGTGCATCGTCGACCGCGCCACCTTCCCCTCCTACCCCGCCGTGTCGACGCCCTTCCTGCTCCCCCACACCCTCGCAGAGCTCGACGATCTCGGCCTCGACCCGGCCGACTATGCCCCGGGCGCCCCGCGACTCGACGAGGTCGTGCTGGAGTTCGGTACCCACTTCGACCTGCGCCTTCCCCTCCCCGAGGTCGCCGGACGACGGTGGTTCGTGGTCGCCGACCGGAGCGACTTCGACCACGCGCTGTGGTCGTCCCTCGAGGAGCTGGACACCGTCGAGCGACGGGAGGGCGTCTCCGTGACCGGCGTACTCCGCGACGACACCGGCGCCATCTGCGGCGTCGAGGTGCGCGCAGACGGCAAGCCCGAGACCATCCGGGCCCGCCTCGTGGTCGGGGCCGACGGACGCTTCAGCAAGGTCGCTGCCGCCGTCGGTGCCGAGGTCGTCCACGAGCGCACCGACGTCGACACCGCCATCTACTACGCCTTCTGGGAGGGCGTCGCTCCCTACGACGACGGCCCCACCGTGGCCCACATCTACACCACCCTCGACGGCTGGAGCGTGGTGTTCATGCCCATCGCCCGCGACCGGGTGGCGGTGGTCGTGCAGGCGCGCGCCGACTTCCACGCCGAGGCCGAGGGGAGCCCCCAGGAGATCTACGAGCGTGCCCTCCGGGAGCGCCCCTCCTCCGCCCGCCGCCTCGAGGGCGCCACCATGGTGAGCCACGTCAGCGGCATGAAGCGCATGGGCAACCTGTTCCGCCAGGCCGCAGGCCCCGGCTGGGCCCTCGTGGGCGATGCCTGGCACCAGAAGGACAGCATCGACGCCCAGGGGATCTACGACGCGCTGGTGGGCGCGCGCCTGCTCTCGGAGCAGATCGTCGCCTGGCGGGACGGAGCGGACTGGACCGCCTGTGGATCGGCCTACGAGACCGCCGCCACCGAGGTCTGCCGGCCCATGTTCGACGCCACCATGGAGCGGGTGAAGCGGGAGATCCACGACATCCCACCTCCCTTCATCGCCAAGACCGTGCTCCGCTGGGTCCTCACCGACCCGGAGTACGCCCGCCGCTTCGGCGCCATGGTCACGCGGCAGTGGGACCCCTCCGCCTTCCTCACGCCGGGGCTGATGCTCGGTGCGTCGGTACGGGGCGTGTGGAGGGACGTGACCGGGCGTTCGTAGGCCCTACCCCGGTGGGCCAGGCTCCTACCGCGGCAGTCCCCTTCGCCCGCCGTCCCCACGGCCCCCGTCCCTCCCGAGGTAGCCTCCTTCGCCTTCACCGGAGCCAACACTCGGCACGCCTTCGACCACCCCTGGGACGTCGGCGACATGTCGGCCCGCGGCGGGAAGGACACCATCCCCTGGTCCCGACACGAAGCGATCTGGAGGGTCCTGCCATGAGCCCCATCGCGCACCTCGCTGCCTACCGCTGGTCCCCCGCGTCGCTCACCAAGCTGGTCGCAGAGGACGCCTTGACCACCGAGGAGCTGACCAACGAGGCGGTGGCGTGCGTCATCGCCGGAGACGAGGAGCTGCTGTTTCGCGACGAGCTCCACGGCCTGCTCGTGCACCTGTCCGCCCGCGGTCCGCTGGCGTGCGCGTCGCGAGGCGAGGGCCGGTACGCCTGGCGCCTGTCGGCCACGCCCTCGAACGCGGAGCTCACGGTCGACGGCCCCCTGGTGACCCTGCGCCTCGACGCCCAGTCCATCACGGCCCGAGGCGAGGAGCTGTGGCCTGCGCTGATCGGCCTGGGCGTGCGCTACGCCGACCGTCTGGCCGATGCGCTGGGCGCGGACCACGTCCTGGTGCGCAGGTTCGAGGAGGAGCTCGCCCCCGCTCGGGCCCTGAGGCAGCAGCGAGGCTGGCCCGTCCCCGATGGGACCCGCCCCGAAGCACCCGCCGCCCCGACCTCGCCCCCGGCGACCTGGAAGCGCGTGGACCCCTGGCTCCGCCACCCAGACGCCGAGGCGTTCTACGCCACCGTGCTCGGAGACCTCCAGGGGGTGACCGTTCACGAAGCAGACGGGCCCGAGGGTCCTCCTCAGTGGCTGGGTACCCTCGACACCGACCCCGCCGGTCGGGAGGACTGGCTGGAGGGAGGCCTCATCGAGCTCGCCGACGGCGTGTGGATGGACCCGTGGGGTGCCACGTTCATCGCATCGGAGGCTGCCCCGGACGGGTGCAAGGCGGCCCACCACGAGCTGTTCTCCCTCGATCCGGAGGAGGCGGCGGCGCTCTGGGCCACCGTCCTCGGGGCCGAGGCCACCGAGCACGGCGGACGATGGCGCCTCACCCGCGACGGCGCCGAGGTGGCGACCGTGCGTGCCACGGAGGGGAGCGAGGTCGCCCGATGGCTGCACTACCTGGCCGTCGACGACCTCACAGCGGCCGTCCAGCGAGCGACGGCGGCGGGGGCCGAGGTGGTGGAGGAAGCCGACGACCGCGTTCGGCTGGTCGACCCGTTCGGAGCCGTGTTCGGGCTGGCCCACGCACCGCACCCGCCCGCGTCGCCAGCCCCGCTCTGATGGCCAGGCCGAGCAGCAAGCTGCAGCCATCGGTCGCGTCGTCGTCTCCACACATGCGGATCGCCGCCCACTGGCCTATATTCGTGGTCATCGGCACGCCTCAGGAGGCACGCGCGTGCGCTTCGCCGCCCCCATGTCCCTACTTCTCCTGGCCCTCGTGGCCTGCAAGAACGACCCCGAGCCCGACCCCACCAGGGAGCCCGGGCCGAAGCCCGTGCAGCGCGACCTGCTCTCCGCAGAGGCCCGCCTCGTCCGAGCCTCGATCGCCACCCGAGGCACGCGTCCCTCGCCGGCGGAGCTCGAGCAGATCCGGGCCAACCCGGACGCCCTCGGTGAGCTGGTCGACGCCTACGTCGAGAGCCCCGCCTTCGGCGAGACCATCAAGGACATGCACGGGGAGCTCTTCCTCACCCGGACCGACGCCGACGACCAGCTCCCCAGCGTCGGCCTCGCCGCGGGGTACACCGCCAACGAGATCCACGCAGCCACCGCCGACGAGCCCCTCGAGCTGGTCCGCTACGTCGTCGAGAACGACCTCCCCTACACCGAGATCGTCACTGCCGACTACACGCTGTCCAACGAGGTGATGGCCACCCTCTACGGGATCGACATCGACCCCGAGGTCCAGGGCTGGCGCAAGGCCCGCTGGCCCGACGGACGCCCCCACGCCGGGGTCCTGTCCTCCTCCCAGCTGTGGCGGCGTCACGTGTCCGCCGGGTCCAACTTCCACCGGCTCCGGGCCAACGTCCTCGCCGAGACGCTCCTGTGCGAGTCCTTCGCCGAGCGGGACCTCACGGTCGACGGCGGCGTCGACCTCACCGACGAGGCTGCGGTGGCCCGCGCCGTCCGCGAGAACCCCAACTGCATCGGCTGCCACCAGGCCCTCGACCCCCTGGCGGCGAACCTGTGGGGCTTCAAGCGGCAGATCGACCCCCGCGCCGTCGAGGGCTCCCACGAGAACGACGCCTGCGCTCCCGATCCCGATCAGCGTCTCCCCCCCATCGACGAGGGCGACCTCCCCACGGACTACTGCTACCCGCTGGTCATGTACACCCCGGCCAAGGAAGACCGCTGGGAGGAGCTCGACCTGCGGCCACCGGGCTTCTACGGGGCCCCTGCCGACGACCTCGCCGACGTTGGTCGGTTCATCGCCAGCGACCCCCGCTTCGCCCAGTGCACGGTGCGTCGGTTCTACGGGTGGTTCTCCCAGCAGGACCCCGGCCACCTGCCGCTCTCCCTCATCGAGACGCTCCAGGACGACTTCGTCGCCAGCGGCTACGACGCCAAGGCCCTCACGAAGGAGATCCTGCTGTCCGAGCCCTACGCTGCGGTCACCCCGGCCGCCGAAGGCGACGCGCCGCTGCTCTCCCTCCGCCCCGACGCCTACGCCGCCATCGTGGAGGACCTCACGGGCTTCGAGTGGCGCATCCAGCCCATGGGTGCCTGCGGGAACAGCTGCTGGACGGAGGTCGACCTGACCACCTCCGACCGCTGGGGCTACCGAGCCCTGTTCGGTGGCATCGACGGCTTCCAGGTGCTGCTCCCCACCCACACAGCCACCCCCAACAAGGTCCTGGTCCTCCAGCGCCTCTCGTCGGAGGCGGCCAGCTACGTGGTCGAGCACGACCTCGCGGCCGCCGCGGCCGACCGCCGGCTCCTGGGCCTCGTGGAGGCCGACACCACCGACCAGGCCAGCGTCGAAGCCCAGCTCGTCGCCCTCCACGACCGCGTCCTCGGCACCCACACCGACGAAGACATCGCCGAGACCTGGGCGCTCTTCGATGCCACGCGCCAGGCCACCGACACCACCGAGGCCTGGACCCTCATCATCTCGCTGCTCCTCCAGGACCCCCGACTGGTGTACTACTGATGTCCAAGACACCAACCACGAGGCGGCCCGCCCCCTCCGGCACCCCTACGAACCGCCTCTCCCGACGGCACCTCCTCGCCGGCCTCGGCGGCCTCGGCCTCGGCGCCGCCCTGGGCCCCCTGCGGATCCGCGCCGTGCAGCCCGCCTACGCCCAGGGAACCGTTCCTCCCCGCAACCTCATCGTCGTGTGGGCCAACGGCGGCTGGGACACCACCTTCGCCCTCGACCCCAAGCTCGACGTCCAGGAGATCGAGGGCCCCGAGGCCGCCGACCCCGACGGCAACGAAGACACCGCCACCTACGGCACCAACATGGTGGTGGGCGTCAACCACGTGACCCGCCCCAGCATCCGCACCTTCTTCGACAACTGGGGCGACCGCTGCAGCATCCTCAACGGCATCTCCACCGGCTCGGTCGCCCACGATCCGTCCCGGATGCGCATCCTCACCGGTGAGGGCGCCCCCGGCCGCGCCGACATCAGCGTCATCGCCGGGTCCATACATGGCGCCTCCCGCCCGCTGGGCTCCATCGACATGTCCGGCTACAGCATCGCCGGTCCCCTCGGTGCCACCGCCGGCCGCATCGGCGTCAACAGCCAGCTCAAGGCCCTCACCAACCCGTCGGCCGCCTTCCAGGCCCCCGCCGACCTCGGCCGCTCCTACCCGCTGTTCGAGGCGAGCTCCGACCAGCGCTCCAGCGTGCAGGCCATCCTCGACGCCCGGGTGGAGCGGCTGCGCGCCCTCCGGGGTGGTGTCGAGGCCAACGACAAGAAGCTCGACGACCTCGTGGAGTCCGCCCTCCGCGCCGAGCGCCTCATGGCCGACGGCCGCTCCACCATCGACCAGCTCGAGCTCGGCAAGTCCCCCGGCTACCTCGGCTCGCTGCCCCTGGCCGTCGACTTCATCTCCCGCGGCGTGTGCAGCAGCGTCTTCGTCGACACCTCCTCCCGCTGGGACACCCACACGGGCAACGCCTCCCAGCACGAGCTCCACGAGGACCTCTTCTACGGCCTCGACGCCCTGGCTCAGCTCCTCGACGACGCTGGCCGCTGGGACGACACCGTGGTCCTCGTGCTGTCGGAGATGACCCGCACGCCGAAGGTCAATGCCTCCTTCGGCAAGGACCACTGGCCCTACACCTCGGCCCTGGTCTTCGGCGCGGGGGTGAAGCCCGGCTTCAGCTTCGGCGGCACCAACAACCTGCTCGAGGCCCGCAAGATGGACTTCGCCACCGGCGAGCCCACCGAGAACGGCACCATCCTCGAGTACGACGGCTTCGCCGCCAGCGTGCTGGCGCTCCTCGACGTCGACCCGGTCCCGTGGTTCGGCGATCTGCCCCTGTTCACCGCCTGGCGGGCGTGATGCACCCCCGCGCGGCCCTGTGGGGCGTTGCGCTCCTCGCGAGCTGCAGCGGCGACGACGGCTCGGATGGGGGGCCCGGTCCCGGCTCGACCGACTCCGGCCCGGTGGCCACCTGGGAGGACTGCGAGACCTCCGCGCTCCGCTACGACACCTTCGCCCAGCCGCTCCTCGCCACCTGGTGCACGCCCTGCCACGCCAGCAACCTCGAGCCCGACGAGCGCAGCGGCGCCCCGGTGGGCCTGGACTTCGACAGCTACGACAACGTCGTGGCCGTGGCGAACCTCATCGCCTCCTCCATCGAGGAAGAGCGCATGCCGCCGGTCGGGGGCCTGTCCCAGGACGAGCGGGACGCCTTCGTGGCCTGGGTCGAGTGCGGCGCCCCCCGGGGGGAGGTCACCGAGCCCACCCCCCAGATGTGCGACGCCCCCGTCACCGTGACCGCCAGCGACCTCGACTGCGCCGACGCCACCCAGGCCCAGGGAGTGGCGGTGAGCGGCGACCTCGCCCCCACCAGCGACCAGGGCTGCGTGTGCACCGTGGCCGGGGACCTGAGCCCCAGCGGCTCCGTGGAGCTGGCCCACCTCCAGCGGGTCGACGGCGCGGTGCTCCTCACGAGCGGCACCACCGAGCTGCCCTCCCTGGAGGAGGCTGGCTCCCTGAGCATCGCAGGTGCGGGGGTCCAAGCCGCGCTCCTCGACGCCCTCGAGGTCGTTCACGGCGACGTCTACGTCACCGACACCGCCATGACCCGCTTCGACCTGCCGCGTCTCGACCGCATCGAGGGCGACCTGTTCGTCAGCAACAACCAGCAGGTCACCCAGGGTCTGCGCTTCGCGAACGTCACCGAGGTCCACGGCTCCGCCCGCTTCGTCGACAACGACGCCATGCCGGCCCAGGTCCTCTTCGGCCACCTCGAGCGCTTCGACGGCGACATCGAGGTCCTCTCCAACGACGGCATCGAGTCCCTGGTGGGCCTGGCCGACCTGGTCGAGCTGGGCGGCGGCATCCGCGTCGAGGACAACGCCACCCTGAGGCTGGTCAACATCGGCATCCGCCTGGAGTCCGTCGGCAAGGGTCTGTCGATCCTCGGCAATCCCGAGCTCACCCTGGTGGAGACCTTCCCGCTGCTGGTGTCCATCGGCCGCGCCGGCTCCGGAAGCGACCCGCGGCAGACGTCGCTGTACCTGGCGGGCAACAGCGATCTGGAGGCCGTGGCCGCCTTCCCGGCCCTCGAGGAGATGCGGGGCCTGTACATCGGCGGCGCCCTGCGCCTCGCGTCCGTCGGGCCCTTCCCCTCCCTGGAGCTCATCCCCGGCGACGTCGTCGTCGAGAACACCCGCCAGCTGCAGAGCGCCCCCTCCCTGGGCGGCGTCCGAGCCATCGGCGGCGACCTGCGGATCGAGGGCAACCGGGCCCTCGACGACCTGCTGCCCCTCGGCTCCGTCGACACCATCGGCGGCGACCTCACCATCAGCGGCAACGACGTCCTGTCGACCGCCGACGCCCAGTTCTTCGCCGACAACGTCGCCGTGGGGGGAACCACCACGGTCTCGGGGAACCAGTGAAGCGGATCCGGCTGCCGAAGAGGCCCACGCCGCGTGTCGAGCCCGAGGCCCCCGTCTTCGACCCGGCCCCCATCGAGGCCCTCCTCCAGGACGCCGTCCTCGACGTCCTCGACGGCAGCCCCCCCGGCCCGCTGTTCGCGAGCAGGGTGCAGCGGGTGTGCATCGACGCCCTACGCCACGCGGGCATCCGCGGCCGCGTCCACACCGACGACACCGGCCAGCACGTCACCGTGCTCGTGCAGGTGGGCAAGCGGGTCGAGCGCGTCCTGGTGACCGTCGCTCCCTTCTGACGGGTGCGGTGGTCCGGATGTCCCAGTTGCATGCGCGGCGCCGAGTCTGCTCGGGGGCTTCGGGCGTCGGGCTACAGGCTTCAGCTCGCAGCCATGGGGCCGCGCTGCCCGCAAGACGCGGCGCCATAGAGGTCGTCGAAGCCGGTCCATGCGCCCTTGCATCCTGTAGCCCGAAGCCTGCAGCCTGAAGCCTCGCGCCACGGCCGGCGGACATCTGGCGAAGACTTCCGAAGCGTCGCACTACGCCATTGCCCGGTAGCGACCGCGGCCGGCGTCGGACCAGCACACGCGGTTCCGCCCGCTGCGCTTGCTCTGGTACAAGGCGCCGTCGGCCTCGGCGTACAGCGCATCGGCGCAGCCCGCCGCTGTCACGCCCCCGAAGCTCCCCGTGACCTGCAGGACCACGCCATCCCGGCAGGGCATCGGCTGGTCGGCCAGGGCCTCACGGAACGCCTCCGCCCGATCGTAGGCAGCGTCGACATCGCCCGTGGGCACCACCACGCCGAACTCCTCGCCCCCGAGCCGCCCCAGGCACTCCCCGTCGCGGAGCACCGCCTCGATGCGGCGACACACCCCGACCAGCACGTCGTCCCCGACCCCGTGGCCGTGGGTGTCGTTGACGGACTTGAAGTGGTCGAGGTCGAACATCACCAGGGTCGCCACCCCCCGGTCCAGCGCGTCGGCCAGGTGGCGGGTGAAGGCCCGACGGTTGGCCACCCCCGTCAGTGGGTCCTGGGAGGCGGCCCGGTCGAGCTCCGCGTTCTGGGCCTTCAGCTCACGGTTCGCGTCCAGGATCTCCCGCTGCAGGCCGTCCATCGCGGCCACGGCGTCCCGCATCAGCTCGGACCGGGCGCGATGGACCTTGGGGGCGTTCACCAGATCGCCGAGGCGCGGCAGCTCGGCCTCCACCCGCTCCAGCAGCCGCTTGAGCTCGAAGGCGCCGAGGGCGGGGGCCATCCGGCGGGCCTTCAAGAAGCCGCCCTTGTCGCCACTGCGGGCGTCCAGGAGGTGGTCCGCGAGGTGGATCACCCGCCACAGCCGCTGCGTGCGTGGGTCCGGGAGCTGAGCGTCCGCCTCGTGGTGGGCCTCGATGGGGGCCACCAGCGCCTCCGGAAGCCCCCACTCCCGTGCGTGCTCCCCGAAGATCTCGGGATGGGTGGTGCCGGTGAGCGCCCGCTCCCGGTCCAGCCGCGCCTGCCCCGGCAGACGACTCGCCTTCTCCAGCTCCTCCGCCAGCTCGGGCCGCAGGGCCACCAGCATCACGAAGCCGGAGTCCATGATCACGCCGGTGGTGAACGCCTCCGTGGGGTCCTCGTAGCGGAGGAGCTCGGCGAGCACGTGGGCCGCGGCCCCGCGGTAGACGATGTTCCTCCACAGCCGCCACTCGTCGATGCCCGACAGATCCACCTGGTCGATGACCGCCTTGAGCACGTGGGACACGGCGTGGTGCCGGACGGCGCGGAGGCCGAGGAACACGCCCGCCTGGGCCACGGACAGGATCTTGCGGCGAGGGCTGTAGTAGGCCGAGTTGGCGATGCGCAGCAGCTCGAGGGACAGCCCCGGGTCGGAGCTCACGAGCTTCACGATCTTCGTCATCGACGCGTCGGGGTCCTGGGTCGCCTGCACCACCTGGCACAGCCGCGCCGGCGGCACGGGCACGTGTAGGACCTTTCGACGCACCGGCACCCCCCGAGGACTGCCCTCTCATCGGCCCCTGCCGGGGGAGCTTGAGCCGTATCAGTCGACTTCCTCGACCCCACCGAGCAGGTTGATGTGGACCGTCTTGTCGCCCCGGCGCAGCCCGGAGAGGACCGCCTGGATCGTGGTGTCGTCGACCCGCGAGTAGGTGATGGCCAGCTCCTTGCCGTCGGGGTTGATCACCGTCACGACGCCCGCCTGGGGCGCGGGGTCGATCCAGCGGAGCTCGAGGCCGTCCATGTCGAGGGCCCAGACCTCGCCGTCGCGCTCGTCGCCCACGTGGGTCCAGTCGCGGGTGCCCTCCATGGTGATGCCGCCGATCCAGCCGGTCCAGGCGGGGCCGTCTTCGTCGACGTCGAGGGGGCCCTGCACGTGGTCGCCGGTGACGTCGACGATGTTCCCCTCGCTGTCGGTCCAGGTGTGCGCGGTCTCGACCCGCCGGGTGGCGTCCTCGCCGGTCCAGGTGACCGTGGCCCCGCCGTCGACGGTGACGTCGCCGTTGGTGAAGCCGCTCCAGTCGTGGCCGACCTCGAGGGAGCCGCGCTCCAGGCTGACGACCTCGTGGGTGTTGACGCCCGCGTAGGTCTGCCCCTCGAAGGTGCAGTTGTCGTCGAGGGTTCCGTAGTCGATGGTGACCTTCGCCCCCTCGACGGTGACCTCGGAGCAGGGCGCCTGGCTCTCCCAGAAGGCGGCGATGCGCTCGGCACCCGCCTCGACCCGGTCGCCGATGGTCTGGTCGGTGCTGACCTCGATGACATCGCCCACGGCGACCTCGCCACGGGACGAGCGGTTCACCTCGGCCAGCGCGTCCAGGGCTTCGATACCGCTCATCTCCTCGGACTGGCAGCCGGTGAGGACGGACAGGCCGAGGGCCGAGAGGGCCGTGAGCTTCAGGGCGGTGCGGTTCATGGTTCCTCCTACGTGCTCCCTTGGACCCACCGGCCTCGACGATCGGAAAAAGAAAGATCGACGAGGGGGGTTCGGAGCCTTGGAAGGACGATACCACCCCCTCAGAACAGGTAGGCGCGCACCCCGATGCGACCCGAGGCCCCCTGCATGACGATGGGGTAGGCGAGCTGGCGGAACCAGGCGGGGTCGCCGTTCTCCTCGTCGGCCAGCGTGGCGCTGGAGGCCGAGGTGAGCAGCCGGGCCGTCTTCTCGCTGTACTGCTCTGCGAAGACCGTCTTGGCTGCGCCGGAGCTGTTGAGCTCCACGAACACGGCGATGTGCTTGTTGAGACCGGCCTGGGCCCCCGCACCGTAGTTGAGGCCCACCGCCGTGGTGCGGAAGCGGATGGTGTCGGACACCGCCCCCGTGGACTGGTCGACGACCGTGTAGGGCACCAGGGCACCGTCGGGGTTGTCGATGAAGTGGGTGTTGACGGCTCGGGCGTACTTCTCGTCGAGGTTGATCTCGATGTCGAAGCCGCCGGAGAAGATGCTGGCGCCGGCGTAGCCGTAGGCCATCGTCAGCGGACGGTTGGTCTCGGCCTTCACCCCCACCGAGATGGGGATCTCGGTCCACGCGGCGGACCAGTTGGTGATCATCGTGCCGCCGACGTAGTCGTTGACGTCGTGGCCATAGACGGTGAGCAGCAGACCGATGTCGTCGTTGTTCTCGGGGAGGTTGCCGAGGGTTCGCGACTGCTCCCCGCCGGAGATCTTCCCCGTGTAGTAGAAGCCCGCCTTCAGGAAGAGTGGAAGACCCACCTCGTCGAGCTCGTAGCGGACATCACCGCCGATCTCCCCACCGAGCAGCGAGCCCCCGGCCTTGTAGTCGGACAGCACGTTGTAGATGGAGTCCGTGTTGTCGGAGTTGGCCTTGAGCGTCATGTTGTCGCGGTCGCTCATCAGCGCCTTGTTGGTGCTGTAGACCTGCTTGATGAACGAGCTGTCGGCGATGTCGACGGTGCCATCCTGGATGATGGTGCTGCCGAGGCCGGCCATGTCGGGTCGGATGCCGCCGGACAGCGACAGGCTGAACCGCTTGGGGGTGTCATCGTCCTCCGCGGCCTGAGCCACGGTGGGCATCCCCACCACCAGACCGAACAGAGCGAGCCAACGGGACATCATGCCTCCTGGCCATCCAGCGGGATGGCACGGCGCTATAGCCGAGAGGGCCCGACTGTACACCGTCGGGGGCTACAGGTCGGCGGCGATGTTGGTGAACACGCCGCTGGCGTCCCGGTTGATCGCCGCATTCGTGAGGCTGATCCCCGCGATCTCCGGCAGCTCGAACTGGAGGACACCGAAGGCCGCGATGAGGGTCTCGATGGGGAGCTCCTCCTCGAGCAGCTGCGTGATGGCGGAGTGGTCGAGGTTCCAGTCCGTGTCGCGGACGACGAACTGGACGTCGGGATCGCTGATGGCGATGGTCAGGCTGCCGTCGACCACCTCGAGGTCCACCGGCAGCTTCGCCGTCAGGGCGAGGTCGATGTAGGAGAAGTTGGGGTTGTTCGGCGTCTCGAGCCGGGCCAGCACCTCGCCCACCTGGAGCTCCGTGGCCGCTTCCTTCTGCACGAGGACCGGCGGGAGCTTCGCGTCGAGGGCCAGGGTTCCGGAGCTGGCGCCGAAGGCCTCCAGGTAGGCCGCGGGAAGGGAGCCGTCCTCGGTGGACAGGGTCATGTCGATGAGGCCGCCGTTCCACAGCTCGAAGAGCAGGCGGTTCACCAGGTCGTCGGACAGCGACATGGTCATGTCGTCGACGGTGTTGGGGGTGGGGCGGTCGGTGTCGCCGGTGAGGTAGCCCGGAGCGATCTTGGTGCCGGCGCCGGGAACCTCGACGTCGAGGTCGGCGATGAGCTGCACGCCGTCGGCGTCGACGAAGGCATTGGCGAAGGAGGTGCCGACGCTGACGGGGGTGCCGAGCAGGTCGAGCTCCAGGGCGATGTCGAGGGTGGCGAGGGTCTCCTCGAGGAGGCCGGGCACGAGCTCGGCGATCTGGTCTTGCAGCACGCCCTCGACGATGCCCTGGATCTCGCCCTCCAGGAAGGACCAGTCGCCGGGGATCAGGGAGGTGTCGTAGTCGAAGCCGTCGAGGGCCACGGTGGGGTCGGCGAAGTCCGCCGTGAGGTGGCCCTGGCCGTCGGTGCCAAGCCCCATGTCGCCACCGATGACCGCCTGGTCGGCCGTGACCTCCAGCTCGAAGTCGATGGCGGTGTCCATGAACAGGACCACCTCCAGATCGGGAAGGACCAGGTCCATCGCCATGGATCCCTGGGACGGCTCGAAGGCCATGTCGAGGGGCGCGAAGTCGATGCTCTGGATGTAGATGTCGACCACGAAGGACTCGTAGAGCGCGCCGGACGTCGAGAGTGTCTTGGTGAGGCTGGCCGGGTCGAGGAGCCCGCCCACGATGGGGCCGAGGGCATCGAGTCCACCCTGGTTCAGGCGGATGCCCATGGCCTCGTCGATGGGGCCGAAGGGCTCGGCGAAGGTGCCCGCGAGGACCGCGCGGCGGGAGAGTCGGAAGGTGGTGCCCTTCTCCCCGCGGGCGTCGATGTTGTTGATGCCCCGCTCCAGCTCGATGTCGCGGGAGAAGGTGCCCGACGTGGCCTCGATGGGCTCGTCGTTGAGGGTGACCGTGTTCAGCCCGGTCTGGGTGCCCTCGACGGTGACGGTGCCCACCGGCAGGTGCGCCCCGGCCTCGGGGTGGAGGATGTCGATGTCGAGCTGCCCGGAGGTGGGGTCGTCGTCCGTCCCGAGGGTGGTCGGCTGGGCCACCTCCTTCTTGCAGCCGATGGTGGCGAGCACGACGAGCAGGGGCAGGACGGAACGCATGGGGACTCCCGGGGGGGTGGTGGACACGGGCAAGCCTCGGACCCATGTCTCCAAGCGCCGCAGTCTAGCAGCTTCAACGCCGATCCGCCTTCTCCCGGACCTACAGCAGGTTGTTGAAGATGGGAGCCTGCGACCGGTTTTCAGCAACCTGCGCGAGCGAGCGGAGCGCGCGGTCCCTGCCACACGAGTCCCGCAGTGCGCACCAGCAGGGCCTAGGGTGAAGTGACGGAGGAACGTAGCGAACGGAGGGCCGGGTGGGAGGCGCCGCGGAGCCGAGCGACAACCGGTAGAAGCAGGCCGTCGGAAAGTGGAGCTTGCGAGGCTTCTTCAACGGCCTGCTATGAGAAGCGCTCCACCCGCAGGCGATGCGCCCGGTCCAGCCCCACCCGCACCGTGAGCACCACCGCCACCAGCGTCCCCACCGCCACTGCCCCTGCGATGAGGGCCAGGATCAGGAACTGGTAGCGAGCGGCCTGCACCGGCGGCGTGCCCCCGAGCAGCTGCCCCGTCATCATCCCGGGGATGCTGACCAACCCCACCGCGCTCATGGTGTTGAGGATAGGGATCAGGCCCGTGCGTGTGGCCTCCCGGACCACGTCCCGTCCCACCTCCGCGCGGGTCGCCCCCAGCGCCAGGAGGGCCTCGATGGCGCTGCGGCGCTCCACGAGCAGCACCATCGCCCGGTCCATGCCCAGGGCGACGCCCGAGAGCGCGTTGCCGAGGACCATGCCGAGCAGCGGGATGAGGTAGCGGGGCTCCCACCAGGGGTCGACCTGGAGCACGACCAGCTGGGCGAACAGCGCGCTGCCACCGCCACCGACCGCCATGGCCACCATCGCGTGGGCGGTCATTCCCCGGTAGCCGCGAGAGGTCCGGGCCGTGGCCTCCCGGCCGGCGAGGAGCCCCATGGCGACGCACCAGGCGAGGACCGGCCAGGGAACCGCCCAGGCGAAGACCGGCAGCAGCACGTAGCCGAGGGCCGTCAGCTGGACGAAGGCGCGGAGGGCAGCAACGAGCAGCTTGCGCTCCAGCTGGAGGCGCCCCAGGACCGAGACGACGCCGAAGAGGACCAGCATGCCGCTGGCCACGAGCAGGTCGACGAGGGACAGCTCGATGGGGCCGCTCACCGCGCCCCCAGCATGAGCGCGTCGGTGGCGAGGCGCTCGCCGAGGTCGGCGTCGTGGGTGACGAGCAGCCCCACGCGACCTTCCAGGCTGGCCGCCACGGCGTCGCGGGCGTCGGGGTCGAGGGCCGAGGTGGGCTCGTCGAGGAGGACGGCGTCGGGGCGACGGGACAGCACGAGGGCGAGCCAGAGTCGCTGACGCTCGCCCCCGGACAGGCGAGACGTCGGCTCCTCCCAGCGGTCGGCCCGCAGGCCCCAGCGCTCGGCCAACGGCACCGGGTCGTCGGCCGGTCGGCCCAGCTGGAGCTGGAGCGCCGCCACCCGCTCGATCCACCGGCGGCCCGTGGTCCCGTCGCTGGGGGGATCCTGGGGCACGTAGACGACGCTCGCGCGCCACGGCGGGAGCTCGGCGCGGACGGTCTCCCCAAGGCCGACCTCCCCCTCGTGGGGCACCAGGCCAGCGACAGCCCTCAGCAGCTGGGACTTGCCGGTCCCCGACGGCCCTCGGACCCAGAGGAGCCCTTCGGTGCCGAAGTCCACCTCGAACAGCCGTCGCTCGCCGACCTGGCGGGTCAGGCCACGAGCCCACAGCCCTCCGGGACTCAGGACACCACCGGCTCGGGGCCATCCCCGAACAGCTTGCGGTGGGCCCGCACCTGCATGTCGGCCATGAACATCGGCCCGATCACCGGGACGAAGCCCGCGATCATGCCGAGGGCGATCTGCAGGACCCCTAGCATGAGGTGCTGGTTGCCGTGGGCGAGGAGGTGCCGGAACTGGATGGCGAAGGCCTCCATCGGGCTGCGTCGGTGCAGCACCACCAGGGTGTGGACGAAGCCGAACAGGATGGGCACCGCCAGGGCGCCGACGTAGCAGAACAGCAGGCCGACGAGGGTGAGGCCCGTGAGGAGGATGCTGGTGATCACCACCCTGGCGAGGTCCTGGGTGGCGGTGTCGAAGGGCGACGACACCGACAGCTCCTGCTCTCCGCGCTGGTGGGCCGCGATGGCCCGCATCAGGCTGGCCTGGACCGGGGCGACGATGGCGGCCACCACCGGCAGGATCGGCAGCAACACCAGGGCCATGCCGATGAACGGCGATGCCACCATCACCACGGCACCGAGGGCCGCCCCGAGGTCGCCGAGCTGGGCGAGCAGCGCCATCGCGATGATGCCCACGACCCAGCCCCCCATCATGCCGACCACGACGCCGAAGTAGGCCACCATCCCCGCGATCATCGAGACCGGCACCACCACGGCGAACTGCCCCATCCCCGCGAGGATGTAGGGGCCGATGTCCTTGCTGAACTGCCGCACGCTGTCGTTGATGAGCCCGCCGAGGTCGGCGTCGACCCCGCCCAGCTCGTGCACGATCTCTCCGGCTTCGCTCTCGGCCACCGACGCCTCCGGGCTTCCGCAAGGTACCTCGGAGCCCCGTCCGTGGATAGGACCTCGCCATGCCCGACGCCCGCCAGCTCACGATGATCGCCCTCGCCGTGTCGGCGGCCGTGGTGTCGGCCGTGGTGGTGGTGGGGATGGCGCCGTCGACGGAGCCCGCGAGCGGCGACCCCCTTGCGACGAAGGCCCCCTCCAGCGGGCAGCCCGCCGACGTGCCCCGGGGTCCGGACGGACGCCCCCTCGCCCCCCACGAGCGCGGCAGCGACGACGCCCCCTCCCCTCCCGCTGACCCGGTCGGAGGCGCTCCGTCCGTTCCCCAGCGCGCGGCCGGACAGCCACCACGTCCTGCCGCGCCCAGCGGAAGCGACGCCCCCGGCAGCCATGGCAGCGACGCCAAGCGCCCGCGGTCCTCGTCGGGGTCGACGGCCCGCACCGTGCCCAGCGGCGGCTCGTCGTCCTCCGGGGGCGGGGGAAGCTCCAGCTCGACCGGAGGGGATCAGGGCCCCCCCGACGGCTTCCGCGACGACGCCTCCGCCCAGCGGGCGGACTGGATGGAGGAGCGCATGACCGCCTTCATCGACACCCTCGTCCCGGAGGCTCAGGGCACCGGCTTGAGCCGAAGCTGTGCCGCCAACGGCCGCACCTGCACCTTCGAGGGCCCCGCCACCGACGACTTCGCCACCCGGTGGGTGCAGGCACTGTCCTACGGCGACATGGACGAGGGCACCCTGGAGGGGATGACCCTGCGGGACTTCAGCTTCTACGAGACCGAGGATGGACTGCGCTTCTCGATCCTGGCCAAGCACCCGAAGGATCCGTAGCTTCGACCTGCATCGTAGCGAGCAGATCGCAACAAGAGACGCCGGTGGAACTTCAAGTCCCGGGGGCTCGGTCCGATGAGACCGGCACCACCGGGAGACCCACCCATGCTCACCAGCCTTCTGCTGACCGCCGCCTTCGCCCAGGACCTGACCCTCACCGTCGACGGCGAGCTGGAGCCGGGCGCGACCGTCACCGTCACCATCGACGGCCTGACCCCGGGGGAGCCCGCCTTCCTCGCCACCAGCGAGGCCCTTGGCCGGACCTGCCCGGCCGTCACGGCGCCCTTCTGCTCCGACCTCGTGCGTCCCCGCGTCCTCGCCCGTGGCGCCCCTCCCACGAGCACCGTCACCCTCGACGTGACCCTGCCGGCCCACCAGACCGTGCACCACCTGCAGGCCATCAGCACCACCGGCGTCTCTCCTCTGGCGGAGCTCGACATCGGACCCGCCGACGAGACCAGCAGCTCGCCCCCCCTGGTCATCGGCGTCGCCATCAGCTGCGACATCGACCAGGCCGACGTCATCGCCCAGTACATGGGGGACGCCGACGAGCTCGTCGCCTCCGCCTGGGTCGGCGGCGTCCGCATCGCCGACCATCCCCTCACCCAGGAGCCGGCCCCGGAGGGGTCCATCTTCTTCGACGCCACCAAGTTCGGCGCCGACGCCCCCGCCTGCGGCGACCTGACCTGGGTGATCGAGGCCGTGAACCCGTCGATCAGCACCTGCGTGGTGCGGGGCGACGAGGCGGACGACCTGCGGACGGCCGGAGACATCCCCAGCGACTGCGCCGACATCTGAACCTCGGGAAGGTGCAGATACACCCTGAAACACCCTGTACGGACGGCCGCCGTTACCTCTCGCGAACAACATTCGCGAATGAGGTTCACGATGCGGCATTGGATGTTCTGGGGAGCGATGGTGCTGGCCGGCTGCGGCCAGACGGGGGACAACGAGGGTGAAGCCCAGGCGCCACAGGGCGAGCGGACCCCGGTAGGCTCCAGCCAGGGACCGGAAGGGCCACCGGGTCCCGAGGGCCCGCAAGGTCCGGAAGGGCCACAGGGACCGGAAGGGCCACAGGGACCGGAAGGGCCACAGGGACCGGAAGGACCTGCGGGAGCCCAGGGCGCAGCAGGACCGGAGGGACCCCAGGGCCCCGCTGGCCCTCAGGGCCCCGCTGGCCCTCAAGGTCCCGCCGGTACCCAGGGTGCACCCGGCGTAGCCGGCCCGGAAGGGGCGGCGGGCCCCGCGGGTCCCGAGGGGGCTCCGGGCGCCACGGGGGCGACCGGCCCCGCCGGTCCCGAGGGGCCGGAGGGTCCAGCGGGGCCCCAGGGCCCGACGGGGCCACAGGGACCCCAGGGGATCGAGGGGCCTCCCGGCTCGTCGATGCTGTGGGTGGACGCGTCCGGCCTGGTTCTCGGGCCGGCGAAGAGCTTCGACGAGGGATTCTACGTGGACGCCAACGGCAACTTCTGGCCCGTGAATCGGATCACCGGGGTGGTCGAGCCGATGGCCAACTACATCGTGGTCGAACAGCTGTTCACCGGACCCAACTGCAGCGGCAGCGAGATCGTCGCGGGAACCGGCCCGAACATGCCCATGGAAGTAGCCGGCATTCTCCGCGAGGTTCCGCCGACGGCGCCCCTGGTGACCACAAACCCTATCTCCCAGCGCCTCTCGAACGGATCGTGTGTCGCGGCCGAGCACGTCTACTGTGACCAGTGGGTCGCCTGCTACCTCGAGAGCGATGTCGCGAACTTCCCCGAGCTGACCCTGCCCGGTCCCTTCGCAGCGCCCATCCACGCGGAGTGGCAGTAGCGCTGTCCTTGGCCCCCCAAGTCACGCTACCCTTAGGGCCATGCCCCGTCGCCCCTGGCTCCTCCTCCTCACCCTACTCCCCCTCGCGACCCCACGGGCGGCCGACGAGCGCTGCGCCGACCGCTGCCGCGAGCTCGGGGAGTGCATGGCCCAGCAAGGCGACACCTGCGTCGCCGTCTTCGACGAGGATTGCAAGCAGAGCGAGGCCTGCACCCGCCACGGCCGCTGCACGGTCCGCGACGGCGTGTGCATCGCCGACGCCGAAGACGACTGCCTGGCCAGCGAGATGTGCAAGGTGCGCGGGGAGTGCGCCGTCCTCGACGGCCACTGCGAGGCCATGTCGGACCTTGCGTGCCAGCAGAGCGAGGGCTGCACCCGGTCCGGGCGCTGCACCCTCGACGACGCCCAGTGCGTCATCGCCTCCGCCGCCGACTGCGCGGGGTCCGAACGCTGCGCCTCGGACGGCGCCTGCGGCTTCCGCGACGGCACCTGCCTCCCCACCCTCGACGCCCACTGCGCCGACAGCGCCCTGTGCGCCGACGACGGCCTCTGCGTCGTCGACGACGGCACCTGCGTGGAGCCCGCGCCGGTCGCCGACACCGGCACCGCCGAGGAGGAGGGTCGCGACCCACCCATCCAGCTCGAGGGCCCGCTGAAGCGAAACGCCGTCCGCAAGACCCTCCGCTCGGTCCGACCCCAGGCCGTCGACTGCGGCCCGCTGACCGCCCAGGTGGAGCTCCACGCCACCATCGAGCCGTCGGGGAAGGTGCGGGACGTCGCCGTGCTCGGCGTCCCTCGCAAGCAGGAGCGCTGCATCGCCAAGGCCCTCAAGAAGGTGCGCCTCCCCGAGCGCAAGCGCCCGTCCACCCTCACCTGGCGGCTCCATCGCCAGGACGGAGATGCCCCATGACCCGCAACACCCTCCTCGTCGGAGCCGGCATCGTCCTCGGTCTGCTCCTCGCCCCCGTCGTGCAGGCCAGCAGCAGCGGCGCCACGGTCACCTCGTCGCGGACCCCCCCTGGAAGGTCGCCCCCACGGGCAAGGCGCGGGTCCAGGCCCTGGCCAGCGGCAAGGAGGCCTGGGTCGGCAAGCTGGTCCTCGACGCCGACGCCGCGGTCCCCGAGCACCAGGACCCCACGGAGGAGTTCATCGTCGTCCTCGAGGGCGGCGGACGCATCACGGTGGACGGCACCACCCACGACGTCCAGGCTGGCAGCGTCGTCTACATGCCTGCCGACGCCACAGTCTCCTACGCCAACGGGCCCAGCCCGATGGTGGCGGTGCAGGTCTTCGCGGGGCCCGGTCCGGCGTCGAAGTACGACACCTGGAAGTAGCTCAGAGCGGGGTCTCGCCGCCGCCGGCGTCCATCCGGACCCGCTCGTCGTCCTGGGCCACCTCGAGGGAGCCCTCGATGGCCTGCTCGGCGGCATCCTCGAGCCAGCCCTGCAGGTCGAGGTTCGCCTCCGACGGCAGGCCCACCGTCAGGTCGAAACAGAGGGCCGTGCCCTCCCGCGTGATCCCCTCGTCGAACAGCTCCGCCACGGCCACGTCGAGGTCGTCGACCTCCGACCACAGCGCATCCACCACTTGCGGCGCGGAAAATCCGAGCTCTCCGACCACCATCACGTCCACCATCCGGGACCTCCTGGGACCCGCGTATGCCGGACGGCCTCAGAAGCCAGGCATGAACCGGCCGTCGAACAGGAAGTTCTGGGCCTCGCTGTACTTCAGGATGAGGGCGCCGTCGGCGATGGTGTCGATGAGGTCGCTGGAGATGGCCGGGTCGACGGCCGGACATCCCCAGCTGCGGCCCGTGTAGCCGTAGTCGTCGACGAAGTCCTGGGTCGCGTACTCGGCCGGGTGGATGACGATGGCGCGGCCTCGGACCTGATCGTTGTAGACGGGGTCGAGCCCGTCGAGGCGCACGGAGTAGCCGTAGGAGCCGTAGTAGGTCTCGGCGACCCGCACCATGCCGAGGCTGCTCTGGTGGGACTCGTGGATGTTGCTGAAGGTGCTGGCGTAGCGGACGTCCGTGGGGTCGCCACTGCCCTCCCCGTGGGACACGAACTCGTCGAAGAGCATCTCCCCCCGAACCAGGTCCATCACGAAGAAGCGACGCAGGTCGGAGGGCAGGGAGAAGTCGATGACGCCGTACACGAAGGTGTCGGTCTCGCCGTCGAACCAGGCCTCGTCGAAGGCGAAGAGGGCTCGCTCGAAGACGTCGCGGTCGAGGCCGTAGGTGGCGTAGTCGTCGGGGGTGGTGACGTTCACGTCGAGGCTGAAGGCGCCGTCCTTGACGTCGCCGCTGTTGTCGACCCAGGAGTCGACGACGACGTAGTAGGTGCCCGGCATCATCAGGGAGCCCGCGGTCCAGTGGCCGCGGTCGACGCAGTCGCCGGCGCTCATGGACTCGAGGATGTGCACGTCGACGTCGGTGTCGCCGGACATGCCCCACACCTCGGTGGCGAGGTAGCCCGGCTCGTCGAGCACCACCTGGTAGACGACCTCCGGGCCGGACTCGTCGATGTCGGCGGCGCAGCTGTAGCCGTCGAGGGTCGAGGGGGCGCCCGTCGTGGTGGAGGCGCCGGTGTAGGGGAAGGCCTCGATGCACACGACGCCAGCCGGGCAGCCGTCGGTGGTCTCGGTGGTGCCCGTGTCGGTCGTGCCCGGGTCGGGCGTGGTGCTCGGCTCCGTCGACGGGTCCGTGTCGGTGGTCTCGTCGGTGCGGTCCCGGGTCTCCTCGGTGTGCACGACGGTGTCGTCATCGAGGTCGTCGGTGTCCGTCTCGTCCGTGTCGCCGTCGAAGTACAGCGCCTCGGGGACGGGCTCGGGCGCGCAAGCAGCGAGGGCGACGAGCGGAAGAACGAGCTGGAAACGACGGAACATGGACGACCCCCGGACGCCGCCACCCTAACCGCAGCGCACGCTGTGACGGGGTCACATCTCGGGATGCGGCGCTCGACCGGCCGTTCTCCCCGTCGTCACTCCGACACCACAGCGAGCACGACCTCGAAGGACAGGTCCTCCGCCTCGTACCAGTCGAACGGCGTGTCGGTGCGGTCCACGAGCGCCAGGGCGACGGGCTCGTCCCTCCCCGCGTGCCACACGTAGAACACCTCGCCGAGCGCCACGTCCGGGGCGGATCCCCCGATCTCGAGTCCGAACGGGGCACAGGACTCGACGTCGGGCACGCCGCCGTCCTCCTCGGCGCGGCACGACGACGCCGCGCCCGTCAGGTACACCCATCGCCCCCGCGCGCCGCAGTCGGAGCTCGACAGCAACAAGTCGGCCGCTTCGGCCGGCACCAGCGTCCCCGCCGCGAACGACCAGCCCGTGGGGGCCGTTCCATCTCGACTGGGCAGGGTGAGCTCGAACGAGTCCTCGGGGTGGGCCCGGTGGGACGGCAGCAGGTCGTCGGCGCCATCGGAGGCGTCGGGCGCCCCGTCGCAGGCGGCGAGGGACAGCGCGGACAGGAACAGCAGAACAGAGCGGAACACAGGGACCTCCAGGTGCTTCCTCCTGGATGTACCGGTCCCCACGTTGAGCAGAAAGAACCAATTCAGCCCAATCGATGTGCAACAATGCCCATCATGAACTGGGACGACCTTCGCTACGTGCTCGCCGTGGCCGACATGGGCACGCTGCTGGGGGCGAGCCAACGCCTCGGCGTCGACCACACCACCGTGGGCCGTCGGATTCGTGGGGCAGAGCAGGCGCTGAACCTGCGTCTCTTCACCCGCTCGCGGGTCGGCTACCGGCTCACCGCCGAGGGGCGGGGTCTCCTCGAGCGCCTGCGGCAGGTGGAGGCGGCGGTGAGCCAGGTGGAGCTCGCCGCGTCGGCCCGCCACGAGGCCCTCTCCGGCACGGTCCGCCTCACCTCGCCGGAGACCTTCGGCACCCACTACCTGGCGTCGCGCCTGGGGGCCTTTCAGCGCGCCCACCCGGGCGTCGTCGTGGAGCTGGTGCCGGCCGGCGACGTGCTCGACCTCGCGCGCGGGGAGGCCCAGATCGCCATCCGGGGCTTCCGCACCGACCGCGACGGCCTGGTGCTGCGGCGGGTCGCGACCGTTCACTACGGCTTCTACGGCGAGCGGGACTACCTCGACGCCACCCGGGGCCGACGCCTCGCCGATCACCCGATCCTCAGCATCCCGCCGGAGAGCGACGAGGTGGAACAGCGCTGGCTCGCTGCGGTGGTGCCCAGCGTGCGTCCCACCTTCGTGAGCCCCGTGTCGTCGGCCCTGCAGCAGGCGGCCCGCGCCGGCGCCGGTCTGGCCGTCCTCCCGTGCTACCTCGGCGACCCGGACCCCGCGTTGTCCCGCTTCCCAGTGCCGAACGCCCCCAGCGAGGACCTGTGGATGACGGTGCATCGGGACCTGCGGAGGACCCCCAGGGTACGAGCGCTGATGGACTTCCTGGCCGACACGATGCGGAGCGACGAGCCGCTGTTTCGAGGCGTCAGCGACTAGCTCGGGCGGAGGTTCGAATGGGCCTCCCGGTGGCACGTGTGGCGCCGCGTCTGCTCGGGGGCTTCGGGCTGCAGGCTACAGGTTCCAGCTCGCAGCCATGGGGTCGCACCGCCGGGATGGCACGGCACCATAGAGATCCTCGAAGCCGGACAATGCGCCCTGCATGCCGTAGCCCGAAAGCCTGCAGCCTGAAGCCTCGCGCAACGGCCAGCGGACATCTGGCGAGGGCCTTCCGACGCGTCGCACTACGATGTGGGCATGCTGGTCGCCTTGCTGATCCCCTGCATCGCCTCCGCAGCGCCCTTCTTCGAGCGCCTGCAGACGGAGCTCCGCGAGGACCCTCGGGCCACCTCCGCCAGCCTCCGTCGCCCCGATGGGCCTCTGGCCACGGCCTGGCCAGAGACCCGCGGCGACCTGGAGGGAGCCCCCGTCTACGTGGTCGATGTCGACGTGCAGTCCACCTTCCTCCGCTTCGACCTGGTGGCCAGTTGGACCAACCCCTCGGCCGAGCCCGTGGGGAGCCTGCAGCTGCGCTGGCCCGCCGAGGCCCTCGGCGCCTACGCGCCCCTGTACAGCGTCGAGGGCGGAACGGCGCGCGTCGACAAGGACCTCCTGTGGCTCGATCTCGACGCTCCGCTGGCCCCCGGTGACACCGCAGTCGTCCGCCTCCGCGGGGCGGTCCACCCAGGGAGCTTCACTGAGCGGCAGTGGCGCCTCGGGCAGGTAGCGGACGGATACATCGCCGCCGCCTGGCTCCCCCACTTCGCCCACCACGACGGCAAGCGCTGGGACCCCGTGCCCATGGCTCCCGTCGGAGATCCGACGGCCCCGATCGCCGGCGTCTTCCTCGCCCGCCTGATCCCCTCCGACGAGCGGCCCCTCCAGCTGGTTCACCCAGGCGTGCGGCTCGTCGACGACGGCGAGCAGGTCGTGCTTGCGGCGGTGGGGGCTCGGGAGCTCTCCCTGGGGGTCCTCGGCGCCAGCTGGCAGGCGGTGACGACGGACGACGTGCGGCTGTGGTTTCGAGGAGCGAGTCCGACCCCCGAGTGGCGGGCGCAGACCCTCCAGACGTACCGAGACCGCATGACCGAGTGGATGGGCCCCTTGTCTTTCGGACGACTGGAGGCCATCGCGTCGGCGGAGACCGGTCGCGGCACCGAGCTGAGCGGAATGGTCCTCCTACCAGCCGACAACATCTCCTGCCTGGTCGACGCCCACGAGGTCGCCCACATGTGGTGGTACGGCGAGGCAGGCACCGCCGCGGTCGCCGAGCCCTGGCTCGACGAGACCCTCACCACCTGGTTCACCACCCGACTGTGCCCCTCGTACCGCGACGGCCTGTACGACTGGGCCGTGAAGCAAGAGCAGGTGGCCATCGATCGGAGCGCTCACGATCTCGGCGAGGACTGGACCCGCCTCTACACCCACGGACCGTGGTTCTGGGACGCGCTGGACCGGCCGGAGCTCGACCGCTTCCTTCGGGGGGTGATCCGGGAGAACCGGTGGAAGATCGTCGACGGGGGAGTGGTGCGGAAGCAGCTGGAGGAGCGCATGGGCGCGGGGCCGGTGAACACGGCGTGGGAGAACTGGATGAAGGGCAACTGGGAGACGTCGCCCTGAGGTCGGCTGGGGACGTCCGCTCGACTGGGGCAGGGTGGGCCTCGGGGACATGGGCGGCCGGAGGAGGTGAGCGCGACTGCCGAGGGGGTCACGAAGACCACGGAGGAGACACGAAGGGCACACGAAGGGTTCTTGGGTCCGTTCTCTGGGTCAGAGACCACGCCGGACCATGCGGAGGGAAGAGAGAGTCGAAATAGCGCCCTACAGCCCGTACGCAGCTATGTACACTACAGCGTACACGGAGGCCCCCATGGCGCGACATGCAATCGACCTCGAAGCGGACATCCAGCCCGTGTCTGACTTCCGCGCCAACGCATCCTCGATGCTCGAGCAGGTGCGCACCACCAAGCGTCCCCTCATCCTCACCCGACGAGGCCGAGGCGCTGCCGTCCTTCTCGACATCGGTGCCTACCAGGAACTCATGGAGGAGCTCGACACGCTGCGGGATGTCCAGCTCGCTCTCGCGGACTTCGCCGCCGGCCGAACCGTTCCACAGTCGGAACTCCGTGACCGCATCCTCGCCAAGCTCGACGCATCATGACCCTTCACATCGAGTGGTCCAGGCGAGCTGCCAACCAGCTCCAGGACCACGTCGACAACGTGCAGGAGAGAGCAAGCTCCGCCGTCGCCAAACGAGTCGTCCTGCGTGTGTTCGAGAGGCTGGATGCCGTCGCCGAGCTCCCGGAATGCGCGCCGCGTTGGTCGGCCGTTGATGACCCCGCTTTCCGGCGTCTCGTCGTCGATGACTTCGTCGTCTTCTACCGCATCGAGCAGGAGAAGAAGCAGATCCAGGTGCTCGCCGTACGCCATGGTCGGCAGCGTCCGCCCACCCCCAGCGAAGTCGGCGACCCGTGAGAGGTGCTCGCGGTCACACCACCTCTCCCGAAATCGCCGCCGAAGTGTCCAACGACCCGGACCGCGTGACCTCGGAACACGCCGCGGCCTCCAGGAGATGACCGAAGAGCAGGCGTTGGAGGATGAGCGATCCGTGCGCCTGAAGGCCATCGTGAAGGGGTGGGAGGATGCGAAGGAGGCATCGTCTCACTCGAGCCCGTGAACACGCGTGCGGTGGCCACACTGGCGATGAAGCTCCCTCACCGGGTCGGGCACTCTCAGCTGTTGGTTGTCCACCTCTCCAAGCGCAGAGTCGGCCGGCGCGCATCGGTCCTCTTGCAGCCCATCGCGGATGCAGGAGGAGGCAAGAACCGGCCCAACTCGATGCCGAGAACGCCACGCCGCCGCCGCCCGGCCCCTACCGTTCCAGACTTGCCCTGTTTAGAGCCGGCCGCTATTATGGACAGACATTCGCAGAGTTGTTTTGTCGCATTCTCCTGTTACAACCCCCATCAGGCTAGCGTTCATCGGCCTGATCTTCCATGCGCTGACTAGCGCCCACAATGCAAGGGCCGGGTTTTGCGCCTGCACTTTGGAGGTCGATGGGTCAGGAGGGTCGAGCTACGCCACACCGGAGGCAGGAGACAGCTGGGACATCACGCTGACCATCACCAACACCGGCAATCAGAACTGCGAATTCGAATGGACGGATGAGACCACCACGGTAGGAACCTTCCAAACCTCCCCCTCGTCCAGCGCCTCCCCCATCATGCTCGCGGCGGGCGCTTCCACGACGGAGACGGTGACCGTCACCGTGCCTACCACCAACGATGCCTCACTCGATGATGAGGAGCTCGACTTTCATGTCCTGTGGCTGTCGGAGAAGACCTGCGACGACCAACTACCGGTGTGCATTATTCCATCGGACATTGATGTCACCTGGCAGAATTGGCACACGGACACCGACAAGGCAGGCATCGGGCGATGGCAGGTGCAGCTCCTCCCGCTGTCGGTCGACTTCGGCCACCAGTCCCGGAGGGTGACCGAACGCACCAGCCCGGGCCTGAATGGTACCGATGGGTGCTTCGATGACCACCTGACACTCGACTCCGACGGAGGTGGGGTGACCGACTACGACGAGGCAGCAGCGGGAACAGATCCGACAGACGGTACGGACGACACCGTTGGGCCGAGTGGACACTGCAAGCGCTTCACAAGCCTGCCCTCCGGGCCAGGAGCGGCCAAGTGGTGGGTCGTCGACAGCCCGAACGCGAACTCGCTCGACGAGCTGGACAGCGTTGGACGCGACACCGAATGCACGAATGATGTGCAATCCTTTATGCCGGCTTCGACCAGCTGCAGGACGGAGGTGCCCCAGACATGGGCGATCAAGTGCCGCAACAGTTGGGTCGAGTTCGAGGACACGTCTCCTGAAATCGCCGCCGAAGTGTCCAACGACCCGGACCACGTAACCTCGGAACACGACGGCCCCACCGTCGAAACCAAGAGCTTCCCTTAGGAGCTGGAGAGAGCCATGCCTACGCGACTGCACATGCTCGCCGGACCCCTCATGGCCATGCTGTTCCTCTGCCCGACCGCTGCCCGCGCGGGAATGAGTGGATATGACATCGTCACCGCTGCGAACAAGCACACCACCACACCAACCATCCACATCATCGTCGGACAAGGCCGTCGGTGCCCTGACCGGCAGCTGGCAGAAGGCTGGTCGACCCTCGACCTTTCCTTCGAGGACGTACCTACCGACTTCGAGACGTGGACACGCGCAATTGACCGAGACGGAAGCGTCGTGGAGCGTGACGGACACCGTATCCTTGTTGTGAACGGCAACGACGCGAGCTGCGAGGCGACCGTCCCCGACGTCAGCTCATTGGACGTCGTTGTGGCCCCGGGCGTCTACGATCGCCAGGCCATCGAGGCCATCGTCGCTGAGAACGGCCTGCCCCCCTACGAGGCCTTCTCTTGGGGGGACTACAGTGAAGACATCTTCGTAGCGGAAGGCCCCACATCGCTCCTCGATCTGGTGGCCAAGGGCTCCTATCGCGGCCGCCGTTACGCATTGGTCGTCAGCCACACCACCCTTCTGGCCCCAGTCTCCGGCCCTCCTGAGCCGTTTCACGGCAAGTGCCTTGGGGCAGACTGCCCCGACCCCATCCCCGGCGGCCTCCAGGAGATTTCCGAAGAGCAGGCGTTGGAGGATGAGCGATCCGTGCGCCTAAAGGCCATCGTGAAGGCGTGGGAGGATGCGAAGGAGGCATCGTCTCACTCGAGCCCGTGAACACGCGTGCGGTGGCCACACTGGCGCAGCCCATCGCGGATGCATGAGCAGGCATCTCGCTCCTGTGCCACACGCCGAGGAGGCATCTCCTCTCGTTGCGACAACTCGAGGGGGCGGGGCGAACTCCTCTGTGAACCTCGGTGCCCTTTGGGACTCTGTGGTGAAATCAGGGGCTCTACGGCTTTGAGTGCCTCAGGTGACGCACGCGGGCCGCGGGCGCGGGGCGCTGGCGGCTTCGTGGGCGTGGTTCTTGCGGGCTCCCGGACTCGGTCGCGGGCCCGGCCGCGGCGGATGACTTCGGGCCTGGGTGCCGCGGCGAAGGCGCTCCCGCGGCGGACGATGCCAGCGCGAGCGTGTGCCTCGGCGACCGGCCGGGTGGTCTCGCCACCGCCCTGACTACCAGTTGCCGGGGGCTCCGCCCCCCTACGGTCCAGCCCCTCTCGGCCCGCAAGCGGGCCTCCAGGGCCTGGCTTTCGCCGATCCCGACGGTCCGCCGTCCCGCAGGCGATCCGACGCACCCTCGGTACGCTAACCCCGCCGGAGGGCCAGCCCTCCTGGTCCTCCCGTGTTGGCGACGGGCGCGTTGGGTTCGCGGGGATGTGGGCGGTGGCCCTCTTCTGCCCATTCTTCTTCGTGTGCCCTTCGTGTCTCCTCGGTGATCTTCGTGACCCCTCCTGAGCGGCAACCAACAAGACCCCCCATCGCCGACCTCCGCCGCTCCACCTCTGCACCCCGCCGTCGTACGACCTCAGCCACACCTCAAACGGTCAGCTTCTGACCGGCGGACAGGAGCTGTCCGCTTGCCGTGCCACAAAGACACATGCGCATCCTCCAGCTCGGCGACACCCACCTCGGCGCAGCCCTCCGGGCCCTCGGCCCCCCCGGCTGGTCCAGGGCCCACGACCACCATGCCGCCCTCGAGGCGGCCCTCCAGCCCGCCCTCCGTGGCGAGGTCGACCTCGTGCTCCACACCGGCGACGTCTTCGACCGCAGCCGCCCTCCACGGCGCTGGGTGGAGGCCGCCGGCGAGCTGCTGCTGCAGGTGGCCGAGCGAGTGCCCGTCGTGGGCATCGCCGGCAACCACGACCGCCGAGGCATCCGGCGCTGGCTCCCCCACCCCCAGCTCACCTTCGTCGACCAGCCCACGCGGGTCGTCGTGGGCGACGTCGCCGTGGGCCTGGTCCCCTACTGCCGAACCCCTGAGGCCTTCACCCGTGCCGCCCGCCTCGCCGCCGGGCCCGGGGTCGACCTGCTGGCCATGCACCAGGCACCCCACGGGAGCCGCGTCCCGGGGCTCACCTTCGTCGCAGGGGTCCACGGGGGCACGGTGGGGGCCGAGCACCTGCCCACGGGCGTCCAGCACGTCGCCTGCGGCCACATCCACCCCCGCCAGGTGGTTCCGCTGGGGGAGGCCACCGTCGTGTGCGGCGGGTCCACCGAGCGCACCGCCTTCTCCGAGGCCCGAGAGACCAAGGGCACCGTGCAATGGGACTTCGGCCGCGAGGTCACCCACCGCTTCGTCGACCATGCCACGCGACCGATGGCCGACGTGTGGGGCGGGCTGCTGCGCTGCTCGGTCGAAGAGGCCGAGGGGGTGCGGAAGCGAGGCCGGGTGGCGGCCATCCGCGGGGAGCGGGGCTTCGTGCCACGGAGGCAGCCGCCCATGGGAGGCCTGTTCGCCGCGCCGGGTCGGGGCCAGTGAGCGCGGCGTGACAAGGCGGAGGCAACCCCAGAGACATGGGCAGCGGAAGGAGCTGGGGGCGAGAGGCCCAGGGGGTCACGAAGACCACGACGAGACACGAAGGGCACACGAAGGTCTTCTTTCTTTGTTGGGTCCCTTCAGGTCGTCAGCGAACGCGCCAGGCCCCCCTTCCACGGTGTGTCTGTTGGCGCTGCCAGAGAGGCCGGGGGGAGAGAAGAGCTGGAACGACAACGATCAACCCAACAGACAGGTGTCCCTTCGTGTGCCCTTCGTGTCTCCCTCGTGTTCTTCGTGACCCCTACTGAGCTACGCCCATCGAAGGCCCCCTGCACCAACCGACGCCGCCTCGGCCCTGCCCGGACCTACGCCCCGAAGCGCCACCCACGCTACTGCACCACCGGCCGCACACACGCCCCCACGTCCCCCGAGAACACCCGCTTCCCGTTCGCGAGCACCTCCTCGAAGATCGGCTCCTCTCCAGGCTCGATGCTCGTCCGCTCGTCCTGGTACACGTACGTGCCCCCCACCACCACGTCGTCCTGCCGACAGAAGATGTACGACGACACGCCGTTCGAGCACCCCCCACCGAAGAACCAGTCGAGCCGCGGGTCGTACCGCTCCAGCCGCACCAGGTGCCCACGGAAGGCCACCATCCCCTCGTCGCCCCACAGCGTCTTCGCCCCGTAGCCGACGGCGTTCACCAACACGGCCTCCGGCAGCTGGGCCAGCTCCTTCTTCTCCCCGAAGCGACGCTGCACGAAGCGCACCCCAAGCCCCGTCAGCTCCTTCACGAGCTGGGGGAGCAGGAACATCGGGTTGACCAGCCAGGTGGTGTAGTGGCGCCCCACCGCCTTCAGCTCCGGGAAGGGAAGCTTGCCCACGACCGGGTCCGCGATGACGCTGTCCGGCGTGTGGAACTGCACCGCCGGCTGGTCCTGGTCGAGGGTGAAGTTGTCTCGACGGGCGATGCCGTAGCGATCCGGCGCGGAGCCGTGGAGCTCTTTGATGCGGGCGTCGCTGTCGACCAGCAAGGCATCGAGCTCGTCGAGTCGCCCCAGCTTCTTGTACTCGCGCCACACCCCCGACGGCTCGAACTGCCCCCCCGCCACCCACGACGTCGTCTTCGTCACGTCCGTCTCGGCGGCGTACACCACCACCGGCAGCTCCGGGAAGCGACGCTTCAGCTCCCACGCCGTGGTCAGCCCGATCACGCCGGACCCCACGACCGCCACCCCCCGCGTCATCCCCTCGCCCACGGTCCCCAGCCCCGCCAGCGCCTTCTCCACCAGCCCCGCCGCCGCCGACGCGCAGCCGAAGGACAGGGTGATGCCCGCGGCCCCGTGGCCGTAGTTGTGCACGACCCGACGCGCACCGCCGGGCCCCTCCAGGGCCTCCGGGTCCAGCTCCAGCCGCACCCCACCGACCCGATGGGGCCTCACCCCGACCAGCCGAGGCGTCGTGCCGTGGAGCCGCGAGAAGTCCGGCGGCATCCGCATCCGACCCGTCAGCAGCGGCAGCTCGACCGGCCCCTCGGCCCAGGCCCGCGTCCCGAACCCGGCGAGCAGCCCCGCCAGCACCATCCGTCGGTTGGGCCCGCTCATGCCGACGCCTTCGCCGGCAGGTCGTGGGGACGCACCGCCACCTGCACGATGGCCGGCCCGTTTTGGGCCAGCGCCCCCCGCAGCGCCTCTCTCAGCGCCTCGGGCGTGGCCGCCCCCCGGGCGAAGCCCACCCCCATCGCCGACCCCAGCTCGGCATACTGCCAGCGCGGCAGGGCCAGGTAGTCACGGGGCGCACCTCCACTCCCGTGCCACTTCGGGTCCAGCAGCCACTGCTCGATGCCGTACACCCCGTTGTCCAGCACCAGCACCACCGCCGGAAGCCCCCGTCGCGCCAGGGTCGACAGCGCCTGGGCCGTCATCTGGAAGCCTCCGTCGCCGCACACCGCCACCGGCCGCCCGCCGGCCTTCGCGACGCCGATGGCCGCCGGCACCGAGAAGCCGATGGCGTTCCACACGCCGTTGCACAGGAAGCCCCCCTTCCCCACCGCTACGTCGGCGGCCGGGTACATCGACAGGCTCGTGTCCGACATCAGCACCCGGTCCGCACCCTCCACCGCGGCTGCGACCTCGGCCATCGCCTCGTCGTAGGTCATGCCCGGCTCGTCCCGACCCGCCGAGGACAGCCCCGCGCGCCGCTCCGAGAAGCTCCCCGCCAGGGTCGTCGGGCTCCCCTTGGCCGGCAGCGGGTTCTCCGCCAGGTGGGCCACCACGCCCCGCAGGCTCACCGCCGTGTTCCGGTCGGGCCCCCGAGCGATTCCCTGCCCGATCTTGAGGCGCACCCCCGGTCCATCGGTGGTCGCGACCGTGCGCAGCTGACGCCCGAGCACACAGCCCAGCATCACCAGCGCATCCGACCCCTCGACCGCCTCCCGGCAGGCGGGCAGCGAGCGCTTCCCGGCGTAGACCCCTTGGAAGCCAGCCACCGACTCGTCGAGGACCCCCTTCCCCAGCAGCGTGCTCGCCCAGGGAAGCCCCGACGCCGTCAGGAACCGCTGCACCTGGTCCTGCAGCCCGAAGCGGGCGACCTCCGCGCCCACCAGCACCAACGGCGACGATCCCCCCGTCAGCTTCGCGAGCACGTCTTTGGCGACCGGCACGTCCCCCGGGGTCACCGGCCCCTCTCCGGCCAGCTCCCCGACCGGGGCCCCACAGGAGGCCCACCACAGGTGCTTGGCGATCTCCAGGTAGACGGGCCGCTTCTCCTGCAGCGCGGTCGTCAGCACCCGGTCGACCACCTCCGGCACGTCGTCCGCCCGGTCGACCCGCTCGGCACGGGCCGTCACCTCGCGGAACAGCTTGAGGTCGACCCCCATGTGCCCCGACGAGTGGCTGAACAGGCTGCCGTGCTCCTCCTCGAGCTCCAGGTCCTTGCCTGACGGGCCCCCGTTGATCACCACGATGGGGCTCCGCTCCGCGTGGGCCCCCGCGATCACCGACAAGATGGCCATCGTGCCCACGCCATAGGTCACCGACACCGCTCCGAGGCCCTTCGTCCGCGCGTAGCCGTCTGCCGCATACCCGGCGTTCAGGTCGCTGGCCGTGGTGCACACCTCCAGCTCTCCGCCCTCGTGGGCCGCGTGGAACAGCGGGTCGCAGGTGGCTCCGGGCACCCCGAAGAGCACGTCGCAGCCCAGCTGCTTCAGCCGTCGCAGCACGTACTGGGGCACCGTCACCTGGCTCGTGGCCCGAGCCGTCGCTGCCAGGCCCCCGGTCGCCAGGACGGCCCCCGCCACGATCGACCCCTGCAGAACGCCGCGACGCGTGACGCCATCTTCCCCCTCGGACATGGAACCTCCCGCCGCGAGGCTACCAGTTCCACCGTTCGCCTCGCAGTCCGCTACGATGCAGTGTCCAGTCGTGCAGGAGGACGGAATGCGTGTGGTGTCCCTCATCGTGGTGTCGAGCCTGTGGTTCGGCTGCAGCGGCGACGACCCCGATCCCAAGACCGACTCCCCTGCCCCCACCGGGGACGACGACGACGATGACGACGACACCCTCCCCACGGTGCCCATCCCCACGGGCGACACCGGCACCGAGGAGGTCGATCCCGCCGTCGCGGCCGCCGAGGAGCTCTACGACCCGGAGCACGTGGCCATCGTCACGATCGACATGCTCGACCGCGACGCCGAGAACCTCGCCGCCGAGACCAACGACATCTTCCTGCTCCTCGAGGGCGAGGAGTGCCTCGACGAGCCCTGGTCCGGCCCGTTCAACTGGTACGTGGCCGACATCGAGGTCGACGGCGACGCCATGCCCCTGTCGGGCATCCGCAAGAAGGGCCTGATCGGCTCGCTGTCCTCCGAGAAGCCCTCGGTGAAGATCGACTTCGACGAGTACACCTACGGCCAGTCCTTCCGCGGCCTGGAGCGCCTCACCCTCAACAACAGCGTCTCCGACGGCACCTTCGTCAAGCAGTGCCTCGGCTACCAGCTCTTCGCCGAGGCTGGCCTGCCGGCCCCCCGCTGCAGCTTCGCCCACGTCACCTGGAACGACATCGACCTGGGCGTCTATGTCAACGTCGAGCCCCTCAAGAAGGACTTCCTCCGCTGGGCCTTCGACGGCGACGACGACGGCGACCTGTACGAGGGCACCCTGTCGGACTTCCGGGTGGGCCGCACCAACACCTTCGAGCCCGACACCAACGACACCGACCCCGCCCTCGGCCCCATCTTCGCCGTGCGCAACGCCCTGGAGCTGGGCGACGACGCGGCGATGCTCACCGCCCTCGAGGCGGCCATCGACATGGACCAGTTCTACCGCTTCTGGGCCATGGAGGTGCTGATCGGCCACGTCGACGGCTACGCGGGCAACACCAACAACTTCTACGTCTACAAGCCGGAGATGTCGGAGCAGCTCGTGTTCATCCCCTGGGGGATCGACGCCACCTTCTGGCGGACCGAGGCCTTCGGCTCCGACACCACCGAGGTCGTGCTCAACAACACGGCCCTGACCCGGCGCCTGTGGGACATCCCCGACCAGCGACAGCGCTACCTCGACGCCCTCCAGGACCTCCTCGACACCGTGTGGGACGAGGACGCCCTCCTCGCCGAGGTCGACCGCATGTCGGCCCTCGTCGAGCCCTACGCCGTCGACGACGGAGGCCGCTCCGGGCTGGAGGTCAGCTACCTGCGCGCCTTCATCATGGGCCGCCGCGCCGAGCTCGAGGCCGCCATCGCCGCCGAGATGCCCACCTTCGACACGCCGCTGGCCGAGAGCATCTGCCTGGTGGAGAACGGCATGGTCCAGGCCACGTTCACCACCACCTGGGACACCCTGGAGGTGAAGGACCCGTTCACCGAGGGCACCTCGCGACTCCAGGGCACCATCGACACCACCCCCTTCGACGTGACCGGGGGCGCCATCGCCGGCGACAACGAGGGGTACGCCACCATCGGCGCCATCACCCTCCTCGACGCGGAGACGGTCCGCTACGTGGCCGTGGAGCTGCCGCTGTCCGCGCTCCAGGAGGGGGTGTCGATCCCCCTCGACGGGTCTCCCTACGTGGGCATCGTGGCCGACATCGACTTCCTCGTCAGCGAGGATGCGTACCTGACCGGCACCATCTGGCAGGGCGAGCTGATCCTCGACACCTACACGGGCGCCCCTGGCTCGCCGGTCAGTGGCACCATCCAGGGCACCACCTACAGCGGCGGACCCTTCTAGGACTCGTGCGACGCTTCGGAAGTCCTTCGCCAGATGTCCGCTGGCCGTGGCGCGAGGCTTCAGGCTGCAGACTTCGGGCTACGGCATGGACCGGCTTCGAAGACCTCCGTGGCGCCGCGCCTTTCGGGCAGCGTGGCCCCATTGCTGCGAGCTGAAGCCCGAAGCCTGACGCCCGAAGCCCCCGAGCAGGCTCGGCGCTACGCGTGCAACTGGGGAGGCCCGTCCGGACCTCCGCGCTAGGACCCGGCCGAGACGATGGGCTGGGCGTGGGACTGCCCACACAGCACGACCAGCAGGTTCCCGACGAGCCGAGCCCGCTCCTCCGGCCCCATCTCCACGACCTTGCGCTCGCCGAGGTCGATCAGGGCGTGCTCCACCATGCCCACGGCCCCCTCCACGATCTTGCGACGGGCGGCGACCACGGCCGTTGCCTGCTGCCGCTGGAGCATGGCCTGGGCGATCTCCGGCGCGTAGGCGAGGTGGGTGATCCGGGCCTCGAGCACCTCGACCCCCGCCAGCACCAGGCGCTCCTGGAGGGCCGCCAGGAGCTCGGCGGCCACCTGCTGGGTGTCGGAGCGCAGCGATACCTCCCCCTCCTCCCCGTCGTAGGGGTGAGCCTGCGCCAGCTCCCGGATGGCGGCCTCGATCTGCACGTCGACGTAGGCGACGAGGTCCTCCACGTCGAAGCTCGCCTGAGCGGTGTCCCGAACCCGCCACACCGTGACGGCACCGACCACCACGGGGTTCCCGTCGCGGTCGTTCACCTTGACCTTCTCGCTGCCCATGTTCCGGGCCCGCAGCGACTGGTGGGTCTTGGTGGTCAGTGGGTTCACCCAGAAGAAGCCCTCGGAGCGGACCGTGCCGACGTAGCGCCCGAAGAACACCAGCACGACGGCCTGGTTCGGCGCCACCACCACCGTGCCCATCCACAGGACGACGGCCACGAGGACCGCCAACGGCCCCATCGGCGCCAAGCCCACAGGGAGGCTTCCCGCCATCGTGGCCGCCATCGCACCGAGCCCGACCAGCCCCAGGGCCCCAGCCCCCACCCACGCCGCGAAGCCACTCATCGGGCTCAACACCACCTCTCTCGATCGACCCAAGGGGCACCTCCGGTCCACGGGGTACGGCCCCGGTTCCCGCACGCTTGCAGCGGCGGGTTACCGGCGCCTCCTTCAGGAGGAAAGCATGTCGGCGCTGACCATGGGTGTGATCGGCCATGCCCGCAAGGAGAACGAGAAGCGGGCCCCCATCCACCCCGACCACATCGAGCGGATCGACGAGGGCCTGCGCCAGCGCATGGTCTTCGAGTCCGGCTACGCCGACCGCTTCGGGTACGACGATGCCTGGCTCGCCGAGCGGGTCGGTGCAGTCACCGACCGCGACAGCCTGTTCGAGCGCTCCGACATCGTGCTGATGCCCAAGCCCACCGAGGCCGACTTCGACGCCTTCCGGGAGGGCCAGATCCTGTGGGGCTGGCCCCACTGCGTCCAGGGCGGCCCCATCACCCAGCTGGGCATCGACAAGAAGCTCACGATGATCGCCTGGGAGGCCATGCACCTGTGGCGCGGCGACCTGTGGGACCTCCACGTCTTCCACCTCAACAACGAGATCGCAGGCTACGCCGGGGTGCTCCACGCCCTCCAGCTCCGCGGCATCACCGGCCACTACGGCTCGTACCAGAAGGCCTGCGTCATCGGCTTCGGCAGCGTCGGTCGCGGCGCCATCCACGCGCTGCAGGGACTCGGGGTCAACGACATCACCCTGTTCACCCAGCGCCCCGGCCACACCGTGGGTCAGCCCATCCCCAGCGTGAAGCACTGGCAGTACGCCCGCTCCGGCGAGGGTACGTCCTGCCACGTCGCCCTCGACAGCGGCGACATGCCCATGGCTCAGGCCCTCGGCCACTTCGACATCGTCGTCAACTGCGCTCTGCAGGACACCGACGCCCCCATGATGTACGTCGCCGAGGGCGAGCTCGACCAGCTCCGGCGTGGCACCCTCATCATCGACGTGTCGTGCGACGAGGGCATGGGCTTCTCGTTCGCCAAGCCCACCTCCTTCGAGGACCCGGCCTTCACAGTGGGCGACCACTGCCTCTACTACGCGGTCGACCACACTCCGTCCTACCTGTGGAACTCCGCCACCGAGACCATCAGCGAGGCCCTGCTCCCCTTCATCCCGGTGGTGATGGGCGGACCGGACGCATGGGATGACGACGCCACCATCCGCAAGAGCATCGAGATCCGCGACGGGGTGATCGTGAACCCGAAGATCCTGTCCTTCCAGAACCGCGAGGCGGCCTACCCCCACCGACGAACGGAGGGCCGGGTGGGAGGCGTCGCGGAGCCGAGCGACAACCGGTAGAAGCAGGCCGTCGGGAACGTGGAGCTCGCGAGGCCTCTCGTCGGCCTGCCTGGACGGACTCAGCCGGCCCGGAGCGACGGCCGCACGCCGTAGACCAGCAGCTGGATCATTCCCCGCAGCGCGGAGGCCTCCACAGGCTTCGACAGCGCCGCGACCCGCGGCAGCGCGGGAATGGTGGTCGCGCTGTCCGAGCGACACAGCAGCACCGCCACCCCCTCCAGCCGCTCGTCCGAGCGGATCTGGCCGAGCAGCTCCCGCGCGTCGTAGCCCACCCCGTGCATGTCGAGCAGGACCAGTGCCGGAACCATCTCCCGGATCAGCTCCAGCGCTCGGCTCCCCTGCCGCACCGGTACCGCCAGCAGTCCCTCGTGCTCCAGGCGTCGATCCAACAGCTCCAGCTCGCTGGCGGTCCAGCCCACGCACAAAGCCACGGACGCAGCCGAGGACCGGGCGTCCTCGACCCGACGGGCCATCCACGCATCCACCACCGCTTCCGGGGCCCGGCGGGGGACCACGAAGGTGAAGGTCGAGCCCACCCCCGGCTCGCTGACCATGTCCACGGACCCGTCCATGCGCTCCGCGAAGCTCCGCGACAACACCAGGCCCAGCCCGGTGCCCCCCTCTCGGCAGCTCGGCTGGGAGTCCACCTGCACGAAGGGACGAAACAGGCGCGCCAGGTGCTCCAGCGCGATGCCCGCTCCGGTGTCCCGCACCTCGAACACCACCACATCCTGACGGTTCCGCACCTCCGACCGCACGGTCAGCTCCACGTCCCCCTCGCGGGTGAACTTGGCCGCGTTGGAGAGCAGGTTCAGCAGCACCTGCCGGGTCCGCACCCGATCCACCACGAGCGCCCGCTCGGTCGCCTCGTCCCGCACGGAGAAGCGGTTTCGCTGGGCGGCCACCAGCGGTCGTACTTCCCCGACGATGTCTTCCAGGAGCGCGTCGAGGTCGAAGGCCTCGGGGTGGAGCTCCATGCGACCGGCCTCCACCTTGGACAGGTCGAGCACGTCGTTGATCAGCGTCAGGAGGTGACGTCCCGAGCGCTCGATGCGGTCCAGGTCCGTGCGGTGCTCGAGGTCGGCCACGTCTTCGGAGAGCATCTCGGCGTAGCCGATGATCGCGTTCAGCGGCGTGCGGAGCTCGTGGCTCATGCTGGCCAGGAAGGCGCTCTTGGCGCGGGAGGCTTCCTCGGCCTGCTGCAAGGCCAGCTGGAGGTCCCCCTCCATCTCCTGCCGTCGGGCGAGCTCGTCGTTGCGCTCGGCGAGGGCCGCCAGGGCGCGCTGCTCCTGACGTAGGGCGCGGTCGGCCATGTCTCGCTGGCGTCGAATGCTCTGCTGGGCGAACTGCTGCGCCGTGACCAGGATCACCACCAGCACGGTGGCGAACAGCTCGTCCGTCCCGTCGGACGGGGCGTGGGCCTGGACCCTCGCCAGGACGTAGGCCCCCACGACGGCCAGGACGGACACCGCCAGCATCACATGGCCATGACCCCGACGTCGGCAGGTGGTCGCGAGAAGGACCGGAGAGACCAACACGATCATCATCGGCCCCTTGAGGCCCCCGTAGAGCGGCAGCAACGACAGCGTCACGGCGAAGCTGAACCACGCGATGGCCATCGTCGCCTGCTCCGGGTTCCGCCCGGCCCAGCTGTCGGCGAGCCCGAAAGCCACCAACACCGCCACGCACAGCAGCAGCATCGGCAGGTTGCCCAGCACCATCCACATCACGATGCCGAGGGCGCACGGGAGCATGGCGCCGTACCGAACCAGGCGCCGCAGCATGATGGGAGGGATCAGGGAGTGGTCTTGCACCCCCCTCTCTTCGGAGCGTCCCCCTGGGACTTGACCTCCCGAGGCTCGTCGACGCCGTCATCGCTTGGCGCGTGCAGCCTCCGCGGCCGCCTGTCGACGACGGCCCATCTGCCGACGCATGGCGTCGACGGCATGGAGCTGTTGATCCAGCTGCTCTCGCAGATCCCGGGCCGTCTCCGGGACGTCGGCCTCCCCGTGAAGATCGGCACGGGCCCGGGTGGCGAGGGCTCCGATCTCCAGGAGCTGAGCCAGGGTCGAGGTGAGTCGGGACTCCAGCTCCTCGCGGGCCGTCGCCGCGTCGTCGGCGCTGCCCAGGGCCGCCTGCAGCCGCGCGCGCTCCTCCGGGTCGACGACCTCGCCGGTCCGCTCCATCGTCTCGAGCCGGGTGAGCCGGCCGTGGATCCACGACACGTCCTCGGGCTCCGGCGTGGCGGCCAGAGCGGCCTCCAGCCCCACGGCCGTGCGGGCCAGCTCGACAGCGTGTGCCCGCAGCGACGTGGCCGTGCGCCGCAGGTCGTCGCGAGCGAGGTCCGGGAGCGAGTCCCCCACCTCGTCCAGGCCGGCGAGCAGCAGGTCGAGGTGCCCCAGGGCGCGGGCCCGTAGCCCCTCCGCGCGGGTGGGCTCGGAGGCCGGCTCGGGTGCAGGACCGCTCGTGGCCGACGCCTCCGCTGGCGCTTCGACGCTCGACGACGCAGACCGTTGGCCCTGCCGGCTCTTCCAACCTCCCCGGATGTTCTGGGCAAAGGTGCGGATGTCGACGTCCGACGCGATCTCGTGGGCGACGTCCTGCAGGAAGGTGGGCAGCCCGAGGCCGTCGATGAACGCATCGAGGTCGTCGGCCTCCTCCTCGCCGGCCCCGACAACGTGGCGGGCGATGTCCCCGGTGAGGGCCAGCGGCAGATCCTCGTCCGGCCGCTTCGCTCCGAAGGCACCCGCGAAGCCGCCGATGAAGATGGTGGCGCCGATGGACAGCACCAGCGCCAGCTCCACGCCGAGGTTCGGCAGCGTGTAGAAGGGAAACGCCACCCACAGGATCGGGATGAACAGTGGCAGCAGCCCGATCAGCCGCTGCACGAGGTTCGGCGGGCTGCTGTCGTAGAGCTGGGCACGGTAGCCGGCCACCTTCGCTGCCTCGGCCAGCCGGCGTGCCGTCGCCTTGTCGGTGGCCCGGGTGAGCACGAAGCTCTTGGATCGGGTCCGCATGGGGCGGGTGACCTCGAGGGCACCGGCGGGCAGGTCGAACACCCGTCCCACGCTGTCGGCCAGGGTCTGGGCGTCACAGCCGCGGCGCCCCTTCACCACCACCTCCCACTCGCCGTGGGGGAGCTCGGTCGGCACCGGGCGCACCGGCTGGCTGGTGGGAAGGAGTGGCTCGTCCTCTGCGTTCCAGGTGTCCGGGACCTCGGGGAGTACGACGGCCCGGTGGTCCCGAAGCGCCCGGCTCACTTCGTCGGCCCCCGGAGGACGCCGCTCCGGATCCCGAGCGAGCAGCGCGTCGATGGTGGCCGCGAGGTCGGAGGGCAGGTCCGGGCGCAGAGAGGCCACCGGGGGAGCGTCGCCGGCCAGCTGGGCGTGGAGGATGCCGGCAGGAGCCCCGGAGCCGAAGGGCGAGCGACCCGTCGCCGCGAAGTACAGCACCGCCCCCAGGCTGTACAGATCGGACCGCGGATCGGTGCGCTGGCCCTGGTAGGTCTCCGGCGCCGCGTAGCCGGGGGTGCCCATCACCGATGTGGCCGTGGCTGTGTGCTCGTCGACCGTCCGGGCGAGACCGAAGTCCGTGAGGACGGCGTCGTCGGGCTGCTGGAGCATGACGTTGTTGGGGGTGACGTCCCGGTGCAGGACCCCCTGGCGATGGGCGTCGGAGAGCGCCGCGGCCACCCGAGCCCCGAGAGACCGCAGCCCCGCTTCGCTCAGGGGCCCGTCGGCGCGGACGTGCTCCGCGAGGGTGACCCCGCCGTGGAAGGGCATCGACAGGGCCAGCGTGTCGCCCACCTGGTGGAGGTCGTACGCCACCAGGGCCGCCTCATGGCGCACCAGCCCCGCCGCGTGGACCTCCCGCTGCAGCCTCCGCCGCATCGACGGGTCGTGGGCCAGGTGGTCGTGGAGGACCTTCACGGCGACCTTCTCGTCGCGAACCGTGTCGTGGGCGAGGTAGACCGTCGCCATGCCCCCTCGCCCGAGGGTGCCGATCACCTCGAAGCGCTCGGCCAGTACCTCTCCCTGAGCCAGGTCCGCCAAGCCTCCTCCTTCGCTGCGCAGGGTAGCCCTCGGGGCGCCCGTTCGACCACCCGCCTCCCGTGACCCCGCCCCGCCACGTGGCGTCTCACGCCTGTCGACGGACGGCAATCCCCAGCGCACTCGCCTGCTGTTCGAAGCGCTCCAGGGTGTGCACCGAGGAGGGCCTGACGACGACCTTGGCGCCCGCCTGGAGCTCGGTGGCGAAGGCCTTGGCGGGACCGTACGCCTCGTCCGTGAGCTCCCGAAGGGCCCGCACCAGCTCGATGCGGTGCACGGCGTCGTGGGCGAGCTCCAGCGTGACCTGAGCGCACGGTGGGTCGCTCTCCTCAGGGCTGTCCGCCGTCGACGCCTGGTCCACGAGGACAGACCCGTCGTCCGCCGGGGACGCCACCGCGGCCGCGACCTGCCCGGAGCGCTCGAGGTCTGCCACCACCGTGTCGGCGTCCACGCGGATCCCCGTGCCAAGCCAACCATCGACCCGCTCGCCCAACCACTGGTACAGGCCCTCGATCTGCTCGGTGGTGCTGGGCGTCAGGGACGGAGTGAAGGGGAATACGTCGTGGGGGGGGCGCTCCGTGGTCATTCCGCACGCGACCTGCCCGTCGCCGGTTGGAACGAACCACAGGTAGGCCGACGGGCCCAGGTAGCTGGAGCGCAGGAGTGCGGGCTTGCCCCCCCGGAGGCGCTCGGCCACGTGCTGGCACCCTGGCGCCAGCTGCGCAGCACCACCCCAAGCGACCTCCTCCAGCAGTCGATCTCCATCGGTGATCTGGAAGCCGACCCCCTCGTACGGATCCAGCTCGTATGGCGCTCGGCCCTCCCGCCTGCCCTTCAACCAGACCTCGAGGTCCACGAGGGAAGCGGGCGCTTCCTCGAAGTCTTCCGTGGTGTCGTGCGCTGTGAGCTGAAACATGGCCTACTTCGACTGGAAGAGAGAGATGGCGGCGCGCATCGCGTCCTTGGACAGGTTCTCCACCCCAGCGCCAGCGACCGGGTAGAACGACACCAGCCCGTTGATGCCACCCTGCAGGGTGACCATGACCTCATAGTCGATCCCGCCTCTGGACACCGCAGCGGTCACCGCCTGCCCCGGTGTGGCACCCGCGACGGCCGACGCCACGTTCGGATGGCGAAGGAGATCCTCTCCGATCGTCGCCAGGTCCGAGGGCGTGATGCTCGGCGGAAGCATGCTGTTGGACAGCTTCGCATTGCCCGTCGTGACAGCGAAGCCCTCCCAGGTGTGACGGGACGCGACGTGCAGGGCATCGTGGGTCGTGTAGGTGATCCTCACGGGGTTGCCCAGGGCGTCGGCCATGTTCTCGAAGATCGTGGCAGAGGGGTCGGGCGTGGTTCGGCCCCCCACCTTGGTGACAGAGCCCGAGGAGTACAGTCCGAGCTTCTTCCCCCAGCCCAGCACGTCGTCCCACGCAGACCCGCTGGACATTCCCCACTTGAAGGCCTTCTCGATCTCCGGAAGCTTCTTCCAACCCTCCGTGAAGGCTTCGTCGAGGAAGGTCTTGAGTCCCGCCGTGGCCAGGCCGCTGGCCTCGGCGAGCCGGAACACCTTCGCCGCCTCACCCATGCCCCCGAAGTGGCTCGCCGCCTGCTTGACGGCCGCCCCTGCACCCGCCTCCTCGAACAGCTGGCGAACGAAGCCACGGCTGAGGTCGGGCGTCGTGAGGATGTCGGCGATCTCGTCGGGGCCCAGGTGCGGACCCACTTCCTTGAGGGCCTTCACGCCCAGGTCGCCCACCCACTCCTCACCGATCTCGTCCGTGAGCTTCGCGAGGTAGTCGACGTCGATGGACTTCAGCAGGTCGTCGAGGCCTTCGGCCCCGAACTTGGCGACGTAGTGCTTCAGAGCGTCCGTCGACAGCTTGTCGGCCAGCTCCTTCACGAGGGTTCCAGACAGCTTCTCGCCGAGCTCCCGGACCACCGGGGCCCCGAGCTCGGCCACCAGCTTCTCGATGGTCTCCCCCGTGAGGTCCGCAGCGAGCTTCTTCACCACGTCCGCGCCCAGGTCGGCCACCAGCTTCTCGATGGCCTCCCCCGTGAGGTCCGCGGCGAGCTTCTTCACCACGTCCGCGCCCAGGTCGGCCACCAGCTTCTCGATGGCCTCCCCCGTCAGGTCCGCGGCGAGCTTCTTCACCACGTCCGCGCCCAGGTCGGCCACCAGCTTCTCGATGGCCTCCCCCGTCAGGTCCGCCGCCAGCTTCTTCACCACCGCGGCGCCGAGATCGGCCACCAACGTCTCGATGGCCTCGCCCGTCAGGTCCGCAGCGAGCTTCTTCACCACCGCGGCGCCCAGGTCGTCCACCAGCTTCTGGATGGCCTCCCCCGTCAGGTCCGCAGCCAGCTTCTTCACCACGTCGGCGCCCAGGTCCGCCACCAGCTTCTCGATGGCGGCACCCGTCAGGTCCGCGGCGAGCTTCTTCACCACCGCGGCGCCCAGGTCGTCCACCAGCTTCTGGATGGCCTCACCCGTCAGGTCCGCAGCGAGCTTCTTCACCACCGCGGCGCCCAGGTCGTCCACCAGCTTCTGGATGGCCTCTCCGCCGAGGTCCGCAGCGAGCTTCTTCACCACGTCGGC
>Ga0213839_1000473_pt1 | contig 49942 bp, 46 predicted proteins | sample SWPATP21_FD_160075 | JGI IMG/M metagenome (GOLD analysis project Ga0213839, IMG submission 160075) | Coastal seawater microbial communities from Marineland, Florida, United States - SWPA TP2 #1 | ecosystem: Environmental > Aquatic > Marine > Coastal | place: USA: Florida | collected 2016-08-14
GTCGCCATGGGTTCGCGTTTCACCGATGGCCGCTCCCTCGGCACCACCGCCAGGGCAGGGGAGTCGGGGTTCGCGCCGACCCCATCTCGACCACCCTGAGGTCATGACCCCAAGTGTCCCAAAGCGTGGGCCTAACGCAGTTTCTGCAGGTCGGCTGAAGCCCGCACCATTCCTCCCCCCACCGCATATCCCACCCATTCTGCCGTCTTACGCAGGTCTCCATCACCCACACCCACCCGCCCTCCGCGCCGTAGAACCCACCGTCGCGGCGATCTTCTACAGACCCCCCACGACCACCGGGACCCCGCTCCACACCACATTCCCGCGCCACCCGGCAACCCGCAGTCAGAAACCCGCACCGTAGGTCTGCATAAGTGCGCTGGCCTCTCCCGCCTGTCCAGCCACGAGGTCGTGACGGGCGTCGATGACACGGGGCTGGCGACGTGGAGGAACCAGCCGGGGTCCCCCCTACACGCCGCTGGCCCAGACGCCGAGCGTGTCGTGGGCGAGGCCGGCACCTGGAGCCCGGAAAGGCCGCACTTCGCACATCTCACACGGATTGCCGCCTCGGCGTGGCCTCGTTGCAGGCAGGTGGACCGCAGACCACCATGCACTCGCTGCACACAACGAGGTCCCGGTCGCCAGGGCGCTCATGTGGCTCGCGATCGATCCGACCCGGGAGGCACGCAGGAAGGTCGTCGCCCTACATCGCGGCGAACAGGCGCCGCAGCTCATCCTCCACCCGACGCCACGGCCCCACCACCCGCCGCGCCGGAGGCAAGCTCTGCAGGAGGATCCGACCGTAGGCTCGGTCGTGGATCCGTCGGTCGAGGAGCACGACAGCCCCACGGTCCCGATGGCCTCGGATGAGTCGACCATAGCCCTGCCGCAGCTTGATGACGGTCTCGGGCAAGGCGTAGGCACGGAAGGGGTCGTAGCCCTGCTGCTGGATGCGCTCGTGACGGGCCTGGAGCAAGGGCTCGGTGGGGACCCGAAACGGCAGCCTGGGGATGACGACGAGTCGGAGTCCGTCGCCCTTGACGCTCACGCCTTCCCAGAAGCTGTCGGTGCCCACCAACACGGCTCGACGGCCCTCTTTGAAGCGCTCGAGGAGCCGATGGCGGCTCCCATGGCCCTGAGCCAGCACGGTCCGCCCACCACGCCTCCTCAGCGCCGCGGCATAGTGGTCGACGGCCCGGTAGCTGGTACACAGCACGAAGGCACCGCCGTCGCTGGCGTCGACGGCGGCCAGGATGGCGTCGGTGCTGGCCCGCAGGAAGTCGGGATGGTTGGGGGGCGGCAGGTCCCGGGGAAGGCCGAGCATGGCCTGCTGGGCATGGTCGAAGGGGCTCGGGTAGGTGACTTCGTGGCCGCCACTCAGCCCCGTCCGCGCCCGGAAGAAGTTGAAGCGGTTCGCCACGGTGAGGGTGGCAGAGGTGCAGGTGACGCCAGGTATGGGGCCGAAGAGGATGCGACGTAGGGTGTCCCGGACTTCGATGGGCGCCAGTGCGAGCTTGGTCAGGGCAACGCCGCGACGCCCTCGGTCCGGCGCGGTCCAACGACAGCGCTCCGGGTCTTCGTCGAGGAACCCGTGGGCGACGTCGATGTGGGCGGTGAGACGCCTCCGCGCACGGCCGAGATCGAGGAGCGGCTGCTGCAAGGCCTCGGGAAGCTCGAGGTCCTCGAAGGGGTCGGTCAGGGACTCCAGACCCCGAACGGCGTCTTCGAGCTCGCTGGACAGGTGTCGAACGGTCGGAACGACGTCCAGGTGCCACGCATCCCCCTGCCGCACGGAGTCGGTGATGCGCACCGACGTGGGCCGACCCCGGGCACCACCCTCCAGGTCGGGCGCCAACACGTCCCCGACCTGAAGGAGGGCCTGCTCGACGCCACTCTGGAGGGTGTCCAGGATCGGCGCCAGGTTCGCCGCACGAGCGGACAGCTCGTCCTGCTTGGCCTGGGTGAGGCGCTTGGCCGGCCCCTGGACCAGCCGCGTCAGGACGCCCTTGCGCCGCCTACGGTCCAACAGCGGCGCCACGGCACGCTGCACAGCCCGCGCCGACAGGGTCTCGGTGGCCGCACCGGTGGCCGCCGCCTCCAGGTGATGAGCCTCGTCGAGGATGACCCGGTCGTACTTCGGCAAGACGCCCCGACCGGACTGGCTCCTCAGCGCGAGGTCGACGAGGAGCAGGGCGTGGTTGACCACGATGATGTGGGCAGACGCTGCATGGCGCCGCGCGCTGTAGTAGTGGCAGCGGTCGTAGAAGGGACACTTGACCGACAGGGTGAGGTCGGAGTCGGACAGCACCCGCTCCCACAGATCCGGCTCGATCGGGTGGGGGAGGTCCGAGCGGGAGCCCGACGCGGTGGAGTCGCTCCACGCGACGAGGTCGTCCAGCGCCTGGCGCTCGCCCTCGGAGTCCACGTCGGGGCTGTGGTCGTCGGGGTCCTCGCCATCCTCTCGGCGGTCGACCTCCCCGCGGGCGAGCTCGAGCCGACGACGACACAGGTAGTTGCCCCGACCCTCCAGGACCGCGGTGGTGACCTCGAGGCCCCCCTTGGCCAGCAGGGGAAGGTCGGAGTGGAGCAGCTGCCCCTGCAGCGCCCGGGTGTAGGTCGACACGACCACCTTGGAGTCGTTGGCCAACGCCCAGAGCGCAGCAGGAACGAGGTAGGCGAGGGACTTGCCGGTCCCGGTTCCGGCCTCGCAGAGGAGGGGGTTCCCGTCGTCGAGGCTGGCCGCTACCCGCTCGGCCATCTCGAGCTGCTGGGGACGGGGCTCGAAGCCCGGCAACACCTTGGGCAGGGACCGGTGGAAGAAGCCGTGCAGCGCGTCGGCGTCGACCGGCCGCGCCCGTGGGGCATGGGGCTCGACCACCCACGTGGACCGAGCGACGGGGTTGTCGACGATGACCACCCCCACGCCGTCCTCGCCGTACAGATGGGCGAGGGCGAGGTCGGGCTCGGAGGGCTGCAGGACGCCCGAGGGATGGTTGTGGATGACGACCTGCCCAGCTCGCGGCCGGTCGACGAGCGCTGGCACGGCGCTCTCGGTGCCGCGGCAGGTGACGGTGACCCCCGTCACGACGCGGTCCTCCACGTCTCCGATGGCGAAGACCTCGTTGCCGCCATGGTCCTGGATGGCGCGGCGCATCTCTGCCGCAGCCTTGGGGGTGAAGCGCAGGCCGCTCACGTCAGCGCGTCGAGGACGTGACGTCGGACGAAGAGACCATCGGCGTAGGGCTTGTCGTCGGCGTTGGTGATGCGGGCCCGGATGGTGGCGTCTGCTCCGTCGATCCCGACCAGCTCGGTGTGGACGTGGACCCGGTCGCCGGCCACGACACCGGCCCGGAACGTGATGCGCTCGGCCACGGGCTGGAGGGCCTGCGGATCCAGGCCTGCGGCATGCATCCGCCGAGACAGCGCCTCGTCGACCCAGTCGACGTAGGCAGGATGGTTGGCATGGGCCAGGGGATCCATCCAGGTGTGCCAGGCTTCGAAAGAGAACGATTCAACCGGCCCCGATGCCTCCTCGACGGCCTCGGGCATGGTGACGGACGGCTCCCGCTCTACCACCTCCAAGGCGTCGACGAGCTCGCCACATGCACGGCTGGGCGCCAGCGATGGGACGGTGACGTGGACCCAGCCCTGGGTGGCCGACACCACCGGCCCGCGAGGACCGGTGGCCCGGATCTCCCGAGTGGTGAACATCTCCCGCCGCATGCTGGAGACCCAGGTGCTGGCGTGGATGGCGTCGCCGAAGACGATGGGCGCGAGGTGGCGTACGGTCATGGTGCGCACCACGAAGCCAGCCTGGACCTCGACGTACCGCGTCGGCGGCCAACCCAGCCTGGTGCTTCCCTCGATGGCCACCTCCTGGAGCATGCGCCAGACGTCGCCAGCGCGGGCCAGCTCGCCGGGCGCGAAGGCATGGCGTGGGAGCTGGCAGGTGGTCTCGACGAGGCTCATCGCCCCTCCAGGGTCTCGAGGCGGTCGGTGAGGTCTCGGACCCGATGGCCCAGGTGGTCGAGGGCGGCGATGGCGATGCTCGCGCCGATGGCAGGGCGACGCTGGACGACCTGCCGAAAGGCGTGCCGCGACAAGCCCAGCACGAGCGACGCACTCGAGGCCTCGACCGTGGCGCTCCTCTTGGCAGGGCGAGCGAGGGTGAGCTCGCCGAAGTGGCCGCCCGCGTCGACCTCGGTGAGCACGATGTCGCCCCGCCGGATGACCAGCGTGCCGTCGACGACGACGTAGAACGTGTCGCCTCGCTCTCCCTCCATGAACAGGATGTCCCCGGCATCGAGGAAGCGATGCTCCATGTACGGCGCCAGCAAGGCACGCTGGCGGTCGGACAGCTCGCGGAACAGGAAGGTCTGCGACATGACCTCGGCGATGTCCGACAGGACGTCCGCGTCGGCGTCGCTGGCGACCCGTACCACTGCGACGCTTGCATCGTCCTCGCCGTCCGACAGGGCGAGCAGCCGGTCCGCGATGTCGGTGAGGGCAGCGTCCTCGCCCAGGTCGAGGGCCCGCTCGATGCGGGCATGGGGCGCCGAGCCATGGACCCCATCGGTGCACAGCAGCAGCAGGTCCCCGTCGGCCAGCGAGACCTCGGCGACGTCGACGTCGAGCTCGGGGCTGCTCCCCATCGCCTGGGTCAGCTTGAAGCGAAGCTCGGAGGTGGCGGCCTGCTGAGGGGTGAGGGCACCGGTCCGAACCCTGGCGGCTGCCACGGTGTGGTCCTCGGTCAGCTGCCGGAGACGACCGTCCCGGAAGAGGTAGGCACGCACGTCGCCGATGTGGGCGATGGCTGCATGGTTGCCCGCGACCGCGAGGGCCGCGCCCGTCGCCGAGAGGATGGGGCGGTCCTTGGCGGCGTCCTGGATGCGCTCGTGCGCTTCGACCAGCGACGCCTCCAGCGCGCGTCCCACCTGGAGCCGCACGGAGCTGCTGCTGTCGATTCGAGCCGCATCGATGCGGGCCAGCAGGTCGACGGCTCCATGCTCGAAGGCATCCTGGGCGAGGCGGGCCGCCGTGGGGGCCCCTCGGCCATCGACCACCGCCACGACGGGGAGGTCGCCGACGCGGAAGGCGCGGTCTTCGAGAGGCTCGTGCCCGTCGGCGCGGCGAGCGGCGGTGTGGATGCCAAGGATGCGCATGGGGACTCCGATGCTCCAGATAGCCCCGCGCACAGCTGTCGTCCGCCTCCACGGTGGTCCGCTCCCCGGTCCCGCGACCGCTCGGCGCCCCCCAGGTCCACCCGATGGCCAGAGCCGGTCAGGCCCCGTGGATGGATGTGGCAGGAAGGCCCGAGGCAACCGGCCGCGACCTGCCACCGATGGTTGCGCAACGAAACCCTGGTCGCCATCGGGGCCACGGCAGGTTCCCCAACCCATGGGAGGTCCGCCATGGACGTGCTGCTGCTGTCCCGCCTGCAGTTCGCGCTCACCATCATGTTCCACTACCTGTTCCCGCCCCTCACCATCGGGCTGGGCGCCGTCCTGGTTGGGTGCATGAGCCTCTGGTGGGCCACGGACGAGGCCCGCTACGAGGCCATGGCGCGCTTCTGGACCCGCATCTTCGCCGTCAACTTCGCCATGGGCGTGGCCACCGGCATCGTGATGGAGTTCGAGTTCGGCACCAACTGGGCGGCCTACTCCCGCTACGTGGGCGACGTCTTCGGCTCCGCCCTCGCTGCGGAGGGCATCTTCGCCTTCTTCCTGGAGTCCGGCTTCCTGGGCATCCTGGTCTTCGGCTGGGATCGCGTGAGTCGCCCCGTGCACTGGTTCGCCTCGCTGATGGTCTTCCTCGGCAGCGTCTTCAGCTCGGTGTGGATCGTCATCGCCAACAGCTGGATGCACACCCCTGCCGGCTACCACATCGTCGAAGGGCCGAGCGGACCGAGAGCGGAGATCACCGACTTCTGGGCGATGGTGTTCAACCCCTCCAGCATGGAGCGGCTCTGGCACGTGTGGTCGGGCTCCTTCATCCTCGGCGGCGCCTTCGTGTGCTCGATCGCTGCCTGGTACGTGCTGAGAGACCGTCACCAGTGGTTCGCCGAGCGCAGCTTCAAGGCCGGCCTCGTCGTGCTCACCCTCGGCAGCTGGTCCGCGCTCCTGTCCGGCCACCAAGCGGGGGAGACGGTCGCCGAGTACCAGCCGGCCAAGCTCGCAGCCTTCGAGGGACACTTCCACACCGAGGCGGCACCGCTCTGGCTGTTCGGCGTTCCCGACACGGAGGCCCAGGAGGTGCGCTACGGCATCGCGGTGCCGGGCGGCCTGTCGCTGCTGGTTCACATGGACCCGAACCACCCGATGGAGGGGCTCGCCGAGACGCCGAAGGAGGACTGGCCCAACGTCGACCTGGTGTTCCAGACCTACCACGGCATGCTGACCATCGGGATGTTCTTCCTGGCCATCACGACCCTTGCCCTGGGCCTGTGGGCGACCGGTCGCCTGTTCCGCTACCGCCTTGTGCTGTGGACGTTCGTGGGGGCCGTGCTCCCTGCCTATGCGGGGAACCAGCTCGGCTGGATCAGTGTGGAGGTGGGTCGGCAGCCCTGGATCGTGCACGGGATGCTCCGCACCGACGAGGCGCTGTCCGAGATGGTGACTGCCGAGATGGTCGCCGGCTCCATCCTGATGTTCGGCACGGTGTACTCCCTGCTCTTCGTGGTGTGGTGGTGGGTGCTCAACGGCAAGATCCAGCACGGGCCCGACGAGCCTGTGGAGCGCCTCCCGAGCGAGGCGCGCGAGGGTCTGCTGACCGTGGCGGCACGGGGTCGCATGGCCGACGGGGAGGGCTGAGATGGACTGGGCCACCCTCTGGTTCGTGCTGCTGGGTGTGCTGCTCGCAGGCTACGCCATCCTCGATGGCTTCGACCTGGGGGTGGGGATGTTGCACCTCCTGGTCGCCAAGACCGACCACGAGCGGCGCCTGGTGCTCAACAGCATCGGGCCGCTGTGGGACGGCAACGAGGTGTGGCTGGTGACCTTCGGGGGCGCCCTGTTCGCTGCCTTCCCGGAGGCCTACGCCACGACCTTCAGCGGGTTCTACCTACCCTTCATGCTGCTGCTGAACATGCTCATCTTTCGGGCGGCCGCCATCGAGTTCCGGAGCAAGGTCCAGAGTGACACGTGGCGGTGGCTGTGGGACATCGCGTTCTCGGTGGCCAGCGGAGGCACCACCCTGCTGATGGGGGTCGCGGTCGGGAACCTCGTCTGGGGGGTCGAGCTCGAAGACGGCATCATGGTGGGCTCGACCCTCGACCTGCTCCATCCCTATGCTCTCGCCGTGGGGACCCTGGCCGTCTCGCTCTTCGCGATGCATGGCAGCATCTACCTGTACCTGAAGACGGAGGGGGAGCTTCAGGAACGGCTGGTCCCCTGGATGTGGCGCACCTTCGGCGTGTTCAACGGGCTGTATGTGTTGGTCACCATGGCCACACTCGTGCTCCGCCCCGACGTCACGCGACACCTGCAGACCTACCCGGCGGCCTGGCTGCTGGTCGCTGCCAACATCGGGGCGGTGATGAACATTCCGCGGTCGATCTTCAAGGGGAACGCGGGCCAGGCCTTCGCCTCCTCCACCTTCGTGGTGGCGTGCCTGGTGTTCCTCCTCGGGGCGGCGCTGTACCCGAACCTGGTGCCGGCCCTGGGCGACGGCGAGAGCCTCACGATCTTCCTCGCCGCCTCGTCGGAGTCGACCCTGAAGCTGATGGCCCTCATCGCGGGCCTGGGCATGCCGATGGTGGTGTCCTACACAGCCATCGTCTACTGGACGTTCCGGGGCAAGGTGAAGCTGGGTGAGAACGCCTACTGAGGCGCGCTACACTCCGGACATGCTGGGCCCTCCGCTACGGTGCGTCGGACGTGACGCGTTGATCCAGGACGTTCGCTCCTGGCTCGACGCATCGCAGGTGGTGGTGCTCGTAGGCCCCCCGGGGATCGGGAAGTCCACGGTGGCGGAGGCCCTGGAGGCGGACGTGTGGGTGTCGGCCGACGGGGCCGGCGGGGTCGACGACCTCGTGGGCCGCGCCGCTCGCGCCCTCCAGTGCCCGGTCGAGCGTCCCGAGGCCGTGTTGCGGTCCCTCGCCGGGGTGGAGCTGGTCGTCCTCGACGGCGTCGAGCTGGAGCCCCACGCCCTCGACGAGCTGCTGGCCAGCTGGTCGGCGAGGACCCGGGTCGTGGTCACGTCTCGGACCCAGCTGCCCTCCTGGGGCCCCCATCTCGAGGTGGGCCCCTTGGACCCGGACGCGGGCGCCGCGGTTCTGCGCGGACGAATCCGGGACCCGAGGCGCGCAGAGGCCGTCGACGAGGCGGGCCTCCGGGCGCTGTCGGCGGCTCTCGATGGTGTGCCGCTCGCCCTCGGTCTGGTCGCTGAGCGCCTCCGCCTCCACGAGCCCATGGCGCTGGTCGAACAGGTCAGGCTCTCCGACGGCCCGCGGACCGGCATCGCACGAGCCCTCGGAGGCGCGATGACGCTGCGCCTCGGCGTGCTCTCAGCGGGGGCTCGGAGCGCCCTCCAGACCATGGCCTGGCTGCCAGGGACGGTCGATGTGTGGATCGTGAAGGGAGTGGTGGGCAGCCAGGAGGATGGCCCGTACCTGGAGCTCCTCGACGCCTCGCTCCTGTCGGCCGTGGACGGCTGGAAGACCCCTGCCTTCCGGATGCTGGCCCCGGTACGTGCCGCTGTGCTGGCCCGGGCAGCCGATGGTTCACGGGAGCAGGTCCTGGAGGCCCTCGCCCGGGTGCTGCTGCCGGTCGCCGAGGAGGCGGCCCGAGGGGGCCGACCCGAGGACCTCCGTGGTCTCGGTGCGATCGCGGAGTTGCTGGAGCTCCTGACCACCAGCCCGGACCCCACGACCCGGCTCCGAGCCGCGCTGGTGCTCGCGGTCAAGGAGCGTCGCACCGGGCCCGCACGGGCGACCTTGGAGCGGGCTCGTCGACTCCCCGACGAAGGGCCACCTCTCCTGCGAATCCGCTGGGGACTGATGGTGGCCCAGGCGGCGTGTGGTGCACTGGAGCCCGACGTGGCCGAAGAGGTGCTCGACCGGGTCGCGCCGCTCCTCGGAGGGGACGAGGTCCGGGCCGACGAGCGGGCGGTCCGGTCGTTCCTGGCGCTGGTGCGGAGAGACCCGGCCCTTGCCGCCGAGCTTGCGCGCGAGGCCATCGCGCTGCGTCCCGAGCCGTCGTTCTTCCTTCGTCTGGGCATCGCCTGCTTCGAGCTCGGGGACCAGGAGCACGCGGCCTCGGCCTTCCGCGAGGCTCGCAACGACACCGACCCGTTCCGACGGGGCCATGCGACCTATGGGCTGTGCACGGCCTTGATGGAGCAGGGGGTGCCGGCCGTCGACGTGCTGCCGTTGGTCGAGGCGGGCGAGACGGAGTGGGTGCATGCCTACCCCTGGCTGGCCTGTCGCTTCCACTTCCTCCGCGGGACCCTGGCGGCGGATCAGGGCCGCTTCGACGAAGCCCAGGAGCAGTACCGACGCGCCGAGGAGCTCCACGAGGTCCTGGGGGAGGAGCCGAGCCGTCTGTTCATGGAGCTGAACCGCCACGCCCTGGACTTCGCCGCGGGGCGGGTGCCCGAGGAGCTGCTGCGACTGGCGCCCCCGTCGCCCACACCCTTCGGCCGCGCGGTGCTGGGCGCCTGGAGAGGGATCACCCACGCGGTGCTGGGGCATCACCACGCGGCGGAGGCCGTGGGCCTGCCTGCCATCGAGCAGCTCCGGGTCCTGAGCCCGCGGCAGGGGACCGAGCTGGGCTGCTATCTCGCCGTCGGCCTGGGGGGGGCACGCCCAGAGCTGGCCCGGACGTTGGTGTCCACGGATGACGCCCTGGCCGAGCGGGCGCGGCAGGTGCTCGATGGGCGTCCCGTCTCGGCGGGCGACACGGTGTCCGAGCGGATCCTGGCGGGTATCGCCGCGCTGAGCCGCGACAGGGTCCTCGTGGCCCGGGATGGAGCAGGCTTCGTGGCGGCGAGTGGCGAGCGGGTCGACATCGCGCGTCGCAAGGTGCTGCGTCGGGTCCTCGAGGTCCTGGCGGCAGCCACGAGCCCGCTGGACGTCGATGGCATCTGCGAGCGGGTGTGGCCGGGAGAGACGCTCGTGGGACAGAGCGGCACGCGGCGCGTTCACGTGGCCATCTCGACCCTGCGAGGACTGGGCCTGCGGGAGGCCATCGTCACCGATGCGGGCGATGTCACTCGCTGGCACCTCGACGCCGACGTGGTCGACGCCGTCTGAGGGTCACCAGGGCGCGGGAAAGGTGGAACCCAGGGTCGCGCACAGGGTCTCGAGCCATCGCTGGTCGATCTCGTCGAAGGCCGCTGGCGCGTTGGAGTCGACGTCGAGGACCGCTACGACCGCGCCATCCGGACCCAGGATCGGGACCACGATCTCGCTCTGGGTCGTCGACGAGCACGCGATGTGCCCCGGAAAGGCGTGCACATCGGGCACCAGCTGGGTCTGTCGCTGACGGGCAGCGGCTCCGCAGACCCCCTGATCGAAGGGGATGTGGAGGCAGCCGTGGCCGCCCTGGTAGGGACCGATGGTCAGTCGGCTCGGAGCTGTGACCCGGTAGAAGCCCGTCCAGTCGAAGGACGCGAAGGCGTGATGCAGCTCGCAGGCCACCGTGGCCATCATCAGGGTCGGGTCGGTCTCCCCGTCGAGGAGTCCTCCGATGGAGGTGAGGACCTCGTCGTAGCGGGCCTCACGCTCGGCGGACGTCGCGGGGTGGGGAAGGGGGTCGAGCACGGGACCTCCACGGGTGCGTGCTCCGAGGTATCCTGCGTCGCTGCCGAGGAGGGGTCGTGGTCGAGGTCGTGCTGGAAGCACCGGGGAAGAACGCGCTGTCGCGGGCGCTGATGGAGCGCACGCTGGAGGCTGTCCGCGCGGCAGACGGGGCGCCGCTGTTGCTCACGGGGCATGGAGACGCCTTCAGTGCGGGCCTGAACCTCAAGGAGGTCGCGTCCCTCGACGTGGAGGGGATGCGCACCTTCCTGGAGACGCTGATGGACCTCACCGAGGCGCTGTTCCGCTACCCGGGACCGACCGCCGCCGCCGTCAACGGCCACGCCATCGCCGGCGGAATGATCCTGGCCCTGGTGTGCGACCATCGCGTCGTCTCTGCGTCCCCCAAGGCGCGCCTCGGCCTCAATGAGGTGGCGCTGGGCCTCCGCTTCCCGCCCCGTCTGCTGGAGATGGTCCGCTACCGGGTGCCGGCGCAGCACCATGAGACCGTCATGCTCCAGGGGCCGCTGGTCGGCCCGGACGATGCCGTTCGGCTGGGCCTCGCCGACGAGACGGCCGAGGACCCGGCGGAGCGGGCTCGTACGGTACTCGGTCGGCTGGCGAAGCTGCCCGGACCTGCCTACGCAGCGATGAAGGACGATCTGCGGGGTTCCGTGGGTCGCAGCGATGCCGGCAGTCACCAGCGCTTCATCGACGAGGTGCTTCCCGTCTGGACCGGCGACGAGCTCAAGCAGCGCATCGCCCGCTTTCTCTAGGAGTTTCCATGACCCTGTTCACCCTGCTCATCGCGGGCTTGCTCTCCCCGGCCCAGGCGGCCGACCCGCCCAAGGTGGAGGAGTGTTTCCTCGTCACCCCGATGATCCGTGTCGGCGACAAGACCTCGGCAGCGGGCGTCGGCTTCCTGCTGGCCGACGGCGAGCGAACGGTGCTCCTCACCTCCCACCAGGTGGTCGGACCCGCCGGTGGCCTGAAGCAGCAGGTCTCGGCTGGCGATCTGAAGGCGGGCTTCGTCCGTGCCGTCGCCCACGATGCCTTCGCTGCCAAGACCGAGTGCGGACGCGCTGAGAAGGTGCTGGCCATCGAGGCCGCGCCCATGGGCGACACCTCGGCCGCTGCCGACGTCGCCGCCTTCGTCCTCACCGAGAGCAAGTCTGCGGTGGACACGGTCGGCAAGGGCGTCGGGTCGCTGCACCCGGGCAAGCTTGCGTCCGAGATGCCCAAGGTCGAGGACCCCGTGTTCCTGGCGGCCAAGAGCGGCGGAGAGACCCGTCTGCTGAAGGGAAAGGTCGGCCAGATCACCGACGGCTTCCTCTTCTACGAGTTCGAGGGCAAGCCCGAGCTCGTCGGCACGGTCGGTGGTCCGGTGCTCAACGCCGCGGGCGAGGTCGTGGGGATCCACGTCGGCATCGGCGCCTTCGAGGACGGCACGCTGTTCGGGTCCGCCAACCCGATGCCCAACGTCAAGAAGGCCCTGAAGGCCGCCGTGGTCGAAGGCAAGAAGGAGTGAGGCTGGCTGCGCTCGCGCTGCTCACCCTCGGGTGCACGCGGGCGCCCATCGGTGGGGGTGTGGTGGTGCCCGGCACGCCCCCGTCGTTTCCGGATGTCGAGCTGCCCGCCGTCGAGGACCTGCCCGAGCAGGTGGAACCGCCGGACCCCTTCGTCGCGTGGGCCAACGGCGAGGACCTGGACGCGACGGACTGGGACCGGCGGGCGTCGGAGCTCCGTGTGCTGTACCAGCACTACGCCTTCGGCTGGTCCGCGGACCCGGTGACGGCAGAGCTCATCGAGCGCTCGGACGACGGGTCGGGCGGCGAGCGACTCGTCCACCTGCGCGGCCGCTTCGGGCCCGACGACGGCGATGAACGGGAGCTACTGGTGGCCCTCTGGCTGCCGGACGGAGCGCCCCGCGCCGTCGTCCTGGGTCTGAACAAGTGCGGCAACGCCTCCGTGCGGGAGGGGGCCCTCGACGCGGGCGCGTGGGTCCAGGAGGACTGCGCCCCGGAGCCGGGCAGCCGCTCCACCTACTGGAACATCGACGCGGCGCTCGCCGCCGGCTTCGGGGTGGCGACGGTGCACCAGTCCGAGTTCCACCCCGACGACCCGTCGGCCACGGGGGGGATGCTCGACTGGCCGCTGCCTCTGGCCGAGGAGGACGACCGCTGGGGCGTGATCGGTACCTGGGCCTTCGGGCTGTCTCGCGCGGTGGATCTCCTCGACGACGAGACCGGAGGGGCCCCCGTGGTGGTGATGGGCCACAGCCGTCGGGGGAAGACGGCCCTGTGGGCGGCTGCCCAGGACGCCCGCATCGACGGCGTGTGGGCCCACCAGTCCGGCACGGGCGGCGCGTCGCTGTCGCGGCATCGGGAGGGGGAGACCATCGGGGCGATGACCACCCTGTTCCCGCACTGGTTCGACGACGTCTTCCCCGCCTTCGACGGGCAGGAGGCGCGCCTTCCCTTCGACCAGCACCTGCTGCTGGCCCTGGCGGCCCCGCGACCGGTGCGGGTGTCCGACGGTGAGGACGACGCCTGGGCCGACCCCGAGGGGGCCCGTCAGGCCGTCGAGCTCTCCGTGCCCGTCTTCGACGCCCTCGGTGGTCCCGAGCCCGTGTGGGCCCTGCGGCCCGGCGTCCACGAGGTCACCCCCCAGGACTGGGTCGACGCCATCGACTGGCTCGACGCCCACTTCTGAGGGCCTGAGCGACGAAGCCCCCGCCATGGAGGCGAGGGCTTCGAGGGAGCGTCGGGATGCTCGTCAGAGGGGGACCACGGGTCCAGGTCCGCTCGTAGGGGTGCCCCCTCGAGGCTCGATCCGCCTAGTGCCCCGCGTCGAGGCTGTGGACGTGCACTTCCCAGGGGTGGGTCTCGAGGTAGGGGTCGGCGACCGCCACACCCGGCAGGGCGGCGAGGGCGCGACCGACGACCTGGGTGAAGGCGCCGAGGAAGCCCAGCCACACACCGATGGAGGTGATGGCGAAGTTGGCCCAGGGGAACTCGGGGCCCTTGAAGATGCTCGGGTACACCAGCAGGGAGCGCTCGAGGAAGATGCCCACCATGATGAGGAGGCAGATGGCGGCGAAGGGCCACCGCATCTTCTTGATTCCGCGGGAGAGCAGGATGGTGAAGGGCGCCAGGAAGCAGGTGATGGCGACCGTCTGGGAGAGCCAGGACCACTGGGGCAGCGCCATGCGCACGAGCAGGAAGTCCGTCTCCTCCGGCATGTCGGTGTACCAGATGGGGAGCAGCTGCGCGTAGGCGGTGTAGGCCCAGAACATGCAGCCGGCCAGCATCAGCTTGCCGAGGTCGTGGGTGACGTTGCGCTTCACGAAGGGGCCGATCTGGAGCCAGTCGCGGGCGAGCATGGTCACGAAGCCGAGGCAGGCGAGAGACACCCAGAAGGCACTCACGAAGGTCCAGCCGCCGAACATGTTGGAGAACCACCAGGGGGACAGGCTCATGATGAGGTCGAAGGCGACCAGGCTCATGACCAGCGCGTAGCTGACGCCCATGACGGGGAGCATGAAGCCGTTCTGGAACTTCACGGACTCCTTGGTGGCCTTGACCACGTCGGTCTCGCCGCCGATGAAGGTGTCCCACCAGCCGGGGGCATCGCTGCCGAGGCGGGCCTTGGCCTGGATGAGGTCGGGGCGCATGGAGGCGCGGACCCACACCAGGTCGAGGACGACGAGCCAGCCCACCGCCAGCAGCTGGCGGGCGATGAAGAACCACTTGGAGAGCCACATGGGCTTGCTCGCGATGGCCTCGGGGCTGTGGGGCTCGAGGGGCACAGGGCCGCCGACCACGAAGGTGTCGGGGTTCCAGGGGTAGACGCCGATGCCGACGATGAGGAACGCCGCGAGGGCGAGCCAGACGAAGGGCATGAACAGGCCGAAGGTCTCGGCGACACGCTTGAGCGGACGACCCCAGCGGGCCCAGGTGCCGGCCATCAGCACGCCGTACATGACGCCGCCCTGGGCGAGGGCCAGCGTGTAGACGATGCCCACCAGGACAGCGCCCCAGGACCATGCTGCGCCCTCTTCGCCGCCGGCGAACATGCCGAACAGGAAGGCGCCGAGGCCCAGGCCGATGGCCGCCAGGGAGGCCGCGTTGATGGCGCCGGGCAGCGTGCGGCCCTTGACCGCGTCGATGACCGGGTTCACATCAGGCATGTGGCTCATTGCTCACCCTCCTCGGCGGGGGCCGGCGGGATGTACTTGGCGTCGGGCATGGTGCGGATGTAGTGCACGGTGGCCCAGATCTCGTCGTCGGTCATCGCCCACGAGTAGTAGGGCATGATGGCGCCGCCGTTGCGGATGGTCAGGTAGATCCACCCGTCGCTACGGGCCTTGGCCACGCCGGCCGCGCCCCCGAGGGAGACGACACCGGGGTAGCGGCCCGGCTGGGCAACCGGACCGAGCTTGACGCCGTCGCCGTGACACGGCGCGCAGTACGTCTTGAACATCGTCTCGCCGGTCGCGAGGACCTGCTCGTTGGCCGGCATCGGAGGCGTGAGGGCCTCGCCCTCCTCGGAGCCCCGAACGAAGTTGGGGGCGTGCTTCCGGGGGGAGACCACGCGGTCCTGGGCGACGACGCCGTCGGGGAGCCCCTGGAGGGAGCCCTCGTAGCCCTTGACGGCCTGGGAGTCGGCCATGTCGACATCCCATGGGAGGCCGAAGGCGGCGGTGGATGCGCCGAGGCCGACGAAGGCTGCAGCGGCGAGGATGCGCTTAGACGCGGTCATTGGGCACCTCGTAGAACGTGTCTTCGCCGGTGGTGACCTCGACGGCACCCGTCTTGGACAGCAGCTCGACAATGGCTTCCTGCTGGGCCGAGCTGGCCCGCGTGAAGGTGATGCCGAAGGAGCCGTCGGTCATGCGGGGGTCGCGGAGAGACCGGTCGATGAAGTAGGACGGAAGGCCGGCGTGGACGATCATCCCCAGGCCCGTCATCAGCGCGCCCACCAGGATGGTGGCCTCGAACATGATGACAGCGAAGGGGACGGGGGCCACGGTGGGCTTGCCGCCGGGGTTGATCATCGGCCAGGTCGTGTGGGTGAGGCTGGTGATGCCCCAGCCGGCCGACAGGCCGATGATGGCGCCCGTCATCGTCCACCAACGGACGGGGGAGGGGCGCCCCTCGTACATGATCTCCTCGATCTCGTGCCGCGGCAGCGGCGCCTGCACGGTGAACCCGGTGTAGCCAGCTCGCTTGAGCCGATCGACGCCGGTGAGCATGCAGTCGAGGTGGTTGTAGACAGCCTTGACGCGGACAGCGCTCGACATCACACACTCCCCTTGACGGGCGGCTCGACCATTTCCTTGATCTCGGTCAGGGCGATGGCCGGGAAGCTCTTGCAGAACAGCAGGAACCAGAAGAAGAACCAGCCGGAGGAGCCGATGAGGACGCCCCACTCGATGTTGCTGGGCCAGTAGAACCACCAGGTGGCCGGGTCGAAGTTGTGGGCGAGGGAGCTCACGATGATGTTGAAGCGCTCGAACCACATGCCGACGTTGATGATGGCGGCGACGATGAACAGGCTGACGTGGTTGTTCCGCAGCTTCTTGCTGTACCAGGCGAGCGGAGCCACGCAGTTGCAGAAGACCATCAGGTAGAAGGCCCAGCCGTAGTCCTCACCGGGCGACGCACGCCAGATGAAGATGTTCTGCTCGTAGGGGTTCTGGCTGTACCAGCTGACGAAGTACTCCATCCCGTAGGCGTACGTGAGGATGCCGCTGGTGAGCAGGCACATCTTCGCCAGGTTCTCGTAGTGCCAGGTGTTGACGTACTTGTGCCAGTCGAAGAGGTAGGTCATCGGCATCAGCAGGCTGATGACCATCGCGCAGCCACTGAAGATGGCGCCGGCGACGAAGTACGGCGGGAAGATGGTGCTGTGCCAGCCGGGGGTGGGGGCCATCGCGAAGTCCCAGGAGACGACGCTGTGGACCGAGAGCACCAGGGGGGCGGCGAAGGCGGCGAAGAAGCCGTAGGCAGCCATGTAGTGGTACCACTGCCGGTGCGTGCCGCGCCAACCCATGGCGAGGACGCCGTAGAACTTCTTCACCAGCCCGCGGCTGTGGTCGCGGAAGGCGGCGATGTCGGGGATGAGACCGACGTAGAAGAAGACGACGGACACCGTGAAGTACGTGCTGATGGCGAACACGTCCCACATCAGGGGGGACTTGAAGTTCAGCCAGAGCTGGCGCTGGTTCGGGTAGGGGAAGAACCAGTAGGCCTGCCAGCAGCGACCCAGGTGGAGCACCGGGAAGAGCAGGGCGGTCATGACGGCGAACACCGTCATGGCCTCGGAGGCGCGGTACACGCCTGTCCGCCACTTCGACCGCACCAGGTAGAGGATGGCCGAGATGAGCGTGCCTGCGTGGCCGATGCCGACCCAGAACACGAAGGTGACGATGTAGACACCCCACATGGTCGGGTGGGTGATGCCCGCCACGCCCATGCCCCAGGTGATCTGCTGGTACCAGCACCAGCCACCGATGACCATGCCGGCCAGCGCCAGCAGGACACCGAGGATGTAGCCGACGGACGGCTTCAGCAGGACCCGAAGGATGTCGCGGTTGGTCTCGCCGTAGGTGGCGGGACGATTCGGCTTTGCGGGATCGTTCGGGTCGATGACCTCAACGTGTGCCACGTGGGACTCCCTCAGTGCGCGTCGTGTGCGGGTTCATGGGACTTGTCGGCTCCGTGGCCCTTCTCCTCGGCGTGTCCACCTTCGTGGGCATCGCCGTGGTCGCCACCGTGTCCACCTTCGGCGTGGTCGCCGCCGTGGTCGCCGCCACCACCGTGATGGCCGGGCTCGAAGTAGAAGCTGGCCTTCGCGAGGTAGTTCACCGCCGGGTAGGTGTTGATGTCGGCGATGGGGATGAAGTTCCGGCCGGACTTCCGGGTGAAGTTCGGGGCGGAGGTCTCGTCGTTGATGTTGCCGAAGGTGAGGGCCTGGCTCGGGCAGGCCTCGGCACAGGCGACGAGCTGCGAGAGCTCCTCGGCGGGCACCGTCTTCTTGAAGCCCTGGTCACGGTAGGCGCTCTTGGTGCGGCGGAGGCGCTGCACGCAGAAGGAGCACTTCTCCATCACACCCATGGTGCGGGTGACCACGTCGGGGTTGAGCTGGAGGTTGAAGGGCTCGGGCCACACGTAGGTGTGGTAGTTGAACTTCCGCGCGCTGTACGGGCAGGCGTTGCTGCAGTAGCGCGTGCCAGCGCAGCGGTTGTAGACCATCGCGTTGAGGCCGTCGATGCTGTGGTAGGTCGCGAGGACCGGGCAGACGGACTCACAGGGCGCATGGCCACACTGCTGGCACATCAGCGGCGTGAAGTGGACGCTGGTGTCGTGCTCGACACCGTGGTCCTTGGTGATGCCCGCGTCCTGCTTGAAGTAGCGGTTGACGCGGATCCAGGACATCTCCCGGCCTTCCTTCACCTTGTGCTTGCCGACGACGGGGAGGTTGTTCTCCGCGTAGCAGGCGACGGCACAGGCGCCGCAGCCGTTGCACAGGTTGGTGTCGACCGTGAGGCCGAAGCGGTAGGTGGGGTGATCCGGGATGGGGTAGAACCCGCCGACACCCTGCTCCTGGAGGCGCTCGTCGAGCTCCAGGTGGTGGATGCCGGTCATCTCGCCGGGGTGGTGGGCCGGCTCGTCCTTGGCCTTGGCGTACGCGTCGGCGCTGCAGGTGGCGACCCAGCCGCGGTCGCGGTCGGAGTCGTTGCCGAAGGTGCTGACCAGGTCGGCCTTCCCGGAGCCCTTGCTCGCGGTGACCTTGCTCTGCCAGATCTGGGTACCACCGCCGGCCGCCGTGGCGGGGAGGATGGAGGCGACGTTCTGGCCGACGGCGTCGGCGTAGCGGCCACTGGCGCGGGTGTGACCGCCACCGGTGGGGACTGCGATGACATCGGGGTGCACGCAGGGGTGCACCTCGACGCCGACCTCGATGCTACCGGAGCCGGTGTCGAGCTTGATGAGGTCGTTGTCGCTCACGCCGAGGGCCTCGGCGGTCGCCGGGTGGACCAGCGCCCAGGTGTCCCACACCTGGCCGGTCATCGGATCCGGCATCTCCTGAGCCCAGGGCTGGTTGGCGAAGCGGCCGTCGAGCAGGAAGGGGTGGGGGAAGGCGACCAGGAACTTGTCGCCGTTGCCCATGGCCTCGGCGTTGCCGCCGGTGACGCCGCCCGTGGCCCGGAGGGGAGCACGAGCAGCCGGCTTGGCGATGGCGACGCCTTCCTTGAGGACGCCCTCGAACCAGCGAGCGAAGGCCTGCGTGGTGATCGGATCGATGACCTCGCCTTCCTCGCCGTCGGCGGGGGGCGCAGCGGGAACGTCGCCGCCCTCGACCTCGTCTTCGGAGGGGGCGGGCTCGGGCGCGTAGACCTTTGCCGCCAGGTAGCTCTTCACGAAGGCATGGAAGCTCGTCAGCGGCCCCATGCCGGCCTTGGACCAGGCCCGCAGCAGCACGTCGCCCAGAGACATCGTGCCGTGGAGGGGGAGCTGGCCGGGCTGCCGGACGAGGTAGACGTTGGCCATGGGCTCCTCGACCCCCCAGTCCTCGAAGACCGAGTGGGTGGGGAGGACCATGCCGGCCGTGGCGGTCGTCTCGTTGGGGTGCGACGTGACGGCGACCGTCATCGGCACGCTGCCCATCGCGGCGGCGAAGTCGGCGCCGTTGGGGAGGTGGTGCACGAGGTCGACGTCGTCGATGAGCAGCACGCCCACCTTGCCACCCTTCATGTCCTCGATGAGCTTCTGGACGTCGTCGAAGCCGTGGACGTGGCCGCGGTATCCGCCGGCCATGAAGGTGTCCTTGCTGCCACCGACGAGGTTCAGTAGGTAGGTGGCGGCAGCGAGCTCGACCGCGTTGGCCGAGGCGCCGACGATGCCGCCGGGGAGGGCCACCGCGTGACCGTGAGCGAAGTGCTCGGCGATCTCGGTGAGGTGCTCGACGGTGAGGCCAGCAGCGGCCGCTGCAGCGTTCTCGTCGGCGGAAGCGACGGCCTTGGCGGCTGCGCCACCCTTGCCGGTCTTCTTGGCGACGAGCTTGGCGATGGCGAGGCAGACCTGTGCCTCGGTGCCAGGGGTGCAGGCGTACCAGTCGTCGGCGTTGGCCGCGGTCTGGTCCTTCATCGGCGTGACCGCGGCGAAGCGCGCCACGAAGCCGCCGTGGTTGGCGTTGCGGGCCGTGGCGTAGTCGCCCTCGGTGCCCGGGCCGCCCCAGGAGCCGCCCATGAAGGAGGCGCCGAACGACAGCACGTAGTGGGCCTTGGCCAGGTCGTACTTGGGCAGCGCGGGGCTGCCGAACACCTTCTGGGCGGCTTTGGCCTCCGCGTCGCGGCCGAGGGCCTCGAAGTGGATGGCGTTGCCGTCGGTGAAGGTGTCGAGGAGGTCCGCGATGGCACCGGAGCGGTAGGGGCCGACCCACACCACCTTCTTGCCACCGGAGCGAGCCTGCTTGACGGCGTTGGCCAGCTCGTCGACCGCGGCCGTCCACTCGACGGCGGCGCCGCCCTTGGTGGGCGAGGTGATGCGGTCGGGGCTGAAGTGCCGCTGCAGCTCGAAGTAGGCGGCGCCGGCGACGGCGGGGTGCCACTTGGACTGCTGGTTGGCGCCCACGTTGATCACGCGGCCATCGCGGTGCACCGCGGTGTTCGGGTAGGCGTGAGGGCCCGACCCGACCGTGGTGGCGAAGTAGGAGTTCGTGCCCGGGGTGACCTGCTCGGGGCGGGCCACGTAGGGGAGAACGTCCTCGATGGGCGTGTAGTACTGGTTGTCATCCAGGCCACAGGCCGCGAGGGCGGAGGCGCCTCCGCCGACGCCGAGGGCCTTCAAAAAGCTTCGACGATCCATGCTCTGCTCGCTCACTTGTGGCAGGTCCAGCAGTCCTTCAGCTCAGCCCGCCGCAGGTCGGAGGCATCGCCGTAGTTCTGATCGATGGAGGGGTGGGAGGCGTGACAGTCGAGGCACCAGCCCATCTGGAGGCTGGTCTCGCGCACCATGACCGACGCCACCTCGCGAATCTGCATCTCTTCGCCGTTGTGGGTGACGGTCTTCCACTCGTAGTCACCCTGCAGCTGAATCTGGCCATGGCATTCCTGGCAGTCCAGGCCGGCGCGGATGTGACGCTTGTGGGTGAAGTTCACGTAGTCGGGAAGGTCGTGGACCTTCTTCCACGGGATGGTCTTGGCCTGTCGCGGAACGATGGGCTGACCGAACGCGTCCTTCGCGAAGGCGTAGTCGAAGCCAGGCTGCTGGTAGAGGGCATCGTTCTCGTCCTCGGGGCAGGCCTTGCCTTCCTCGACGCCGCAGTACGCCTGGTGGATCTTCTGGACGTTCGGGTTGTTCGGCTTGACGTGGCGATGGCAGTTCATGCACGTCTGGACCGGGGGGACGCCGGAGTGGATGCTGTTCCGCGCCTCGTTGTGGCAGAACTGGCACTCCATGGCCAGCTCACCAGCGTGGAGCTTGTGGGAGAACGGAATCGGCTGCTCGGGCGAGCCCTCCGCGCCCTGGAACGCTCCGGTGGCCACCTGCGTGTCGGGGCCAGGCATGATCGGGAAGAGCGAGTGGGGCTCTAGGGGGAACCGGTCGTCGTCGAGCCGCTCCGCCTCTTCGACGTCGCAGCTGGCCGCGAAGACCAGAACCGCGGGGAGCAGGGTCACGAGCAGGCGCATACGGCCTCCGTCCTGGGTGTGGAGTCAGGTGAGAGGGGCGTCTATGGTGGGCCCCCAGGGCTCACAAGGCTCCCGCAACGTCTCGCGGCACTCTCGGTCGTTCGGCGGCACGACCCCCGTCGCGACGGCGTGTTCAGGCTGGGACCGGACCCGCCTGCTCCCGCCCCAGGCGCTCGGCGATCTCGAGCACGTGGAGGATGCGCTCCCGCGACACGTAGTGAGGGGTGCCGTCGAGGATGGTGCCCATCACGTGGGCGTGATCCCGGCCGAACAGCGACCGCACGCCCAGGAGCGACACGTCCTTGCCGTTGCGGCTCAAGGTGCCGTCGACCTGCTGCCAGCGGTCGGTGGGGGTGTCGACCTCGATGCGGGTTCCCCGACGCAGGTAGGGGGCCTGCGCGAAGCTCAGGGTGGCCTTGCAGCCCACGGTCATCTCCAGCTCGGCGTCGAGCTTGCCCGGAGAGCTGTCGACCGAGCGGATCGAGGAGACGGGCCCGGCGACGGCGCACAGGCGGTGCAGCCGGGCGATGTTGCCGATGGCCAGCGCGGGGGGGCCCGCCGTCGCTTCGCCCGAGCGGTGGAAGCCGACCCGCACCTCGTCGATCAGCTCGGGCCGGACCTGGCCTCCGAGGGTGCGCCCCGCGGGCTCGAGCAGCTCGATGTGCTCCACGTGGAGGACCCGATCCATCCGGTCGGCCAGCTGGAACAGGGCCCGGGCGTCGGCAGGGGTCTGGGCCAGCGGGAACTCCACGACCACGTGGCGTCCCGCGCGGAGGGCGGACTCGACCTGGGCCCGGTGCAGCGGGGTGGGGGAGCAGATGGCGACGGCATCGGCCGCGTCGATGGCGGACTCGAGGGTGGGAAGCACCTCTGCGCCCACCTCCCCTGCGTAGCGACCACGCCAGACACCGACGAGCTTCGCGCGGCTGTCTTCGGCGACGGCACGGGCACGGGCCCGCCCAGCGGTACCGACTCCGACGATGCTCCAGCGAACCTTGGCCATCTTCCCTCCCTTCGGGGGCCCCGGGGTGTACCCCGTCCAGGGGTCGGGTGGAAGGGGTGTGGCAACATGCGGGTCCCCGCACCGACCGCCATCGGGGCGGTGCGCCGAGGAGGAGCCCATGCGGGCAACGTGGTCGTTCGCTGTCTGTGTCGCCGCCGTGGCCTGCGCCGGCACCACCGTCAAGCCCCCGCCGCTGTCGGAGGGGCGGGGGGATCTACGGTCGGCGCCGCTGGAGATGCCCAGTCCCGAGGAGCTCTATGAGATGTGTGAGCCTCGCCTCGAGGAGCCCCGGGTCGACGGCGAGTGCGCCACCGACGACGACTGTGCCACCGCGGGCTGCGCGGCAGAGGTCTGCACCACCCGCTCGGCCGCCGCCGATGTGCGCACCACCTGCGAGAACAAGCTCTGCTTCTCCATCCTCGAGGCGTGTGGATGCGTCGACGGGCAGTGCAGCTGGTCGATCAAGGACGTGGTGCCCCCGGAGGCCACCCCGGTGCTGCCTCCGGTGGGGGGGCGTCCCGCGGTCGGGTCCACGCTCCCGTCGGGGCCCCCGGTGTCGTCGGAGCCGGAGGCCGAGTGAGCCGTCCGCGCCTGACCGGTGGCCATGCTCGCGGGCGGCCCCTACCTGCTCCCGTGCCCAGCTCGGCGCGCCCCACGTCGTCCCGGGTACGGGAGGCACTGTTCTCCCTGGTGGGCCACGATCTGGCCGGCCGGACGGTGCTCGATGCCTTTGGTGGCAGCGGACTGCTCGGCCTGGAGGCCTGGAGCCGAGGGGCGACGGTGACCATCGTCGAGAAGCACCCCAAGGCGGTGCGGGGCATTCGCCAGAACGCAGAGGGCCTCGGGGCCGAGGTCGACGTGGTGCGGGCCGACGTGCTGGGCTGGGAGGGGGGGCGCTTCGACGTGGTGCTGGCCGATCCCCCGTACCGCCTGGATCGACAGCGGGTGCTGGAGGGTCTGGCGGCCCGGGTGGGGGAGTACCTCGTGCTGGAGGGAGACACGTCGGGGGACGCGCCGGCCCATCCCGCTCTCGTCATGCTCCGCGAGCGATGCTACGGCGGCACCAGGCTGTGGCTGTACGGCCGTGAGGAGGTGGGGTGAACGACCGGGCAGTGGTTCTGTGTCGCACGGCGGCGGGAATGCGAGCAGCTACGTGGCTGGCTCAGCGGGGTGTCGCCGTCCGCGTCCTGTGCACCACGCCCAGCGTTCCCACGGACGAGCTGTCGCTCGTCGCGGGCCCCAAGGACGCCGTGGCGTCCCTCGTCGGGCCGGTCGAGGCGGTCGAGCCAGCCCTGCTGCTCTGGCACGACGGACGGGCGGTGACCCTGCCCCAGACCAAGCGGGGCCTCGCCACCGTCGTCCAGGGGAGAACGGGGAGCGCGCTCGGCTCCCTGGCCCTGGGGCGCTTCCATCGCGGCCCCACGGCGGAGGACTGGGTCCGGCGCTGGCTGGGCGGTCGTGTGTGGACCGACGCCGTCCACGGCTGGCTCGACCACCGCCTCGCGGGTCCCGCGGCCCGAGCTCCGGCCGGGGTCGCTCGGCGCCTGCTCGGCGGTTCGACCGAGGGCGGGTGGTGGCGGCCGCTCTGGGATGGTGCCGAGCGGACCGAGCGGCGCGTCGGCCGCATCCTCGACAGTGGCGGAGAGGTGCTCGAAGCCGTGGCTGTCGAGGCACTGGAGGTCGAGCACGGGCGTCTCGTCTGTCTGCAGTCCGAGTTCGGCTTCGAGCCGCTGGATGGGCCGCTGATCACCGACCTGCCTCCCGCCGAGCTCATGGCCCTCGTCGAGGAGGAGGAGCGGGCCTTCGCTCCGACTCCCCCCCTCGGTGACCGTGTCCGCGTCGAGGTGGACGGCACCATCCCGGCCGACGCGATCCTCGTCCTGGACGGGTCCCGTCAGCTGCTGCGTCTGGTCCGCTCGGAAGGGGGCGTGGTGGCGGAGGCGGTGGTGGCACCTGGGGAGCAACTGTACAGCGCAGCGCACGCTCAGCTGGGGGAGGCCATTCGGGACCGACTCGACGGGATGGTGCTTCGGATGGGCGCCGTGCGGCACGTTCAGCGGCAGCCCCGATGCATCACCTGCCCGCGGCCGTCGGCCGAGGCTCCGTGGGACCGGCTCGTGCACCGCTACGCGGCGTTGGGGGTGGTCCCGGTGGGGGAGAGCGGCTGGCTGTTGCCCCTCCGCCTCAGCGACGAGCTGGCCCAGCTCGAGGCGCTGTCCCGGGGGGCGGTGGTGGCGACCCAGCGCGCCAGCCTCCTCGAGGATGGCCCCCCGGCCGAGCCCTGGTCGCTGCTGGTGCAGGCATGAGGTCGGCGGAGGACTGGCTCGACCGCGCCATCGGCGGGGAACGACGGGCCCTCGCTCGGGCGATCACCTGGATCGAGTGCCGGCACGGGGCCATCGGTGCAGCCCTTGCCTCCCGATCCGTGCGTCGGCGGGATGGCGGGGTCGGCGCGCCCCACGTCGTCGGCGTGACGGGGCCCCCGGGCGCAGGCAAGTCCACCTTCGTCGACCGGTTGGTGGCCCGAGCCCGGGCCGACGGTCAGCGGGTGGCCGTGGTGGCGGTGGACCCCAGCTCCCCGTTCTCCGGTGGCGCCATCCTCGGCGACCGGGTCCGCATGGAGCGCCACACGGGCGACGACGGCGTCTACATCCGCAGCCTCTCCAGCCGCGGGCACCTCGGCGGGCTGTCGGCGGCATGTACCGAGGTGGTCGACCTGTTCGACGCCGCCGGCTTCGACCTGGTCCTGGTCGAGACCGTGGGGGTGGGGCAGTCCGAGCTCGGCATCATGGAGGTGGCCGACACGGTGCTCGTCGTGCTCACGCCGGAGTCGGGGGACGCAGTCCAGGCGATGAAGGCAGGCCTGCTCGAGATCGCCGACGTCTTCGTGGTCAACAAGTCGGACCGCCCTGGCGCGGATCGACTGGCCCGGGAGCTGGCCCGCGCGGTCGCCCTCGACGACGGCCCCTGGCAGCCCGAGGTGCGCAAGGCGGTGGCGTCGGAGGGGGAGGGGGTCGACAACGTGGTCGACGCCGCCCGGTCCCATCTGACGTGGTGCATGGGGGAGGGTCACGACCGCTGGTCGGAGCGTCGAGGAGCCGCTCGGATCCGGCTGTACCTCGACCTCGTCGCCGAGCGGTCGCGCCTGGCCGCCGAGCGCGCCCTCGACGCCGACACCCGTGCGGCGCTGGGCGCCGGGCGCATCGATCCCCATGCGCTGGCCTACGCCGATGACTGAGTCGCTCGACCAGGCTCGCGACACCCTCGTCGCCCTCCGCGAGGGGCTTGGACCCCACGCGCGGCAGGAAGGTCGGGTTCAGCTTCAGCTCGACGGTGTCGTCGCTCAGCTGGTCCTCGACCATGGGGCTCGCCGCAACGCACTGACCGTGGGCATGATGGTCGAGCTCGCGGAGCACGTACAGGCCCTCCAGCAGCTGCAGGTGGCGCTCGTTCTCCTGCGGGCCGAGGAACCCCGCGTGTTCTGTGCTGGCGGCGACCTGTCCGAGCTTCCCCACGCGCCGCCGGAGGCTGCTGCCTCCATGTGTGTGGCGATGGGGACCGTGCTGGACGCGCTCCTCGATCTGTCCGCCGTGTCGGTGTGTGTCCTCGACGGGCTGGCAGTCGGTGGCGGCGCCGAGCTCACCACCGCCTGTGACCACCGCGTCGGCACAGGGGCCGCCCGCATCCACTTCGTGCAGTCGACCCTCGGCATCGCCCCCGGCTGGGGGGGCGCGGGGCGCCTGGTGGGCCACCTCGGGCGACGGGATGCCCTGAAGGTGCTCACGGGGGGCGCCCCCGTCCCCGTGAGCCACCCGCTGTTCGACGGAGAGCTGGACGTAGGCGACGGGGAGGACGCCGTCCAGGCCGCTCTCCGCTGGGCAGAGCCCATCCTGGCGCGTCCGGTCGCTGCGGTGCGGGCGGTGAAGGCCCAGGTGGTCGCGGCCTCCCCCGCACGTACGGGCCGTCTCGCCGACGAAGCCGCAGCCTTCGGCTCGGTGTGGGGAGGACCGGCCCACCGGGCCGCGCTGGAGCGTCTCGCCCGGCACCGGAGCTGACCATGTGGCTCCTCGCCCTGTGGTTGGGGTGCCCGAAGCCGACGCCACCCGTGCAGCTGGACGCGGACAGCGACCGGGGGCCCCGCGCGCCCCTGCGGGAGGCCATTGCCGGCCCCGACACATGGCAGGGGGCAGGCCTGTGCATGGCCATTCGGGACGGCTGGGCGGGCACCGCGGGACCCGCGCCGCAGCTCCTGGAGCTCACCCACGACGCAACGGGCTCGGTCGTGCGGCTGCAGGCCTGGCCCTGGGGCACCCCGATGCCCAAGGAACGAGCGGGGTTCACGGTCGCCTTCGAGCCGGTCCTGACCAGGTATCGTACCGTGCCCCTGCTCACCCCAGCCCGGACCTACACCCTGTCGTCCGACGATGGCTCGCTCATCCAGGGCTGGATCGGCGACGTGGACGGTCGGCTCGTCGTGGCGGAGCACCAAGCGCCCTTCGGACGCACGACCGCCGGTCGGGACGCGATGGAGGGCCTGCTCGGCAGCCTCAGGCGCTGCGCCGACGACGCAAGAACACCACCATCAGCGGGAAGGTGATCAGGGCGATGCCGCCGTTGCCGGTGCTGCAGCCGGTGCCGGAGCAGCCGTCCTCGCAGCCCTTCGACTGGTAGGGGACCGGGCCGATGCCGGCGTTGACGCCGAGCCAGTCGCCCTTGGCGCCGGCGGGCTCCACCTCGATGACGGTGATGCCGGCGCCCTCGAAGCTGGGGAGCGGGAAGACCAGGTCGTCGAGGAGGGGCGCGACGAACGGGAACAGCGACTGGATCGTGGCGGGGACCCCCTCCTCGATGTCGGGGGTGGCCTCGGGCAGGTACTCGTTGAAGTCGACCTCGGAGGTGATGTCGGCGCCGAGAAGGTCGATGGCGACGGCGAGCTCCCCGCTGTTGCCGTCGAAGTCGATGTTGGTGGACAGGTCCATGGCCAGGTTCACGTTGGCGATGCGGACCTTGCGCCCCTCGAGCTGGCCGTTGAAGCCGATGCCCATGCCGTCGAGGGTGAGGTTGACGTCCGCCGGGCCCTGGGGGGAGAAGCGGGGCGGCTGGGTGGGCGTGATCGCCACTTCCAGGGTGTCGAGGTCGAAGACGTCGTTGTACTGGTCCGCGGGGAGCAGGCCGCCGAGGAGCGAGGACAGCGGCACCGGCAGGCCGAGGTCGAGGTCGTCGTCGATGCACAGCACGCCGCCGGCCCACACCGCGTAGAGGGCCTGGTTGACGAAGTCGTCGTCGATCTGGGCGATGACATCGGGCGTGAAGGTGACCGAGCTGGCCGCCTGACCGATGGGGGGGAGGCTGCTGGGGGTGTCGACCATGTCGACGAGGAAGGGCTCGACGCACTCGGCGACGGGGGCTTCGATCTTGGACAGCAGGGAGATGCGCAGGCCGCCGGAGTCGATCAGGAGCTGGTCGGGCTCGACCTGGATGTCGAGGGGGACGCCGAGCAGGTCGAGGGTCTCGGTGAAGGTGAGGGAGGGCAGCGCTTCGTCGAGGGTGGGCTCGACCAGGGCCGGCAGGTCGGTGACCAGTGCGTCGATCTCGGGCTCGACCTGGTCGATGAGGATCTCGATGAGGTCGTAGCCGAAGAAGCTGGTGATGTCGTTGATGGTGTCGAGGTCGCAGCCGCTGCCGGTCACCTCGATGTTGTTCTCGGTCAGGGTCCAGGACCAGGTGGGGGTGCCCACCGTGAAGTCGATGACCTTCTCGCCGGTGGCGGGGAGCACCACGAGATCGGCCCCCACCGTTGCGGACAGCTGGACCTGGAAGTCCCGAACGTAGACGTCGCAGCTGTCAGAGATGCCCGCGCCGAGAACCTCGCCTTCCACGTAGACGTCGATTGGGTCCGCTGGCTCGTTGACGCGGACGGTGGCGATGCCATCGAGCACCAGGGTGTTGTTGGGACCCGGCACCAGCTGGAGGTTGTCGAAGGCCACCTCCACCCACACGCCATTGACCTGGTACTCGTAGGAGAGGGCGCAGAAGCCGAACACCTCCGGAACGGCGCATTCCTGGTCGCCGATGTCCTCGACGTCGATGCGGCTCGGGATCAGACCGGTGGCGATCGTGAGCAGCGAGTCGAGCCCCTGGGTCGTCAGGTCGACGGCAACAGCGTCGTTGATGGGCGTACCGAGCGGAATGTCGGCCTGCGCGGTGCCGAGGGCGAGGATCAGGGGGAGCATGCATGCCTTCCTTTCCAGCACGATACCCGCTGGACGGGGTCACCCTCAACGTCGAGCTGCAAGGACCCGGTCGATTTCTTCGATGCGGACGACGCAGGCCTGGTGCTTCTCCGCCTGCCGCCCCTCGGTGGCGGCGGCGAGGGCCGCGAGGCGTCCCCGCAGCCGCTCGAGGTGGGGGACCAGCAGGACATGGCCTCGCTTGCAGAGCAAGGGGCCGAGCGCGAGGGCCTCTCCGCTGTGGGGCTCCTGGCCGGGGACGACGGTGATGACTTCGGCGTAGCGGGGGCCTTCCTGGGCCAGGTCCTCGTCGTGGATGCGGAAGCCGTTCTCTCCCAACCACAGCCGCAGGGACTGGGGGTCGTCGGGGGCGTGGAGGACGGCGTGGCCGGGGACGGGGCCCCGCTCGAGGATGCCGGCGATGGTCCGGAAGCCCATCCCGGCGATGACGGCGACATCGGCGCGCCGCAGTCCCCTCAGGCCGTCCGCCAGGACCCAGGGGACGTCGGTGCGGCCGCTGCGCCCCGGGGCCCGCTCGGTGGCGATGGCACCCAGCGCCCGAGCGACGTGGCCGTGGTCGGCGCCGATGTCGACCACGAGGTCTCCGGGGCGGGCCACGGCCTGGACCTGGGCGACGATGGCGGCCCGTCGGTCGCGGCTGATCCGCATCAGCGACCCTCCCGCTGGGCAGCGGTGCGGGCGGCCTCGGCCTTGCGACGGCGCTCCTCGGAGGACACGGCCTTGGCGAGGGTCGACATGGCCTGTGGGTCGTCGACCCCCACGCGGCCGAGGGCGGCGGCGATGTCGTCGAGGTCCGCGTCGACGTTGCGCACGTCGTCGAGGATCCGAAGCCGATGCTGGTCGACGGCATCGAGGTCGGCGACGGTGGCCGCGAGCCGGTCCCGCTCGGCCCGGACCGAGGCGTCGCTGCCGGCCCGCTGCTCGAGGGCCGCGAGGCGGGTGCGGAGTCCCCCGGCGTCCACGTGCTCCAGGGACCCCCCGGACACCCGCACCGAGGCCGCGATGCCGTCCAGACGGTCCTCGGTCTCCTTGAGGGCCGTGCGCAGGTCGGCCTCGGCCGGGGTCGGCAGGTGGTCCTGCTCGGCCAGCTGGATGCGGAGGCGAGCGATGCGGTCCCAGGCGGCATCCAGGCGACCATCGGGGCTCCGGTCGGCCCGGTGACCCTGCTGGAGCTCGTGGGCGGCGATGGCGCGAGCACCCTCCCGCCGACCGCGGCCCAGGACCCGGCCGCCCACGGCGGCGGCGACCACCACCATGGCGGCGAGGGCGAACAGGCCGACGCTGAAGAGCCACAGGCCGAAGGGAAGCAACAGGACGCCGAGCGCCGCGGGCAGGGTCGCGACCGCAGCGCCGAAGAGGAAGGGCACGAAGCCGGGGACGCCGCCCCCGCTCAAGGCCTCCGCGGGTAGCCCGTACTGGTCCAGCAGCCGCCGGGCCTCGGCGCTGGCCGCGGCCTGTCCGCCGGCGGTGGCCAGCACCAGGGGCTCCCCACTCGCCGTGTGATCGCTGGCGAAGCGGGCGCCGACGCCTGCGAGGCCATGGGCCAGGGTCTGCTGTCGCGGAGCGAGCCGCTCGTAGGCCTCGGCAGAGAGGACCACCATCGCTGCGGGGGCCTGAAAGGCTCGTCGGTCCCGACCGGTGGGGCCCTGGCTCGTGTAGACCATCTGACCTGTGAGGCCGCCGTCGGTCCGGCTGGTGCGGGTGCTGGGGCGCAGGTCGACCACGGCTCCGGAAGCCTCCTGGAGCCATGGGAGGGCCGAGCGCCGTGCCTCGGGGGTGGCGTCGAGGAGTGTGGCCAGGGCCCGGTCGAGGGCTGGGGGAACGCCGTGGCGTCGGGAGGACGCCGGCACCGGTGGAGGCACCGCGCCGTCGCCGCGGGAGGACAGCGGGTGGTTGGTGCACAGCTGGTAGAGGACGGCCCCCAGGCCATACAGGGCGGCGTCGGCGTCGGGGGTGGCGTCCCGGAAGGCCTCGGGCGCCACCTGTCCCAGGGTGTGGCGGCCGATCCCCTGGGGCTCCACGGCGAGGGGGGCGAAGACCGGGAGGCCGTCGGCGTCGAGGGCGATGTCGTGGAGGAAGACGGCGCTGGGCAGGTGGGGGCCAGCGTCCTGGACCGCCGTGGCAAGCCGGGCGCCGATGCCGGCCACGACGTCGCTGTGGAGCGGCAGGGAGGCATCAGCCAGGGTGGCATCCTCGGTGGGCTGGCGGACGACCACGACCCGGGACGCCTCCTCCACGACCTCGAGGGTCTGGCAGAGGTGGGCGGAGCGCAGCCCCATGAGGGCCCGGTGGCGCTCGGCGAAGCGACGCCGCACCTGGAGGGGGGTGTCGCTGCCGAGGACCAGGGCTTCGCCGGGCCGACCGGTGTCGTCGGAGACCCGCACGCGGTGCAGCCCACCCACCGCCGGAGCGGGTCCCGTGACCTGCCAGCGACCGACGCGTTCCCCGGTGGCCAGTCCTGTCCGGCTCATGGCCCTCCTCGTCCCCTGGACAGCGAGATACCCTGTGGCGGCGACCCACGCCTCGTCGACCCCCATGCCCCCTCCGAGGAGCGCGCCCCATGACCGCGTCCCTGAGCGCCGAAAAGACCCTGCAGTTCCTCCTCGACGCGCCGATGTTCGGCGATCTCTCTCCGCAAGAGCTGACGCGCATCGTCGACATCGTGGAGGTCCAGGAGGTCTCCGACGGCGGCGTGGTCTTCGCGGAGGGTGACCCGGGAGATGCCTGGTACGTCGTGTACGACGGCGAGGTGGAGGTCCTGAAGGGCGAGGGCGACAAGGAGCGGGCCATCGCCATCCTCGGGCGCCGCGCCTGCTTCGGCGAGATGGCCATCCTCGACGGCTCCCCACGATCGGCGACCGTGCGTGCTCGCGGCCCTCTGACGGTGATGCGCTTTGCCCGCAGGGACTTCGCCGCCCTTCTCAAGGCCGACACCCTCGCCGCCTACAAGCTGGTGCACCAGATCGCGCTCGTGCTGGTGAGCCGTCAGCGTCGGACCACGAGCCGGCTGGTGGAGATCCTCGATGCCGGCGACGCCGGATCCATGAGGGACGGCCTGGCCCCCATCGTGGAGCAGTCCTCGGTGGCCGAGTGAGCCTGCTGCTCCTCGGGGTGGCCCTCGCGGGCTGGCAAGCCGATGTCCGGCCGGTCGCGGCCCCCTGGGACGTCGCAGAGCGCTGGGCCCCCTACGCGGCGTCCAAGCAGCTCGAGCCGCTCGCTTGCGACGTGCTGGTCGAGGATCACGTACGCCTGTGCTTCCGCCGCAAGGACGGCGACGCGCTGCACTGGGTGACCGAGGCGGAGCTGACGGCCTGGTCCACGACCGTGAAGGCTCTGCGTGCCCACGTCACCGAGGCGAGTCGCGCCCGGGCGCTGCAGCCGGAGACCCTTCCCATCGACGGGATGGCGTCCAGCTACCACCGCTGGGTCGACGGCGAGGGCTGGGCGGTGGCCCCCCTCCTGTGGGCCGCAGAGCTCGGCAAGCAGCTCGGCCCCGACGCCCGCTTCGCCATGCCGGCCGGCACCGTGGCGCTGGCCTGGGGCGCGGGCGATGGCGACGTCGACAAGGCGCTCGCCGTCGGTGTGGTGGAGCTCGCCGAGGAACAGCCCGGTGAGGTGAGCCGGGTCGTGTTCCGTCTCGACGGCGACGCGCTGGTTCCCTTCGCGGAGGCCACGCCGGCGACCGCCCCTACCCCCTGAGCCCTACAGATCGGGGGGCGCGAGGAGCTCGTCGGGCGGGGACGGGACGTCGAGGCTGCGCAGGAAGGCCACGAGTGCGGCCTCGTCCTCCTCCAGGAGGTCCAGGATCACCAGCGACTCTTCCCGGTGCCCGACCGGTGGATCGGTGAGCTCCCGCGAGTAGTACGCCACGACGGCCTCGAGGGTCTCGTGGCTGCCGTCGTGGAAGTACGGAGCAGACTGGCCGACGCCCCGCAGGCTGGGGACCTTGAACTGCCCGAGGGTCTCGGACGCGGGGGGGGCCGCTGGGAGCCGTGCCAGCCGGTCGGCGCCCCAGGCGGGGTCGTCCGAGTAGTCGCCGGCGGCGTTGAACGGGTCGCTGACCAGGTCCAGGATGCCGTTGAAGCGACCGTTGTCGATGGGGCCCTCGAGGCCGATGTTGTGGAAGGCCTCGTTGGTGAGGTCGGGGCCGAAGTGGCACAGGTGACAGTTCGCGTCACCCACGAAGAGCTCAAGACCCCGTTGCTCCTCGGCGGTGAGGGCGTCTGGGAGCGCCGCGGCGGCGGCTGGTCCCTCGTCGAGGAGGGCCTGCATCCACACGTCGAAGCGGGTCGGGCCGGTCATCAGCTGGCGCTCGTAGGCTGCGATGGCCTTGCCGATGTTGGAGAAGGCGACGTCGATCTCGTGCCGCGTGGGCTCGTCGAGCTGCTCCCACGCCAGGGCCCACGGGTCGTCGGAGGGCCGTAGGGGGGTGGCGTCGGGCACCCCCTGGAGGTCGGGGAGGGGACCGAAGACCTCCTCGTAGGCGGCGGCCACGTCGGGTTGTTCGGCGACGGCGCGGATCGCGGCGACCCGGTTGAAGCCATGCTCCTTGGCGTTCTCGATGGGCCCCAGGGCCTGGGACCACTGAGTGTCCTTGCGCCCGTCCCAGAAGAACCACTCGTTGTCGGCGGTGTTCCACACGGGGGGCGTGTGGCGGGGGAGCTCCTCCTGGGCCACCGACAGGGGAACGGTGTCGCTGAAGCCATGGTCGGGCTGGTGACAGCTGGCGCAGGAGACCTCTCCGTCGATGGACAGGGAGGTGTCGAAGAACAGCCACTGGCCCAGGACGGCGGCGGCGGGGTCGTCGGCCACGGCGTTCGAGGGGTCCGGCCGGGGTGTGGGGTCGTGACGCATCCGCTCGATGCGCCGCAGCGCCTCCTCGGACCAGGGGTTGGTGCCACCGTCGGTCGGGGTGAGGTCGACGGGATCGTCGCCAGCGCAGCCGGTGGCGAACAGTGCGAGGAGAAGGAACCGCATGGCCAAGACGTAGCGCACTCCGGCAGGACCTGCAGGCCGACCTCCAGACGCAAAAAGCCCCGCCGGGGTTGCCGGCGGGGCTTCGTGCATGGAGCTGATGGGACTCGAACCCACGACCTCTAGAATGCCATTCTAGCGCTCTCCCAGTTGAGCTACAGCCCCTCTGGCGGAGCGCTTCTAACGGTAGCCTCCGAGGGTGGCAAGGGCTCCTCTCCACTCTGCCCGGCCCGGAGCGCGTCGATCTCGGCTTCGAGCGAGTCGATGCGCGTCATGGCCTTTCGTAGGGCGGGGTGATCGATCTCGCCCGCCTGCACGAGGTGGTAGGCGGTCTTGCCCAGCCGGGCCCAGAAATGGGCGAGATCGGCCTGCTGGCGACGGAGTGCCAGCTGGGTTCGCGACACCTCGGCAGCCCGGGACAGCTCGGTGCGGCCGCGACGGAACAAGCGGCGGACGGCGTCGCCCAGGAGGTCTCCCAGGATCGGCTGCAGATCGCGCGCCTCGGAGGTGACATCGACGGGCTCGGGAGAAGTTGAGTCGCTCATCCGGGCCACCTAACCTCCCTCGGGCGGGCCTTCGGGTGCCGTGCCGAAGAAGGCCGCCTGCGCGGCCCGAGCCTCTGGGGAGTCGGGCTTTGCCTGTCGGAGCGCCTCGGTCAGCTCTCCTCGATAGCCCGGCGTGAGGGCCGGCTCGGTCCAGCGAAGGCGATCGACCTGGAGGAGGACCTCCGTGGGACGCTGCTGGACCAGGAGCTCGAAGTCTGCCAGCGCCCCCGTGCGGTCCCCGCCGGCCCAGGTCGGTGCCGTGGCGTCGAGGAGTGCGGTCGCCCAGCTTCCCAGGAAAGCCAGCTGTCGGTCCGACAGGGAGGCAGAGCGCTCGGCAAGGGCGCGGGACACGGGAAGATCCACTGAGGCGGCGCCCGTCCCCATGACGGCCATCCAGCGAGCCCACACCAGGCTGGTCCACGCCATACACGCCTCTTCATCGTCCCCCTGGACCAGATCGATGGCCTCGATCCAGCCTCGGTTCTGGCGGGCTGCGGCGATCTCCGGTTCGGCGCCGAGGCAGTCGAGCCCCAGGGAGCGGGCCTCGGCCCAGGCGAACAACCGCGCCCGGTCGGTGGGCTCGGTGAAGCCGGTGGCGTGGTGGAGCCGCACCAGGCGCCACAGGACGTCCGGACGGTGGGATGCGAGTCCGTAGGCCTCCTGCAGTGGCTCCTCGGCGGCTTCGAGCCCTACGCGGTCCCGCTCCCGCCAGGCCTCGTCGGCGGCATCGAGCAGCGGGAGCACGGGGTCGTCGACGTTCTGCTGCCGGCGAAGGCAGCCGGAGACGGCGAGCGTCGTCAGGAGGATGGGAAGGGCCCGGGACATGACCCCGCCAGGCTACACTGCGCTGCGAACCGCCGAGAGGAGGTACCCATGGCGGCCGCTTCCACGGCCACGGTCCCAGCGGAGGAAGGGTCCCCTTCAGCGGGCCCGGTGCAGGCGCTCGGCGACGCCTGGCAGCGGACCCTCCGGGATCCCTTCGCGGTGCTGCTCCCGGCGGGCGCGGCCTTGTTGATCCAGGTCGTGGCTGTGCAGGTGTGGTGGCGCCTGGAGCTCGAGCCCGTTCCCTGGATGGCGGCGGGCGTAGCGCTCTGGGGGCTGGCCGGCGCTGCCGGTGCGCCGTTCCGCGCGACGATCCTCGGCGCGGGTGCCCGTGGTGGTGGGCGGCGGTCGCCGGGGCTTCGTCGGGGGCTCGGCCTCGTCGGTGTGGTGCTGCTCGGCGATCTCGTCCACGGGGTGGTGTTGCTCGGCGTCGTCGCGGTCTGGATCCTGGGGGCGGGCCTGCTGCTCTCCTACGGCCTGATGTCGGCTACGGCCCTCTACGGCGCAGTCTGTCTGCTGGTGGGGGTGGCCGCGTCCTTCGCGGTGCGGGTCCGCCTGGCCTACGCGCCGGTCCTGGCGGTGGACGGAGGCCGGGCCGCCTGGCGGGCGCTGCTGGCCCCCGATGGCGTCGCCTGGGGCCGCACGGCGGCTGTGGTGGTGGGTGCCGATCTGCTCCTCGCCTGCGGCACACTGCTTGCTGGCGCGGGGGCACTGCCCGCCTTCCCGTTGCGGGATCTCGCGGTGCAGCGGCTGTGGGAGGACCTGCCGTGATCGTGGTGTTGTTGGTGCTGCTGGCCTGCGCGGCAAGCCCGCCGCCGCCGGCACCCGAGCCGGTCGTGGTGGAGGCCCCGGCGGTGACGCTGCTGCGGCCCCTCCAGGTCGCCGCTCGGCTGGGCGACCCGGGGCGGCCGATGGTGGTGAACTTCTGGGCGACCTGGTGTGGTCCCTGTCGGGAGGAGCAGCCGCGACTGCACGCATGGGCCAAGGCCCATCCCGAGGCACGGATGGTCTGGGTGAGTCTCGACCTACCCAAGCTCCGGGAGGCCGCTGTGGTGCCGTCCCTCGACGAGGGGGGCTACCTGGATGGCGTGGTGGAGCACTGGCAGCTCGACGACCGAGACCCCGCCATGGCCATGGGGAAGCTCCTCCCGGCCTGGAAGGGCGTCGTGCCGACGACGCTCGTGATCGACGCGCAGGGCCAGGTCCTCGCGACCCACTCCCGCGCGCTGAACGATGAGGACCTCGTCGCGATGGAGGTCCTGCTCTCGCTGTGAGCTATGCCCGGATGGTGGAATCGGTAGACACGGGGAACTTAAAATTCCCTTCCCTCGGGAGTGCGGGTTCGAGTCCCGCTCTGGGCACGCTCGCCGCCTGCAGGAGAGCGCGGACGTCGGCGATGCCGAAGGGCTTGGCCAGCCACGCCATCGTGCCTTCTGCCAGCAGCCGTCGCACGACGGGGCTGGAGGGCATCGCGCCAGACATCAGCACGAAGCTGCCGCGGGTCTGGCCGGCGAGCGTCTCGAGCTGCCCGGGGTCGTGGTGTCCCACGTCGCAGAACACCATGTCGTAGCGAGCATGGGCGTCCACATCCCCGATGCTCGCCACCACGGTGACGTGGTGTCCTGGCATGAGGCGGCGCAAGCAGCGAGCCACGAGCGATTCGTCTTCGACGATGAGGACGTTCATGCCCTCTCATCGGCTCGAGGCCCGTGGAACTTGAGCGGTTCTGCGGTGCGGCGATCCCGTGGATGGGTCAGAGACCCGGGACGTCGCGATGAGGCCCTTCCGGGCCGAGCCGGATCAGCTCGGGCGGGAAGAGTTGCGGGCCGCACGACGGGCCGCGCGACGGGACGCCTTGCGGCGCCGCTTCTCGGCGAGGCGCTGCTTGAGGCGACGCTTCTCACCGGGCTTCAGGTAGAAGCTGTTCTTCTTGATGTCCTTGCGGATTCCCTCGCGCTCCACCTTCCGGCGGAAGCGGCGCAGGGCCTTCTCGAAGGGCTCGTTCTCTCGGACAGTGACCAGGATCAAGGGACCAATCTCCTCGCGTCGGGTGACGACGCATCGGCGGCTCGGGGGCCACTGGGCGTGGGACCCGGGCCGTGAACCCAGCGGACGTAGCCCACTGGGCAGCGGCTGCCAAGGCATTCCATGCTACGGGGCCTCGGAGCGCTCGGATCGCGGTGGTGGGCGAACGCCGGCGCGGAGCGCGCTCAAGACGCGGGCCGTCTCTCGAGGCACGGCTCGCTGGTCCAGCTCCAGGACCTCGGTGACCACGCCCTCATGGACGGTCCGGGTGTAGCGGGTGCCCTCGTCGCTCCACGAAGCGCCGTGGACATCGCCCGCCTCGAAGCGCCGGGTTCGAACGCCGACCCAGTCGGCCCAGGCGCCGTCGTCGTCGGCGGGGGGAAGGGCCAGGGGGTCGAGGGCCAGGCCCTTGCCACGGAGCACCCGCACATCGATGGGGGCGCCGGCCTCGGCGATCCCCTCGGACGCCAGGAGGCGGGCTCCCGGACCCCCGATCCGCTCGGCGAGGGCCCGTCCGCGCTCCGAGGCCGGGACGGGCTCCAGCCAGAGGCGGAGGAGGAGGGCCGGGGGCCCCTCGACGTGCCAGCTGACCTCTTCGTCACCCACGACGAGCTCGCTGACGCCGGGCTGCGGCGGTGGGGTGTCGAGGCCCGCGGGGGAGAGGACCGTGCCTCCCTCCAGCCACGGACGTACCTCGAACGGCGCGCAGACCAGGCATCCCGCGTCGATGAAGCGCACCTCGTCGCCCCCGTCGATCCGGACCAGAGCGCCGGAGAAGCCCGAGGGCACGGCGAGGTCGATGGGCCCGAGGTGGGCCGGGCGGACCAGTGCCCAGTCGGTGCGCAGACCGGCCTGACGACCGTACAGCCACAGGATGAGCATGGCCTCCGTGTCGGACACCAGCCCTCCCTTTCGGGCCTTCACGAGCTTCCGGGGCCACAACGGGTCGGCGGGAAGTCCGGGGCGGACGGCCTCGAACAGGGTCGGCCGCAGGTCGGCCGCCAGATCCCACGTCCGCTTGCGACCCCGCAGCTCCTGAGGAAGGCCGGGCTCGGGGAGAGCGACGTGGCGGAACCGGTGGTCGAGGGCCTTCATGAGGGATGCGGCATCGGGGAGGATCGGCCGCTTGCCGACCCGGACGAGATGCCAGGCATCTCCGGCCCACGCGATCTCTCCTCCCGGGACGGAGACCGTGTACTCGGTGACGTCGTCGGGACGCTCGCCGTAGGTGGGGGCGTCGGGACGGGTGTGGACGAGGGCGACGCGGACCGGCCCCTCCCAGGGCCGGACCTCGACCAGCACGCCGTCGGGTCCGCGTCGGAGGCTGGCCGCCCGGTCGGGCTCGGCGCCCATCTCGACGTCGACGTCCGCGCTCAGAGGGAGGGCGATGGAGCGCGCCAGGGGCGACGGCGCGAAGGTGTAGAAGTCCTCCACCTTCACGGAGGAGCCGGCCCCCGGGTACAGCAGACGCTGCGGATCGCCCTCCGGCACGATCAGGGTCAGTCGCTGGTCGTGGACGACGTCGCCCGACGGGGGGCCGCTCGGATGCACGACCTCGAAGCCTCCGGCCGGCGCGCCCTCGCGGACCACCTCGACGACGCCGACATCCCCCTCGATCAGGCCTCGCTCGGCGGGCACGCTGGTGCGCACGTCGTTGGGCACCCGGAGACGGGCGGCCTCGGCCCCGGCGGGGTCGAACAGGAAGCGGTCGCTCGTCCAGCGACGGCTGATGGTGAGCTCTGCGCGATCCCCCTCCAGGAGGTCGCCGAGGAACACGGTGAGGTCGCGGTGGCCGTCGGCGCCGGGTGGGCTGGTGCGCCAGCGTAGGGCGTCGAGCTTCCGCTTCGTGTCGTCCCACAGGCGCCCCTTGCCCCGAGCCTCGAGCACCGTGGCCGCGGGCGGCAGCGGGATGGTCACCGAGGGACACGGTGCCTCCACCTGGAGCGTGGTCCGCTCGACGAAGCCCTGGCTGTCGGTGGACAGCTGTGTGTCGATCAGGGCCAGGGTGCAGATCGCTGCGGGGATCACGGCTCCTGACCGTCCTCGCGGACGGCCATTCGCTCCGCCCGCTTCACCTCGGCGCGGATCAGCTTGGGCAGACCGCCGCCGGCCCGCTCACCGAAGGCCGCGACGGCGGCGGGATCGTCGTTGGCCCACGCACGGACGACGCGGCGCTGGGCCTTGCGGACCGTGGGGGCGGCGTCGGTCAGGGTGGGCAGCAGGTAGTCGGCCAGCAGGTCGCTGTGGCTCGCCTCGACCATTCGCACCTTCTTCTGGCCCACCTTGGCACGGAGGGGGGCTGCGGCCGGTCCCTCCAGGGTGTTGGGGGTCCAGGCCATGGCCGCCATGACGCCACAGCGACGGACCGCGTCCCGTGGGTGGTGGCGGAGGCGGTGGATCATGGTGGAGACCTGATCGGTCACCACCGAGGCGGGCCCCAGCACGAACCAGCCGAGGGCGTCGGCGCTGACGATGTCGTCGATGCGGGTCGCCCAGTCGAGGGCCTGGTCGATGGCGCCCTCGGGGTCGTCGGGCCAGCACGCAGCGAGCAGGCCGATGGCGATCAGGCCGTCTTCCCAGGCTGCGCCGAAGAGGTGGTCGAGGCCGTCGGTGTCGTCGGGGAGGGTGGGGCGGTCCTCCCGCCACACGGCGTCGCCGACGCGGGCCACCTCGGCCATGGGAACGCCCCGGATGCCCCGCAGGCAGTGGTGCTGCTTGAGGGCGGATCGGGCCGTGGCGCTGTCCGCGAGGGCGTCCAGCGTGTCAGAGACGTGCTCCATTCGGTGTGGGCTCCAGGAAGGCACCGATAACGTCTGCGAGTGCCTCGGGCCGGTCGTGGTGCAGCAGGTGGCCCGCACCCTGGATCCACCGACGCTCCACGGCGCGCACCGCCTCGATCCGGGGGCCGGGGGTGGCCTTGGCGTACGAGCTCTCCGCCCCGTCGACCAGGAGCGTGGGCGCCTCGATGGCCTCGAGGAAGCCCAGGAACAAGCGGTCCTGGAAGGGGTAGGGGTTCCGGGCGCGGTGCCGGGCGTCCCACCCCCAGGTGACGCCTTCCCCCTGGGCCTTGGTGAGTCGGCCCGCGAGCCGCCGTGCGGTCTCGTCGTCCAGGGAGCGGTTGAAGCGCTGCATTCGCTTCGCGGCCTCGTCCACGTCGGCCATCACCGGGTGGGGACGCAAGGTCCGTCGGCTGTCGAGGAACTGCCGGGCGAGCTGCAGCTGGACGGCCTCCAGGTCGGGCGGACCGAGCCCCTCCACCAGCACCAGGCGACGGACCGCCTCGGGGCGCGACCCGGCGAACAGGCTGGCCATGGTGCCGCCCATCGAGTGGCCGACGAGGTCGACCCGACCGCCGAGGTGGTCCACGATGGCCTGCACGTCGCCCACGTAGTCCCAGAAGTGGTAGTGCTGGGCCGGCCCGACGTGGCCGCTGCGGCCGTGGCCCCGATGGTCGGGGGCGACGATGGGGCGACCGATGGCCGCAGCGAGGCGCTCGGCGACGGGGTGCCAGGCGGCCCCTTGCTCCAGGAAGCCGTGGAGGATGAGCACCGGGGGACGCTCGGAGCGCGCGGCGTCGAGGGCGGGGCCCCAGTGACAGAGGCACAGGGGAAGGCCCACGTCGAGGAAGGTCTCGTGCATGGGGCTGGGCTATCCACGGCGGCCGCTGGAGGGCTGCAGGTTCCCCCTGCAGCTCACGGGGCGTGGACGAGTCCGTGGCGCAGCAACGTCGTGAGCTCCCTCACCAGATCGGCAGGCTCGACGGGGCGCCCCTCCAGCTGGGCCTGCACGACGGGCTCCTTGATCAGGCCGAGGAGCAGGCGGGCCTTCAGGCCGACATCGCCGGGCTGCACGACCCCCAGTGCCTGGCCGGTCTGCAGCGCGGTCTCGATGCGTGCCAGGGCGTCGGCGTAGAAGGCTCGCAGGACCTCGTCGCCTTCCTCGTCGATCCCGACGGCCTCCAGGAACAGGACGCGGCAGACGTCCTCGGCGGTGACGGCGCGCACCAGGCGGTCGAGGTTGGCTTCCACCTGGGGGACCACGGGGCGCTGGAGGTCGATGGGCTCCACCACGGAGACGACCTCGGTCATCATCGTCTCCACCACCACCTGGAACAGCTCCCGCTTGCCGTCGAAGTACCGGTAGAAGGTTCCTCGCGCGATCTTCACCTCTCGCACGATGTGGGCGATGCCCGTGCGGTGGTAGCCCTGGTCCGCGAAGACCTGGCGTGCGGCTGCCACGATGGCGGCGCGACGCTCCTCTGGGGGCATCTGTGCGGCTCGAGCCATGGGCCATGCTGCCACACCGGATCGTTTCACGCCGGTCACGGTCGGCGGAAAGCCCTCAGGTCCACGAGGGCGCCAGCGATGAGAGGGCCGGAGGTCTCACTCACCATGCTCACCTACACTTCCCCGCGCGGGTCCAGCGCCAGCGAGTGGCCCATCGATCTGGACGAGCTCTCGGGGCACGACGTGCGGACCTACACCCGCGACGACTCGTTCGACAGCCTCCCGCCCCAGCCCCAGGAAGTGGTGTTCGAGTACGTGGATGACCTGGACAGCCTCGCGATCGGGCGGGTGGCGCCGGAGCGATCGGCTACCCCGGTCCGAAGTCGGATGTGGCGTCCGCGGCCAGGTGTCACCGAGGCCGTCTCCGGTCTCGCGGGCTTCGTGACGTTGGTGCTCGCCGTCACCACCCCCGCGGCGGCCTACACGGGTCGGGGGCTCACCCTGGCTCTCCTCGTCGCGGTGCTGCTGCCGCCCGTCGTGGGCTGGACCCTCTACCTGGGCGCCGCGGGCCAGCGCCGATCCACCCGCGCGAGCCTGGCGTCCCTGTCGCGGCTCCTGTGCGCCCTCGGGGCCTGCTTCGCCGTGGGCCTGTCCATCGGGGGCATCGGCTGGGTGGTCCACACGGCGCCCGTCGACGCCATGGCCCTCCTGGAGCCAGTCCTCGTGGCGAGCACGTACTCGGTCGGCACCGCCCTGTCGGCGGGCCTCCTCGCGTGGAGCCTCCGCCCGTCCGCCTCCTCTCGGTAGCGCGCGGAAGGTCACCGCGAGGTGACGGGTCCTCCCTCGTCCAGTGCTAGGGTGCGCCCATGTGGTTTCTTCTCGCCGTGATGGCGATGGCTTCGACCGATCCCCAGGCAGGCTGTGATGCCGGTGACATGAAGGCGTGCGTCGAGCTCGGCTCCGCCTACCTCCAGGGAGAGGGCAAGCCTCGCGACCCGTTCCGGGCTGTGCAGCTGTTCCGCAAGGCATGCTCGGGCAAGAACGCCCACGGCTGCATGTACCTGGCGGAGGCCTACCGGAAGGGGGAGGGCGCTGGGGCCGACGCCAGCAAGGCGCTCGACTACTACACCCAGGCCTGTGAGCTCGGGGACGGACTCGCCTGCCGCTCCGTCGGAGATCTCTACGTGATGGGGACCGTGGGCCGGGCCGACGGACGCACCGCCGGGCTGTGGTACCGGATGGCCTGTGATCTCATGGACGGTCCAGGCTGCACGGCAGCGGCCCTGTGGCTGGAGCGCGGCGACGTGGTGGAGGCCGACCCCGAGGGAGCGGCAGTCCTCTTCGAGCAGGGCTGCACCCTCGGCGACGTTCGCGGCTGCACCCAGCTCGGCATCCGATACGCCAAGGGGGCCGGTGGGCTCTCCCGGGATCAGGCCAAGGCGGGGGCCTGGTACGCACGGGCGTGTCCGATGACCGATGACGTCGACCCCGAAGGCTGCCGGGAGCTCGGGTGGATGCAGATCAAGGGCAAGGGCGTGCCCGAGAACCTGTCGGAGGGGCACGAGCGCCTGGAGCGCGCCTGCTTCAAGAACGACCACGAGGGATGTCGTCACCTGGCCGACGTCGAGATGGACCAGGACCGCCTCGCCGAGGCCCTGGTGGCGGCCCAGAGGGGCTGCGATCTGGGGGACGCGCCCAGCTGTCGCCGCCTCGAGAGGGTCAAGTTCAAGATGCTCCAGTGAGGATCCCATGACCACCGCGCTGCTGGTGATCGACGTCCAGAACGACTTCTGCCCCGGGGGGGCCCTCGCGGTGCCCGACGGGGACGCCATCGTGGCGTCCGTGAACCGGCTGATCGCCGGGTCGTCCTGCGTGGTGCTGACCCAGGACTGGCATCCCGTGGGGCACGCCAGCTTCGCCAGCACCCATGGACGGGACCCCTTCACGACCGCCGAGCTCTCCTACGGGGAGCAGGTCCTCTGGCCGGATCACTGCGTACAGGGAACCCGTGGGGCGGCCTTCCACGCCGATCTGGACATCGACGCCGCCCGCCTCGTGATCCGCAAGGGCCACGACCCACGGATCGACAGCTACTCGGCCTTTCAGGAGAACGATCGGGCGACGTCGACGGGCCTCGCGGGCTGGCTCCGGGAGGTCGGGGTCGAGCGGGTCGAGCTGTGTGGCCTCGCCACCGACTACTGCGTGGCCTACTCGGCCCTCGACGCGGCCACCCTCGGGTTCGAGGTGGCCGTGCACACCGAGGCCTGTCGGGGCATCGATGCCGCGGGCGTGGCCGCCCAGCTGGCCGCGATGGAGGCGGCGGGCGTGGCGCTACTCTGAGGCCCGTGCCCGCACCGAGACGGGCCCGGAGACGACCAGCTGACCGCTCGACGCGGAGACGTCGTCGACCTCGATGTAGAGCGCCAGATCGGCCGTCAAGGGCTGGGCGAGCGCCGTGGGAAGCCCTCCGATTCCCTTCTGCAGCGAGGACACGGCGCGGGCCTCCCCGATCGCGACCGAGACGCCCTTGCGCCAGCCGCGATGCTCGACCAGCTCCAGCTGCGGGGCGTCGACCCGCAGGCTGCCGGCGTCCCAGCGCATCGGGCCCGTGACCCTGTAGCGACGCCAGCGTTCCTTGCGGGCTCGCTTGTGGACCCGGAGCTCGGCGGTGGCGATGTCACCCTCGAACGTGAGGGCGATGGGCTCCACCACATAGGTCTCCCGGTCCTGGGAGGAAGCGGCCAGGCCCTGGAGCAACCCGAGGACGCTCGCCTCGGACACCACGACGGCGAAGCCGTGGGGCGGCGGGTCCACGGGCTCCGGGAGGCTCCCCGGGGCGCCCGCGACGGTCACGTGGGCGAGGAGGTCGTCGCCCCGGGCGTCCAGGGCGACATCGGTGATGGGCCCCCAGGGCGTCATCGGCACCAGCGCCCCCTTGGGCTCCCGGAGGGCGCCGGCGAGCGCTCCCTGGACCAGGCCGGTCGTGAGGGAGGCCAGCTGCTCGGAGGAGCCTGGGAGCTGCACCTGGGCGACCACCTCCCGGTTCGGCGCCCAGCCGAGGAGGACCCAGCTGCCACGCGGGTCGGGCCGGACGGATGCCACGACGGGGGCCCTGAGGACACCCTCGAAGGCCAGATCGTCCTGGGATGCGAGGGGAAAGGCGATGTCGACGGCGCCGTCGACCTCCATCTCCACGGAGACGGCGTCGTCGTCGGGCTGGACCTTCACCTGGGACCGCTCGACCTCGGGCATGATCACCACCGCCATGCCGAGGGGGCCTGGGGCGGTGTGCGGGCGTCCCAGCAGCTCGCCGGCCATGGCAGAGAGCGCCTCGTCGTCGAGCACGACCGTCGCCTGAGGCTCGGTGGCACGGTGGGCGCCGAGCTCCTCCTTGAGGGCAGCGAGGGGGTCCAGCTTCGGCGCGCAGGCAACGGCCAGCAGCGCGGCCGCGGCGAGGATCAGTCGTCGTTCTCCCACGGGTGGTTCTCCAGCTCGAGGGTGACGTTGCCGTCGATGTCGATGACTGCCTCCATCATCATCTCGCCGGACTCGTGGACGGTCTGGAGGCGCGCCGTGCCGTCCGGGAGGAAGCTCATGCGCCCGGCGGACCAGTCCCCATCACCGTAGGGGAACTGGTCGTCGTCGAGGAGCCGCGCGGCGACGTTGAGGAAGCTGCCTCCGGGCCCTACCAGGAACTCCAGGAGGTTCTCGCCGGTCTCGCCGGCCGGATCCACGTAGGAGAGCGTGGTCTGGTGGAGGTCCCCGCCCACGAACAGCACGCCGCGGAGCTCGTTGTCGACGATGTGGTCGAGGAGCTCCTGGCGCTGGGTGCCCTCGAAGCCATCCCAGCGGTCGCGGTGGGCATCCTGGATGCTCCACGCCAAGGGCCACTGGGTGATGGGCACGGACGTGGCGACGACCTTCCACACGCACTCGCTGTCGGTCAGGCCTTGCTGCAGCCAGGCGAGCTGCTCGGGGGAGACGTACTCGCCAGCGCCGCGATTGCGCTCGGACCGCACGTCGAGGACGAAGAGCTCCACGGTCTTCCCGAAGCGCAGGCTCCGCCACAGCTTCCGCGTGCTGCGGACGCTCTCGGGCAGCGACACCGTCTCGAAGAAGGTCTTGACGGCCATGTCGAGGCGGCTGGGAAGGATGGTCTGGGGGTTCCAGTTGTTGTCGACTTCGTGGTCGTCCCAGGACCACACGCCGGCCGTGGAGGCGAGGATTCCCTGAAAGGTGGCCTTGGAGAGCTGCTCCTGCCAGAGGCTCCGGTAGCCCTCCTCCGTGCTACGGCTGTCGGCGTAGACCGTGTCGCCGAGCCAGAGCATGGCGTCGAGGGGGCCGAGCTCCTGCACCTGGTCGAGGGAGGGGTACTCGCCGTGGCCCTGGTCGAGGCAGCTGGTCCCTCCGAACACCACCTCGACGGCGGCGTCGGGGGCTGGAGCGGTGCGGCCGTGTGCGACCGTGGAGCCCGCACCATCGGCGGTGACGGCCTGGACCGCGTAGGTGGTGTCGGGCTCGAGGTCGGTGGGCTCGAGGTGGACGTAGCCCTCGGGGGAGGCCGTCGCCGAGCGCACGCCGTCATCGACCCAGGCCGATCCATCCCAGCGCGCCACGTGGAGGTCGACGGTGGACTCGCCGGGGGCGTAGGCCCAGAACACCAGGCTGTCGGGGCGTGGCTCGCCGGTCTGGGCGCCCAGTGGGAACCGGGTGGGGTCGACGCTGGCCGAGCCCTCCCAGGGCGCCGACGGCAGCGGGTTCCGCGGCACGGTGGTCAGGCCGCTGCCCGTGGGCATCGACCCGGTGTCTTCGCTGCTCTGGTCGCCCTTGCAGCCGGCCGCCAGGGCCGCGGCGGGCACGGCGAGGGCCATCGCCCGGAAGATCTCGCGGCGGGTGGCGCTGGGACGCGGCGGGCGACGCTGGCTCATGGCGCCTCCCTGGGGCAGCTGTCGAGGCAGGTCTGGAGACGGCTCAGCGTCTCGTCGCGCCCGAGGAACGCCAGCGTGTCGAACAGGTCGGGGGACACGCCCGTGCCGGTGACGGCGATGCGCAGTGGCTGGGCCCACTTCCCGAGGCCGGTACCGGTCTCTGCGCAGAGCTGATCGACCGTCTCGCGGAGGCGATCGGGGGCCCAGCGGCCGACGTCCTCCAGGGCGACCCGTGCGTGCTGCAGGCGGTCGAAGCCCCCGCCCTTGCGGAGGTGCTTGGCCACCTGCTTCTCGGTCCAGCTCGTGGGGGCGACGAAGAAGAAGCGGGCGAGGGTGTCGAGCTGCACGAAGGTCGATGCCCGTGGCCGGTACATGCGGAGGAGCCAGCGCTTGTGGGCCTCGTCGAGGGCGGCGATGGGGGAGGGGCGGACGGCCAGCCACTCCTCCAGGTGCTGGAAGAGGGTGTCCTCGTCGAGGCTCTTCATGTATTCGCCGCTCATCCACTCGAGCTTCGCGGGATCGAAGCGGGCCGCGGTCTTGGTGACCCGCCCGATGTCGAAGAGCGCGATGAGCTCCGGCAGGGACAGGACCTCCCGGTCGTCGCCGGGGGACCAGCCGAGCAGCGCCAGGTAGTTGATCAACGCCTCGGGGAGGACCCCTGCCTTGCGGAAGTCCATGACCTCGATCAGGGGAAGGTCGACGCCGAGGGCCTTCGCGATGGCCTCGGCGACCGGGATGCTGTCGCTCTTCTTCTTCATGAAGGCGGTCAGCTCGTCCTCGCTGTGACCGGTGCCGTCCGCGAGCCAGGACCAACCCGTGTGCCCCTCGGCCTTCTGGGCGTCGCGAGCGGCCTTGCGGGCGGCCTTGGCCTTGTCCCGCTTGCTCATCTTGCCGCCGCTTCCCATGTTCAAGATGGTGGGGAGGTGGCCCGCAGGGATGGGCTCCCACCCGAGGGCCTCGTAGATGAGGTGGTGCTTGTGGGTGTTCATCAGGTGCTCCTGACCCCGGAGGATCAGGTCGATGTGCATCTGGTGGTCGTCGACCACGACGGCGAAGTGGTAGGTCGGGTAGCCGTCGGCCTTGCGGATCACGAGGTCGTCGAGGACCTCGGCCTCCACGGTGACCGGTCCGAGGATGCGGTCTTCGACCGTGACGTCCTTCCCGGGCGCCTGGAGGCGGACGATCGGGGTACGGCCCTCGGCGACGAAGCGGGCGAGCTCCTCCTCGCTGTAGGGGCGCCGGCGGTAGCGGAAGTTCTCCTTGTTGTCCTCGGCCTCCTTGCGCATGGCCTGGAGCTCCTCGGAGGTCTCCCAGGCCTCGTAGGCGAGGTCGGCGTCGAGGAGCTGCTGGACGGCGGCGTCGTACCGATCGAGCCGCTCGCTCTGGAAGTACGGCCCGTAGGGGGCGTCGGGGCACTCGGGCCCCTCGTCCCAGTCGAGGCCGACCCAGCGCATGTCGCGGATCAGTCCCTGGGTGGCTTCGTCGGTCGAGCGCCGGCGATCGGTGTCCTCGATGCGGAGGACGAAGGGGGAGCCGTGCCTGCGGGACCACAGCCAGCAGTACAGGGCGGTGCGAACGCCGCCGACGTGCAGCGAACCGGTGGGAGAGGGGGCGAAGCGAGTGCGAGCCATCGAGGCGCTCCAGGGGCCGAGACGAGACCCAGCCGGGTAACCGAGTGCGCCTCATCCGACCCCGATGGCGACGGGATGTTGACCGCCGGGGCTCAGGGGCAGCCGAGTGCGTTGGGGTCGCTGTCGTCGATGAGTCCGTTGCAGTCGTTGTCGAGCCCGTCGTTGCAGTTCTCCAGCTCCGACGGGTTGACATCGGTTCGGTCGTCGTTGCAGTCGCCGTTGGCGGTCACGTAGTTGAACGGGGCGGAGCAGGCGTAGGTGTACAGCGTGTCGCGACCGAAGCCGTCGCCGTCGACGTCGATGTGGTAGCGGGTGGCCAGGGCCTGGGCGAGGGCGGGGTCGTCGTCGTCGATGAGGCCCGAGCAGTTGTTGTCGAACCCGTCGCAGCGCTCCAGCGCGCCCGGGTGGGTTCCGCTGTCGAAGGCGCTGCAGTCCCCGCCCGTGGCGACCACCGGCACCTGGACCAGCGGGCTCCGGTAGTAGTAGTAGTACTGGTACGTGAAGCTGGGCCCGTCGAAGAAGTAGCCGTACACGTCGGAGAAGGGGACGTAGGCCTCCCCGACGCTGCAGGCCGGGACGGTGACGGTGCTGCCCCAGCCGTCCTCGTCGAGGTCGACGTAGAAGAGCGCGCCGTCGACGGGGAGCTCGTCCTCGTAGCCGTCGCAGTCGTCGTCGATGCCGTTGCAGCGCTCGAGGGCCCCTGGGTAGACGTCCGGGGCGCCGTCGTCGCAGTCGCCACCGTCTGGTGACGCGCCGGGCTCGCCCGGGCAGGCGACGATGGCGGCGAACGTGTCGCCAAAGCCGTCGCCGTCGTCGTCCACGTGCTGCAGCGTCTGGTCGATGGCGCCTTCGTCGATGTCGCCGTCGCAGTCGTCGTCGATGCCGTTGCAGCGCTCGGAGGCTCGGGGGTGACGTCGGATGTCCGTGTCGTCGCAGTCGTCGTCGCGAAGCGCCCGGTACATGGGGTTGGGGGGCGGGCCGCAGCCCGTCCACGACACCCTGCTGCCGTAGCCGTCGCCGTCGACGTCCAGGAAGAGCTGCTCATCGACGCCGTCCTCGTCGATCTGGCCGTCGCAGTCATCGTCGACGGCGTTGCAGAGGTCGAGTTGTCCCGGGGCGCGGTCGGGGTCCCGGTCGTCGCAGTCGTCGCTGTTGGACACGTAAGCCCAGGGCTGCTCGCAGGCCTCCAGGGTGGCGTTGGGATCGCCGTGCCCGTCGCCATCGACGTCGGCGTGCCACAGCCGGGCATCCTGGCCGCCCTCGCAGTCGGGGCCACAGCCGGTCAGGAGGAGCAGGATGGCGGGGATCAGGGACATGGGCCCCCCACCAGGGAGGGATCGAAGTCGTCGGTGAAGCCGTCGCAGTCGTCGTCCACCCGGTTGCACACCTCGGTGGCGCCTGGGAAGACGTCGGGGTCGTCGTCGTCGCAGTCGGTCCGATCGTGGGTGGCCGTGGGCGTGGGGGGCAGGCAGGTGTAGGCCGCGGTGGACGGGTCGCCGGCGCCGTCCTCGTCGGTGTCGAGGTACCAGGGCAGGTTCCCGATGGTGGTGCGGCTGTCGTCGGCGTCGTCGATGGGGCCGTCGCAGTCGTCGTCGACGCCGTTGCAGACCTCCGGGGCGTTGGGATGGATGTTGACGTCGTCGTCGTTGCAGTCGCCGCTGGTCGCCACGACAGCGACGAAGAGGCCGCTGCCGTCGGGGTCGGCCACCACGGCGCCGACGCCGCAGAGCTCGTAGGGGTCGCTCCCGAAGCCGTCGCCGTCCCGGTCCAGCCAGCCGAGCTCGAGGACCTGCGCGTCTTCGTCGATGGGGCCGTCGCAGTCGTCGTCGATGCCGTTGCAGATCTCGGGGGCGATGGGGGACACCCCGGGGTCGAAGTCGTTGCAGTCGCCCCCTTCCTGAACCCAGCGCCCTGGTGGCACCGTCTCGGGGAGGCTGGGGATGTCGCCGGAGCCGCTGTCGCCTCCGTAGGGGTAGCCGCTGTCGACCGTCGTGTAGGAGCCGCCGCTGTCGCCCACGAAGCCGGGAGCGAACGCGTAGTAGCCGTAGCGATCCAGAGGCTGGGGGAGGTCGTCGACGTCGCAGGCTGCCACGAAGGAGCTGTTGG
>Ga0213839_1000475_pt1 | contig 49732 bp, 39 predicted proteins | sample SWPATP21_FD_160075 | JGI IMG/M metagenome (GOLD analysis project Ga0213839, IMG submission 160075) | Coastal seawater microbial communities from Marineland, Florida, United States - SWPA TP2 #1 | ecosystem: Environmental > Aquatic > Marine > Coastal | place: USA: Florida | collected 2016-08-14
ATGTCCTCCCCGTGCCGCTGCTGCACGAGGCGGCAGGTGGCGGCCCGTACGATGTGCTCCTCGACGGCGAGGGCCCAGGTCAGGTAGGCCTGCTCCTGCATCGCGTCGGCGATCGGCGGCATGAGCGCCCCCTCCAGCCGGGCCATGCGGTCGTGGGTGGCGTCGAGGGTCGGTCGGACCAGGGCGTGCCCGAACTCGTGGAGGAGGAGGTTCTCCAGGCCGAGGTCCAGCTTGGCGTCGGCCTTCCAGCGCATGGTGTTGGAGACCTGGTAGCGCTCGACGCCGTGGGGCGTCCGGACCGTGACCCCGTGGTGGTGGGGGCCGAGGGTGGGCACCACGAGGATGCGGTAGGTGGCGTCGCCCTTCTCGCCGTAGAACCCCTCCAGGTCGGCGATGGACCCGGGTGCGGTGGCGCGACGGACCCGGGCGAGCTCGGCGTCGTGCATGTCCCTCATGGCGTGGAGGAAGCCGTCGAGGTCCGCCTCCACCGTGAACCGCTGGATGGCGTTCCGGAACTCCTCCAGGCGCTCCGCCGACCCGGCCCGGTCGGCGTAGTAGGCGGGTACCTCCCCGCGGGGAACCCAGGTGACGGGCTCGTGGTGCAGCGCCCATCCGACCGGGGCGTCGAAGGTGAAGCCCGCACGGGCGAGCTGCCCGGCGAGCTGCACGGCTCGGTGGTCTCGGAAGGGGCCGAAGTGGGCGCGGAGGGCGGCGCGGTAGTCCGGGAGCCCGGCCATCCAGTCGTCGCTCTCCGCCTGGGCGAGCCACATGGCGATCGTCACGGCGAGGACGCGGCGGTCGAGCTCCACCTCCACGTCGGGCCCGTCGACCTGTACGGGGGCTGCCGCCGCTGGGCGCGTCGGGGTGCACGCTGCGAGGAGGCCGATGGCCAGCAGGACGCGGCGTGCTCCCATCCTCACTCCGTCGTGACATCGCCCGCGGGCGTCTCGTCCGCGGCATCTTCCGCGGGGGTCTCGGGGGCGAAGTCGCGGTCCCCCATGGGCATCTCGGTGCTGGGGATGTCGTCGCCGGTGGCCCAGGCGGAGAGCTTGTAGGACCACTTGCCGGACATCTTCACCTCGGCGGCCACCGCCTCCTGCTCTTCGGACTCGGGGCGGGCCACCACCGTGTCGGTGATGCAGTCTCGGTCCTTCTTCTTCCCCTTGGCCCACACGCGGCACAGGGTCACCTCGAGGGGGTACCCGTTGTCGATCACGCTGTGGGCAGCGGGTCCCCAGATGACCTCGTAGGCCACCTCGTACTTCCCTTCGTTGATCAGGCCCGACCGCGCCGTGAAGGGCTCGCCGGCGACGGCGACGAACTCGTCGGACCACTTCGGGGTGGAGACGTCGACGTGGACGTTGGCAGCGAGGGCAGGGGCGAGCAGGAGGGCGGTCAGCATGGGTTCTCCAAGGAAGCGTAGCAGACGGGCGAAGGCGGTCAGGGCGTCATCGACGGGCTGTCGGGCGCCAGGACCCGCGAGCCTTCGCGTTGCATTCCCTCGCTATGGGCTGGAGGGCTTCGCTGCAGGCAAGGAGATCGTGAAGCGCGCGCCGCTGGGGCTCGTGGCCTCGATGCGTCCGCCGTGGGCCTCGATGATGGCCTTGGTCAGGGCGAGGCCGAGGCCCGTGCCGCCGTCCCGCTTGGAGAAGTAGCGGTCGAACACGTGGGGGAGGTCCTCCGCATCGATGCCCGGTCCCGAGTCGGTCACGGTGAGCCGCACCCCGCGGTCCACCTCGCTCACCGTCACGGCGACCCGCCCTCCGTCGCCGGCGAAGGCCATGGCGTTGGCGATGAGGTTGCGGATGGCGGTCTCCAGGCGCTCGGGGACCGCTGCGACCTGCAGCGACTGACCGTCGACGGTGAGGGAGACACCGGCGTAGCGCTCGTCCGCGGCGAAGGGGGCCGCCACCGCCTCGGCGAGGGCCAGCACATCGACCTCCTCCCGCTCGGCCCCCTGCAGGCCGGCCTCGGCGCGAGCCAGCTCCAGGAAGCGGTCCACCACCACCTCCATGCGGCTGGAGGCGTCGGCCAGGACCCTCTGCAGACGCTCCTTGCGGCTCCCCTCCACCGGGCGGTCCGAGTCCATGGCCTCGGCGGCGGCACGGACGGCGGCCACCGGGTTCTTCAGCTCGTGGGCCAGGTCGGCGGCGAAGGCGGCGTTGGACTGGTTGCGGGCCTCGAGGCTGGCCAGCAGCTCGTTGAAGGCGCGGGCCAGATCCCCGAGCTCGTCCTGGCGCGGGAGGTGGACGGGGGCCGTGCTGGCCTGGCCCCCCGCGCGGGCCACCACCTGGTCCCGCAGCGACTCGATGGGGCGCACCATGCGCCAGCCGATCCACAGGGCCAGCAGGATGCCCACGGCGAGGACCACCGAGGTGAGGGCGGCGAGCTGGAAGCGGTCCTCGTACAGGGAGCGGACGAGGCGTCGGGACCCGGCCATCGCGTGCACGACGCGGCCGTCGACCGTGCGGATGGCGGCGGTGCACACCAGCAGTCGGTCCGCGTCGCGCACGTCGCAGCGGGGCTTGGGGTCGACGTCGGCCTGGAGGACCTCGGGGCGGAGGCGCAGAGGGCCGAGGGCGTCGTCCATGGCCTCGAGGCGGGGGGGGCCGCTGGGTCCCCACAGGAGGGGAGAGCCCAGCCCGGCGCGCCAGCGGGCCTCCGCGTGGTCTGCGTCGACCAGCACCTCGCCGTCTGGGGTCAGCACCCGCACCCGCAGCTGCCGGGAGCGAGCGACCTCCTCGGCGGCCTCCCCTCGGGGGATGGCCAGCACGGCCTCGGCCAGCGCCGCCTTGAGGGAGCGGGCCTCGGAGGACTCGCTGAAGCCCGAGCTCCACACCCAGATGAGCGGGAAGACCACCACGGCCACCACGATCACCAGCGCCCGGTACCGGAGGCTCCGAGGGTTGAGGCGGTGGGACTCGCTGGGTGGCGCCGTCAGCGGTCGCGCCACCGGTAGCCAGCGCCGATCATCGTCTCGATCTCGTCGAAGCTGCTGTCGATGGCCTCCATCTTTCGACGCAGGCGACGGACGTAGGTGTCGATCAGGCGCTCGGCCACCACCGAGTCGTCGCCGCGGATCCGCTCCAGCAGCTGTTCGCGGGAGAGCACGATGCCCGGGCGCCGGGTGAGCACGCAGAGCAGGCGGAACTCGGTCACCGTCGTCTCGAAGAGCTCGCCGCGGTAGCGTGCTTCCATCCGCTCGAGGTCGAGGGACAGCTCCCGGCAGGTCTGCACCGGGGACTCCTCCTCGGTGGTGCCGCCCCGGAAGGACTCCCGTCGCACCAGGGCCGACACCCTGGCCAGCAGCACTCGGGTCGAGAAGGGCTTCACCACGTAGTCGTCGGCGCCGAGCTCCAGTCCGAGGGCCTCGTCGATCTCGGTGTCGCGGGCGGTGAGGAGGACGATGGGCACCGTGACGCCCTCCTCCCGCAGCTTGCGGCAGAGGCTGAAGCCATCGAGCCCGGGCATGTTGACGTCGCTCACGATGAGCTGGGGGTCTCCCTGGCTGGCCTTCTTGTGCCCCTTGAGGCCGTCGGAGGCGGTCTGCACGTCGTGGCCAGCGTCTTCCATGGCCATGGCGAGCATGTCGAGGAGGTTGGGGTCGTCGTCGATCAACAGGATGCGTGCCATGCCGCACGGTAGCACTGGAGTGTGGACCTTGGATGAAACCTGGTGGCGTCGCAGGATGAACCGCCCCGATCGCCGGATCTCAGGGGCGGTGTAAGCTCGCGGCCGCGATGGTCGTTGGGGTGGCGCGACACCCTCGGAGGTCCTGATGTTCTCGCTCGTCCTGCTTCTCGCCTGCTCCAACATCGACGTGGTCGAGACCGATGTGCAGCCCGACGACCCGGAGGCGATCCCGATGAAGGTGCGTCCGGAGGATCCGGGCACGCTCCTCATCGCCACCGCCCCCGACCGCGCCGAGCCCGTGCGGGCGAAGGTCCGAGATGCCCACACGCCGAGCGACGCGATGATCCAGCGCTTCGACCAGTGCTACGGCCTCTACCTCGACGACGACCGGACCGGCTACGGCAAGGGCTCCGGCGGCCTCGGGACCCGCGGCACCGGCAGCGGCGGCGGAGGCAGCGCGTACGGCAACAAGGATGCCAAGCCCAAGCGCGCCAACCGCCCCAGCCCGAAGCCCTCGCCGCGCCCCACCCCTGTGCCGAGTCCCCCGAAGGCGCCGGCGGCCGACGCGCCCGCTCAGCAGCCCTCGGGCGGGGAAGGAGGCCTCCTCGACGGGCTCTTCGGTGGCGCTGCCGACGAAGCCCCTGCCGCCGCCGCGCCGCCGCCCCCCGCAGAGGCGGTGACCGCGGAGCCCGCTGCTGAGATGGAGCCTGCCCCCGAGCCCGCCAAGACCCGCACCACGGCAGACAAGGCCGACGGCAAGGCTGCGGAAGACCGCGACGTCACCCATGGCCCCCTGGATGCCCTCGGCTACGTCGACGAAGAGGAGAAGGAGGCCCCCACCAAGGCCCAGCGGGAAGAGGTGCGGCCGGTCCTCGACTGGGGCGCCACGGTCTACCTCTCCAACGACGACTCCATGAGCCTCGCCAGCGCCCAGCGCCTCCTGTACAGCATGAAGCGCCAGGTGCGCCCGTCGGTCTCCGAGGTGCGTCCTCACGAGCTCCTCAACTACTTCAGCTTCGACGTGGCCCCCATCGAGGACGGCCGCCGCTTCAGCGTCCTCGGCGCCGCCGAGCAGTCCGGCGACACCCTCGCCGTCTCCCTGGCGGTGCGTGGCGCCAACCCCCCACGCCAGCCGATGGACCTCACCGTCGTCGTCGACCGCTCCGGCTCCATGCGGCAGGAAGGGCGGATGGACTACCTCAAGCGGGGCCTGCGCCAGATGAGCGACCAGCTCCAGGAAGGGGACCGCGTCGACATCGTGCTCTTCGACTCGAGCGTCTGCTCGCCCCTCGAGAACTTCGTGGTCGGCCGCGACGACATGAGCGTGCTCACCCAGGCCATCGACCACATGCAGCCCAAGGGCTCCACCGATCTCGACGCGGGGCTCCGGGAGGCCTGGCGCATCCAGGATGCCCGCGACGTCGCGCCCGGCACCCGCAACGCCCGGGTGATGCTGATCACCGACGCCAACCTCAACAGCGGCAACGTCGACGAGGACCTGGTCAGCGAGGTGGGGCGCCGCTTCGACGAGGAGGATGTGCGCCTGACCGGCATCGGCGTGGGCCGCAACTTCAACGACACGATGCTCAACAAGCTCACCGAGAAGGGCAAGGGCGCCTACGTCTACCTCGGGAGCGAGGCCGTCGTGGATCGGGTCTTCGGCAGCGGCTTCGACAGCCTGACCCGCACCATCGCCCACGACGTCCAGTTCAGCATCGAGCTGCCGGACTCCCTGGCCATGGAGCGCTTCTACGGGGAGGAGTCGTCCACCAACGCCGCCGACGTGCAGCCCATCCACTACTACGCCGGCACCACCCAGCTCTTCCTCCAGGACCTGTCGATCCGCGACGGTCGCGCCGTGCTCTCCGACCCGATCCGCATGCGCATCAAGTACCGGGACGCCGAGACCGGCGAGCCCCGCGAGGAGGTCCTCCACACAACGGTCGGCGCCCTCCTCGACGGTGACCGCCACAACCTCCACAAGGGCCACGCGCTGATGGCCTTCGCCGACGTCGCCACGTCCTGGGCCATGGGGGCCGAACCCTGCGGGGCCCCCCTGCAGACCTACCGCCAGAAGGTGGCGAGCCTCGGAGACGACGCCGAGATCGGCTACACCAACGGGCTGGTCGGCGGGCTGTGCGGCGTCGACATGACCACCGTGGTCCAGCCGGGCGTCGCCTACAAGGTGAAGGTCGACTCCGACACGCCCATCGCGGAGGTGGGGCTGGTGTGCGACGGGGTGCGCCTGTCCGAGCGCCTGTCCGGCAGCGACACCGTGGCCCGCTTCGATGCGGTCCATGCGGGGAGCTGCGTGGTCGAGCTGCAGGGCACCGTGCCGATGCAGGCCCGGGTGGACGTGCCGGAGACCGGTGGCGACGTGCGCTGCCTGGTGCGGGGCGGCCGCCTCTCCTGCGGCTGATCAGCCGGCTTCGTCGAGCTTCTGGCGAACGATGCGCAGCAGAGCGTCCGGCTCGAACGGCTTCTCCACCAGGGGGATGCCGTCCAGGGCGTGGGACGCGAGGGCCTGGTCGGCGTAGCCGCTCGCCAGGATCATCGGGGGGTGCGGCCCTCTGGCCTGGATCGCCTCCACGGCCTTCGGGCCGCTCATCACGGGCATGACGACGTCCATGAGGATGAGGTCGGGCTCGAGTCCCTCGTCGAGCTTGCGGAGGGCGTCGCGGCCGTCTCCGACGAGCACGACACGGTAGCCGGCTCGCTCGAGGAGGCGCCGAAGCACCCGCTGCACGAAGGGTTCGTCCTCCGCCACCAGGATGAGCTCCTTGCCCCCGGGGACCCGTCCCACGGGGGTACGGGGCACGTCGTTGGCGTCCATCACCGAGATGGGCAGGTACAGCTTGAAGGTGGTGCCCTGGTCGACCTCGCTGTACACGTGGAGCATGCCGTCGTGTCGCGCCACGACGTCCTGCACGATGGTGAGCCCGAGTCCCGTGCCGTAGCCCACCCCCTTGCTGCTGAAGAAGGGCTCGAAGATCTTCTCCAGGACGTCTTCGGGGATGCCGGCGCCGGTGTCGGTCACGGTGAGGAGGACGTAGCGCCCGGCCTTGGCCCAGGGGTGGTTCTTCCGGTACTCGCCGTTGACGACCACATTCTGGAGCGTGATCGACAGTCGCCCGCCCTGGGGCATGGCGTCGCGGGCGTTGAGCGCCAGGTTGAGGATGATCTGCTCGAGCTGGCCCGGGTCGGCGTGGACCCAGCCCAGCTTGTGCCCGGGGATGAAGTCGATCTCGACCGACTGGGGGATGGTGCGGCGGAGGACCGTGATCATCCGGCTGGTGACCTCGTTGAGATCGACGTCGCGGGGGCGGTGGGTGCGACGGCTGAACGAGAGCAGCTGCTTGGTGAGGTCGGCCGAGAGCTGTGCGGCGTCGCGGATGTCGCGGAGCCGGGCAGCGGCTGGGTGGTCCGGCGGGAGGTCCTGGAGACCCTCATCGGCGTTGAGGAGCACGCTGAGTAGGAGGTTGTTGAAGTCGTGGGCGACCCCTCCGGCGAGCTGCCCCACCGCCTCCAGCTTCTGGCTGGCCATGGCCCGCTGCTGAGTCATCCGATCGGCAGTGATGTCCCGTGCGGCCGCGAACACGCGGCCATCGTCGGACCGACTGAACCACCCGGCGAGCAGCATCTCCTGGGCGTCGGGGGGTTGCACCCGGAACTCGACCTGGGCCCGACGCTGGCTCATGGCGTCCCGGACGCTCTCGAGGTCGTCGGGGTGGATGCGGTCGAGCACCGGGGTGCCGACGAGCTCATCGGGGTCGAGGCCGATGCCCCGAAAGCTGTCGCTCGCGCGCTCGATGCAGCCGTTGCGGTCGATGACGACCAGGTACTCGTCGGTGATCGCGAAGAAGGTGGCGAAGTCGCTCGCCACCGTCGCGCTCTCGGTCATGTCGCGGCTGCAGAAGGTCCAGCCGACGTTGGAGCCGTCGGCGCCTGGTACGGGGGCGATGAGGACGTCGAACACTCGGTCGCCGAAGTCGCGCCCGGTGTGGAGCTGGTACCGCTGGACGGCTCCGGTCTCCACGGCGTCTTCGAAGGCGCTCGAGAGACCCTCGAGGAGGGGCGACGGGACGAGCGCCTCGACGGGCCGGCCGACGATCTCCTCCGGCGGGGTTCCGGCGTGGGAGTGGTTGATGTAGAGCACCCGGCGGTCGGCGTCGAGAAGGATCATCACGTCGGCGACGTGGTCGAGGAGTAAGTGCAGGGTCTCTGGCGCGAACGAGGGCATGGACCCGGAGTCTAGCGCCTGTTTCCGGACCACAAACCCGATCGGACGCTGGGTCGGCAGTAAATGGCCTCTGCCGTGAGTTATCCGTCGTCCATGAAGCCCTTCCAGACCCTGCCGGTCGCCACGCTCCCGGAGCGCCCGACCACCCCCCATCCGTACTACGAGCTGGAGTCACGGGATGTCGTCGTTCCCTGCGATTGGGGGCCACTTCGCAGTCATGTGCGCTGTGGCGGACAGGGCCCGCCGCTGCTGTTGCTGCACGGGTTGATGACAGCGGGGTACTCCTGGCGCTACGTCGTTCGGCCGCTCGGCGAGCACTTTCGTTTGTTCATCGTGGACTTTCCGAGTGCCGGTCGGTCCGAGCGGAGTCCTCGAGGCACCACGCCGGCGGACGTCTCGAGGTGGCTGTCGGCCCTGGTCGATGCCCTCGGGATCCGGGGCACGCGGGTGATCGGCAACTCCATGGGGGGCTACCTGGCCATGGGCTGGGCCATGGACGACCCCGGTGCGATGTCTCGCCTCGTGAACCTGCACAGCCCGGGCTTCCCCGAGCCTCGTCTCTACGCGCTGCATGCCGCCATGAAGGTGCCGGGGGTGCGGCGTGTGCTGAGGAGCCTGATCGAGGCCGACCCCCGTCGCTGGGTCCAGAGGAACGTGCACTACTACGACGAGACGCTCAAGTCGCTGGAGGAGCTCGACGAGTATGGGGCGCCGTTGCTCGGACGCGATGGGGCGGCGGCCTTTGCCCGCATCCTCAGGGACAGCATGAGCCCCTACGCGATGGAGGCCTTCGTGGCGCGACTGGAGCGGGAGCGCTTCCCGGTGCCGCTGCAGCTGGTGTACGCGAGGCAGGATCCGCTGGTGCCACCGACGTACGGGGAGCGGTTCGCGGCGCTGGTGCCGGAGGCGGAGCTGGTGTGGCTCGAGAGAGGGTCTCACTTTGCCCACGTGGATGCGCCGGACCTGTTCGTGGAGGCGGTGATGCCCTTCCTGGAAGGGCCGTCGGAGGAGGGGGCGTCAGCGGTCAGCGACCACAGGGGTTGAGGGGGGTCAGGTACCAACCCCCAACACCTCGGGCGTTGCCGCCGGCCGCATGTAAGAGCTCGGCACAAGCGAAGTGCTCGACCTCTCACATGCGTCGGTTCACTCGCTCGGGCAGATCTGGCCGCTGGCTTCGTAGAGAGGCTCGGTGCTGGCGGCGAAGGTGCCGTCGGGCCAGTTGACCTGCCCGACCTCCCACACCTGCTTCCAGTCGAGGGCCTTGCTGCCGTCCCACACCTTCTCGCCATCGGCCCAGACGACGACCCGGGCGGTGACCACGAGGTCGCCCTGGGTGGCGTAGTAGTGCACGCGGACGGGGTACTCGCCGTCTCGAGGGATGTAGATGTTGATGTTCTCGGGGCCGTAGCCGCCGCGGTCGTCGACATCGAGGCGCGGGTCGTCGTCGGTGCCGCTCTCCCCCCAGTCCGGCGCATCGTCGACGTTGCAGTAGTGCATGTCCCCGTCGATGTCCCACATCTCGGTGTCGGGGGTCTCCAGGAGGTGCAGGTCGAGGTCGGCGAAGGCGCCGTCCCAGGAGAGCTCCACGCGGATGTCGTCGAGGGGCACCACGTCGAGGGTGCACAGGGTCGGTGCGCTGGGGGTGCCGAGGTCGTTCTTCACGGACAGGAGAACGTCGTACTCGCCGGCGACGTCCAGGTGGATGTCGACCAGAGGGTCCTCGCTGTCGACCACGTCGACCATGGTGGCGCTCCCCGGGGGGACGCGGGGCGTCTCCCAGCTGTAGGTCAGGGGGTAGGCCTTGGCGGGGTCCGTGGAGGGGGTGCCGTCGAGGGTGACCACGTCCGGGCCGTTGATCTCCACGACGCCGGGGCAGTCGGTGAGGATGGCCTCGGGGTAGCCGACCCCGTCGCCGCCGCCGTTGCCGGTGAGTGCGACGCGGATCTCCGGCTCGTCCGGGTCGTTGCTGGGGATGACCAGGGCACCGTCGTCGCCTTCGTCGGCGAAGAAGGGCGTGTAGGAGAGCACCACGGGGAGGCTGCCCTCCTCGAAGCCGTCGCCGCCGGGCGTGGGCGCGGCGCCGATGGCGAAGGCCGGGCTTCCCTCGATGCGGAGGGTCCCCAGCTTCAGGGGGGCCGTGCCGACGCTCTCGATGGTGAGGTCGGTGCGCACCTTGGTGTCGCCGAGATCGACGTCACCGAAGTCGATGGAGAGCGGGTCGACCTCGATCTCCGGGGTGGGGGGCTCGATGCCCCGTCCGCGGATCGGGACCTCGACCGTGGGGGTCTCCTGGTCGTTGGAGAGCAGGGTGAGGGTGCCCTCGTAGTCCTGCAGGCCCGAGGGCGTGAAGCTGACCATGAAGGTGCGCAGCTCGTCGGGCTCGAGGACCACCGAGCTCTCGCCGTCGTAGGCGAAGCCGTCGCCGGTGAGCTGAAGGCTCACGTCGAGGTCCGCGTTGCCCTCGTTGCTGACGAACAGCTCCATGGTGCCGGTCTCACCGACGATGACGTCACGGGGCTCGGCGCCACGAACGGGCCCGAGGGTGTCGGCCGGGGCCGTCCACGCCTCCAGACCCGGCGGCGTCACGCTGATCTCCGGGTAGAGGGTGCGGATGTTGGTCTCGTTGCCACTGCAGGCGACGAGGGCGAGGAAGGGCAGAGCGGTGCGCATGGTCAGTTCTCGATGCACTGGCGGCGGGAAGATTCGGTGAGGGGGGTGTCTGCGGGCTCGAAGAGGCCCGCGGTCGCATCGAACGCGCCCACCTCCCACACCTCGTTGTAGTCGATGTCCTGCTGGGCCTCGTGGACGAGCTCGTCGCCGGACCAGATGGTGACGGTGGCTCGTTCCGGGCCTTCGCTGCCTCCTCTGGAGAAGTAGTGGACCCAGACGGGGAGCAGGACGTCGACCGGACGCTGCACCACGATCACCTCGGGCCCGAAGCCGCCACGGTCGTCGATCTCGCTGTGGGGGTCACCGTCGGGGCCGGGCGCCCCCCAGTCGAGGTCCACCGTGGAGGTGCAGTAGTGCTGATCGAGCTCGGGGTCCCACATCTCGGCGTCCTGAGAGGCCAGCACGTGCAGGTCCAGGTCCGGCTGCGCCGTGGCCCACGTGAGCTCCACCCGGAGGTTCTCCCGGGAACCGTGGCACGCGGCGAGAAACAGCAGCGCTGGCAGGACGCGTCGCATCAGTTCTCGATGCACTGGCGGCGGGAGGACGGCAGCGGCGTGCCGCCACCGGGGGAGAAGGTGCCGTCGGGCCAGGTGACGGAGCCGACGTCCCACACCTGGTTGTAGTCGAGGGCCTGGGCGCCTTCGTAGACCTTCTGGCCACCAGCCCACACCACGATGGTGGCGGTCTCGATCGCCCCGCCGCCGCCGCGGCTGTAGTAGTGGACCTTGATGGGGTACTCGCCGTCGGCCGGGGTGCCGATGTTGATGTTCTCGGGCCCGAATCCGCCCCGGTCGTCGATGTCGAGGCGCGGGTCGTCGTCGCCGCCGCTCTCCCCCCAGTCGGGCGGGTTGAGGCGGTTGCAGTAGTGCATGTCGTCGACGGGGTTCCACATCTCGGCGTCAGGGTCGTTCAGCAGGTGCAGGTCGAGGTCGGCGGACGGGCCGGACCACGACAGCTCGACCCGGATGTCGTCGGCCGGGATGACGTTCATGGTGCACAGGGTGACGGGGCTCGGGGTGTCGAGGTCGTTGTGGACGACGAGGGTGACGTCGTACTCGCCGGCGACGTCGACCGGGATGTCGATCTGATCGAGCTCGCTGCGGACCTGGAGCACGTTGGTGGCAGAGCCCAGGGGCACCCGGGTGGTCTGCCAGGTGTAGGTGAGAGGGTAGTACTCCTGGGGATCGAAGCTGGTTCCTCCGAGCAGGCGCACCGTCTGCGGACCCACGATCTCGACCTCGGTGGGGCAGGGGTCGATGATGGCCTCCGGGTATTCGAAGGCGCCGCCCCCGTTGCCGATGAGGTTGACCCGGGTCTCCGGCTCGTCGGGGTCGTCGCTGGGGATGACCATGACGCCGTTGTCGCCGGTGTCCTCCTGGAGGGGCTCGTAGAAGACGACCAGCGGCAGGCTCTGACCGGCTCCCAGGGAGAGCCCGGGCTCGGGGATGGGCTCGACCCGGAACGCGGGGCTCCCCTCGATGGTGACCGTGCCGAGCCGGAGCGGAGCCGTGCCGACGTTGGTGAGGGTGGTGTCGAAGTCGATGCCTTCGTCGCCCAGTGCGACGGTTCCGAAGTCGATGGTCTGCGTGTTCATGTCGATGTCGGGCCGCGGGGCGTCGATGCCCTTCCCCCGGAGCGGCACCACGATCTCCGGGTTCTCGTCGTCGTTGGAGCTGATGACCAGACGCCCCTCGTACTCGAGGAAGTTCTCCGGGGTGAAGGTGACCACGAAGGTCTCGACGGCGTCGCTGTCGATGCTGATGCCGGGGCTGTCGATGCTGAAGGTCTCGTCTCCCTCCAGGGTGAGCACCACGTCGAGGTCGGCGCGGCCGGCGTTGCTGATGAAGAGCTCCTGGGTGCCGTACTCGCCCAGGATGACGTCGACCGGCGCCTGGCCCGGCGCGGGGGCCAGGGTGAGGGGCTGTGGCGTCCAGGCCTCGAGAGCGGGCGGCGTGACAGCGATCTCTGGCGTGAGGACGCGGATGGAGGGGCCGTCGTCGCCGGAGCAGGCCGCCACGATGGGGAGCAGGCACAGCAGGCGGAGGGGGGCGCGCATGGGAGACTCCAGGCGGGTTCGACGCATCATGACACCGTTTCTAGCTCGTCCGCAGCGGCTTGCACCCGCGGAGGGTTCCGCCGGGGAGACGTGTCCGGGCCTCGCGCCTTCGAAGAACTTGGATCGCGGATGTGTAAGCTCGGGCGACGGCGGCTCGTTTCCCCGGCGAACGTCTTCTGGAGGCCCCATGTCCCGCTCCCTCGTCGCCCTTCTCGCGCTGGTTCCCGCCGCTTCGCTGCTCCTCGGCCCCGATGCCGATGCCCGCGACAGCTTCCCGGAAGGTCAGGTCGAGTTCCGTCCCGAGTGCTTCGGGGGCTACGAAGAGGAGGAGGCCATCGCGAGGCCCACCTCCGCTCCCTCGGGGGCCGTCGCCAGCGCTCCCGGACGCTCCGGAGGCGGTGGCAAGAAGGGAGGGCGTGCGCGGCCATCCAAGCAGAAGTCCTCTCCTGCTGCACCGAGTCCGCCCCCGCCCGCGATGATGCCCGCTCCGATGGAGATGGACGACGCGGCGGCGGAGGCCCCGCCCATGCCGGTGACCCAAGAGGAGGCGCGCCAGACCCGTACCTCGAGCAAGGAGAAGGCCGAGAAGAAGGCGAAGGACAAGAGGGACGCGTCGGGCCCGGAGGACAACGCACGGGACATGGCGCTCGGGGGCGATGGCGACATCGACGCCGGCCCTCGGGGGGAGGACGCCGGGGAGTCCGTGGCACGCGCGGTGATGGACTGGGGTGCCAGGATCTTCCTCTCCAACGACGACTCCATGAGCCTCGCTGCTGCCCAGCGCCTGCTCTACGCCGTCAAGCACGATGTGTGGTTCGGCCCGGAGCAGGTCCGTGCCCATGAGCTGCTCAACTACTTCTCCTTCGACACCGCCACGCCCGACGCGGATCAGGCCTTCGACGTCCTCGCCAGTGCCGAGCAGCACGGCGACACCCTCGCCGTCGCCCTGGCGGTCAAGGGTGCGACCCCCGAGCGGCTGCCCCTCGATCTGACCGCTATCGTCGACGTGTCCGGCTCCATGAACGCCGACGGACGCATGGACTACACCAAGCGTGGCCTCCACCTGATGGCCGATCAGCTCGAGCGGGGCGACCGCATCGACATCGTCATGTTCGACGACGACAAGTGCGTGCCCCTGCAGAACTACGTGGTGGGTCGCGACGACCCGAGCCTGCTGACCCGCACGATCGACGGCCTGCAGCCCGACGGCGGCACCAACCTCGACCTCGGGCTCCGGGAGGGCTACCGCATCGCGAAGGCCCACAGGGACACGGACGGGCGAAACAGGAGGGTCATGCTTCTCTCCGACGCGATGATGAACCAGGGTGACGTCAACGCGAACACGGTCAGCGAGATCGGAAAGTCCTTCGATGGCGACGGGATCCGCCTCACCGGTGTGGGTGTCGGTCGGGACTTCAACGACAACGTGCTCGACATGCTGACCGAGAAGGGCAAGGGCGCCTACGTGTACCTGGGCAGCGAGGCCGTGGTGGACCGCATCTTCGGTGTGGGTTTCGCGTCGCTGACCCAGACCATCGCCCACGACGTGCAGTTCGAGCTGCAGCTGCCCGACTCCCTCGCCATGGAGCGCTTCTACGGGGAGGAGGCGAGCACCAACGCCGCCGACATCCAGCCGATCAACTATTACGCAGGGACGTCCCAGGTCTTCCTCCAGGACCTGACCATCCGGGACGGCAGCCCGGCGCGGAAGGACCCCGTCGTGCTGACGGTCCGCTACACCGACGCGACCACGGGCGAGCCCGAGGAGCGGGTGTTCAAGACCACCGTGGGGGCGATGCTCGATGCCGACAAGCACAACGTCCGCAAGGCCCGGGCCCTGATGGCCTTCTCCGACGTGCTGATGATGAAGTCCATGCACATGGGCGCCTGCGACGAGCCGCTCACCACCTACGCCCAGAGAGCGGGGCAGCTTCCAGACGACGCCGAGATCGGCTACGTCAACGGACTGCTCACCCAGATGTGTGGCGACTTCGATCTCCCCAGCGTCGTGAGCACCCCGTCCGTGGCCTACAAGGTCAAGGTAGACGCCGACATCCCGATCGCCGAGGTGGCCCTCGAGTGCAACGGGAGCCGCTGGAGCTCCCCGATGAGCGGCTCCACCACCGTCGCCCGCTTCGACGCCACCCCTGGCTCCTGCGAGGTGACCCTGTCGGGAACGGTGGAGATGACCGCCGCCGTCGACGTGCCGACCACCGGCGGCGACGTCCGCTGTGTGGTGCGCGGCGGGCGCCTCGCCTGCATGTAGAGGCCCGTGGAGCAGCCCACGCCACGGCTCGTCGCAGCCCGTCTCGGTCCGTCTCGGGGGTCGCATGCCCTGGGCGGGCCGTCGTCGTTTCGGGTACAACCCCTCGACGACCCGGAGCCACCATGTCCCGTATCGCCCCCGTGTTCCTCCTCGGACTCCTCCCCATCGCCATGGGCTGTGGAGTGTCCGGTGGAGGGGAGACGCGGGCCGATGCCATCCTCGCGCTGGACGCCGACCCGGTCGCCGGGGCCGACGTGTACGACGCCGAGTGTGCCGTGTGCCATGGAATCAGCGGCGAGGGCGGCACGGGCCCGTCGATGGCGGCGGTGATGGAGGATCTCGGGCGACTGGCCGTCATCGACGTGCTGATCGACGGGTCCGGCAACATGCCCGACTTCGCGGACCTCCCCGACCAGGACATCGCGGACGTCTCGCTGTACCTGGAAGAGAACTTCTAGCAATGGGGCCGCGCTGCTGGGATGGCGCGGCGCGACAAAGGACGTCGAAGACGATCAATGCGCCCTTGCATGCCGTAGCCTGCAGCCTGCAGCCTGAAGCCCCGCGCCACGGCGAGGAGACATCTGGCGAGGGCGTTCCGAAGCGTAGGAATCGCCCCCACCCCTGCCGGCCTACAGCAGCGTCGCCGAGCCGAGGGCGATCGCGACCAGCATGAGCACCGCGGCCGTCAGCATGCACAGGCCGCCGATCAGGAAGAGCGCGGTCCACCAGGGAAGCAGCGCCCGCTGCACGAGTCCACCGCCGGGCGGTAGCGGGGCCGAGAGCTGGCGACGGGTCGAGGGGGGCAGCGTGTCGTACTCCGGGAACGACTCAGGACCGTCCAGGGTGCCATCGGGCTCCTCCGGAACATCCTCGGGCTCGGGCGTGGTCCGCTCCAGCGCTCCGACCAACGCACGGTGGAAGGCGCCCGCGTGGATGGGGCGGAACACGGGCCGTGGGTCCAGCGCGAGGGCCAGCACCTGACGCACGGCAGGCGGAAGGTCGGCGCTCTGCAGCGCCTCCGCGGATGGCTCCATCCCGGTAGCGTGGTGGAAGAGGATGGCGGCGATGGCGTAGACGTCGATGCGCGGGTCGTCGGCGTCCCGGCCGAAGGCCCGCTCCGGCGCCACGTAGGCCGCGTCGCCGGAGCGACGGCTCAACGGTGTGGCGAGTCCCAGGTCCACGATGCGGACCTGTCCGTGGCGATCGAGCCAGAAGCTCGACGGGAGCAGATCTCCGTGGACCACGCCGTGCTCGTGGAGGACCGCCAGCGTGGGCAGCACGGCCTCGGCGAGGTGGGCCATGCGGTCGACGCTGGGAAAGAGTGGGGGCCGCAGCGGCTCGTCGTCCAGGTCGGCGAAGACCACGTAGGTCCCGTCGGCCGACACGGCGGTCGGACGGGCCAGGCCTTCGTGCACGATGCCCAGCCGCTCGCCCTCGACGGGCCCGACGGTGCCGCGAAGTCGGACCACCTCGCCGCTGTGTTCGTCGAGGGCATCGAAGACCACGCCAGCGCGGTCCTCGGTGACGACCTGGAGGAGTCGGAAGCGTCCATCGAGGACCTGACCGACGGTGGGAGCATCGCTTGCGGGGGAGGCATGGAGCATGCCCGTGACCAAAGCAACGTCCGTGCCAGCCCATTGGCGACGTTCCGTCGTTGATGTGGGCTGTGCGGGACAAGAATGCCGCGGCGTCGGGATCCCGCCGTCCCAGCGTCGTCGACAATCGCCGTGCCGTCCGGCTCCGAGTAGTTAGACTGACGTGTCAGTCTATTTCTGGAGCGACCGATGAACGACCTGCCCGAGCTCCCCGAGCTGCAGGACCCCTCCACCCAGGGAAGCGAGGGCGAGGCCCCCCGTCGCTCGGCGTGGTCTCGGCTCGGCTCGAGGCTCCGGGATCGGGTCCGCGAGGCCGTGGAGGACGTGGTGGAGCGCGCCGCCGAGGCGGCCGACCCCGACATCCTCCTCCTCCGCTCCATGGGGGGCCTCGTCGACCTGGCGGCCCGTCGCTATGCCCTCGACCCTGGCGCCCAGTGGAAGGAGGGAGAGCCTCTCCGCCTCCTCTTCGCCGGCTACTCCGGCACCCGGAACACCGGTGCGGACGTGCGGGTGGAGGAGATGATCCGGCAGATTCGCTACCTCCTCGGCGACCTGAACTGCGAGCTGTCGATCACCACCATCGATCCCGAGCTGACCCGCGGGTACTTCCGCACCGTGCGTCAGCTGGAGCTGCCGCAGATCTTCCCCCGCTTCGTGTTCGACACGGTCCACGAGGTCCACGGCGTCGTGGCGTGCGAGGGCTCGATGTTCAAGTCGAAGTTCGCGAATGCGCTGTCGACGTACATGGTGGGCGCCCTGGGCTGTGCCTCCGCGGAGAACAAGCTCTCCATCGCCTACGGCGGGGAAGCTGGGGCCATGGACCCGGAGCTCCGGGACCTGGTGGCGAAGCACTGCCAGCAGTCGCTGGTGATCTGCCGCAACGAGGCCTCCCGAGACGTCCTGGGCGAGCTCGGGGTGCCCACCGAGTTCGGCACCGACACGGCCTGGATGTTCGAGCCGGCGCCGCCTGCGGTCGGAGAGCGGATGCTGAGGGACGCCGGCTGGGATGGCGCCAAGAAGGTGCTCGCCATCGCGCCCATCAATGCCTTCTGGTGGCCCGTGAAGCCCGACGTGAAGAAGGGCCTGGCCCACTTCACCACCGGCGCCTTCGCAGCGGACCACTACAAGTCCGTCTACTTCCATCGCTCGGGGGAGGACGTGGACCGGGCCCAGGAGGCGTACCTGTCGGGCATTGCGGACGGACTGCGAAGGTTCGAGGCGGACCATGACGTGTTCGTGGTCCTTGTCGGCATGGAGAAGCTGGACCGCTCTGCCTGCGACCGTCTCGCTCAGCTGGTGGGGCGCCCGCTCCCCCGGTTCATCAGCGACGACTACGACATGTTCGAGATGGTGAGCATGCTCCGTCGCTGCGACATGCTGCTGTCGAGCCGATACCACGCCATCGTCTGCTCCATGCTCGGTCTGGTGGCTTCGGCGGGCGTCACGATGGACGAGCGCATCGCCAACCTGATGGACGACCGAGGCACCCCCGAGCTCGCGCTGCGGGTGGATCAGCCTGCCCTGGGACGCGCGGTCCACGCCACCCTGGAGCGCCTCCACGACGACCGTGAGGAGCTCCGGGAGGGCATCGCCCGCACCGTGGTGGTGAACCTGGAGCGGATGGGGCGGATGGGGCAGATCTTCGTGGAGTATGTCCGTAGCCGTCACCCTGCGTTCCCTCTGCGGGAGGAGCTGGGGCTGGCTGGTGACCCCTGGACCCACCTGCCCCCGGCCTCGGAGGAGGCCCTCTCGCTGATCGGCAGAGTCCGGCCGGACGTCGTCGACCGCGTCCCCAGAGCCTGACGAGGAGCTCATGTCCTTCGTTCACACCCTGCTCGAGCAGCTCGAGCGGCAGTCCTCCAAGTCGTTGGTCTCCGAGGTCCACGGCAAGACCCTCGTGCCCGCTACCGGAAGCGACCTTTCGCGCCTGGTCGGCAGGGCACGGGCCGTGATCCGCGCCCATGGCGACCAGGGTGACCGGGCGGTGCTGCTGGCCCCCAACGGCATCCGGTGGGTCGCCGCGGATCTCGCTCTGCTCGCCGAGGGGCGCATCGTCGTCCCCATGTACGCCCGCCAGGACCCCGTCGAGCTGGTGGAGCAGATGCACGACTGCACGCCATCCCTGGTGGTGTGCGCCACCCCGGAGCTCCTCGACGCGGTCCGCGCCCACTGGTCCGACGTGCCGGGCATCACCTTCGACGAGCTCTTCGACGCCAGCCTGCAGCCGGTGGAGGAGCCTCCCGTCGACATCGGCCCTCACGACGACGTCACCATCATCTACACCTCCGGCACCTCGGGGCCGGCCAAGGGGGTCGTCTACCAGGCTCGCAACGTGGACTACATGCTGCCCCAGACCGCCGATGCCATCGCCTCCATGATGCGGCTCGGGGGTGCCGTGAAGGGCGACGACCGGGTCTTCCACTACCTGCCCTTCTGCTTCGCCGGATCCCGCATCGTCCTGTGGACCTGTCTGTTCCGCGGCAACGGGATCATGGTCAGCACCGACCTGGACAACCTCGTGGAGGAGCTCCGCACGGCACGTCCCCACTACTTCCTCAACGTGCCCATGCTGCTCGAGCGCCTGAAGAACGGTGTGGAAGGCAGGCTCGCAGAGCGGGGGCGCCTCGTGCAGCTCCTCTACCGTCGCGCCCGCAAGGCGTGGGCCCGGCAGGCATCGGGGGACGACCGTCGGCGAGATCGATGGGTCCTCGACGCCGCGGGGCGCTTCCTGTTCGCCCCGGTTCGGGAGGCGATCGGCCCAGAGCTCCGCTGCCTGATCTGCGGCTCGGCACCCCTCGGCGAGGACACCCAGCGCTGGTTCGAGATGCTCGGACTGGCGGTCTACCAGGTGTACGGCCTCACCGAGACCACGGCCATCGTCACCATGGATCGGCCCCCCGAGGTGTGGGCGGGCAAGGTCGGCCGCCCCCTGGAGGGCGTCGACGTGCGGCTGGGCGACGGTGGGGAGCTGCAGGTGCGCGGGCCGAACATCTTCGACCGCTACTGGGAGCGACCCGAGGCCACCGCAGCCGCCTTCACCGACGGTGGCTGGTTCCGCACCGGAGACCAGGGGGCGATGGACCACAACGGCGTCTGGCGCATCGTGGGGAGGGTGAAGAACATCCTCGTGCCCTCCTCCGGGCACAACGTGGCTCCAGAGCCCATCGAGCAGCGGATCATCGAGACCATCCCCGGGGTGGAGCAGGCGGTGCTCGTGGGGCACGGACGGCCCTACGTGGCCGCGCTGGTCTCGGGCGACGGGGTGGCGCCGAGCGACGTCCAGGCGGGCATCGATGCGATCAACGCCGACCTTCCCCACTACCGACGGGTCCGGCGCTTCGCGGTGGTCCCCGAGCCGTTCACCATCGAGAACGGGCTGTTGACCGCGAACCGGAAGCTGAAGCGGGGAGCCATCGAGGCGGCCCATGGTGGACTGATCGACGGGATGTATCGGTAGGCCGCTCGTTCCGGCCTCTGCCGCCGCCGCGGGACGGAAATAGACTGACACGTCAGTCTAATGAGGATAGCCGGTGGTCATGGACTTCGTAGGTGAGACGCTGAGCTGGCGGCACGTGGAGGGGGCGCTGGAGGTGGAGCTCCACCGTGCGCCCCTCAACGAGATCGGCACGACCACCCTCGACGAGCTCGAGGTGCTCGCCGGCTACGTCCGCGACGGGGCATCCGGGGCCCGGGCGATGATCCTCTGGTCCAGTCGACCCGGGTTCTGTGCCGGCGCCGATCTCCGGGAGCTCCACGCGGGCTTCGTGGAGCGCCGAAGCGAGCAGGTGGGCCGGCTGCAGGGCGTGGTGGGCTCCGGGCCCACCGGTCGGGTCCTCGCCCGCGGCCTGCAGCGGGCGGCGCGGCCGGTGATTCGTCGTGAGATCCGATCGTTCATCCGTCGCATCCACGCAGTGATGGACACCCTGGACACCGCCCCGATGACCACCATCGCCGCCACCCATGGCGTGGTGTTCGGAGGCGGCTTCGAGCTGGCGCTGACCGCCGATCTGATCGTGGCCGAGAAGAGCGCTCGTTTCTGCTTTCCAGAGCTTCGCCTCGGCATCGTGCCTGGCTTCGGGGGCATCCCGAGGCTGGAGCGTGACCTCGGCAACGCCCTGGTCCGCGACCTGCTGCTGACCGGGCGGTCGCTCAACGCCCGGCGAGCCCATGCCGCGGGTCTGGTGAGCCAGGTCGTTCCCAAGGGAGAGGGGTTGGCCGCGGCCCGTCGCATCGCCGCCCAGGCTGGAAAGTTCGACGCCCATACCACGGCTAGGGCCAAGTCTTTCCTCAAGCCGCTGCCCTCTTCTCGCCTCGAGGAGGAGCAGCGTCTCTTCTGTGATCTGGTGCTCCGACCCGAGGTCTTCGAGGCCCTCGAGGCGTTCGTGACCAACGACTCGGCGCAGCCCTACCTTCCCTGATCCTCTGGAGGCCCCCGTGGCCGTGGACCGACTCAAGCAACTGGCGGTGGCCCGCTTCGGCGCAGCAGCCGAGGCCCTGAAGCCCGACGACGACCTGTTCGACGTGCTGGGCATCGACAGCCTCCAGGCCCTCGACCTGCTCACCGATCTCGAGGAGGCCTTCGACGTGGAGATCCCCGACTACGAGATCCAGGGCGTCACCACCCTCGGCGGGCTGGCCGCCGTGATCGAGCGACACCGGTGAGCGCTCCCGCCCCCGTGACCATGCACGTCGCCGGGCACCCGAGCCTGGGCGCCCTGCTCACCGACGCGCTGCTGACCCACCCGGGCCGCGTGGTGTTGGTGGAGGCGCGGCGCAAGCGCGAGACCGCTCGGCACACGGCGGGGGAGGTCCTGTCGACGTCCCGGCGCCTCGCCGCCGCTCTGCAGGCTCGGGGCGTCGGACCCGGCTCCCGCGTCGCGTTGTTGATGAGCAACCAGTCCCGCTGGCCGATGACCGCGTTGGCGGTGTTCCTGGCCGGAGCCACCCTCGTCCCCCTCGACTACAAGCTCACCGGACCCGAGCAGCGAGCGCTGGTCGAGCACTCCGGGGCTCAGGTGGTCGTGCTGGAGTACGGCGAGTGGCGGAAGCACCCCGACGGTCTGGGGGACGTCGCCACCGTGGTCAGCGAGGCGCCGGCGGGGGAGGAGGGCTTCCTCCGGTGGGAGGAGCTGGCCGGAGGCGACACCAGCCTGGTGGAGCATCCCGTCGGCCCGGACGACATCGCGTGCATCGTGTACAGCTCGGGGACCGGTGGCCGACCCAAGGGCTGCATGCTCCCCCATCGCGCCTACCTGACCCAGCTGGATGCCCTGCTCGAGCGCTTCCCGATGGCGGAGGGGGACCACTACTTCAGCATCCTCCCCAGCAACCACGCCATCGACTTCATGGTGGGCTTCGTGGGCCCCTTCGTGTGTGGGGCCACGGTGGTGCACCAGCGGAGCCTGCGTCCGGAGCTGCTCCGGTGGACCATGCGCCGCTACGGCATCACCCACATGGCCGTGGTGCCGCTGATCCTGACGGCCTTCGAGCGCTCCATCCGCGAGAAGCTCGACGAGACGTCGGGCTGGAAGAAGTGGGCCTTCGAGGGGCTCAAGCGGGCGAATGTATCCCTCACCGAGCGCCGCCCGAACCACGGCTTGTCCCGACGCCTCCTGCAGCCGGTCCACGAGGCCTTTGGCGGGAAGCTGCGGCTGCTCTTCTGCGGCGGCGCCTTCACCGACAGGAGCCAGGCGGAGTTCTTCTACGAGCTCGGGATCCCGGTGGTCATCGGCTATGGACTGACCGAGGCCTGCACCGTGGTGAGCGTCCACGGGCTCTCTCCGTTCCGTGCCGACGGGGTGGGGCGGCCGGTGGCAGGGACCGAGGTTCGCATCCACGAGCCGGACGGCGACGGCGTGGGCGAGGTGTGTGTCCGGGGAGAGACCCTGATGAAGGGCTACCTCGACGACCCCGGGCAGACCGCCGAGGTCCTCCGCGACGGCTGGCTCCACACCGGCGACCTCGGCTACCTCGACGCCAGCGAGCACCTGCACCTGGTGGGGCGTCGCAAGGACGTGATCGTGACCCCCGGCGGGAAGAACATCTACCCGGAGGACGTGGAGCACGCCTTCCGCGACGTCGACGCCGACGAGCTGGTGGTGTTCGCAGCGAACACGCTCTTCCCCAAGCGGGAGCTGGGCGCGGACCGGCTGGTGGCGGTGGTCCGCTCAGAGCTGTCCGACGGGGCGCTGCAGCGGGCGCTCGTCGGCGCCAACCGGGGCCTGGCGGACTTCAAGCGGGTCAGCGGCTGGGTGCGGTGGGCGGAGGCGTTTCCGCGGACGGCGTCGATGAAGGTGAAGCGGGGTGTGCTGGCGGAGGAGGTGCGGGGGACCGTGTCGGAGGATGAGCTCCGGGGGCTGTGACGCTTCGGCCCCTCCCCACCGCCTGCCGCAGCCGCACCCACTCCCCCCAGCGCAGCGCATCGTCGGGGCGAACGAGCAGCTGGGTGCAGGGGTCGAGCCCGAGATCCCCCTTACAGGTGGGGGTCCACCAGGTCGCGGACGGGGACCCGGGCCTTCATCTCCCGAAGGTTGTCGTACATCCCGCCGACTGCGCGGTTCAGGATGGTCAGGTCCGGCACGGGCTCCCACCAGTGGGCCCGCTTCATCGCCCAGGGGATCAGGTCCTTCACCCGCGCGCCGAGGTCGGCGTTGCCGTAGTCGTAGGTGCCCCCCTCCACGAACGGCTCGGCGAGGGCGTGGATCCACCGCTCCCACTCCTCGGGGGTGAGGGAGTGCTCGGGGCGCATGCGGCCGATCGCGATGATGCTGGCGTTCAGCCCCTGGTAGTCGCGGTCGAAGGTGGCGTGGAGCAGGCGCTGGATCTTGGCGAGCATCGGGTCTTCGAACGGCTTCACACAGCCGAAGTCGTACACCACCAGGGTGCCGTCGTCGCGGTAGGCGAAGTTGCCGGGGTTGGGGTCGCCGTGGATGCACTTCAGCTCGAAGAGCTGACGGGTCAGCATGTCGGCGAGGCGGTAGCCGACCTCGTCGCGCAGGGCCTGGGGCACGCCGGGACGGCCCAGGTCGTGGAGGGGCCGACCGGGCTCGTAGGAGAGGGTGAGGACCCGCTTGGCGCTCCGCTCCCCGATGACCTCGGGCACGGCCACCTTCTCGTGGTCGGCGTGGAAGGCGTGGAAGTGCCGGACGTTGTCGGCCTCGTTGCAGTAGTCGAGCTCCTCCTCCATCCGGTCCCGGAGCTCGGCGAAGGTGGCGTCGATCATCCGCTTGTCGACCTTGACCAGACCGCCGAGGCGCAGGGCGAGCTTGACCTGCTGGAGGTCGGAGTCGAGGGCCTGGTCGACGCCTGGGTACTGCACCTTGACCACGACCTCGCGGCCGTCGTCGGTGCGGGCGCGGTGGACCTGGCCGATGGACGCGGCGGCGAAGGGCTCGGGGTCGAAGTGCTGGAACAGGACCTCGGGAGCGTCGCCCAGCTCGGAGGCGATGACCTCGGAGATGACCTCGAACTCCATCGGGGGGGCTTCCCGCTGGAGCTTGGTGAGGGCCTCGGTGACCTCCGGCGGGAACAGCTCCTTGGCGGCGGAGGCCATCTGCCCCACCTTCATCGCTGCGCCCTTGAGCTCGCCGAGGGTGGCGGCGATGCGCTCCCCGCTCGCCTTGCGGAAGGAGCGCTCCTCTTCTTCGGCGTCTCCGCCGATCAAGGAACGGGCCTTGCTCTTGGCATAGCCAGAAGCGACGGACGCCGTCATCGACGCGAGCTTGAAGAGTCGTTTGCCGCGGGCGGGAGGCTTGGCCATGCCGGAGGGTATCGCGGGGGATGGAGGATGGCGGAACAGGGTGTACGCTGGTCCGACGATGTCCCTGCCCGACGACGACGCGCGGTCCGATCTGAGCACTGCCCCGCCACCCCCCGAGCCAGGGGACCGGGTCGGTCCCGACGTCATCGAGACCTACGTGCGGGCCGCGATGCACTCGGATCGGCGCCCGGGAACGGTGCTGGCCATCTGCCATCCCCTGCGGATGTACAAGGTGCCCCGGCGACTGCTGGCCATCCTCGAGCACCGTGGCCACGACGTCCAGGTGGTGGAGACGCTGCCGGATCGGGTGGCGAGCGTCGCGGGCATACGGGATGCCCTCGTAGAGGCCCGGAGCGCCGGCAAGCCTCTCGACGTGCTCGTGTTCTCAGGGGACGGCAGCCTCGACCACCACGTGCTGGTGGCGGCCTACTGGGCCTTCTACCCGGAGCTGGTGGAGGAGAAGAAGGGGCTCATCGCGGTGGAGGAGCCTACGCCGGAGGAGTGGCGCACGGTCCCTGACCCCATCCGAGAGGCCTTCGTCTCGCCGATCCCGGATCCCGGAGACCTCGCCCCCACCGAGGCCAACATCCAGCGCATCTGGGTGATCCGGCGACGGATCGAGCGGGCCGTCCGCGCCGGGCGATCTCCCCGTCGCATCGCGGCCCGGGCCGGTCTCGAGCCCAGCGACCCCCGGCTCCGACTCGCCGTGTTCGCGACCCTCTTCCCGCACCGGCTGCGACTCCGGGCCCACGGCTTCGATCTGTCCGGCCTCGCGGAGGCCACCCAGGCTCAGGCCTTCCAGGGGCTCTACCCCTTCGTGCGCTCCATCGGCGTCTACCCGGCGGGGACGGCGGCCGACAACGCGTTGTACGCGGGCATCCCTGGCTATGCCTACGCTCAGGCCGTCCGCTGGCTGGAGCGGCTCGGCCTCGACAGCCTCCGCGATCGGTGGGAGGAGAGCACCCTGCAGCGCTTCCTGGAGGTCTTCGAGGGAGGGGTGGTGGTCCCCGGCCGCTTCAGCATCATCGCCTTCGACGGCGAGTGGTCGGTGCTGTCGAGTCACGCCGCTGGCGGCCCCGGCGGGGGGAGCTTCTTCGCGGCGGACCTGGAGTCCAAGACCGGCGGGTTGCTGGGGTATCTCGCACGGATCCCGGGCATGATCTGGTTCGACGGCTTCTTCGGCACGACCCACATCAAGGTGGCGGCCCACGACGTGAACGGACAAGTGCGGACCGAGCACCGGGGCCGTCTGGTGGAGGCCCTCTACACGAACCGGGCCTTCATCGCCGGCGTGGGCTCGGTCCCCAGCACCAACCCGACGGGCTTCGCTGGCCAGAGCTCCCTCGTGGTCGCGCCCCCGCTCTGGTACCGGGATGCCGACGACCGCTTCGTCCTCGATGCCTCGGGCCTGCTCACCTTCAGCGAGGCCATCGTGAAGGGGGTGCTGGGGCGGCTGATGCACACCGTCGGGCTCGGCGTCGGCCGGCTGGCGGGGGGCGGCCGCTTCTGGTTCGCCGCCCCGGAGCACCAGATCACGCTGCAGGAGGGGGAGTCCTGCCACATGGACTTCCTCGGTCCGGAGGGGCGCCCGAGGGCGGTGGCGACCCAGGTGAGCGGCGACCCGTTCCAGGCCTGGAAGATGGCCGTGCGGGTGGGCTGGGGGCCGCTGCCGCTCCTCGCCGCGCCGGACTCGCTGCTGATGGCGGCGGCCCAGCGCTCCCTGTCCCGGCTGCGGGAGGCTCAGGGCTTCCAGCTGCGCACCGTGTACATCGCGGGCCTCGCGTGGTTCCGGCACCTGGTGGGGGGCGAGTGGAACCGGGAGATGGTCCGGCAGACGGGTCTGGTGATGGCCCCGCGCACGCTGCCCCGCCGGCTGGGCAAGGCGCAGAGGCAGCTCCTGCGCATGTGGGAGCGACAGGATGCGGGGCCGTTCATCGACACCACCGAGCAGGGCGTCGCCCTCGGGCGTCGGGGTCGCTACGCCCACAACTCCGAGCGCACCGCCCACCTCGTGCTCCTCCGCGAGTCGGGCACGCTGCTGGTCCGCCAGGTGCGCCGCATGGCCGATGCCATCTACGAGGCCCGCACGACCTACCGGAGCTGGTGGGGAGGCTGGGTCGTGCACGACAGCCAGGTGCGTCGCTGGGAGCCGGGGCAGCAGGCCACCATCGAGCAGGAAGAACACTACTTCCGGGACGCCACCACGTTCCGTGCGGAGGCCCCGAGCTTCTTCCCCTTCGTGGGCGATGGACCGACCTACGGAGACATGACCGACGAGGTGCCCCGACCGGTCCAGGCCTCGGGCGAGTCCGACGCCTCTCCAGAGCCGGGGCGGGCGGCGGTCCGGGACGCGCGCCAGTCCGAGGGCGGTCCGTAGCTCGATCCCTGGTGTACGCTGCCCTCGATGGGCGCACTGCTGGGACCCTTTTGGCTGAACCGGCCCCTCGCTGCGGGCGGAATGGGCGAGGTGTGGGCCGGTGTGCATCGGGATCAGGGCGTGCAGGTCGCCATCAAGTTCCTGACCCGGGAGGCCAACGATCCGGACTTCCGCGCCGCCTTCGATGCCGAGGTCTCGGCGATGGCCGCCCTCGATCATCCCAACGTCGTGCGGATCTACGACTACGGCGAGGTGGGCGCCCACGCGAGCGACAACCTGCGGAAGCGCATCGCCGAGGGCACCCCCTACATCGTCATGGAGCAGGCCCGCGGCACCCTGTCGGACCGGGCGGAGGCCCTTCCCTGGTCCACCGTCCACACGGCCCTGCGGCACCTGCTGGCGGCCCTGGCCCATGCCCATGCACGGGGGCTGCTCCACCGAGACCTCAAGCCAGGAAACGTGCTCCTCTGCCCTGGGGAGCGGGAGGGGGAGTCAGACCGCGTCGTGCTCACCGACTTCGGCTTCGCGGGCCGCGCAGGGGACCGGGACTCGGTGGTGGTCGGGATGACGCCGTCCTACGCTGCACCGGAGCAGCTCCGCTGGGACACCCGGAGGGAGGGGCCCTGGACCGACCTGTTCGCCCTCGGCTGCCTCGCCTGGCGCCTGCTGACCGGATCCCCGCCGTTTCATGCCACCTCGGTCGAGGGGGCGCTGGCCCGACAGGCCACGGGGCTTCCCCGTCTGGAGGCCAACGTTCCCCCCGGGGTGCTCGACTGGATGAAGCGGGCGATGGCGCCGCGTCCGATGGCCCGCTTTCCATCCGCAGCCGACGCCCTGTCCGCCCTCGAGGACGCCGTCGAGGGGCGTCGCATGACCCTCGCGGGGATTCCGAGGAGCGGCCGTGACCGCTCGATGCGGCGCCCCACCATCCACCTGTCGGGCACGGGGCTGGCTCTGATCCAGAAGCGTCACCTCGCCCTGGTGGGGCGTCAGCAGGAGCGGTCCCAGCTGTGGGCCTGGCTCCGGGAGTGTGCGCGGGGACGCTCCCGGGTGGTGTTGATCCGCGGGCCGGAGGGGGTGGGTACGTCCCACGTCGCCCGCTGGATGGAGACCCGGGTTCACGAGCGGGCGGGCCTCGTGGCGGTGTGGGCGAGCCACTCCAAGCGGCGGACATCCCTCGACGGGGTCGCGGGGGCGCTCCGCCGGGCGCTCCACGTCGACGGCCTCGGCCCCCGAAAGCTCGAGGAGGCGCTGGCCTCTCGGCTGCGGGACTACGGGGCGAGCCCCGACGATGCCCACGCCTACGCCGTGGTGCTCACGGGTGGCGGGCGCCGTCCCGATCGGGTCCGCCGGTACCTGGACCTGGTCACCATGCTCGGTCGGGGGCGCGTGGTGCTCCTCGTGCTGGACGATGGAGCCAGCGACCCGGACTCCATGGCCTTGGCCCTGCGGGCGGCCGAGGACAAGGGGAGGAAGGTGCTGGTCCTCGTGACGGACAGCACCGGTCGACACCGGGAGAACCCGGCCGCGGCGGCAGAGCTGGAGCGCCTCGCCTCCACGCCTGACGTGAAGCAAGTGGTCCTGCAGCCTCTCTCCGAGGCCGAGCGCTCCCAGCTGCTCCGACAGGTGCTCCTCCTCGACGACGCCGTCGCGGGTCGGGCGGCGGAGATCTCCGCGGGCAACCCCTCGGTCATCCTGCGACTGCTGTCGGGCTGGATCGACGAGGGCACCCTGGAGACCGGTGCCGAGGGCACATGGCAGCTGGCACCGGGTGCCAGCATCGAGCTCCCCGACGACGTGCTGCATCCCTGGCTGGAGCGCATCGAGCGCGCCCTCGTGGGGCTCGACGCGGCGGCCGGACCCGCCCTGGAGATGGGGGCCGTGCTGGGCACCCGGGTCTCCGAGGCGTGGTGGCTGGCCGCCTGCGGACAGATCGGCGTCACCCCGCCCGAGGGACTGCTGGCCCACACCGGGGCACGAGGCCTGACCCGTCCCGACCCCCGGCGCGGGGACCCGGGCTGGGCCTTCTCCGACGGTCGGGTCGCGGCGGCGCTCCTGCGGCGAGCCGAGCGTCATGGCCGACGGAAGCGGATGCACTCGGTGGTGGCCGACCTGCTGCCGGCGTCGAACCCGGGCCGCGCGGCGCACCTGCTCCAGTGCGGGCGGGTGAACGAGGCGCTGTTGCCCCTGTTCACCGGCATGATGGCCCGGATCCGTGACCGACCCGCCAGCTTCGGTGCCCACCAGCTCCGGGCGCTGAGCTCCGCCGTGGAGCAGCTGGCGCTTCCCGAGGGAGACCCACGCCACGGGTGGGTCCTCCAGGGACGGGTGGCCCTCGAGCTGGCCCGCGGCGACCTGGCCGCCGCGGAGGATGCCTGCACCTCGCTCCTCGACCGGGCCACCCGCAACGACTGGGCTCGGCTGTCGTCTCGCGCGCTGACGCTCCAGGCCGGCATCGCCCGACGCCGGCTCGACCTCGGTCGTGCCGTCAGCCTGGCCATGCGCGCCCTGGAGGTCGCGTCGACCCCTGTCGACGAGGCCCAGGCCTTCCGGGAGCTGGCGGCAGCCGAGCGCCAGCGGGGCCGCATGAAGGCGGCGTCCACCTACGTGAAGGAGGGTCGCGCCCGCACCGAGGACATCCCGCGGCTCCAGGGGTGGCTCTGGGTGGAGGTGGCGCGGATCGGGCTCGCCATCGGGCGCCACAAGACGGCGGGCCGCGCGTTGGGACGTGCCCGCTCGGCCTTTGCCAAGGCGGGGGACCGCGCGGGCTACTGCGCCGTCTCCGAGGGGCATGGCTGGACGGCGCTCGAGGAGGGAGAGCTCCGGGTGGCGGACCAGCGCCTCGCCTCCGCGCAGCAGGCCTGGAAGGACCTCGGTCAGCGTCGGGCCTCGGTGCGGACCGCCTTCCGGCGGGGGCTGGTGGCTGCGGCTGCCGGGCAGCACGACCGCGCGCTGTCCCAGCTCCGAGAGGTCGCGGGCGCCGTGGGGGCGGTGGGCGACCGTCGGCTGGAGGTGCTCGTGCGCCTGGGCATCGCCGCCGTGTCGGTGGCCAACGGCTCCGATCCGAAGGCTGTGGCGACCATCGGGCTGCTGCTGCGGGAGATCGACGACGCCCGCCTGGTCGACGCCGACGTGGCGCGCCTGCTGGTGCTGGCGAGCGCAAGGGCGCCGACGCTGCGTGAGTCGGCCCGCTCCCAGCTGCGGCGGCTGGGGCGTCGGGCCGAGGCCGACGCGCTGGGTTGATGTACGTTCGTGCTGTGAAGAGGAGATAGACCGTGCAGATCGACGACTTCGTGGCCGGACTGGAGGGCATCGCTCCGACCCGTCTGGCTGGGGCCTGGGACAACGTGGGGCTGCTGCTGGAGGGGACGCGGCCCATCCGCACGGTGGGGGTCGCCATCGACCTGACCGGGGTCGTGGCCGACGAGCTCCTCGACGCTGGCTGCGACGCCATCGTCAGCTACCATCCGCCCATCTTCGGGGGGGTGAAGCGACTCGTCCAGCGGGACCCCCGGAGCCGGACGCTGCTGCGGCTGGTGCGGGAGGGCGTGCACGTGTACGCCCCCCACTCGGCCCTCGACGCGGCCCGGGGCGGCATGGCCGAGTGGCTGCTGGAGCCCTTCGGCGACGTCCACGACGTGGCCCCCATCGCGCCGGACGCCCTGGTTCCCGAGCTCGGCGCCGGCCGCCTGGCGACGCTCACGGCGCCCCGCACCCTCGGGGAGCTGGCCCCCTTCGTCCGGGAGCACCTCGGGCTGAGCCACGTCCGCCTCGCCGGCGCCGACGACACGCTGGTGCGCACGGTCGCCGTCTGCCCCGGGGCGGGAGGCTCGCTGTTCCAGGGAGTGTCCGCCGACCTCCTCCTGACCGGGGAGATGCGTCACCACGACGTGCTGGCCCAGGTGGAGCGCGGCGGGGCCGTCCTGCTCACCGATCACACGAACACGGAGCGTGGATTCCTTGGGAGGTACGCGGAACGTGTGCGGTCCGTGTGCGGCGTCGAGGTGGTGGTCTCTCAGGAAGACGCCGACCCCCTGCGTGTGGTCGGGTGAGCTCGGCGCTGACCACCGGGGTTCGGGCCATGTCGGTCCTGGCGCCAGAGCTCGACGAAGAGCTCCCGCGGGAGAGCCTGGCGGACTGCGGTGCCTGCCCGATGGCCGATCGGCCCTTCCTCCCCGACGTGCGCTGCTGCACCTTCCACCCCGTCCTCCCCAACTTCCTCGCCGGAAGGGCCCTCGAGCGGGCCGGGGTGGGGGCGGAGCGCATCCGGTCGCGCCTGCAGGATGCGGACGGCCTCGACCCACGGGGGATCGGGCCGCCCTCGGGCTGGAAGGAGACCTACGAGCGGGACCGGGAGGAGGCCTTCGGTCGGCGTCGATCCTGGGCCTGTCCGTTCTGGGTGGAGGGACCGCTCTCCTGCTCGGTGTGGGCCGATCGCAACAGCACCTGCCGCAGCTGGTTCTGCCGGCACGTCGACCGAGCCCACGGCCAGCGGGCGTGGGCGGCCTGGCGGAGGCTGGGACGGGGGGCCGAGTCGGCCCTTGCTCGAGCGGCCGCCGAGGCAGTGGGGTCGGTGAGTCCGGGGTCTGCGGAGGCCTGGGCCGAGCACTACCGGTCCTGCTGGCGCTGGGTGGAGGGGCTCGACGACGAGGCCGTGCGGGCCCTCCGGACCGAGCACCTGTCCGAGCTGGCGGCTGCGCTGACCCAGGTGCAGCTGGACCCGCCCATGCCGCCGCATCCCGTGCCCAACGTGCGCTCGGTGACCCACGAGGGAGACGATGTCGTGCTGGTCGGCTACTCCGACTGGCAGCCGGGGCGGTTTCCGAGGCGCATCTTCGGGGTGCTCGGGCAGCTCGACGGCATCGTCAGCTGGGAGGAAGCGGTGGAGAGGGCCCGGGCCGAGGGGGTCGACGTGGACGAGGACTGGGGGCGGCAGCTCTTCGCCCTCGACCTGCTCCGCGAGGTGGAGCCATGAGGCGCTGGGGCGTCGTGGCCCTGGGGCTGGTCGTCGCGGTGGGGGTGTGGCTGGGTGCGCCTGCGACCGACCTGCCGGTGGAGCCGGAGGTCGTGCCCCGTGCCCGGGTGACCCTTCCGGAGGTCGTCCCTGTCGCGCCGATCGACGCGCCCGCGCCGGAGGCCGAGGCCGAGCGGCCCGTGCAGGCCTACGACCGGGTGGTCCAGGCCTGCGGCTTCGACATCGAAGAGCGCTGCGTCCCGTCGGGTTGTGGGGCCGTGGTCGCCATGCCGGACCTCGACCGGATCGACGGCTGGCTTCGGCTGGCCTTCGAGCAGCCGGGGGTGGTGGGGAGCACCGCGGCTCGGGACCTCGGCCTGCCGGTGGCCTGGACGGGCTGCGGGGATGCGCTGATGGCGTCGCCGGAGGTCATGGCAGCCCAGGTGGACTGGGACCGGGAGCTGTGGTGTGTCGGAGACCGGGAGGCCTGCGATGTCGCTGCGGCGGAGCGCTACGGGTGGACCGGCTTCACCGGGGGCGTGCGTCTGACGCGACGGGTGTTCGTGCTGGACTGACGGAGGGGCCGATGCAGGACAACGACTGGGAGCACCTCCTTCCGCCGCCGAGCCACGAGAAGGAGGCCAAGTTCCACCGGGTGGCGTGGGCCGTCGCGACCGCTCTGTTGCGGAAGGGGGAGTCGGGCCTGCGGGTGAGCGATGTGGCGCGACGGGCTGGCGTGAGTCGCGCGTGGGTGTACAAGTACTTCGGGCGAAACACACAGGACATCCTGCTGTATTCGCTTCGTCTGTTCGGTCCGGCCTTCGCGGCGCCCTCGGTCGAGGAGGGGTGCGACGTGGAGGGCTGGAGGCAGGGGATCGCGGTGGGGATGCACAAGGGTCTCGAGGACGTGCAGCGGGTGCCTTGGTGTGTGGCGGTGTACTTCCGCTACCGCCACGCTCACGGGCCCTTCGCCGACACGCTGCGGGCCGTGGAGGACCAGGAGCTGCGGGTGTGGCGGGACAAGATGCCCGAGAAGCTTCGTCGTCGGTCGGACAGCCTCTCCTTCGCCAGGACCTTTCATGGGGCGCGGATGGGGCTGTTGTTCGCGGCGATCGAGCCCGGAGCGGTCGGAGCCGACGACGTGGATCGGCTGCTGGGGATGGTGGATCGCTTCGTGGAGGTGGGGGCGCCCAGGCGCAAGGACGTCTCCTGAGTGCGTGGTGGGCGAGGTCCTCGAGAAGGCGCCGTTTCACCGCGGAGGCGCGGAGGCGCGGAGACCGACGCGGAGAAGCTCCCCGTGGGCCGAGGCGTCCGTCATGGTGTTGATGGGGGTCAGGTACCAACCCCCAACCCCTGCGCCGCTCCTCCCGCCAGCCCAGCGATGGCGAGGCATCCTCGACCTTCGTCCGGGCCCAGTCGGGCATGTCGCGGGTTTGTCCGGGTCTGGGGAGGTATGTCTCCGGATTGTCCTCCTCCGGGGTGGCATGTCGCTGGTTTGTCCGTCTCTGGGGAGGCATGCCGCCTTTCTGGCCGGATGCGTGGTCTTCGGCGGCCATCCGGGCGACATGCCGCCCCTGAAGCGGTCATATGGGCGACATGCCTCCCACATGGCGGCCATCAAGACGACATGCCTCCCCGCAGGCGGCCATGGAAGGGAGATGGCCCCTGCGGGTGGTGTTGGGGGTTGGTACCTGACCCCCCTCAACCCCTGCATCCAACGATCACGGTGGCCGTGCCACCCCACTACGCCAAGCCTTCCCGAACGTCTGGGCCGAGTTGCGAAGCAAGAGGACCGGACGTTCGGGGAGGTTTGGTGTCCCCGAAAGGCATGCCCGCGCGAACGTCCTGTCCGAGTTGCGAAGCAAGAGGACCGGACGTTCGCGTGGGTATGACTGGAGGACATTATCCGCCCCCGCGCAGCGGTCGCGGAAGCTCGGCGCCTGCAGTGCCTCGAGTCGGACGGCTCGCCCCTCCGCCAGGCCGTACGCCTCGTCTCCTCCGGACGGCTCGCCCCTCCGCCAGGCCGTACGCCTCGTCTCCTCCGGACGCCTCGCCCCTCCGCCAGGCCGTACGCCTCGTCTCCTCCGTACGCCTCACTCCTCCGCCAGGCCGTACGCCTCGTCTCCTCCGTACGCCTCACTCCTCCGCCAGGCCGTACACCTCGTCCCCTCCGGACGGCACACCCCTCCGGCCGATCCCCCACTCCGTCCGGCTCACCCCCGACCAGGCCCCCTCCCGACCCTGTCTCGGCCCGCCGCCCCCGGGTCACCAAACCCGGTCGCGCATCCCGCATCCATCCCATATGCTTGACCATGTCCGACCCCTTCGACGCCCTCCCGTTCCGCACCCTCGACCCCGACGCCCGCCAGGCCCTCCGCGCCCAGCTCACCCCCTTCCGCGCCCTGTCCGGCGTTCGGATCATGGCCCAGGGGGACACCAGCGACGACGACGTGTTCCTCCTCACCTCGGGCACCGTGGAGGTCATCGACCCTTCTCGGGGCAGCGACCGTGTGGTCGGCCGGGTGCGCGAGGGGCACTACTTCGGGGAGCGCCGGGCCCTCTTCGACCGGCCCCGCGCCTACGACATCCGTGCCGTCACCGACGTGGAGGGCGTGCGGTTCCCGGGGGAGGCCCTGCGGGACATGCTGCGTCGATCCGCCCCCTTCGCCTGGTCCCTTGCACGGATCCTCCGGGACAAGCAGGGCCTGTTCATCCACTTCGAGCGCTTCGTGAACGAGGTCGCTCGGGATGCGGGTCGGGGCTACCTCGTCATCCCCCGGCTGCTTCCCCTGTACCGGCGCCTCCAGCCGGCCCTGCACCGTCGCTCCCTCGGCGACGACATCGACTTCGATGCCCTGGACTACGTGATCCCGAGGCTTCCCGAGGGCATCACCACCACCCTGTCGCTCTTCCTCACCGAGGAGCTTCCCTGGCTGTACTCCTCGCCGGAGGAGACCTTCGACCGCGTCGCCACCAGGGCCCGCCGTCGCACCGTCTACCGGATGATGCCGGGCAAGCTGCTGGTGCTGCTGCGGGCCGGCATGTCGGACCTCCTCGACCTGGTGTGCTGCCTGTGCGTGCTGGCGGTGGAGGCCCGCAAGCTCCGGCGTCGCCTCACGGACCCGAAGATGCTCGCCAGCTGCGAGCACGACGAGACCACCAAGCTCCCGTTCACGGCCGAGGAGCTGGCCCGTCTCGAGAGGCTCTGGCCCGGACAGGTCCGCCGTCGGCTCCACGAGATCGCCGTGCACCACGAGGACTACACGATCTCGGTGTACCAGCGCCTCGGCAACTACGACGCCGCCAAGGGAGAGCGCTGGACCAAGCAGGTCGCCGACGCCACGGCAGAGCTGCTGGGCATCGACCCCCACGCCCTGCCGTCGGACTTCGACGTCCACGTCATCAGCTCCAACACCCACTCCGTCACCAACTGCCTGTCCCCGTGGCTGACGGAGAACGCGGACGCCATCGTGGCCTGGGGCGCCGAGCACCACCCCGACGTCCACGACGCCCCTTGGACCGATCCGAGGGACCGCGTCGTCGCCCTGGCCCGTCCGTACCTTGCGGCCCATCCGGAGGCCGAGGCCGAGCGGGATCGGGTCGACGGCGTGGGGGTGCGCCACCTGGAGCACGCCGCCTTCACCGGGATCGAGGTGCAGCTCTTCGACCTGTCGACCTTCGGGGGTCGGGACTACGAAGAGGGCCTCCCCACGCCGACCCGGCCGGGCCTGCTCGTGAACGTCGACTACGCCTTCGGCCAGCAGGCCGAGCCCATCATGGCCAGCCTCGTGGGCCTGTTCGGTCGCAACCTCCGCAGCGTCAACGTGCTGGGGAAGGCCGGGGGCCTGGTGGGGGACCGGGGCGACGTCCTGGTGGCCGAGCGCTTCATCCACCAGGAGCAGGACCGGGTCATCGCACCCCCCATCGACGTCGACGTCGAGCGCCTGCGACAGCGGCTGGAGGGGCGAGAGGTGTTCTGCGGCCCGGTGCTCACCGTGGAGGGAACGCTCCTGCAGAACGACGTGCTGCTCCAGTACTACCGGCGCCTCGCGGGCTGCGTGGGCCTGGAGATGGAGGGCACCTGGTACGCCCGGCAGCTGGAGGAGGCCCAGAGCCTCGGCATGGTCCGAGACGACGTGCAGCTGCGCTTCCTGTACTACATCTCCGACCTGCCCCTGGCCCACGGGCAGAGCCTGGCGGGGGCGATGGGGGCCCACGAGGGAATCCCGCCGCTGTATGCGTGCACGCGGGAGGTGCTGCACGAGGTGTTGGGTGGGTGAAGGAGGGCTGCCTGGCCCCGCCGACCCTGAGGGCTGGTGCGGATGCGCCGACGTGGCGTCGTAGGGCGGGTGGTCCTACGTTGCCGACATGGCCACCGTCACCGTTCGCAACAAGGGCTTGCTGACCATTCCCCGAGCGCTTCGCGATGCGCTGGGCCTCGTGCCGGGCACGAAGCTGCAGGCCAGCATCGACCAGCAAGGACGCTTGGTCCTCGCGCCGGCCTTGTTCGAGCCCGCCTCTCTCTTCGACGGCCGTCCTGACGTGGAGCGAGCGCTCTCCGTGGAGGAGATGAACGAGGTTGTTCGGACGAAGGCGGGTCGTGAAGACGCTTGACACCAACGTCCTCGTTCGCAGTTTCGCTCGCCTGGATGGCGTCGACCTCCTCCCGTAGGCCGACGGCTGCCATGCCTCAGCGCCCGACTCAGCGCGGAGGATGGGCACCGTAGCGACACCGACGGTCATGTTCGGCTACCAGCCGTCCGGCGCCCGGAAGCTGATGACCGAGGTGTCGTAGCGCGGGCTGCAGAGCAGCTCCTCACCGGCCCATGCGCACGTGTTTCCGACCTCCTCGCCGACGATGCCATCCCACCTGGACAGGTAGGTCGGTGCCTCGCCCGTCCCGAGGTTGACGACCCACATGCCGTCGGTGGAGGGGTCACCGATGACCAGGCGGCTTCCGGTGAGCGCCCCGGGGGTGCGGTCGAAGCCCGTGTGCGGGAGTGGCACGACGCCTACGGACTGAATGATGGGTTGGGCGTCGAGGTCGACGAGCACGCCCTCCACGTCGCGACCTGCCGTCTCCAGGGCTGCGGCATGGACGCTCACCGGGACCTGATCGAGTGCCCCTCCGTAGTAGGTGTCCCATGAGGCCGTGGCTACCTCGACGAGGCCCTCCGGCGTCCGCTCGAGGACCGTGATCACCCGTATCATGTAGGGCTCGAAGAACCCGTGGTCCTCCAGGCGATGGACCACCACCTTCCGGTCGTCCATGGCAAGGTTCGAGAGTCCCGCCCCGAATCCCGTGTCGAACAGGGTCGGGCCTTGCCAGGCTCCGTCCGCTCCTCGGATCCACACCGTCTCCGCCTCTCCCACCTCCACGCGGCCCAGGGACACGGCCAACTCGTTCTGGTGCAGTGTCAGTCGCTGTACGGGGACCTCGTCGACAGGGAGGGCTTCTTCCTCGAGGGTCCAGGCGCCGTCCTCGAAGGTCCCGATCCACAGGTCCTCGCCGGTGACGGTTGCAGCCAGGCGGTCGCCCTCCATCGCAATCTGTCGCGGGTCGAAGTCGAGGACGGCGAACCAGGGAGACTCGAGGGTCTCTCGGTGAAACAGGCGGCCGTCATGGGCCAGGTGCTGGCTGCTCGCCGCGAGGATCGCTCCCCACCCCGGGACACCGGCCAGGGCCTCGGTCTGCACGATGCCGGGGCGGGGGATCGGAACGGTGCAGGCCATCGCCTCGCAGTCGGCGTGGGCCAGCCCGAAGGCCCCCAGAGGGACGGACTGCCCGCCCAGATACGTACTTGGGGACCCCAGCTCGACCCCCCGGAGGGTGTGCCGGGCCTCTGCGTCGCCCTTGCCGTCCACGCGACTGTCGATGAGGGCGACGGCGTCCCCGCCGACGATCCAGCTGCTGGCAGCGTCCCGCCCATCGAGCCAGGTGTCGTACACCCGATTGGCCACCCCATCGCCGACACGGCGTGCTGGACGACCGAGGGGCGCAGGGCGCCGCCGGCCCAGGTGCATGCTCCGGAGAGCGACAGCAGGATGTCGCCGTTGTCATGGGTGCTGGACACGGTGGACGGGCCATCCAACACCACGTGGCTCCCTTGAAGCTCGACCCTGCCGTCGGTGGTCAGCTGTCTGCCGTCGAGGACCGTTCCGGCGAGGCTCATGGCCAGCGGAGCGTCGACATGGACGCGCTCCGCGACCACCAAGGCACGATCAATGTCCAGGCCGTGGCTGGTGGACTCGATGTCGACGTCGCTGAGGTAGGTCGTGCCGATGGGGTCGTCGATGAACACCCGCCCCGCGACACCAGAGACGGTCACCGCGGCCATCGACACCTCGGAATCCCGGACCAGCACGGGCCGCTCTCCTCCGTCGACGGTGAGGCCCGTCGCCGAGATCCTCGCCTCGACCGCCTCGAGGCCGATGCTCGGGTCCTGGATGGTGATGCCGTGGAGCGTTGCCGAGCTGCAGGGCTCCAGGAGGAGCCCGTCCCCTTCGAAGCGCACGTTGGAGACGGTGCTGCCCGTGCTGCCCGCCAGGATGTTCAGGGCGGGTTGGTCCAAGGGGGCCTGGAGCAGCGGGTCTCCCTGGCCCACCAGGTGCCGGCCGGCGGGGAGCTCCCAGCTGCCCTCCCAGGTGCCGCCACACAGGGAGATGACGTCGCCGGGCTCGCTGACGGCCAGGGCTTCGGCCAGATCGGTCCCCGTCCACGCTCCGACCGACACCACCCCGTCGCTCGACCCGCAGTCGGCGTCGACCGCCGGAGGCTCGGGCAACGGTGGGGGCGTGCAGTCCCAGGTCTGCACGGTGCGCCGAGCCGAGAGCCCGTCGAGGCGACCGTCGCGGGGCCAGCCGGGAATGTCGGTCTCCTCGCCCATGCCGGTGTCGGGCGTGGAAGCGAGCGGCGCGACGGGCCGGGACGTGCGCTCGGTGACCTCGGGGCGGCAGGCGGCGAGTACGACCAGTAGCAGCATGGAGACGCTCTCCGACAGGGACCCCATGGTATCGGGTCGAGCCCACATCCGAGGTCGGGTGGTTGCCAACGCCGGCAATGCGGTGATCCGGGCGGCGCCACGCGCCCTCGGAGGGGCATAGGTTCCGCCGACGTACCCTCGACGGAGCATAGGTCCTCAGGCCCGCCTTCGACGGGCTCTCGAGGGCCATCCGCCGCCCCACGGGCTACCTCTGCCTCCCGGAGGAGTCCCCCGTGAAGCTGGGCGTGGTCTTGAACGAAGCGGCAGGCGGCGGCCGATGCGGTCGCTCCTTCCAGCAGATCCGGCCGAAGCTGGAGGCGGAGCACGAGCTGGTCGTGGAGGCCACCCGCGGCCCCGGCGACGGCACCCGCGCCGCTGCGACCCTCGCGGAGGCCGGCTGCGACACGGTGATGTCCGTGGGCGGCGACGGCACGCTCTTCGAGGTGATCAACGGCCTCGTCGACCGACACACCCCTCCCCGGGTGGCGCTGATGCCCCTGGGCACCGGCAACTCCTTCGGCAAGGACTTCGACCTGCTCGACGCCGACGCCGCCCTCGCCGCCCTGGGGCGCACGGCCCGCCCCTTCGACGTGATCCGCGTCACCCACGACGACGGGGTGGTGCACTACGTCAACCTGCTCTCGGTGGGCTTCGCGGCCGACGTGGGGGCCCTCACGAACCGTCGCTTCAAGCCGGTGGGCGCCCTCGGCTACATCCTCGCGGTCCTGGTGGAGGTCACGCGCCTCGCCGCCCGCGCCTTCCCCCACGATCCGGGGAAGGGCACGGACGCCGAGCCGGTCACGCTGCTGTCGTTCAGCAACACCCAGTACACCGGCGGCGACATGCGGATGGCCCCCTTCGCCGACCCCACGGACGGGGCGGTGGATCTGGTCCGCATCGGGGCGATGGGGCGCCGCCGCCTGCTGTCCTGCTTCCCGAAGCTCTTCCAGGGAACCCACGTGGAGATGGAGGAGGTGAGCTCCCGCCCCATCACCCGCTGCACCTTCGCCTTCGACCAGCCCGTGGAGGTGATGCTCGACGGGGAGATCCAGGTGCTGCGTCTCCAGGAGCTGGAGGTTCTCCCCGGCGCGCTGGAGCTGTGGACGTGAGCGAGGACCTGGAGGCGGTGGCGGAGGCCGCGGCCCTCGCGGTGCGGGAGCGACCGGTCGGCGTGGTGGACCGCGCGGTCTCGGTGGCCCTCTGGTCGGCGGGCCTGTCGTGGATGATCCCCGTCATGGGCTCGATGATGGCCGCCGCCATCGTGAAGGAGTCGGACCAGACGGACTGGCTCAACCGCCTGTACTGCCGGGGCCAGATCGCCCTGACCGGCGCCCGCTGGAAGGCGGAGGTCCACCCCGACATCGACCCCGACCGGCCCTACGTGTTCTGCCAGAACCACGTGAACCTGCTGGACCACGTGACGATGTACTGCGCCACCCCCCACTTCAAGCAGGGCCTGGAGCTGGCGAGCCACTTCGAGATCCCGGTCTACGGCTGGTTCATGCGCCAGCGAGGCACGATCCCGGTCCACAAGGGCCGTCGCGATGCCTTCGACAAGCTCAAGGAGGGCTTCGCGAAGGAGGTGGCGAAGGGTCACAGCATCCTGGCCTTCCCCGAGGGCACCCGCTCCCGCACCGGCCGGGTGGGCAAGTTCCGCAAGGGGGTGTTCATGGCCGCCGCCGAGCTGGGCATCCCGGTGGTCCCCGTGGCGGTGACGGGCATGTACGAGATCCTGAGGCCCGGCTCCAAGCTGTTCCGCCCCGGGCGCGAGGTCACGGTGTACTGCGACGCCCCCATCGAGACCGAGGGCCTGAGCGCCGGTGACGTTCCCCGCCTGGCCCGTCAGGTCCAAGCGGTGGTCTCGGAGCGCGTGGACCGCTACTGGGAGCGGAGGAGCCGGGGCGAATGAGCGACGAAGAGACCGACGGACGCGTGCTGCGAGGCCAGGCCACCCGGGAGGTGCGGCGGCAGCAGATCAAGGAGGCCGCCCTGCAGGTGTTCGCGGAGCGGGGCTACCACGCCACGTCGGTGTCGGATCTGGTCAAGGCAGCCGGCGTCGCACGGGGCACGTTCTACCTGTACTTCCAGTCGAAGGAGTCCTTGTTCCTCGAGCTCCTCGACGACCTGATGGCGGAGCTGCGCGCGGGCATCAAGGGGGTCGATCCATCGGCAGATGCGGGCGTACGAGCACAGCTTCCGGCGGTGATCGGTCGTGTTCTGAACGCGGTGTCGGCGAACCGGGCCCTCACCCGCATCCTCTTCCGGGAGGCCATCGGGCTCGATGCGGAGGTCGACGCGCGACTCGCAGCGTTCAACGACCAGATCCACGAGTACGTCATCCGTGCCCTACGCCTCGGCCGCGCCATGGGCGTGGTGCGGGAGGAGCTCGACCTCGACGTGGCAGCCACCTGCATCGTGGGCGGGGTCCGCTTCATCGTCCAGCGACACATCGTCGCCCAGGACGACCCCGCCGACCTCGACGCGCTGGCTCGGGGCATCGTGGCCACCTACCTCGACGGCGTCGCCTCGCCGGTATGACCACCGCCCACGACCCGGACGGGACGGACGCGCTCCTCGAGGAAGAGGTGCCACAGCTCACCTGGCCCCGGCGAATCGCTCGGTGGGCCCGCGACATCGGGCTCGCCCTTGTCCTCTTCCTCGTGGCCTCGAGCGCGATGAGCTGGCTGCGGGCGCCGGACCTGCCGGACGAGGCCCCGGCCTTCGTGCTCCAGGACCTCTCGGGCCAGCCCGTGTCCCTGGAGCAGTTCCGAGGCCAGACGGTGGTCCTGAACTTCTGGGCGACCTGGTGCGGGCCCTGCCGGCTGGAGATTCCGGCCTTCTCCTCCTTCGCCAACAACCACCCCGACATCCCGGTGCTCGGCATCGCGGTGGACGGAACAGTGCCCCAGCTGACGAAGGCTCAGCGCGACCTGGGCATCGACTACCCGGTGCTCGTCGGCGACCCCGCGACGGTGAAGGCCTATGGTGCGTTCACGCTGCCCACGACGGTGGTGGTGGGGCCGGATGGCTCGGTGGAGGCCGTGCACGTCGGCGTGATGACGCCCCCCCAGCTGTGGTGGGCGACCTGGTAGCTCAGGGCGTGCCGTAGGCCCGCAGGAAGCCGAGGGCCGTCTCCCGGGCCAGGGCCTCCTCGTCGAGCGGCGCCGTCTGACGGCCCTGGAGGCCGTTCTGGTGCAGCAGGGCCACCACGACCGGCCCGAGGAGCTGCACGGCCCCCAGACGGGGCTCTGGGTGCCGCAATCGGCCCTCGTCGACCATGCGCTGGAGCAGGTGCTGCACGGACTCGGTGAGGGGGTCCAGGATCTCGGTCAGGTAGGTCGACGCGCTGGCCGGGTCGCCGAGGCCGGTCTGGATGCCGACGTCGTGGAGTCGCCCCACACCCCGGTCCCGCCAGGCGACCACGATGAGGTGGAGCAGCGTGGTCAGCGTCTGCTCCGGGTCCTCGATGGGCATGGAGACGATGTGGCCGAGGAAGCGTCGGCCCGTGGAGGCCGCCTGGGTGAGGGCGGCCCGGACCGCGCCGTTCCGGTTCCGGAAGTAGTGAGTCATCGTGGGACGGGAGACCCCGGCCCGCTCCGCCATGGCGGACCAGGAGATGGTCGCGTCCGCCAGGAGCGCCTCGTACACGGCGTGGGCGAGGGCGGCGCGCTTCTCTTCGTAGTCGACGTTGTGCTGTCCGGCAGGACGTCCCATGCATCGACCTAGCGAACCCGGGACCCGGACCGCCACCCGAAACCGGACACCGGGTTTTTCTTTCACAACTGTATGCGGCATTGCATAAGCAATGGGCGTGGAGGAATCGTCGGCGATGACCGGTCGGGAAAAGCTTGGACAAAGCATCGTTAAGCGGGCGCCCGTGTGGGTCTCGGGAGGGTCGTCGTGATCCCCTCGCTCCTCCTCTGGCTGGGTCTCGCCCTCGGCGCGGAGCCCACCCTGCCTTCGGTGCAGTCGACGGTGCCGGTGGACTGGCCCCAGGAGCTGGTGGCCCGCGGAGAGCGGGTGGTCGTCCTGCTGGAGCTGGCCATCGACGCCGAGGGGCGCGTGACCGATGCGGCGGTCGTGGAGACCCCCGACGAAGACGCGGGCGCCGCGGCGCTGCTGGCCATCCGCTCCTACGGCTTCTCTCCCGCCACCGACGCCCGGGGCGACGCGGTGGCCTCGGTGATCCAGTACGGCGTCGTGCTGGAGCCCGAGAAGGTGGCGGCCGTCTCGGTGGAGGGACGGATCCGGGAGGCGGGGGTCCGGGAGCCCATCGCCGATGCGGAGGTCCGGATGGTCCGCGACGACGACGTCCGCCTGAGCCGGACGGAGAGCGACGGCAGCTTCCGCTTCGTGGGGCTCGACGCGGGGACCTGGTCCCTGGTCTTCGAGCGCCCGGGCTTCGACACCGAGACGGTGGACGTCGAGGTCAAGACCGGTCGGGTGGTGAACGTCGCCCTCTCCCCGGTCCGCAGCCGGCCGTGGGAGGACGAGGTGGACGAAGAGATCACCGTCGTCGGCCGGCGCATCCAGCCGGAGGTTACCGAGCGGGTCCTCTCCTACGAGGAGCTTCGCTACCTTCCCGGGACCGGCGGCGACATCGTGAAGGTGGTGCAGAACCTGCCCGGGGTGGCCCGGCCTCCGTTCGGGATCGGGCAGCTGATCATCCGGGGCACCTTTCCCGAGGACTCCGCCTACTACCTCGACGGCAGCGCGGTCCCTTCCGTCTTCCACTTCGCCGGTTTCTCGACGGTTCTCGCCAGCGACCTCGTCAGGGAGGTCTCCTTCCTTCCCGGAAACTACTCGGTGCGCTACGGCCGCACCCTCGGGGGGGTGGTGGACCTCCGCACCCGGAACGAGATGCCAGAGCGGTCCAACAGCTACGTCTCCGTCGATCTGTTCCAGACGGCTGGCTACACCGAGCAGGTCCTCGGGGAGCGGGACTCCCTGATCATCGCCGCGCGCCGCTCCTACGTCGACACCATCCTGAACCCCATCCTGAACGGCATCGACGGGGTCAACATCCAGGCCCCCCGCTACTACGACGGGCAGGTCCGCTGGTACCACGAGACCGCAAACGGGTCGTTGGACGCCCTGATCCTCGGCTCCGTGGACCAGTTCCGTCTCCTCGGGGAGAACGCCGACGGGGAGGAGGAGACCCGCGTGGGCTTCGGCTCGTCCTTCGCCAAGGCCCGCGTGCGCTGGGTGGAGGACGTGGGGGGCGGCTGGGAGAACGAGGCGTCCATCATCGGCGGCCCCGAGAACCAGGACTTCCAGGTCGCTCCGGATGGCGAGGCCTATGAGCGACCCCTCCGCTTCGCCCTACGGGAAGAGCTTCGCTCGGTGGTGGGGGTGGACCGGCCCGTGGGGGCGCGTCTCGGGGTGGACGTCCAGGGGGGACGCTTCGACTTCTCGTACGACGTGCCGGCCTTCGGAGACCCCGAGTCCCTCGATGCCACCTTCCTCCTCCCGGCGCTCTACGGCGAGACGACCCTGCGCACGGGCCCCCTGCAGACGACGGTGGGTCTTCGGTGGGACGGTGTCCGGGTGGTGGCCGCCGACCGGGACCCGTACACCGCCCAGAGCACGGACCCCCGCATCGCCATGCAGCTCTTTCCCGACGGTCCATCGGTGTTCAAGGCCAGCTATGGCCAGTTCAGCCAGCCGCCGACCATCCGTCAGGTGGCGGACCAGCCCAACCTCACCCCCCAGCGGAGCTACCAGACGTCCGTGGGCTGGGAACAGCGTTGGACGCCGATCTTCGACACCGAGCTGACCGGATTCTCCAACCGGCTCGAGGATCTGGTGGTCGGTAGGGAAGACGCCTTCCGCTTCTTCTCCGGTCCCCCACCCGTCGGCCCGCTGGACACCGACCCCTTCGCCAACGAGGGGGTGGGTCGGATCTACGGCGCCGAGCTCCTCGCCAAGGCCCAGACAGAGCGCACCACCGCGTGGCTCTCCACCACGGTGCTGCGCTCCCTGCGGACCAACCGTCCCGACGAAGAGGAGGTGCTCTTCGTGTACGACCAGCCGCTGGTGCTCACCGCGCTGTTCTCCCACGAGCTCCCCAAGCGCTGGCGCCTCGGCGCCCGCTTCCGCTACGGGGCTGGAAACCCCTACACCCCCGTCGTGAACCGACAGTTCGACCTCGGCCGGCAGCAGTTCGTGCCCGTGTACGGCGAGCGGGACGCCGAGCGCCTCCGGGCCTTCCGCCAGCTCGACGTGCGCATCGACAAGGACTGGGTCTTCGACGCCTGGACGCTGACCGCGTACCTGGACGTGCAGAACGCGACGAACGCCCAGAACATCGAGGCCATCGGGTGGACCTTCGACTTCAGTGAGGAGCAGCCGACCACCGGCCTTCCGGTGCTGCCGGCCTTCGGGCTCCGAGGAGAGTGGTGATGTGGACCTTCCTGCTCATGGGCTGGCTCTTCGGCTGCAACGGACCCAACGAGGCGACGCTGATCGCCGAGCTTCGGGTCGTGGCCGCGGTGGCCGAGCCGCCCCAGGTGAACATCGGGCAGCCCTACACGCTGACGGCGACCATCGCGGACCCGGAGGAGCTCGGCGGCGACTGGTCGATCTGGACCTGCATCCCGGCCCCCGAGGACCTGGAGCTTCCGCCGGGCCAGGAGGACCTGGAGCTGCCGGCCCTGGAGCCCGGCTGCATCGCCACGGACGGTGTGCTCGAGGAGGAGGAGGTCCAGGCGGAGCTGATCGGGTTGCCGTTCCCCACCTACGTGATGGCCTGCAACCCCGGTCGCTGCGATCTGCCAGGGATCACCGAGGAGCAGCGGCAGGATCCGGACATCTGGCTGCAGGAGCTGCCGTTCTCTGGTGTGGCCCTCGGTCGACGCTTTCCGACCCTGATCGACCCCGCCGATCCCCCGGAGGAGCCCCCCACCAACCCGGTGGTGGAGGAGGTGGTCGGGCTGGAGGAGGTCGTGACGCCCGAGGCCGAGCTGCCGCTCTCGTTCGTGGTGCCCGGTGCGGAGCGGGCGTACGGCTACGCCACCGCCGGCGGCTTCCAGATGACCGAGTACGACGTGGGTCGGGAGGGCAACACGGAGCTCGTGTGGGTGGCCCCCGAGGAGGCGGCGGAGGTGCGGCTCTACGTGGTGTTCGTCGACGACGACGGGGGCACGGCGGTGTGGAAGGGCGACCTCAGGGTGGACTGAGGGTCTCCCCCAGGATGCGGGCGCCGACGATGCCGAGGGCGGCCGGGCCCATGGTCAGGCACAGGCCCAGGAAGAGCCGCGTCGGGTTGGCCGTGGAGAGCAGGCCCAGGGCCTCGGCGACGGCAGCCAGCAGTCCGATCCCCATGGGGATCGTCGCCAGGGCCGTCACGGGGAGCAGCACCCTTCCCCTCCACGGCAACAGCAGCCCCAAGGCGGGGCCGAGCCCCAGCCCGGCGTACAGGCCCGTGCAGCGGGCACACACGGGGAGCGGCTCGGCTCCCCAGTGCAGCGTGCGGGCGGGGTCGTGGTGGCACCAGGCCCCGGTGGCCTCCTCGATCATCGGGAGGGCGGGGTGCCCCAGCGCCCACGCCGCGGTCTCGGCCCCGACCAGCAGGCCGGGGAGAGCCACGGCCGCGACCAGGAGCCCGGTCAGCGCGAGGCGACGCTGGCTCAGTTGCGCATCGCTCCCTTGATGGCGCCGACGATGGCCCCGGAGATCGCGCCTCCGATCACGCCTCCGATGGAGGACACGATGCCCACACCGACGGCGATCATCGCGGCCCAGATGGCGGTGACGGCCACCACGCCGAGCACCTCGCCGATGTCGTTGCCCGAGTCGAGGGCGCTGACGACACCCATGATCACCGGGTAGAGGAACTGCATCAGCCCGAAGATGACGGCGCAGGTGATGGCCCCCACGATGGAGGCGACCGTGCCGGACACCACGCCCTGAAGGGCCTCCTTGCCGCTCTCGGTGTTCGCCGTGCTCTGGAGACCGGCGGCGAGGATGGCGGCGACGACCCCACTGGCGGCCGGTCCGAGGTAGCCGATCATGTTGGCCAGGCAGCACAGGAAGCTGGCCACGTTGAAGCCGGCGCAGATGAGACCCCCCAGGAGACCGGTGAGGATGCCGATGCCGATGACCTTTCCGTACTGAACGTTCATTGCGAACTCCCTGACACTTCGCCGAGCGTATACCGCCGCGATGTGTCGCGCTGGGGTCGAGATGTTTCAGCCGCCGAGCTCGACCTCTGGAGCGGTGGCCAGGGTGTAGACGAGGCGGACCGTGGCCCGGCCGTTGGGGGGCACGGTGAGCTGCCAGCGCACATGACCATCGGCGTCCACCGGAGCCTCGGGGCGGGCCTCCACCCCCTCGATCTTCACGACGGCCACCTCGGACACGGGGATGCGCTCCACCAGCTCCAGGGTCCGCGCCTCGGCGCCGGTGTTCGACAGGTACAGCCGCACCCGGTGCTGGATCCTGCGCCAGCGGTCGTCGCGGTCGACGTCGTCGGACACCACATCGGCGGTACGTCGCACCTGCAGGTCGTCGTCGGGGCCGAAGGAGAGCTCCTGGCGGGCGCCGCTGGCGGTGAACGCCACCGCCGTGGTGGCGAAGGGACCACCGCGGCGCACCAGCTCGACGGGTCCAGGGAGCAGGGGGGCCGTGCCGGTGTGGGTGAAGCGAACCCGCCGCAGGGCCCGCTGGGCGATCTCCGGCATGGCCACGACGTCGCCGCTGGCTGGAAGCTCGAGGGGAGCGAGGTCGAAGAAGGTAGGCGCGCCGCTGCCTGGCACGGTGACCCGACCGGGCACCGTGAGGTGACGGGCCTCACCGCCGTCGTCGACGCCTGGCACCTCGGGGGGACCGCCTCCGCCCCCTGGGGCCCCTCGCTGGATCTCCACGTCCCGCACGGCCACGCGGACCTGCTCGTCCCTCCGGCGGACGGTGAGGGCGTCGTCGCTGAGCAGTGGGGGCTCGGTGCCGGAGCCCGTTCGGGCGGTGGAGAGCAGCAGCTCCACGTCGCTCCAGTCTTCGCCGGTGCGCTGCCAGATGGCGGCCCGGGGGGTCCAGCGGAGCGTCCCGTCGCCGGTGTCTCCACCGATCCACTCGGCCCGATGCAGGGGGCGCCAGGCGGCGGAGGGAACGATGTACGCCAGGGTCAGGGTGGCGTCGACGGCCCCGGACACCACGACGTCGAGCTCGGCCTCGGCGGTCCGGTCGGTGTCGGTGCGATGGAGGATGCGCATCCGGCGCTGCAGCGCCTCCCAGTCCTCCCGCAGGCGCCCGTTCTCCAGCACGGCCTCGAGGGCCGCACGGTCCTCCTCCCGGGTCCGCTCGAAGAGACGGCCGAAGGCGTGGCGCCAGCTGTCGGCGTCCCCACGGCCCCACGACGCGTCTTCCGGGAGCTCCCGTGCCGCGGAGAGCAGCATCTCGATGAGTCGGGCCCGACGCTGGGCGGATCGCGTGAAGCGGTCGACCCCCTCCTGCACCTTGCGCTCGAGAGCCACGGACTCGGCCTCCAGCTCCGCGATGGCCTCGGGGCGTTGCTCCGGCAGGAGCCGGCGGGAGCGAACGACGCGCGCGGTCGCGGAGCCGTCGACATCGATCTGGACCTGCAGGGAGACGTCCTGGAGCAACGGGGAGACGCCGGGCACGACCAGGCGGTTCATGCCCTCCCGAAGGGGCACGGTGCCGCAGCGCGCCACCTGGGCCCTGTCCTCGAGGATCGTGACCCGGGTCACCGGCAGCTCGGCCGGGAGGCGTACGGTCGATACGCTGCGTTCATCGGTGTGCATGGGCGGGTTGTGTTCCGTCATCACGCCTCCCTCCGATCCCCGCCCACCACCTCGTGGTTGGCGTACAGCCGCACGACGTAGTGGGCCTCCAGGATCTCCGTGGTTCGCGGGGCGAGCTCGACCCGCCAGCGGTGCCCGCCCTCGAGGGGGCGGCCTCGCTCTTGCTGGTCGTAGGGGCTCCACGGCGGCGCGGTGGACACGACGTCGACCGCGACCTCGGCGTCGCCGTCCGGGATGGGGACCCGCTCGCGGATCTCCACGTCGACCGGGTGCCCCAGGTCGTTGCGCAGCTCGATGGCGATGCGGTGGTGGAGCTCCCGCATGGCCACGACCCGCTCGTCGGACCGGGCCTCCTCGAAGCGGGCGTTGCGGGCGACATGGATGGCGGGCTCGACCCCGACGCCGAGCTCGACGTCCTCCGCGGACCCCGTGGCGGGCAGGGTGGCGGTCAGGACGTAGGCATCGTCGACGTAGACCTCCACCGGGCCCTGGAGGAGGGGGTGGCCGCAGGGGTTGGGCAGGGTGGCGATACGGTACACGGCGGCTTCCTCCCGGGGCACACCGATGTAGCGGAGCCGGCAGGTGGCTCGGGCCTCTGCCAGGGACACGGTGTGCCAGCTGCCGAGGGAGGGGATGTCGACGGGGCGGTCGGCGCGCACCGCGTGGTCGAAGTGGCTGGGGCCCACGGCGCTGGCCCCGGAGGGCAGCCCGAGGCCGGCGACCTGCTCCGCGGCCCGGCGTCGGCTGCGCAGGAGCGCCGGCACGTCGAAGGGGAGCGAGCGTCCCGCGTCGAGGACCGCGGCCGCCAGCTGCTCGTGGGGGTCCCGCGGCCTGAGCTTGCCGCGGCCGGATCCGAAGGGGTCGGGGAGATGGAGTCGCCGGTAGTCGGGCCAGCCCGTGGTCGTCTCGAGGTCCGCCGGGGCGGAGAGGGCGGAGGCTGCGAGCGTCTGCCGGAGCGGGGGCGGTGCCTGCTTCTTCCCCTTGGCGGAGCGTGTCCGCGCCGGGCGCGCCATGGGAGGGGCGGCGGGGGCCGGCTCGGGCATCGGAGCTTCGTCGGCGACGGCGCTCTCCGCTTCCATCGCGACGCCCGCTGCACCGTCGACGGCGAAGGTGTCCATGTCGTCGTCGTTGCCCCTCACCCCCCGGGGAGCGAAGAAGGCCTCGTGCAGGGGCGGCATCGCCAGGGTCTCGACGGAGCGGAGGGCGGGCCGTGGGGGCCGGGGGAGGCCGGACAGAGCCCGGTCCACGTCGTCGAACAGCGCCTCGGTCCCCTGTGGAGGAGGCCGCTGGGGTCGGGTGGGGGGTGGAGGCTGGGCCTTGCCGATGCGGGCGGCCGGCAGGCTCGGGAGCTCGCTGTAGGCGTGGGGCACGGCCGTGGAGAGGGTCAGCTCCACCCCGTTCCAGTCCTCCCCACTGCCCTGAGCCACGGCGGCCCGGAGCT
>Ga0213839_1000476_pt1 | contig 49675 bp, 40 predicted proteins | sample SWPATP21_FD_160075 | JGI IMG/M metagenome (GOLD analysis project Ga0213839, IMG submission 160075) | Coastal seawater microbial communities from Marineland, Florida, United States - SWPA TP2 #1 | ecosystem: Environmental > Aquatic > Marine > Coastal | place: USA: Florida | collected 2016-08-14
GAATATTAAGCAGTCTACCAATCACTTTGCCATCAAATATAAATTAATCGTTAGAGCAAACCAAGTCGCCTACCAAGAGTTACAGAAAATGATGGCTTAACAAGGCTTGCGTGCGTAAGGTGAGTTATCTTAAATAATGGCGTCTGATTTTTATGGTTACTTGCAGGTGTTTGTATTAAAAACAAGCTAAGTAGACTATTGCTTATAAGCGTCAAAAAGAGGCGTCGACTAACGCTGCCCCTGCTGCTGCTAAAACGCATTGCGCGTGCATAGTACAATAAATAAATTTCGTAACTGGCCTTTTGAGCAGTTGATTAAATTTTCTGATCAAGTTGTTGTTCCTCGGTTTTAGCCGCAGTTGTATTAACAGGTTCATAGCGCCTGCAGCTGAGTAATCGGCAGCAAGACTTATTTTCTTGGTTTTTTGCGGCTTCAGATTCAGAAACGGCAATTGCTTCCTCTAATTTTTTCTTATTTAATAATTGAAAAGTTGGCACAGCTAAAATAAGCATAATTAAACAATTTGCCGCAAAAAAAGTTGGGCCGGCAGCTTCAAATTCAAAATTTTGAGTTTTAAAGGCATAGGCAAAGATAGCTAGAGCAAGCCATGAAACAGTCGTTGAAACAATGGTTGCTAAAGTGGCTAGTTTATTATTGATCATTGATAAGATGGTACTTGCTGTCATGCTGGTTGCTGTGGTAAAGCCTATGCCAGCATACCAGGCCAACAAGTTGCTACCATCTTTGGTCATATCTTTAGTGCTCAATCTAATGGTTATGTAAATAAGAGCGGTAATAAGTAGCGATGCCATGGTTACGGTGCTAAATCCATAAATAATTGTTTTACGTAGATTGTTAAGAATAAGTGGTTTATTTTCTGTTGTGATCGCACCTTTTTGTTGGCTGATCGTTTTTCTAAGAGCGATAGAAAAAGCAATCATGACTAAGCGAGTATAGTTATAAAGTTCTAATGCAGGGTTAAAATCAAAAGTATTTTGTTTATCTTTGTTAGCGGCCATCATTGATAGCACTAGAGGAATAAATACTTCGTGGAAAGCTGGGATAAACTTTATTAAAGCAAACTTGAGTATCGGCGGAATAAGTCCCCAGTTTTTAGTGATGCCAATGCTGTTAAAATGAAATAATTGAATGGATTTTGTTGCTGGAAGGCTGCTTAAGATAGCTACAAAGCAAGCAAAAGTAGCGGCTGTTTCCAGGTCAAATCCCCAAGACATGCCGGCAAAACCATATTGTTGGCCAAGCAAAATTGAAGCGGTGCTGCCTAAAGCAAATGTAATTAAGCATACTAAGCCAGATAATAAAATCACTTTCAAAGTGGCATTAAAGATAAATTGCTCAACCAATATTCTGAAAAGTAAAGCAATGCTACCGGGCCATAAATTACTTGCTGAGATATAAGCCAGCTTTGCTTGTGCTGGATCTTCACAAACCCAATCAAAAATAATTCTACTAAGAAAAGCTAAGCTAGCTGCGAAGGAAGCGCTTAAAATGCTCGTTGCGACAATGCCGTTGCGCATTAATGATCTTAGTATTTGGTTGCTTTGTTCAACCTTTTCTGGCGTGGCGTTGTTTTTTAGCAGTTGTTTGCGCTCACCAAAAGCTTCGCCTACGAATTTCATCATAGCATATAAAAGTACAGCGTGAGCTCGGTTAGCAACGGACATATAAGTTACCGAGATGGGAATGGTGCCTTGTACAGCTTCAACAATACTGGTGTTGGTTTGATTGAGATAAGGTAAACCTGATGCATTAAATATATTTTCTTCACCGGCTACTTGAGTGCGAAAAGGGTCTGTTGCTTGAAAAGCGCTAAAAGTAAAAGTAACGCCAATGGCGGCAGCGGTGAAAAAAATAAAATAGCTGATATCTTTGCCGGATAATTTTTTGGTGGGATCAAGAGGTTCAAGTACATTTAATGTCATTTAACTTAACTTCCTTGTGTTGGTTATTTTCGACAGATAAAGGGCTACAGTATACCACAAGCGGCTATGCCAGCTTTGCCGTAAGTCGATTATTTATTGTGCCGGTGGTTCGTTCCAGTTATTTATAGCCTAGTGCTATTTGGCCCCATCCTTATTCGCACTTAAAGCTGTAATCGCTAATAAGAGCTTCCTTATTCGCGCTAGCGGTGATAAGATTATTCTTATTAGCGATTGGGGCTTTAGCCGATAATAAGGGTGGTGTGTGAAAATCAAAAATCAATCAGCTGGCAAGCTACATAAAACAGCTAGAGGTTATCATGCTTTTATTCCAAATTCTTTGCCACCAGTGATAGTTTGGGATGGAGATATCATCAAGGCATTATCTAAAGCGGATTTTTTATTAGGTAAATTAGCTAGAGAAACAACGCGCTTGCCATGTGCTCACTTATTGGTGCAATCATTTATGGCAAAAGAAGCAGTTTTGTCCAGTAGGATAGAAGGTACGCAAACGACGCTTGGTGAAGTATTTATTGATGAGGCGCAAGTAAATACCAAATATAAAAATAAAGATTTAATAGAAGTGCAAAACTATGTAAAAGCACTGCATTATGCAATTGAGCGTTTAGAATTTTTGCCATTATCTTTGCGATTAATTAAAGAACTGCATGCTATACTCATGGACTTGCCACATGCTGTCCATGCGACACCTGGAGAGTTTCGTAAGTCGCAGAACTGGATTGGTAGCCCAGGCTGCACTTTAAAAACAGCTAAATATGTTCCGCCACCTGTTGAAGATTTAATGAACTGCTTGGGTGATTTGGAAAAGTTTTTTTATGATGACTCTTTGCCAGATTTGGTTCATATCGCTTTATGTCATTATCAATTTGAAGCAATTCATCCGTTTGTGGATGGCAATGGGCGAATAGGCCGGCTTTTGATTACTTTATTATTAATGCATAAAAACCTTCTGCCTGCTCCGATGTTGTATTTAAGTGCTTTTTTTGAATCATCACGTGATCAATACTATGAAGGTTTATTTAATGTCAGCTATCAGAGTGATTGGAAGTCGTGGTTGCTTTATTTTTTAAAAGCGGTTGCAGTGCAGTGCCAAGATGTATTGCATCGCTCTGAGCAAATACAACATCTTATAGAAAAGTGGAAAGAGCAGTGTTATTCAGCCAGGTCAAATACTGCTGAAAAAATAATAGATATGTTGGCAGCAAGCCCTGTTATTTCAATCTCAATGGTTGCCGAAAAGTTAAACTCAACCTATAGCACCGCTGAGCGGGCAGTGAAGAAATTGGTTGGCTTAAAGATAGTGAAGCAGCGTGGTGAAGATAGGCGCAATCGTATCTATTGTGCCACTTCTATTCTGGCTGTCTTAGAGGCGATGATTGCTATTGATTCCTAAGGTTGATTATCCTTATTCGCGCTAGCGGTGATAAGAAAAACCTTATTATTGCTTAAGGGTCTAATCGCTAATAAGGGCGCAAAATTTACTGGCGACGGCATCTTTGCGGCGAATGGCCGGTCTAATCATCGCATTATGTGCGGTGAATATCATTGGTTGTGCGGCAGATGTATGCTATAATCACCTTAATAAATGCGGCGAATGAGGTTTTTCATGTGGATTTATGAGCATCAAGAGTGGCCATGCTTTACTTGGGATAATGAAAAGTTAGCTGCTGAACTGGCTGACTTGCGTCATCACCAGGGGCGATTGCTAGGTCGAATGGAAAGCATGGGCTTTGATCTGCGCCGTGAGGCTAGTTTAACAACGCTTACTAAAGATGTGGTTTATTCTTCAGCGATAGAAGGTGAGGATCTTAATAAAGATGAAGTTCGCTCATCGATTGCTCGTCAGTTAGGTATTGATATTGGCGGTTTAATGCCAAAAAATCGTGATGTGGAAGGTATTGTTGAAATGATGCTGGATGCAACTCAGGGTTATGCTTTGCCGCTTACTGAAGATAGATTATTCAGCTGGCATGCTGCACTTTTTCCAACGGGTCGTTCTGGTATGCGATGGATTAATGTAGCTGGTTGGCGCACAGCAGAAACTGGGCCGATGCAAGTAGTTTCCGGCTATCAAGGGCGCGAGCGTATTCATTTTGAAGCACCACATGCTAAAAAATTGAATAGCGAAATAAAAAAATTCTTAAAATGGTTTGCTTATAATGATTTGGTTGATCCAGTTATTAAAGCAGGCATTGCTCATTTGTGGTTTGTAACCATTCATCCATTTGAAGATGGCAATGGACGTATTGGGCGAGCTATTGCTGATATGGCGCTAGCGCAAGCCGATCAAACGTCCGATCGTTTTTATAGTTTATCATCACAAATTGAAGCTGAACGTAAAGAATATTATTTGCAGCTAGAAGCAGCGCAGCGTGGTACTTTAGATATTACTAAATGGTTACGTTGGTTTTTGGCTTGTATGCGCCGTGCGATTGATAATGCTGAGCAAAGCTTAAGTCATACATTATTTAAAGCACAATTATGGGATAAGCTAAACCAACAAAATATTAATGATCGACAAAAATTGATAATCAATAAAATGCTGGATTTGCATTTCAAAGGCCATATGAATACCTCGAAATATGCTAAGTTAGCAAAATGCTCTAACGATACGGCTTTAAGAGATATTCAAAAGCTTAAGCAGCTTGGTGTATTTATCCAAAATGAAAGCGGTGGGCGTAGTACTAGTTATCGACTGTACAAGTTGCTGCAATAATATTGTTTTTTTTTGTTTGTTTATTTTTCAGTACGGTTGCAGAAGTACAATTCAGTAGTACTGAATGGTTTGAAGTTACTATGATGATTTTAAGCTTTTTAATAATCACTTAAGGTATGACTTGTAATCTTGTTGTAAATAAATAACAACAATGGAAATATATCTATGAGAGAAGCGCATGACATTGCTCAATTAACAGCTAATATTACGCAAAGAACATTTAACTTAAATCCTAGGGTATTAGGTTCTTTAATCAATCCGGCTCGTTTAATTAAAGTTTTTAAAATATATGGCAGCAGGCCGTTGATCCCTGGTTTGCAAGGCGGTTTTCTAATTTTTGAAGCATTTAAGTGTCTGCCTTTGCCAAAGTTTAATGAGTGTGCGGATTGGCCTGAAATGGTGCTTTTAACGCAGTCGATGAGTTTTCAGCGTGGCAGTGGGTTGACTGAAGGGTGTCGAATAAATTATGGCGCAATAGATTCTTATCTGGATGATGTATATAGCCATTATCGTCGCGATGAAGCTAATGACCAGCAGATACTGGAAAAAAAGATTAATAATTTGAAGTCATCGTTCAAAGGGTTTCTTGCTAAAGGTAATGAATATCTTGCTAGTGAAGGTCTAACCAATGCTAAGGTGCAATATGAAATAATTAATGGAAAAGTGAAGCATGGTTATTTTAAACCAGCCATGTATAAACAGTTAAATAAAATTAGCGCAAATTATGTTTCTGAGCAGGGCTTAGAGAAGGTGTTTTCAAAAAATCCAGCAAGCCAATTAACAGAAACAGATTTCGTTTTTGCTCTGCGCGACATGCTAGAATTTAGTTGTATTGATGATAATTTTGCAGATTTGGTTATCTGTGGCTATTTAAAATCAGTTAAGCATGCAGATGAAGCAGAGCCATCACATTCAGCAGGGGGTGGCACGCTTACACCCTCTCGATCTCGATCTAGAAAAAAATTACCAGCCATGCAAAGTCCATTAGATGCATTAAGAGGAACCCTAAGGCATAAAAATAATCCAGCAGCGCATTTTTATTTTGAGGCCATGGGTCATTATATGGAAAATGCCTTCTTTGAAGGTGCTGTTAATGACGTTAGCCTCTATTCAGGTAAGCAGTTAAATTTCATTATGCAAGACTTGAAAAAGCGCTTAAATAATCAATATTGTGCGCTTAATTGGGATGTCTCTCGCCATTTATTAACCCATTGGCTAAAGGCTTATCAAAAAGCTTATAACCAAAGGTTAACGACACTTGTGCAGACAGATTGGCAAGGTAGTTTAGAGCAATATGCTGCAAATGAAGGTGAGCAGACACTGGAATCATTGTTGTTAAGTTATTTGCATAATGTGCCAAATACATATCAATCTCGAATTCAACAGTTTTCTGGGCTATATCAATTAGCCAATAAATATCATTGTTCGAAAAGAGCTAAACTAGCAAACACTCCTAAATTATCTCGTCTTGCTAATTTAGCAAGACGAATCGACGGTAAGAAGGGGTTGGTTAAAATAAAGCCGGGTGGAAGTTTAATAGGAGAATTTTTAACTACAGTTGCTCGTTTTATTATTCCTGGTTTTGATCAGAATGATCCCCAAAATTTGTTACAGACTATTGATTATTCAAAATTGGATGAAGTTGAGATGATAGGGCCATTCAATGCTGAAGGTTTAACAGGTTTTGGTAAAGATAACCCGGGTTTTATGCGGTTGAGGTCAAAAGTGCCCGGGCTACCTAGCTTAGTTAGTGGTGCAGCCTTGTATCAAACTAGGAGGGCTTTTCATCAGTCAAGAATGCTTACTTTGACAAAATTAATAAATGAAACGTTGGCATCTACTGGAGAGGAGAAAAGGCAGTGGATGAAGTTTTGGTGTGATGAGCGTGAAAATCTAGAACAATTTACATATAAAAAAGAAGGTTATTTAGTAGACGCTTTGCATATTGATAGCGGTGCTTGGGTATTGATTAATAAGCTTCATGAAATGATTTACCAAGGGCAAAAAGATCGTGGTTTTGGTGCTGTGCATGAGAAAAATTTGCTAAATAAATTTATGAGTATAACAGCAAAAATTGCAACAGATATCAGAAGTGAATTTCCAGCTATGTCGCAAGTGACTGCTCATATTTGGTTGGATTATATGCAAAATTTGCAGCGTGATAGTGATACTTGTGATTTGGAGATAGGCGAAAAACAGGTGCAAGAATTTACTGATGCTTTAGATCAGTATTCGCAAATGTTACCTTTGCCTAAATATTTAAGGGAAGTATTTTTAGACGCGCTTCAGTCTTGTTTAAGTGAAAATGGAAAAGTAGAGAGTGCAAATATTTTGAGCTCTATGAAAAGTATTTTGATGGGTAATCAAAGCTTAGCTGAAGTAACAGATTCAAGTGCAGGGTTTGCGATGCCTCAAATGCATAGTCATTCCTATTAAGGACCAAATGTCTTGCTGCACAATCAAGCTACTAAGAATCGGCGCCCCGGCATTAGCCTCTAATGCTCAGAGGATGGCCGGCATACCTATATAGCAACAGTGTGTAGTGTTATATAAATAATGATTATCTAGGTGGCTTAAGTGTACATTAATTTTTTGTTAAGCTTATTCTTGTATAGTATACAAGTTAAAATATTATTTATGGAGTTTCTCATATGCCAGCAGGAAAACCAATTGAGCGAAGTTTATTATATTTAAAAGGCTTGCGGTTAGATCAAGATACAGCCCCAGCTGAGCAAGTTGGTGGTTCTTCTACAAATAATTCTAGAAGAAAAAGTAAGAATGACTCTAATGATGAGCCTGTTATAGCCTTAGATCGATTGGCAAATACAAAAGCAACCAAGAGGTCTTTGCACTGGCCTAGTTATTGGGATAAACAGTTGCCAGAAGTGTTGGGTGAGGATCATATCTTGACACATATGATTAAAACAACACATATACCACAAGTGTTAATACTGGCAAATTTGCGAGTAGCCTATGATAAATTTCTTGATGATGATTATTTGCTAAGGTTTGAAGATTTTGTAAGAACATTTAATAAATTGAAGCCCTTGCTTTTAATAGCTGGAGATCAAGAGGCCCATACAGATCTGTTGTTTGATTATAATGCATATATACTTGCGTTCAAGGAATTAAAGAAATGCAGGGCAGCTAACAAACAGGGTCGTCAATATAACTATTCTTTCGCAAATACTGAGCATGCTAATCAGCACCTTAGATTCGATAGTGGTTATCATTTGAAAGACAATTGGAGGGATGTTGCAAAAAATGCAATAGCTTGGGTAGAGAAAAAACTCAGGCTTGAAACCTTAAAGATTCCTAAGTGTGTGGCTCCATTTTTTTCTGCTTTCATCGGTGAGTGGATGCATCAACATGCCGATGATAAGCTGCCTGGTAGTTACTATCAAGCAAGCGGTGCTGCTGTGGTTATTAATGGTCTCGCCTATTTAGGTGGTGAGCTTAGAAGAGATACTTTGGTATATAAAGCTAATCAGTTTAAAGTTAATAGGGGAACATTGAATGATGCGCTAACAGGTATAGAGCAGCTTTTAAGAGTTTACCAACTAGATTTTGTTAACCCTAAAGTTCAGCCTTATAATGCTATTATTTTAAGAGATGTATTACTGTTTTGGATTAATATCTATGTGGTTTTTGCTAAGGAAAATCCAAAGATGGTTGGAGCTGCTAAATTACCAGTTTGTAAAAGTCTTCGTAGCTTGTTGAGTCGGATAGACAATGGCTTGCATCAAGGCGAATGCCTGTCTGAATTTGCAAGCATTTATCGTGCAGGAATTGAGGCTCAAAAAGCACACAAAAAGAAAGTGTTAATACCTGGTGGCAAGCTTGGTAAGCTGTTGATCTTAGTGGCAAAGCTATTATTACCTACAGTAGATTTAACAGCGGCAAATAATCTTGTTTTAAGCTGTATTGAGCAGCAAAGGGCAACTGAAGTAGAGGAGGCGGAAGCCGCAAGGTTGCCTGTAGCAACAGTTATTTACAATCCTGAGATAGTTAAACAAGAGGCAATCGGCACACAGGCTGATATGCCTAGTAAAAGTATGGAGTTGCCCATTGCGGTGCCTGTTGGTAATAGAGTAAGTAATCAGAGGCTGGCTCCAGCTCTTCCTCAAGTACCAAGTCGAATAGCTAATTTGACTCCGTCTTCTAAAGCTGGCAGTTCACAACCAGTCTCAGTATCCAATACAGATACTGTTGCGCAGACAAATTCAAAGCAAGTAACAGTTGATGCAACAAACAGCAGTAGGTTTACATCAAAAGCAACTGCTGCAACTGCGTGTGAATCCGAAGCTCAACAATCTAGTGGCGATGAACAGCTAGATGAAGTGGGTGTTTTTAATGATCAGGTTTGGCCTAAGGTGAGTCACCTGACTCCTTTAGGTGCTGACAGTGACGCCAAAGGTAATGAAGTTGAGCAGCTTACTCCCATTTGTTTATCCAGTTAATCTGATAAAAGTTATGATCATATTGACAGCCAAGGTTGCTTAGTTTTTTTTAAATGTACGCTTAAGTAATATTTAGTTGTTTTACACTATAAAAATTCTATGTTGTTTAAGATAGTTTTAATCTATGCGCTTTATAGTAGTTATAATTATAAAAAGCACATAAGGTCATGTAAATGCGAGTAAAGCAAGAAGATAAAACTTTGGGTTGGTACTATCAGAATATTATCACTAAATTTATTGATACAAAATATAAGTTAAGGGTTGAATCTAACCCAGAAACTACTTTGCATGCAGCGATTAGTTTGTCCCAGTTAATGGTGAATAAATCCGAAAATGCTATAAGCTTGCTAGATAATAGTATTTTTAACTACTTGGTAGGTGGTTGGGTGGATAAGCTGCAAAATTACATGAATGATCTTTATATAAAAGATAGCAGCATATTTTCATTTAGTATGATGATTGAAAAGATAGTAAAAATCAGTGGCATTCCTGCAGTATTAAAAAATTTTTTACATGCTTTAATAAATAATGGAGTAGTTTATAATTACTTATCTCATTCGTCTGCTCGTGATATGCTTAATTGTTACCTTCGATACAATAAAACAAATGTAGATGGTTTGTCTAAATTAGTATTTTCTTGGTTAATAGATGATTTTACATTGTTACCAAAACCTGTTTCTATTTCTTTGTGTGCATTGATTAATGACAATGTACATGCAAGTGGTGCGTTGCCAGATGATACTTCTAAAATGAATCAACGATTATTTGATGATATTGATGGGGCAGCAATTTTTTGTATTTTAAGTAGAGCGTCATTTGCAGCGCTAAAACCTGGAAGTGATTGGTCGGTTTTTGATTCTGGAAGTGGGTCATTAAAAACTTATATTAATCTTTTTTATGCTTGCTTTAAGTCGATTGATGGAAATACTAAAATAGCGCCTTTAATACTTTCTTTTTATCAATTTTTAAGAAGGGGGCATGAATATTTGCATCAATTAAATCACTTATCATTGGATTTGATAGATGATGATCAGTATAGAAACCAAGATCAAAAAACGCGTCAACTTTATAATATTATTTCAGAAGCAAACATCTATAGTAAGATGTATGAAACTGTCCTATCCAATGTGGGTACAATAAGGCGAATATTGCATGTGAAAAGCAATATTTTAGCATCAGATATGGTTTTTAGTATCTTGACATTAATGTCAACGATCTATGTATCAGATGATTTGTTTAAAGCAATCATAATGCTGGTAGAAAATCAAGTTCCAGGAGAGTATTTGGCGAGCCTTCAAGAACCAGGTTTCTCATCTGCTTCGCAGGTAGGACATTACATCATGTGCTATAAATTGCTAGCTATGATTCTTTCTGCGAATAATATTGAAGTTCCTGAGTTATTAAAGCAAAAACTTGCATTTGTATCATTTGAAAATGTATATTTAAATGAAGGTATTGCAGCTGTTAGAAAAGGTGCAAAGAATAATTGCTCTGCAGTTGGTTTTCCATACCTGCCATTTGTTGATTGGGAGGTTAAAAAAATGGAATATATAGGTTTGTTAAAAGCCTATACAGAAAGTTTATCAGGAAATGAAAAAACAGGCAGGAAGGATGACAAAATTGTTCTTGCGAATCAAGTTATGCGGTTCCTAGAAGAACTTTCAATGCATATTAAAGACTATAAAAATTCTAATGAAATCATCCAATTCGCTAAAATGTATCAAAAAACTATACAGTTAGTTAAAACCAAAAAATCTAAATTATTGAAGCTGTTAACATTAGGTAAAGCAAAATTTAGGCCTGGCAGTGAATTGGGTAGGATCATGGTCGGTCTTCGTCATTTGTTATTTCCAGCTTTAAATGGGCAACAGCTACTAAAATATGCTGAACGTGAATTGGTTGAAACGTTGGAGGTTGCTTCAGGTATACAACAGTCAAGCCCAAGTATGCAAGCAACTTCAACGGCTAGCTCTAGAAATAGAATATTTAAAGTTAATAGCATAATGTTAAGACAAGTGATGTCTGAAAATTACATATCAGATGAAGGTAAAAGTATTTGGCTTTACACCATGCAAGAAATACTAGAAGGAATCATTGGTTTGCCACAGGGTGTAGTAAATTTTGATTTGTCCTATGAGCAGCTTCCTGACTTATTGGCTATTGAAAGTAGTTTGTATGAGGTCTTGTCTGCTGGCCAACCATCTGATGATCAGGGTGGCAAGGAACTTACAGATTATGAAAGATTACAAAACAAAGATACTATTTTAAATCAGGCCATTTCAAGACTTGCTGAACAGCAATTGAAGCATTTGGATGGTATTGGTTTATGTGAATTAGCAACAGCTTTAGCTAGATATCCACAAAGAGATGCCTTTTGGGAAAGTATTCTACTTGAGCCTGGTGTTTTTAATGCTATTAATGCGCATTTAGCTACAAGTGATATTGATATGCCAAAAAATTTGTTTATGAATTTTGTTAAGGCATTGCAGCCAATAGCGAATAAACTAGGCATTACTAAAACTATAGGTATAGAGCATGCATTAAAAAGAATTAGCCAAGCATCTGGTAATTATATGTGTTTTCATGACCTTAATGATTCGGCTGGAGTTTTAAGCCAAATTAATTAAGGCTTTCTTTTATAGCTAATTTAATGATTCCTCAATGTACGTTCCAGGAGTTTTGGTTGCTAATACATGCGATTATAGTGGTTTTCCACTGTTAAATTTATCTGGTTGATTAAGGTAGGGTTAAGCTTAGTCATAGATAATAAATCATCATTAATATTAATAGAGGTAAAAATGAGAAGAGAATTAGAGCCAGCTGAAAGTTCGGGTGATATATCTACACTTAGTAATTTATATGAGTCGTGTTTAGTTTTATGCCGAAATAATACGAATCAATCAGTATTCATGCATCTTAGAAATCCTTTGCCTATTGTTCATTCAATTAATAACTTACTGGAAAAGTTTGCTGAAAATATATCTGATGATGCAGGTGTTACACAAAGTAGTAATTTATTTGAAGATGTTAACCCTTTAGCCATATATGCTTTAGATGCAGTGCCATGTGGTAATGGGAATAAAACAGAAGCATTTAATGGTTGGATTAAGGGAATAGTTAATAATGCACCAGATTTTAAGCCTGCTGCTGATAATGTAAATACACAACAAGCTCAGGTCTTTAATTTTCTTAAAAATGGCTATCAAGCTTTAACCAATGAGATTGCACAACATTCTAATATAGGTTTGTCTATAAATGAAGAAGAGCGACTTCAGCTTCAAGTTGCCATGCTACAAAGGAAGGCATTTGTCCAGGGGCTGGGTGTAACTTTTTCTCAGAAGTATGAAGCTGTTGAGAATAAAGATATTTACCGACATCTATTATCAAGTATTATCAATACAGGCTATTTATCTTTCATAGATGATATAATTATAAAAAGGATTATTATTGGTTCGATTGGTTTGGTGAGTCAAATTGGCGATGGATTTTCTACTCCTATGCCGGGTCATAAAAAAGCGAATATTAATGCTTTGATACAAATGAATGAGTATCATTCTAAAATATTTGCTAGTTATTTAGCAAGTGACTTATTGCCTAACACACCTGAAGCAGTACAGGGTGATACTTCAAGTGGTGAGGCTCAAGCTACTACAACAGCGGTGACCGTTGGAAATGGTGTAAGCGTGGAGGGGTCGGAGCTTGATTCCATTAGTTTAATGTTAACTGAATTGAAGCATGTTTTAAAAGATCGTGATATAAGTAAACGATTAAATTATAATAAGCATTATTATATGTATATGTTTGCCTATTTAGCAAAGGAATATAGTCAGTTGATGAGTGGGGTTGATGTTAATGATGTTAATGATGTTAATGTTAAGGTTTCAAGTAGCTTATCGGGGCTGTTAGTAGATATGTTACAGTCTGAAAAAATTGGTCAGAATCAATTAAAGGAATTCATGAATCTCTATAAGACTGCTAAGGATCATGGTTTACTTAAGCCTAGTCGAAATAAAATTAAAAAAATACCAGCAAGAATGATAACAGCTGTTGAGCGCCTATTAGGTATTAATGCAGAAAAATTATTAAAACAGTCAAATGTTAAGAGTTTAGTTAGAGGTGGCACGCTAAGTAAGGTGGGGTTGTGTGATAATCCGGCTGCAGTTATGGTTCAGAAGACTATTGATAATAATGTGCCGATACATTTTCGTGATGTCCGTTTTATTAAAGCGCTTGCAAAATTAAACCATGGAGATGAATCATGTAAAGCCCTAAAGCAGTTGTTTCAATATGAAATGACTGGTTATGTCCTAAAGCCTAATGGTGAGCTTGAAAAGCATTGTATAAAAAGATGCTTAGCAGGTGGTGAACAAAACAGGCTTGTAAATGCTCCTGAGTCAAGCATTATTGTTGGCAGTAGTTATGCTGATGTTACGCGCGAACTATTTTCTTGTGACATTGCTAATAGCAGTGGTGCGGATCCTGAAGCTGTTGAGAATATCTCTGTTAGATCTTTATATCAGCCACATGTTGCTGTATTAACGACTGCTTTAAAGTTTGAAATACAGCCTGGCAAGGATGTGTGTGAGAACAGCTATAAAAAACTTGTCATGGATCTTCTGCACTTGGCTAAGCAAAACAGATGGAGTGATAGTGAGGGTAATCTTGAACGTATTGTGGCTCACAAGGGTTACCGTGACGAGTCAGAATCTGCAGTGTCTTCAGCTGCAAGTTCCCATTAGTTGTTAGATGAAACACTAAAAGCCAGTTTAATAGCTGGCTTTTTTATAGGTGTTTTCTAGTTGAGTTGTTGCCTTCTCTCTTGAATTGGAGTCCCGCACCATTAACATTAAGCACAGTGTTAAAATCAGCAGAATAGATGTATAATGAGTAGCTATAACGTGTCAATCATAGCTATGTAAAAAATGGCTTTGAGATCCCTTAATAGGATATGGTAGTATAAGTTAGCTGCCCCCAATCAGCCTTGTTAGCGAGCGCAGGTAAGCTGCTCTATTGGGTGAGTGAATACAGTATTGATGCAAGGACTGCTGCATGCATATTTTAAAATCTAATAATACGCATTACATCATTAAATCAGTGATTGTTTTGTTTGCCTTGCTGATTACAGGCTATTTATCTTTATTGCTGGTGATTCCACCTGGCTTTGCTTCATTAATTTGGCTGCCTGGTGGGATTGCCTTAGGTGTGGTCATTATCTGGGGATTACGCTACTTGCCGGTAATCGCTATCGGCGCCTTTTTGCTCAATATTTATACCACGCATATGCATGCTCAGCTTGGTTTTCAAGGACATATTGTATGCGCTCTTCTGGTTATAGCACCGTTGTTGCAAATAGTGGTTGCCTGGGTGCTGATAAATCGTAGTATGGATATAAAAAAACCATTCAAAAAAATTAGAGATATTATTTTATTTGCTTTTTTTGCAGGTCCCGTAGCCAGTTTGGTAAGTGCTAGTTTTACTGTGATCTGCTTATTGTTATTTCATATTATTACCAAAGAAACCATCTTTTTTAATTGGTTTGCTTTGTGGGTGGGGCGGAGTATTGGCGTTTTGATTATATCGCCAATTTTAATTATGCTGCATAGTACAAAACAAGTAAATCGTACACAGGTTTATGTGTTTTTTGTGTCACCATTGATTATAGTCTGTTTGGCTATCTTATCTGTATTTATTATTGTTAACCGATATGAATTTAATAGGGTGCAATATGTTTTTAATGTCATGGGTAATAATCAAGCTCAAGGCTTGAAAAATTATTTTGATAAAGCCGTTCATCAAACTACTGATGTGGGTGAGTATGTTTTAACACATCCGCAAGTTTCAGGTGTGCAGTTAAATGATTATATTTCGGGGCTGCTTTCATATCATAGAAGTATCATGTCAATTGGTTGGATGAATCAGGCAGATCTTGGCGATATGATTCAGCAGTTAAGCACACAAAAAAGACCCTCAAAGCGTTATATTTCAATTGGCGCTCTTTTGCCGCCTATGATTTCTAATAAATATAGTTTGGCAAAGCAATCAATTCAGATTGAAGCGAAACAGGCGCCTTTTATCATAGGTCGTTTTAAATCTGGATTAGCGAGTGGGCAACCCCAGCTTATATTTATGCATAGCAAGGGGCATGCGCAACATGCTTTTAGTTTGCTTATGGTTCCAATTGTGCAAAAGAATGTGGTTGTTGCTAGTGTGTTTTCACTAATTGATTTTCATGCTGGTATGTTACCTATTTTTGATAATAAAAATCCTTATCAGCATATTAGTTTGGATTTTCACCAATCCAATCATTATGAAACAATTTATACATATGAAAATGCAATGCGTGGTTGGATACATCCTAAATTTGAGATTAATTTCAATGCAAAAATATCATTATCAAAACATCAATATTTTTTGTTAAAGCTGCGTTCTTCTGAATGGTTTATTCGTAATAATTATTCATGGCTTGTTTGGGTAATGATTGTGGGTGGTTTATTCTTTTGTGTATTGATGGAAATACTGTTGTTAATTGTTTATGGGCAAAAAGAAATCATACAAGAGAAAGTTGACAAGCAAGCTGCATTATTGGAGCAAGAGGAAAAAACTAATCTATTATTATTACAATCTGCTGGTGAAGGCATATTTGGTGTTAATAATGAAGGCGTAATCAGTTTTGTTAATCCTGCTATGTGTGAATTGTTAGGTTATGATGCTCATGAGCTTATTGATCAATCTATTGATGTCTTGCAAGTATTAAAAAAGGGTGATGCGAATCAGGCTGATATCATGCAAACGGGTTCCTGCTTATTAAATCAAAAATCTGCTAATGATCATAATGAAATCCAGATCAAAAAAAAGGATGGGCACTGGGTGTGGGTAGAGGCGATTCATTCGAAAATGGAGGGGTCAGATCGTCATAGTTCGGTTATTATGCTTAATGATATTTCCCAGCAAAAAAGCACAACTGATCAGCTAGAGCAAATTGCACATTATGATTTATTAACTGGGCTGCCTAATCGCTTAAGCTTTTTGGATTATTTAGATAAAGCGCTGGCTAATGCTGAGCGTTCAACTCAAAGAGTCGCTGTATGTTTTTTAGACATGGATAATTTTAAATATATAAATGATCGTCTGGGGCACCAGATAGGTGATGAAGTGCTTGCTAAAATTCCACAGGTGCTAAAACCTTTTCAACGTCAATCAGATTATATTGCACGTTTAAGTGGTGATGAGTTTGCAATGATTTTACATGGTGTTAGTTCTACTGAAATGATAGCAGGTATACTAACGCGTTATTTATCTGCATTTGATCAACCTATCTATGTTAACGGTAATGAGATTAATGTGTCTTTTAGTTTGGGGGTCGCTATTTACCCTGATAACGGTAAGACTTCTGAAGAGCTTCTTAAAAATGCTGATATGGCGATGTATAAAGCGAAAGAAAAAGGTAAAAATACATTTTCATTTTTTAATCAAGAAGCTAGCCAAGAGATGAAGCGCTACCATTTAATTAATGAAAGCTTTGCAGCAGCAATAAAAGAAAATCAATTTTATATAAATTATCAGCCGCAGGTGTGTGCAAAGACAGCTGAAATCTATGGGGTTGAAGCGTTGCTTCGATGGAAGCATCCTGAATTAGGTATGATAGAGCCTAGTGAGTTTATTTTGGTTGCAGAAAATAGTGGTTATATAAAGGAAATAGGGTATTGGTTGTTGCAACAAATAGCTAAAGATTATTCCGTATTAATGTCTATTAATCGAAATATTAAAATTTCAATTAACGTTTCAATTAAAGAGTTAAATGATAAGGATTTTGAGAGTAATATAAATTCTTTTCTACAAAATAATAAAATAAACCCTAGTAATATAGTTTTAGAAGTAACTGAAACGGCACTCATGCGTGATTTTGAAAGTGTGACTGCGTTGATGGAAAGTCTTAGCAAGCTTGGTATAGGGTTTGCTTTAGATGATTTTGGTATGGAGTACTCTTCATTAAATTATTTAAAAAACTTAGATATAGATTGTATTAAAATAGATAAGAATTTTGTGCATGATATGTGTGTCAATAAAGTAAGTGCGGCTATTGTGTTGGCTATCATTACGCTTGCAGATGCCTTAAAAGTGAGTGTGATTGCAGAAGGCGTAGAAACACATGAGCAATATGATTTTCTTTTGAAAAGTAATTGTGGTTATATTCAAGGCTATTATTTTAGCAAGCCAATTAGTTTAAATAATCTAAAAGAAAAATATTAGTTTACTCAGTGTCGAATTGAGTTACTTTAACAACGTGCTTTTTATTGATAAAAGATAAGCAATCATATTGATAGCAGTGTAAAAATTTTTCTTGCTGATTAAGGGCGTCAGTCAGTCGTTGCTCATGTTCGAGTAAGTTAAAGTGCAAATCTACTTTAATTTTGGCGTGTGGAAAATAGAGCATGACAGATTTAAAGTCAGTATTGGTCATCTCTTTTTGGCTTTTAGTTGTTTCTTGTATATAGAGTATTTGATTTTTATTAATTAGAAAAAATTGTTCGTTCTCTAAGTGTGCCGGAAAATAATCTTCTTTACTATTATTGACAAAATCAGATAGAGCTTGGGAATTGGAAGCGCCAGATGGTGGTATATTAAGATAGATGTTGGCCTGAATTCTTGTTTCATCTGTTAATGCAATAAGAACATGCTTTTTTAAACGAGGTATTTCGTAATCAGAGCTCATAAGCCATCTCCACTTCCGGTGTGTCTGATTTATATTCTACCCAACTAAAGTTTTGCACACAAGTGGGGTGTTGGTAACCTGCTAAAAAATATTCTGGCCTATGTTAAGAGCGATTTGAGGGCGAGGTATGTTATTAGCGACAGAAGCTGCTTTAGTGCCAAATAAATTTATTTGATGGCGTAAATAGACGGATTTACACTTATTTAATCGGTTTATTTGTTTATCTAACAAAGTTATCTCTTAAAAATTCCAAAACAATCGCTTACATACATGTAAGAAAAAAACCACAATTTCATATATCTAAAAACTTACCTCTAAAATTTATTTGAACAAAATGTACGCAATACAAGCACTTAGGAATCTTGATTCCCACCTAGGGTTTCTTTTTAGATGTTTTGTGTCATAAAGTGGTTCCAAAGTGGGGTAAAAGTGCTATACTGTGGATAAATGTGGGGGGGACAACATGTTTCGGGGAATTACATCGATCAATATTGACGCAAAGGGTAGGTTTGCTATACCAGCCCGCTATCGTCAAATGTTACTCGATGAAGATGGTGGCAAATTGGTAGTCACTATCGATACTCAGGAACGCTGTCTATTGCTTTACCCTGTTAAACAGTGGGAGCACATTGAAAAGAAACTGGAAGTGCTACCCAGTTTCAATCCAGTGACACGTAGAATACAACGCTTGCTTATCGGTCATGCCACAGAGCTTGAAATGGATAAGCAAGGTAGGGTGCTGCTACCACCCTTGTTGCGTGACTACGCAGAACTGGAAAAAACAATGATGCTTGTTGGGCAGGGTAAAAAGTTTGAAATTTGGGGGGACAGGCAATGGGATGATGGGCGTGATTCGTGGTTAAGCGAACATGCTCTGAATCCAGCCGAGATACCGCCGGAGTTAACTGATTTGTCAGTATAGCTCAAGTTGTTGGGGGACAACTCATGGAAAGAGTGCATGTGCCAGTGTTGCTAGAAGCAACTATTGAGGCGCTGGCTATAAAGCCAGATGGTTATTACATCGATGCCACCTTTGGGCGTGGCGGGCACAGCGAAACTATCTTGGAAAATCTTGGAAAAGATGGCAAGCTTTTGGTTATCGATAAAGATCCGGAAGCAATTGCTGCTGCACGTGCACTTAACGATTCTAGAATAATTATCAAACATGGTTCTTTTGCTGATCTTAATCAGTTTGTTGCTGAAGAAGATTGGATCGGAAAAGTAAATGGTATTTTAATGGATTTGGGTGTGTCTTCACCACAGCTAGATACGGCGGAGCGTGGTTTTAGTTTTCGTTTAGATGGTCCATTAGATATGCGCATGAATCCAGAAGCTGGCATTAGTGCAAAAGATTGGTTGGCAACCGTTGATGCCACTGATTTAGCTGATGTTATTTGGCGACTAGGTGAAGAACGTCATGCAAGACGTATTGCTCGCGTCATTATTGCTGAGCGTGAAAAGAATCCTATCGAAACAACAAAACAGTTAGCTGATCTTGTTGCTAAAGTGGTTAGGCCAAAGCCTAATCAACGCATTCATGTGGCTACAAAAACATTCCAAGCTATTCGTATTTATTTAAATGATGAATTAACTGATTTAGAGAAGGCTTTAGCAGGTGCTATGAATGTTTTAGCACCAGAAGGTCGTTTGGTCGTTATGAGCTTTCATTCATTAGAGGATCGTATTGTTAAACGTTTTATGGTTGAAAAATCTCGTGGTGAACAAATGCCGCGTAATTTGCCGATTAAAAATGTTGATGTGGTATGTCCAATGAAAGTGATTAAGCTGAATTTAAAAGCATCTGAAGATGAAATAGATCAAAATCCCCGCGCCAGAAGTGTACGTTTGCGAGTTGCGGAGAAAATACCATGCGATTAATTATGAATGGAAGCCAGTTAGTTGATCTAACGCTGGCATTAGGAAGTTTGGACTGGTGGAAGAAGAACGTTAGTTTATGTTTATTAAGTTTTGCTATAGCTGTAAGTGTTTTTGCGCTAGTTGTGGTAAAAACACAAACCAGGCAAGAATTTATTGATTATCAAGCAATGCAATATCATCAAAGTCAATTGCAGCATGAGCAATCACAACTTATTTTAGAAAAGGGTGCTTTTGATTCTGAAATGCGTGTGATGTCTTTAGCGAAAAATCAATTAAATATGCAGATGCCGCAAAATAAAAATGTGGTGATGGTTCAAGCCTAATGTAGGGTATTTATAATGCGCCAACAAAAAAAGCAATCTCAATGGCGCTACTATTTTGTTTATGCCTTTTTAATCTTACTATGTGGTGCTTTAGTTGTGCGTTTAGTGCAATTAAATTTAGTGCAAAGAAGTTTTCTATTATCAAAAAGTGATGCACGTATTATCCGTAAAGTGCCTATACCGGCTAGTCGTGGGATAATATATGATCGTAATGGCGTGCCATTAGCGATTACCGCTTCTGTGAAATCTATCTGGATAAACCCACAAATATTTGCGCCTTCTATCACGCAGTTAAGTCAACTAGCTAGTCTTTTAAAAATGGATGTAGCCACAATTGAATCACTTAGCAATGCAAAGTCTCATAAACATTTTGTTTATTTAAAAAGAAGAATTGACCCTAAAGTTTCCAAAACAATTATGGCATTAAAAATACCTGGCGTATTTGATGAAAAAGCTTATAAGCGCTTTTATCCAAATGCAGAAGTGGATGCGCAAGTGGTAGGTTTAACCAATGTCGATGATAAGGGTCAATCCGGTTTAGAACTTGCATTTAACCATTGGCTTGCAGGTCAAGATGGTATGAAAAAAGTGATGCGCGATCGATTAGGGCAAACTATTTCAGATTTAGGGCTAATCAAAGCGCCACAAGATGGTAAAGATTTAACTTTAAGTATCGATCAGCGCATTCAATTTTTAGCTTATATGGCTGTGATGCATGCTGTACAAAAATACCATGCGCAATCAGGATCAGCTGTGGTGATGGATCCAAAAACCGGTGAAATATTAGCAATGGTTAATGCACCATCCTTTAATTCTAATGCGCCAGGCAAAGATATGGGTCAGTTTCGTAATAGAGCGGTGACTGATATGTATGAGCCCGGTTCGGTGATGAAACCATTCACTGTTGCTATGGGCCTACAAAGTGGCTTATATACGCCTGACAGCACAATTAACACCAATCCCGGTTGGTTACATGTTGGTGGTTATACGGTGCGTGATGATACTTATAACGGCATTGTTAATCTGACACAACTATTGCAAAAATCTAGTAATATTGCAGCAGCTAAAATTATGCTTTCTTTAAATCCAACCGAATATTGGCAGTTTCTACATAATATAGGTTTTGGTCATCCGACAGCTTCAGGTTTTCCGGGTGAAGTAGGTGGCTCAATGCGCGATCGTCGCATTTGGCGGCCGTCAGTTGTTGCAAGTATGGCCTATGGTTATGGTATTTCTGTGACGCCGTTGCAATTAGCTGCAGGTTATGCTGTATTAGCAAATCACGGTATTAAAATGCCTGTTACTTTTGTCAAACAAACACAGTTATCTAAGGGTAAGCAAGTGGTTGATGCCAAAGTGGCTGATGAAGTGGTGCAAATGCTAAAAAGTGTTGTTGCGCGAGGTGGAACAGGCACGAGAGCTGAAGTTAAAGGTTATCAAGTAGCTGGTAAAACAGGGACAACTTATTTAGCAGATGCGGGTGGTTATGATAAAAAGAATTTTAATGGGTCATTTGTAGGGATTGCCCCTGCAGATAATCCGCAGTTAGTAGTTGCAGTAGCTATCCATAAACCTCAAGGTCAGCATTTTGGTGCGATAGTTGCCGCACCAGCGTTTGCCAAGATTATGGCTGGTGCGTTGAATATACTAAATATATCACCGGTATCTAAAATATAAAATATTTTAAAAACCTTTTTGAAAGGTCTTGTTGCAAAACTCAAAAAAGTTCCACTCACTGCTTGTGGGAGAGTCGAACCATCGCCTGCAAGGTGATGATTCGTAGAGGTATGATATTATCAAAAAAATTTAAAGCTCTTAGCTTAAACCAAATTCTGTAAGTATGTTATCCATTTCGTCATTGGCGGATGCACTTGTTTTGGTGTGTTTTAAGCTTGCGCTATTCTTTGAAAAAGTCAAGGTGTCAGAAGTGAGTTCCTTTAGTAATTTATCAAACCCATCAAGTTGTTCGATTGAAGTATTATTACCGGGTAGCGTTGACAATGTTTCATCTATAATTTTTTGTTGAATCTCTTGAATTGCAGTATTATTAGTTGTCAGTAAATAAATACCCGTCTCTAATTTTTCTGGAATAGATTCATATATTTTTAGTGTGCTAATGCCAATATTTAGCAAGGCAATTAAAGCATATTCTAAGATTTTTGTATTATCTTCTAAATAACTTTTAATAGCTCTTTTTTCAATACTTGGTTTTCTTCTTCGCCCAGCATAGGGTGAAGTTGTGGTATTCATTCTATCTATATACTTGATCAGCTGATCTGCAGTTGTAATTTTGTTGGTGTAATCTTTTGCGTAAGGGTTAGGTCTTTTTCGTGTTGTTTTGACAGGGCTGTTTTGGATGCTACTTTTCTTTAAGGGTTGTGGGTTCATGATCATGCTCCATATATAAATAAGGCATGGATTATATCTGATAGATTTTATAAATTACATGGTTTTTATAGGGTTTATCTGTACGTCTAGGTAGCCTAAGTTATTTTGGAATGATATTTTGTCTACTTGCTAAACACGCTGATCATGTTCCACATCGGCATAAAGATACCAAGCATGAGTAGGGCAACCATCACACCTAAAATGGCTAGTAAGACTGGTTCGATTAAATCACCTAAGCGTGCTAAATCATAATCAACTTCTTCTTCATAGGCAGTAGCAACTTCTTCAAGCATTTCGTCAATCATACCGGTTTGCTCGCCAATTTCTAACATTTGTAATACTAAGGGGGTAAATAGATTCGCTTTAGTCGCTGCTACATATAAAGAAGAGCCACGTTCAACTTGATCTCGTATCTCAAAAATTTGTGTAGCAACAAAAGTGTTTTCAGAGGCTTCTGCCACTAAAGTTAATGCTTTATTAATGGGTACGCCAGCTTTAGAAACCATCGTTAATGTTCGGGAAAAACGAGCCAAAGTAACGCGCAAAATAATTTTACCAAACATGGGCATGCGTAATTTTGCCAAATCCCAGTAATAGCGTACTGTTTTACTTTGCTTAAATAGTATTTTTATGGCTGTCACTAAACAAACGACGATAACCAGTATATAAGGCCAATAAGTCAAAATACCATCAGACATGCCTAATAAAATACGTGTAGGCAATGGTAGTTCTGCATTCATCGTTGAAAACATATCTTTAAAGGATGGGATCACAAAAATATTTAAAGCTAAGACGGCTATCGCTAAAACGATAATAACAATGGTTGGATAGCGTGTCGCTTGTTTCACGCGTTTTTTAGTATCAGCTTCTAATTGTATATAGTTGCCCATTTGAATAAATGCTTGATCTAATTGACCACTACTTTCGCCGGTATTAACAAGGTTTACAAATACAGGGCTAAATACACGTGGATGCTTACTAATGGCTGTTGCTAATGTTTGGCCCGATGAAACGTCGCTTGCTATTTCACCTAATGATAGTTTTAATAATTTTGATTTAGTCATTTCTTGGATTTTTTTAAGAATGGTAAGTATGGGCACACCAGCCTTCAATAACGTATTAACCTGTCTACAGAAGATTATCATTTCTTCTGGTTTTATAGGCTTCATCATCAATGATGAGCGCATAAACTTTTCATAAGTAGAGTTTTTATCGCTGGTTTTTTTGGTAACTTTTATATCAAGAGGTGTTATTTTATTTTTCATCAAGGCTTCAGCAACAGCTTGGCTAGAGTTAGCTTCTGCTGTGCCTGTAACTGTTTCTCCTTGATCATTTTTGCCTTTGTATTGAAAGGTAGCCATAATAAATCCTTTAAGCAATGTCTCCGCCAGCAATTCGACGCACTTCAGCTAGCGTGGTTAAGCCTTCAATAGCTTTATCAAGCACTTGATCAGCGAGTAATTTGTCTTTAAGTGCTACGGATGCAGCTGCTTCGTATTTCTCTAAATCATTAGCACGTAAAGCATCGCGCATGTCCTGGTTTAGTACTAATAATTCATAGATTCCAATTCGACCTTTGTAGCCAGAGTTATAGCAGTATTGACAACCTTTGCCATAATAGTAGGTCTGCTCTCTAGCACCAGCTTGAATAGAGTCTATTAACGCCAACTCAGGTTCGGTTGGAGTGTATTCTGTTTTGCATTGATCACAAATTTTTCTAGCTAAGCGTTGAGCTAAAATGCCAAACAGGGCATCGGCAACTAGAAAGCCTTTAATACCCATGTCTAATAGTCGGATAGCTGTGCTTGTAGAGTCATTGGTGTGTAAAGTTGAAAACACCAAGTGACCAGTTAAAGCGGCACGCATAGCAATTTCAGCAGTTTCCTCATCTCGGATCTCACCGACCATGATGATATCAGGATCTTGACGCAAAGATGATCGTAAAACATCGGCAAAATTAAGGCCTACTTTAGCTTGAATTTGTGTTTGGACAATATTGGCAAGTTCTCTTTCGATCGGATCTTCAATAGTCATGATTTTTTCTTTGATAGCATCAAGTTCACCTAAGGCGGCGTATAAAGTCGTTGTTTTACCTGAGCCAGTTGGGCCCGTGACTAAAACAATTCCGTGCGGCATTTTAATAAGCTTGCGAAATTTTTCTAAAATTTCTTTATCCATGCCCATGGCATCTAAAGATAAGTCTTCTGAGTTATTGGTTAGTAGCCGCATAACAACCGATTCACCGCCTGTCATTGGTAGGGTAGATAAACGAACATCAATTGTCTTTTGGTCGGTGTTTATACTAAATCTACCGTCTTGTGGTTTGTTTTTTTCTGAGATGTCTAGGCGTGCCATCAATTTTAATCGTTGAGTTAATGCTGCTATAATTGATTTCTCTGGCATGATTGTTTCTTGTAATGAACCATCAACACGCAGGCGAATCCTTAATCCTTGGGTGCAAGGTTCTAGATGGATATCTGATGCCTGAATGCGTAAGGCGTCTTCAAAAATAGTATGGAGTAATTTAACCACAGGCGCATCGACTTGGCCAATGTCGTCTGAACCACCGTTAAACTCAAGTTTAATATTATCCAGCTCTTCATTTAACTCTTCAGCTAATGAAGACATTTCTTTGGTGTTGCGATAAGTCATATCAAGCAGCTGGTTTAGCTGGTTTTCTTGCACTAAAGCAAAGGCTAAAGGTTGGTTTAACTGTCGTTTTAACTCATCTTGTAATGAGATATTGCTTGGGTCAGCCATGCCTATCCATACTGTGCCTTTAGACTTTTGTAAAACTATGGCTTGGCAATGCCGTGCATATGATTCTGGCAATTGAGCTATTAGCTTATAATTAGGTTTGAAGTCTGAAAGGTTAACAAAAGGGATGTTTAGTTCGATAGCTATTCGGTTATACAAATCATCAGCTTTAAACAGATTTTGTTTGATAACTTCATTGAGTACAGAGGTGTTGTTTTTCTCACTTGCCTGGATAAGTTGTTGCCAATCTTCATCAGTTATCTGATTGCTTTTTTGTAGTATTTCATGGATAACGTTATCTAATAGCACTTGAATTACCTCGTAGTTATGGCCTTGTTGATTTTGAAATTAAAATGCCATTGTTTGCGTGTTGCGTAACTGGCATCTTAAACTCTGTTTGTTTATCAGTGAAAAAAACTGCATTAGCTGTGATTTTAGCAATGGTCAGGCCATTGATTTTTTCACCAAGTCGATATGATTTATGATTAATAATAGCTTTATATCCTTGGGATGATTTTATTACACCGGTTACTTGTAATGGTGGTTGACTTGTAGTGGTTCTTTTAGAAACACTTAAGTTATTAGTGTTCGGTGGTCGAGTAGGATCAACTAAGGCAAATATTTTCGTAAAAAATAATATGGATACTATTGTAAATAGAGTTTTTTGGGATAGCTTAGTCATTGTTTTTCTCAGTATTTGTGGATGGCTTATTTGCAATTATTGTTAAGATATCAAATGTTAAGCGACCAGTTGGATATTTAGTAACACTAAATTTTAAATTTTTAAAATAAAGAGGAAAAGCTGGTTTTTCAAATTGCTTGAGATATGCAGCCATTTGTAAAAAAGAACCGCTAAATGACAGTTCAATAACATAAGGTTTAAAAGGGCTATTATTAGATTTGAGGTCTGTAGGTATCGACATAGGGTGGTTTTGAACCCCATTTAATTCTAGACCATAGCGATTGTTAAGTAATATTCTGATCACACTATCGATATTAGGTTGGATTTTATTTTCTAAATAGAGATTATTTACATTATTATAAAATATTGTATGAGCGGCGCCATCATTGGAATCAGGTGATTGCTGTGCTTGAATTAATTTAACCATGGTGCTTTGAACCATTTTAATCTGACTATCTAAGTTTGCTTTAGCATTATTGTTGACCCGGCCTGAACTTTTTTGCAGTGGCATGAAAAGTATTAAATACCATAATAGTAAAATGCTAGCCATGCTGATTATCAGGACTAATAAACGTTTCTTATTATCTAATTTTTCATAAGAGGTTTTGATTCTTCGATAGCTTAAATATTTAGTAAAGGCCATACTTATTTCACCTCGATTGCTTTATTTGAATTATATTGGTTTGTTAACCGTACAAACAGATAGTTTTTGCTTGAAATGTTTCTGATGTTCTCTAATTTGATGTGTGATTTTGCAAATAAAGGGCTGGTATTAAGTGCGGCTACATAGCTCATGGCATTTTGTGGTTCAATAGCAAAACCAGTTAAAGATATTCTAGTGTTAAATTTTTCAATATTGATTTGATTTAACCAAATGCCAGCATTGATTTTGTTGCCTAAAATATTTAATGTTTGATAAAGCTCATGGGTTCCATTTGTGGAATGTTTTCTAAATTGATTGTATAAAAACGTTTTATATTTGCTATCAGATTCAGACATCTTGCTGGTCTTAATAATGTTAGCCTGAAGTTGCTCTAACTGTTTAGAGGCTATTTTATGTTGAAAAAGCATGGCATTCATAATTGTAGATTTGGTATGAAACTCAAAGTAAAATAAAAAATAAAATGTCATCAATAGTAGTAATAAAACAGCATTAATGCCTATTATAAAATTAAATGGGTATTGTGCTTTTTCCCATTTGGGCAAATCATTTAATAAATTAATATGTTGTTTCATTTTGTCATCTCTTATTGATTAATCCGCCTAAAGCAACCAAGCTATTGTTGATCATTTGTTTATCTGTATTCTCCTTAAATGAAAATACACCGTCGATATTTAATGTACTTACTGGATAAGGAAAAGTATTTTGTAGTGTATTTACGATGGTATCTGTATATGAAAGTATAGGTATCACAACAATGTTTAGGTCAATTGTTCCGTTTAATTGAGCTAAAAAATAAGTTGCGAATCGTTCTATTTGTGCAGGTAAAGCATCGAGATTATTGATTTGGGTATCATCTGAAGAAAAGTTAAGTGTGCAATCAATATCATGCTTTAGACATAAATTTCCATTCATAGTAATAAGTAATGTTGAATGGGCTGGCATTATTGAAACTACTAGATTAACTTTGTTCTCAGGATAATGAGCGGTTAATTTGGTTAGAGCAATATCAATAATACTCATATCAGTTAACATGAGCGTAGAACTAATGATTTGTTGTTGCCTAACTTTGAGCATATGTTGTTTAGCCACGCAAACGTAGGCTTTATGGTCATTGTTATTAAATTGAGGCAAAATAAATAAATCACTTACAAGGTTGTCCACAGGAAAGTCAATTAAATCTTTAACTAGCCACTTAGAGGCTTCTTGTTCTTCTCCTTTAGGAATATTATTTGGGAAATCAACTAGAATGAGTCGATAAAGTTCTCTTGAAAGTATGCTTGTTGTTAAAACATTGCTTAAGTGAAGTTCTTTTACCGCTTGATCTAATAAATAATTAATAAGTTCTGAGGTGGGTTTTTGTTTGAATGGGGCGTAATATAGGGATTCAATAGGTAAGCTTCCACTATTAAAACGATTTGAAGTGGTAGCAATAGAGACACCCATGGTATTGATATAAACACAGCAACAGCGTGAATCATTTTCATTTCTTGTAATCTTAAATTTATTTAAAAAACTCACTATGTATGGTCCTTATTTAATTAGCCACTTCCTAGAACAAGTTCAACCGCTGCTTGTTCAGCAGTGATTTCGCCCTTATCTAGAAGGTCTTTTACAGCTTGTTCCATGGTAATCATGCCATAGCTTTTGCCTGTCTGCATTGCTGATTCAATTTGTGGGATAAGGTCTTGACGAATTAGGTTACGCACTGCTGGTGTGCAAATTAATATCTCTCGTGCTGCTACTCGACCTTTGCCGATGGATCGTTTAATCAAGCGTTGTGTGATAACAGCTCGCAGAGATTCTGCAAGCATCGACCGAACCATTGGTTTATCACCTGCAGGAAATACATCAATAATACGGTTAATTGTTTTTGGCGCAGAGCTTGTGTGTAATGTTGCTAAAACTAAGTGACCGGTTTCAGCTGCTGTCAAAGCTAATCGGATAGTTTCAAGGTCTCTCATTTCACCAATTAAGATGGTATCTGGATCTTCACGTAACGCAGACTTTAAGGCTGCACTAAAAGATTTTGTTTGTGAGCCGACTTCACGTTGATTGACAAGACTTTCTTTGCTGCGATGGTAAAATTCAATCGGGTCTTCGATCGTTAAAATATGTCGTTTCTCAGTGCTATTAATATAGTCGACCATGGTAGCAAGTGTGGTACTTTTACCAGAGCCCGTAGCACCCGTTACTAAAATAATGCCATTGGGCATTTGGCAAAGCTCTTTGCAAATTTCAGGTAAATCTAATGCTTCAAATGATGGAATGTCAACAGGAATAGGGCGAAAGGCTAATGCTGGGCCTTCGCTATCTAAGTAAGCATTGACACGAAAACCGCTGCCACCTTCTAGAGCATAGAAAAAATCAAGCTCCCAATTTTCAGCAAAACGTTTGAACTGTTCTTCATTCATGACTGTTTTAAGAATTTCTTTCATTTCTTCTTCAGTGGTTCGACTATCACTCAAAGGTTCAAGTGAGCCATCGATACGTGCTCTAGGAAATTGGTTGGTGGCACAATGTAAATCTGATCCGCTGAGCTCTAATGTTTTATTTAAAAATTCATTGATTGTCGTCATCTAGCTTCCTTCCATCGTTTCATTGATATAAGCCTGTAAAGCAGGAGTTAAACCGCCAACTGTTTCAGCTTGATTGTAAGCGCTTCTAGCAGCTTGTGGTTGGCCTAGCTTTTCAGAACTAATCGCTAAACCAGCCCACCAAGTTCCGTTTTGCGGATTTAAATTAGTGAGTGCTTGATAGAAATTTTGTGCTTGGGCAAAATCTTTTTCCTGTAAGTAAAGCCCCGCCATTAAAGCATAGTAATTAGGATCAGCTTGAATAGTTGCAGGCTGTGCTTTTTTGAGAATACGTAATGCGTCCGCAATGTTGTTTTGTTCTACTAAAATATGTGCTGTTAACTCAGCCATGTTTTTATCGGATGCGTTTTGTGCTAGTCCAACCTCGAGTATTTGTAATGCTTGAGAAGCGTTGCCATATTTAACCAGCATTGCAGCTAATGTTGTTCGAGCTGCTTTAAATTTAGGGTGTTCATCAACAACAGCTTTCAATTTGTTAATGGCCTGAAAAGAACTCAAAGAATTCATTTGTGACATAATATCGTCATAAGCATTTTGTGCTTGCATATGTGGAGTAATTATAACCGGTACTACTTTAATAGGTTTGGCTGCTGTGTCAGTGCTGGTTGGCAGTTGTTTGTCGGAAGGCGTACTATCGATTTCATTTGTAGGGCTATTTTTAGTCGTGTCTTTTTGAATATCTACTTGTGGTGTATCAGCTATTGGTTTGGGTGCTGGTGTTGAGGGTACCGCAATTGGTGTATGGATTTGGCTAGGCGCTTTTTTTTCATTTGGCCAGAAATATAAAAATGCTAATACCAAACAAGCGATACCAATAATCACAATCCAAATAATTAAGCGCTTTTGTGAAGGTTTGTTTTCTTTAATAATAGATGAATCAGTATTGATCTCAATCTCGTTATTCTCAAGATCCGCAGTATCTTCTGTTTGTTTAGTCTTGTCTTGATCGCTTTCCCAGGGCTGGCGATGCGTTGTTTGTGATTTATTATTATCCTGGGTTAGTGTGACTCCATTGTTAGTTTGATCTGTTAAATTTTGATTGTTATCGCTAGGAATATTTATACCATCTTCAGGGATAGTTATTTTTTCTGTGCGATTAGTATCTAAGTCAGATGGTATGCTTGCATTTGCTTTGGAATTATTTTTATCTTCAGAAAGTTCAACTTTTACATCATCTGTTTTATGGGTGTCATCTTGATCGCTTTCACAAGCTTTAGGGTGAGTGGTTTGTGGTTCGTCTTCAGGGATGGATACTTTTTCTTTGTTTTGAGTGTCTAAATCAGAAAATGTTTCAGTATTTATTTTGGCAGCTTCACTAACATCCGTACCTTCATCTTTATCAGCAGGCGGCATGGCTGGTGGTTTAGGTTTTGTTTCGTCCATTGTGGGTTTAGATTTGCTCTCGTCGGTTTGTTCTGTATGAGTGTTAGCATCAGGTTCTGATGATTCATGTTTGTCTGCAGTTAAAACGACGTCATCCTTTGCTACATAAGTTTCTTTGGAGGGGGTCAAGGGTGTTTCTGATAACTCTTCAGGTATGGATATTTTTTTAGGGTTTTTAGTATCTAAATCAGAAAAATCATCATTGTCTGTTTGAGCTTCATTGCTATTGGCCCCTTTTTCCTGATTGCTATGGATCATGTTAGCTGGATCTTCAGGGGTAGGGTTGGTTTCTTGGTCTTTAGTGTCTGGCTCAGATGGAATATTATCTTCTTTTTTATCTTGAGTTAAATGCACCGCTTCAGTCGCCGATTTTTTATTATCAGTCGCTTTATGAGTCTCAGTCGCCTCTGGCTTTTCTTTTTTCGGATTATTATTATCTTTATTTTGCTCTAAATCATTAAGCATGTCGTTTATCAAACTCATAGTAACCCCGAAAGATGATGTTTAAGAACTAAAAAGGCTAGTGACAGCCCTATCATTGTTAATGCAGCTAGGATAGCCTGTAAGCCACGTTTGCTAGCTTTAGGTGTTTGTGCAATCTCTTTTGAATCATAGATAGCATTTAAGATATGCTTATGGTTCACAACTGGCTCATTGCGGCCATAGGCCGATAGTAATGCTTTATGTGAAAGAATATTAATAACGCGAGGAATGCCTTCGCTGGCTTTGTAGAGTGATTTTTTGGCTTTTTTAGTAAATAAATCACTATAACGATAACCTGCGGCTTTTAGACGATGATCTAAATAAGCATGCAAATCTTTTTCAGGTAAAGGGCATAAACTATATGAAAAAGTAATGCGCTGTTTAAGTTGTCTTAAATCATCTCTTTCTAAAAGGGTGTTTAGCTCAGGTTGACCAAATAAAATAATTTGTAAAAGCTTTTGTTTTTCTGTTTCAAGGTTGGTAAGCAAGCGCAAAGTTTCTAATGTCTCAACAGGCATAGATTGTGCTTCATCAATTAATAAAATCACAGGTCTATTGTTTTGATAATAATGCAATAGTTTTTGAGTAATCGCATGTTGTAAGTCTGGTATCGATCGTTGTTCGTTGGTATCGATATGGAGCTCAGACGCAAGCGTATACAGTAAACCTTCTGGTGATATATTTGGATTTAAAATATAACAAGTCACAAAATGATCGCGTAAATGTTTAAGTAGGGTGCGACATAATAAAGTTTTACCTGTGCCTACTTCACCCGTTATTTTTAAAAAACCTTCATGGTTATGGATACCAACCAATAACACATTTAAAGCTTCTTGGTGTGATTGGTGCGCATAACAAAAGGCTGTATTGGGCGTTAAGGTAAAGGGCATTTCCTCTAAACGAAAATGATTAAGATAAGTAAATTCTGTCTCTGTCATTATCTAGCCTTAGATAGTTTCGACTTAATCTGATTAGGTGGTATTAATGTATCAAAAGAGAAATCGCTTTTCATACCACTAAAACGTTTTGCTGAAGCACGCAATAATTGGTTGGCCACATCGCTGGTCATTAATCTTGGCTGTAATAGAATTACAATTTCAGTTTTGGCGCCCACGCGATCTTGGCGTTTAAATAAGTTGCCGGCAATTGGGATCTTAGATAAAAATGGTGTGCCACCTTGTTGATTGCCAACTTGATCTTCCATCATGCCACCAATCATAATGATCTGGTTGTTTTTAACGCGAACGATATTATCCGATTCACGTATCGTGCTAGATGCAAGTGGGATTTCTTGTTCTGTGCCTGTGTTAAAGAAGGTTTTATTGGCTACAACTTTGCTAATAATGGGGTGAATATGTAAAGTTATATCACCATTGCCATCTATTTCTGGAGTAACATCTAAGGCTATACCAGAGAAAAACGGTGACATATCAACATTTTCAGAGGTCGTTGTACTGCTGCTAGAAGTTGTATTTGATGTAACACCGGTAATAAAGTAGTCATCACTACCAATTTTAATAAGTGCTTTTTGGTTGTTGACGGTTGTTATGTGTGGGCTAGATAAAGTGTTCACACGGCCTTGAGTGCTTAGTAATTTTACTGTGGCATTTAAGTTGCTACCACCGGAAAGCATGAAATTAAGTGTGCCTGAACCCATGCCTGGAAGAAGAGGGGTTGCACTATTTGCAGCATCTGTAATAGGGTCAATGGTTGATTGTTTAACACCTAATACATTCCAGTCAATCCCACTTTGGAAATTAGAATTTAGCTTCACTTCAAGTATTTTGGCTTGAATCATCACTTCACGATGCATAATATTTTCAACATCACGCAAGTATTTTGCAACACGGTCTAGTTGATCTGGATAGGCTTTGACAATAACTAAACCGGCTTGAGGGTTAATAAGGACGCTGGTTTGTGTATCAGCAGGCATTTCAACTGGTGCAGTTGCTGTGCTTTCTTCTGTTGTAGCAGCAGGCGCAGAAGCTGGCGTTTCTGCAGACGAGTTTTGGCCGATAATCATGGCCACGCCTGTTTTGAGTTCTTGCCAAAATTTATTATCTACATGAGTTGTCACGGTACTTGCAGGTTGTGCGGCATTTGTTGTTGAAGATTCAGTGCCTGAACCTGTGGTATTGCTAGAAGTGGTGCTTGAAATAGAGCCTGAGCTAATAGTCGTTTCAGAAACCCCTGTTCTTTCCATATTCAAATAAGAAACATGAAATACTTTAGTTACTAGCTCCTTAGGATAAATATTATAACCATAATTTGTTTTCTCAAAACGATAGCCATACATTTTGTGTACTGCATTTAAAATTTGTGGCAATGTCATATGGTGCACGTTCAAAGAAATATTGCCTGCTACTTTAGGGCTTACAATTAAGTTATCATTAGTATCTTTGGCCAAGCTTTGGAAAAAAGTAGCTGCAGGTGCATTATTCACCACCATATCATAACGTTGTAATGATTGATCTTGGTTATGCATATGTAAGTTAATTTTTGGTAACAGGGCATTGGAAACGGTATCGGGAATATCTTGTGATTGCTGCAATCTTTTTTCATTTTGGTTGGCGCTTTGTTTGAGCGTATTTGCAAGTGATGACGTTGTAATACTGTTTTTTGGAGTCTGAACAGCGCAAGCAGATAAAAGGGCGGTGATAAGGGTGACGCAGCTAAGTAAGCTTATAGTTTTGATACATTTAGAATGACTGGTCATTACAAACTCCATTTAAAATCAGTCAAGGTATTGATATTTAGAATACCTAAGCTAATAAGTGTAGCAGTAAGTGCCTAAAAACAAAAGGGTTAAATGGCCTTCTTTTATACATATTTTATCAGAGATAGCGCCATAAAAAAAGCCAGCTATAAGCTGGCTTTTTAATTAATCATCAAGAAGATGTTTTATGCAATATCGCCGATACAAGCAACAACATTGGTTGTAGCTGAAGTAGCCGTAGTACAGCCTGCATTTGTGTAGGTAGGTACGGTATAAGCTGTTCCATCAATTGTTACTGATAAACCAGTATTACCGGTGGCATATGAAGTACCATTACCAGAGCAAGCGCTTAACTGTGCTAAAGTAGGATTAGTTTTATGCTCGGCAACACAAATAGCATATGAGCTTCGAACAGCACTAGCTGTAGCAAGCTTAGCTGAATCAGTTGCTTCAGTTGTTAAGTTATAATATTGAGGAATAGCGACGGCTGCTAAGATACCTAAGATCACAACAACGATGACTAATTCGATAAGGGTAAAACCCTTTTGTAATATTTTCATAGTTAATACTCCAATGTAAGTCCCAAAAAACTAGAGCATTATTTAAGAAAGGTGCATAGCTATGCAGGCTCTCTTTGTAGATGCTCCATCATCATTAAGCATGCCTTATGCCTAAACTTACTCTCATACTGCCATAGGTATAAATAAAAAGCAATGGACTAAAATAATCAAATTTATCAATAACTATTTGGTTATAACGGAGGAATTGGAAGATTTGGGTATTGTTGCTCGGTAAGTGTCAAAGTCTGTGATTTTGGAGAGGGGGAATAAAGAAAACTTGCCGCGACAACAAATAAATGCCAAAGTATCTATCCAAAAATGCGATAGAAGGGAGTGTCATGACTAACCAAACAACCGCTGCTCATATAGCCATGTTAATACTCTTATCAATTTTATGGGCGGGTACATTTGTTTTTGTCAAAATTGCAGATGCTTCACTCAATCCTTATACTATTATGGCGGCTAGGGCTGTGGTTAGCGCCGTGTTTTTATGGTTAGTTTTGCCATTGTCGGGGCGCCCACTATTTTCTTATTTTAAGAATTATCGCTACCAACTTACCTGTTTTTGTAGCGCCATATTAATAGCGTATATGTGGCTTACGATAGCCTTTAGTGAAAAGGTTTTATCAGCTAGTATGGCTTCTTTATTGATTACAGCATTAGTACCGATTACTTGGTTCATAGCCGTATTTATTCTTCGCGAAAAAACTTTTTATAGTTTAAATGCTCTGGGCATAGTCATTGCTACGTTAGGTATGATGGTAATTATTGGTTTTAATAATATTTTTCATGCTGACCATGTTCTATGGGCTACACTATTATATATAAGTGGTTTAATTTCATTTGCATTTGCCGCAACTGCTAATAAACGGTTGGCTCCTAACATCGATCCGCTTATCACAATTACTTTTAATTTATTTTATATCGCAATAATATTGGTAATAGCTGCATTTATAAAAACAAACCCACTGCAAGATCACTTTACCACTAAAAATGTCATTGCCTTATTTGCTTTGGGTGCAGGTAGTACTGGCATCGGTTATTTGATTTATTTTTATTTATCCCATAAAGCAGGATTGGTCTATGCTGCTTTGAGCTCTTATCTTGTTCCTATCTTTGGTTTTATGATGGGGATAATTTTTCTTCAAGAATCATTCAGTTGGTTGCAGGCTTGTGGTTTATTGATTGTCTTTATTGGCGTTTGCTTAATGCAAAATAAAAGTAAGTCGGCATAAGTTTCTTGAACAGCGATTTAGTGGGTTGCCTTTTATGCGGATGTTTTGGATAGCTCAGCAAGGGTGTAAAATATTGAAGATTGTGTTAAGCAAGAATAGGGTGCCGCTATAGCAGGAAACATCTTAAGCATAAATAAGCAAAAGAAATTTGACTGCTAAAGAAGTATCTTCATAATTTTTTTATGATCATAGGTTTGTTAATGCGGGAAAGTTGGTTTGTGTTCTAAATCTTGATTTGCATAATATTTGTGCCATTAAGTGTGGTGTGCATTTTTTATTTATAAGTGCATTCAAACCAGAGCTTTTGTTTAAATGGTAAAGATCATTTAGGTTGTTATTGGACATGCCACATAAATAAACAGGTTGCTTGTTTAAATGTCTTTCGTAATTTCTAACAAGTTTTATAAAATTGATCCCTTTGTTATCTTCTATAATTATGTTACTGAAAATGAGCTGGTAATCATATAGCTTTATTAGTTGAAATGCTTCGTGATAATTATTTGCTATATCAACATTATAACCCAATATTCTATAGTGATGGGCAATGTGGTTTTGGGTGATTATATTGCTTTCAACTAATAAAATATTATTATCCATTGTTTTCTCTTTTTAAATGTCACTAGAGATCTGTGTTTTTATTATCTAATCATTGTTACCATAATTATAAAATTGAAATTTTATCCGGAAAAAATACCCAGTAAATATTGCAATTTAAGGTTGTTTTAGATATTGTTTAATTCAAGAATATGAAGAGGTTTTCAAAGATGAATAAGCCCTTAGAGGTGGTAACTTGGTGTGAAGTTCGCGCGAGAGTCAAGAAAGTAAATGCCCAGCTTGCAGATTTGATAGATAGATTTAAGCCAACTGATGATTACCTGTTTGTTCTTGCAAGGTATTCTTTTGGGCAATTAATGATAGCTAACGGCAAATTACAAGTACCTGTATTAGGCGGGATGGATGCACTACCCATTGATTCTTCAACCGTGTGTACAAAAATTGCTGGGTTGCTTGATTATAATTCAATACCTCTTACACTTATTCTTAATAAAAAGTCTGAAATATATTATGAAAGCCAAGATAGGGTTATGCCCACAAAAGTGCTTGAAAAAGGTTCGCTTTTTGGTCTTTGGGAGCATTTTGACCCACCGCTGCCAGTTTTGGTAAAGTCTATTTGGAATGTTTCTGCTGGGGTAAGATCGACATTTATGCTTAATAAAGTGTCCGATAAAGTTGCTCATAAAAGGTTACAAAAGAGCATTGGAATAAAAGGCTATGCACCAAATTCATTATTGAGCCAACATAAAATATTTAAAGAAATGGTTTGTTTAAATGAAGGAAATGACTGGAGTATGGAAGTTTTATATTTCAGTAAACAGTGGGTTAAAATAGCTGAAAATGCTTCGTACGAATCATTGGCTATCTCAAATTATTTTTTAGAGCAGGCATGGAAGCAATCTTACAATTGCAGGAATAATATGGCTTTTGATTTGGCTAGGGACATATTTGCAATTGCTGTTACAAATAAAAATATAAAACCTAAGCCCTTAATACTGAATACATTAAAACATTTATTAACAATGCTCGATGGCTTTTATCCAGGTTATGCTCCAGCAATGAATGATGAAGGCTTGCCAAGAGACTTCATATGTATGGCATATAAGAATTATTATATGCTCAACCCAACTATTATAATGGAGCCAAAGCATCTATGTGGGATCAATGATCCAATTTACTATTCATTACAGTTGCCAACCTTGCTTGAAAATGCTCCAGGTAGCATAGGTAAAAATATCATCGATGGTTTGAGAGACCTCAGTGTATTAATAGATATATTAACACAGCAATATCCTGATTTATTTAATCATTTTAAGGTGTTTCATTCGGAAGAAGATGCGAGTTATGGTATTTTTTCAATCGAAGAATTGGCGAAAGAGGATCAAAACATATCGCAGCTTATAACGAGTATTGATAGAAGTAGGCTTAAATCAAGTCCATTTTTTAAAGGTGGAATTCAGTTGTCGCTCTCAAGCAATAGGCAGTTGCCTTTACCTTTGAGTGGCTGATATTGTAAGAGATGAGTTAGGTTGCTAAGAAAATGGCTTTGATTCATGTTGTGAATTGTTATTGAGAATATTAGAATCTTGTCCTACCACAATGCCGTTAAAATAATAGGGCATTTGTGTTAAATGCTTACTATCTAGCGCAGGTAAATAAGCTTGTATTTGATAGCAGCTATTATAAATTGGGTTTAGTTTATAAATTTCCAGTACAAATTCCGACCAGGCATTGTTGGTTTTTTTTAATTGAGCTGTGCCTTTAGCGTATCTTCGAAAGTAGGGAATTGGCACGCGGCCTTAAAGAATATGGCTCCCCGGGACGGACTTGAACCGCCGACAAAGTGATTAACAGTCACCTGCTCTACCAACTGAGCTACCGGGGAATGGTATTGATCAGAGGTGGTTATACTACCATATCAAGGGGTTAGGTCAAGCATATCAGTTAAGAAATTTCAGATTTTCTGTGAGTTTTGTCGCAGGTTCAAAAAGTGATAAAAAAAGATTCCCAATTTGGCTCATTTGCTGTATAAATCTCCTACTTTTTTATTTGAACACGGTTGGTAGGCTATTAGAGCTATTGGTTGGCGCCAGTGGAGGTGTGGGCCCCGGATAAGCGCTGCGAGCGTTTTCTGGGGCGTCGAGGGTGAGCTGCACGATTCCTGTAATCTGTGCGTAACATGGGTTACAAGGAAGCTTTGTTAGGGTTTTAAATTGTAGGAACAAATATATTATTAATAAGGGGTACTATTATGTTAATTTCTATTCCACCGTTTAATATTGTGCTTGGCTTTGTTGCTAATATTATGAGTAATATTGCCTTTATCCCGCAAATCGTACGTTCCTTTAGGCGTAAATCTGTAGATGATGTCAGCATCGGCATGTTCACAGTTTTATTCACCACGCAGCTATGTTGGATTGGCTATTCGATTCCTATTCATGCAAGGCAATTGTGGATTTCCAGCGCCACAGAAATAGTTTTGCTGATTCCAGTGTTTATTTTGTATGTTATGTACAAAACCCCGCGTAAAAAGAAGGTTGCTAATAGGGTGCAGCAAAATGGATCTTCTGCGGTAGCGCTATTAGAGGCTGATTTGCTTTAACAGCTCAATGCAGATCCATTCACTTATCGCATCAAAAGCAAAGTGGCGGCTTAAACGGCTGGTAATATTTTCAGAGCATATGATTTTATTATTTTGTTCGATGGTTAGTTGCCAAGCATAATCAAAATAATAATCATTGGTTTCGATGGCTGAATATAAAGGCACTGTAGATTTAATGGTTATTTTATAATTGGGCTTAGCCGGTGATAGCTGCGGTGAAAAAAATATTTTTTCCGAGCTGTTTTGGGTGACTAGCGCGGCATTTAATCGGCCTTGGGTGATGCGATCTTCAAGCCAAAATAGCTGATCAGTTTGTTCAAAATAATCGTGTAATTTCTCTAAAGCGGTATGGTGACCTTGCTGCCAAGTATATTCATTTAATAGGTCTTCTAATAGATCATGCGTTAAATCTAAATGGGTTTGTTGCTTTGTTTTTAATTTAAACTGTAAATAAGGTGGATTAAAGCGATAGCCGACATCAACATGTTCTGCATGATCACCTAAAGCTGCATCCACTAAAGTGGCCAAATGACTTTCAGAAGCATTTAATAGCATCCAGCTAGAGCGGTATGATTGCTGGGTCATATTGTTTTTTTCTAGTAATGGTCTGATAAAATTTTCGGCCATTGGTATAGATTGTGATGGCGGCCCTGGTAACATAAATATCAATTTATCTTTATAGGTAACCAAACAGCCATCAGCAGTGCCGGTGGTATTGGTAATAATGGTAGCACTTTTTGGAAATAAAGATTGCTGCTTATTATTTTCGGGGACTTCGCCACGAAACTTCATAATATGATTATAAACACGTTCCCAGCTAGCTTCATTAAGTTCGAGTTCTTCATCGATAACTTCAGCCAACGCATAACGGGTGCGATCATCGCAAGTAGGGCCTAATCCACCGGTAATAATAACGATAGAATGCTCTTCTAATAAATAGCGTAAAGATTTAGTGATCTCACTTTGCTGGTCATCACAGGCCATTTGAGTTGTGACAGCAATGCCTAAAGGTTTGAGTGTTTGGGCAATGGCAGGAGAAGCAGTATTGACGACATCGCCTTCAACAATTTCATCACCTGTCGCTAAGAGTGCTATAGTAGGTTTCATAGGAGCGCCTCTGCTTAAGTTTCACCTTTATCAAGATATTGTAGCTTATCGGTTTTATCTTTCCACGCATCAGCATCAGTTGGAGGTGGTTTGATTTCAGTAATGGTAGGCCAAATAGCGGAAAGCTCTGCGTTGAGTTCAAGCAGCGGCATTTGTTCTTCAGTCAGCTCATCCTCTGGAACAATCGCGTCAATAGGGCATTCGGGTACGCATAAATTGCAGTCAATACATTCTTCAGGGTCAATTACCAACATATTAGGGCCTTCGTGAAAGCAATCAACTGGGCATACTTCAACGCAGTCGGTATATTTACAGCGAATACATTTATCTAGCACAACGAAAGTCATAGTGAACAAACCTTTATAATGAGTCTTCTGTTATGGCTGATTATAGTGTACTCTTACTCAAAATCATAGATTTATAGGTGGGTAAATAGATGAATCCAGAAAAAATAAAAGCAATGATAGAAAAGGCTTTGCCAAATGCAGTAGTAGAAGTGCAAGGCGATGATGGTGTGCATTTTGAAGCTAGAATTATTTCAGAAGATTTTGATGGCCTATCACCCATAGCGCGACACCGTTTAGTCTATGGCGCATTAGGTGATGCAATGGAAAGTGCTATTCATGCTTTGTCGATTAAAACAATTGCCCCGTCTGAACAAAACTAAAGGAGTTATCATGGCTATTAAAGAAGAAATCCAAACGATTATCGATGAAAATCCAGTGGTATTATTTATGAAAGGCAATAAGCTTTTCCCGCAATGTGGCTTTTCAGGCAAAGTGGCTTATATTTTGAATCAAGCTGGTGTGGATTATAAAGATGTAAATGTTTTAGAGTCTGATGAAATACGTCAAGGCATTAAAGAATTTTCTAACTGGCCAACAATCCCACAGTTATATATCAAAGGCGAGTTTGTGGGTGGTTGTGATATTGTTAGCCAACTAGCAGAATCAGGTGAGCTGGCTAAGTATCTTGAAGGCTAGGTGTTGTTTACAGTTCTATTCAGGTTGAAGTGGCGCTTGTGGAGAATAGCTATATAGATGGAATCCTCAAAACTTTCCTGTTACAATAATTGTGTAATAATGAGTCAAGAGATAGTAAGATGCATATATATCATAGAGTTATCGCCTGTTCATTGCTTGCTACTTTAACAGTCAGTGCTTGTGCAGAAACGCCAAATGATAGTTGGCAAGTTGCAATTACTGGAGCGACAGTAGTTAATCAGCATGCTTATTTGCCAACGACGCAGGATGCTGGCCATACAGCTACTTGGACAAATTCAGGTAATGGAACAGCTTTAGATCAAGTTAATACATTTCAATTAACTGCTGCATCAGCCATGACTACTGACACTACCTTAACGATTACGCCACCAGCATCCTCTAGCTCTACGAACTGTGCTGAGTTGTTTTATAAAAATCAGCAGGCTTTTGTGCCTATCAACGCGGCCGTAAATTTACGGGCAACTTTTCCAGGTATTAGTGGGCCTGATAGTACAACTCCAATTCATCTTACCGCGATCCCTTATGATTCCGGTGCAGCTACATGTACAGTGCCTGTAGCTCCTAAGGCAAATAATGCCATAGCTATTTGGTTATCTAGTGAAAGTGAATTGCCAGCTAGTGTGGTCAACTGTGAGCTTTCAGGTACTGTATCGGAATCTGATTTGCCTTTGGCGCCTTCTGCAGCTGCATTTCCCAAGTGTCCTAATATTATTCAGCCACAGTGGTCAGTTGTACAGCCAGATAAAACTGTGCCGCAATATTTTCTAAAATACTCGGGCCCACTTGCACAAATGGTAAAGCAAGGTAAGCCTATTGTGATTAAGCTAGATGATGATGCTGATATTCAGTTTCCAATCACGACGCAATATGTGCAGTATCCAACAAGTTTAACCACTGATGCTCAGAAGGTTGCCTGTCAGACTGCATTAACTCCATATAACGCAAAGCGATTGAGTGCTAAGCCATCTGTGTTTCCTTATGCTGCATGTGGATTAAGTACAGCTACGGCTAAATTTGTAGCGGGCGATGATATGGAGCGTAGTTATACCTACTCAGAACCCTTTGCTCTGCCAATTTATGTCACAGGTTTTGGTCGTATTGATGGTTCCACAACCATCACTAATTACTTAACAAAATTAACCAATCCAGCCATTTCAGGTGGGGTAGTTGATAGACCGTGCCACCTTGGTGCTAATAAGGGCTCGATCGATGCAATGGGCGTGAATGCTGCCCAAGAGCCTGAAGTGGTTTGTGCTATTCCGTCTTCAAGCTCGACGACAGATTATGGTTTAGGTGGTGATTATGTGCGTTATGCGCAATGGCGTATTGATACATCTTTATTAGGTTTGTCTTCTAGCTATATGCCTCAAGATGCTAAAAAAGATAAAAGTGGGCAGCATCTATTAACTTACACTGGTACAGATCCTGCGATTTATATCGATGGCATCACAGTAGCTGATACGCCTATTCGTAATCGTGGAACAGTGCAACTTAATGTAGCGCAGTTTGGGTTTCAAGGGAGTCGTGAAGCTAATAATACGCCAGTGGTCGTTAATGACTTTAAGCAAGTCGGTTCTTGGATGGATGCCACTGATGGTCCAGATATTGGTAGTGATGGTGCAATTGAATCCAATCTTTATTATCAAATAACAGATGATTCAGCAAAATTAGAGGCGCAAAGTCAATCCTTGAAAAATGTTACCTTAATTCAAGGTGGCGTCGGCGGTGTTATGCTTGGTATGTATGGTGTAACACGCGATGGTATTGATGGTTCCGTAGTCAATGGTGTTTATGTGCCACGTATTATTCAACAGCCAAACGACACAACGTATTCAGTCTATGGTGCAACGCATGGTTTAATTAGCACTCGAACTTGCCCACGTTACTATCAAGGTTTTGAGGCTGATACAGTGATGCCAAGTATCGCTAATGCGACGGTAGAAAATGTTAAAGTATTCGCCTTAACTGATCATAGTGCTGCAGCGATAGAGCCTAATTATTTGGATAGCTTGGCTGCTGTCGGTGTGGGTGGTAGTAGTGGCTATTGTAGTTCATCTTTTGATACTAAAACTATTGCCCCTGATTTCACATTTGGGCCATTGCATTTGTATGGCTTGCAAAGTGATATAGCGCCACAAGAACCGTTTATTTTCTATGATGATCCTGGAACCACTGCAGATAATTATTCAGTGAATGTAGTTTGGAATGGTGTTGATTTTGGTGCTGATCCAACTCAATCGGCAAAATACTATGTATCGGGCTCTGTCACTGATGCAGTTTATAATTATATCTGTCCACTAACTAGCTCTGTGACCATGCTTACATGTATGCAACAAACGGGTGGTGCTGCTGCGGTAGCTGTAGCCGCTAATGCTTCTAATCTTACGGTATTAGGTCCAGCTGGTGGTCCGTCTGTGCCGTATTTATCTACAACAGTGTATCCAGCTGTAACCACAGAAGGGCTGATGGCTACACCGAAGCAGTTAGCTCAATTTGGGATGATGTTGAGTTATTAGGTAAACTCTTTAAGAAGTGGAGGGTTATGATGGAAATGGCATCACCATAAAAACTCGACGCTCCAGCATTCTAAATAAAGCCGTAGTCCAGTCGAGCATCGCGAGTTCAACGCATTGGCTTTAATTTGAAATGACTATAAAAAAGCTAATTACTTTTCTTGATGTTTTTGGTTTCTTTTTTCAAAGATTTTTTGAGAGCGTTCAATTTCTGCCTTTTGGCTTTCGCTCAGAGGGTGATCAGCATTAAAATCAGCCAAAAAACGATCAGCTTCGCTTACATACTTTTGTTTGATTGCCACGGGTCTAACTCCTCTGGTAAACTGCCACATTGGTTAGCAGCATTGTAGCGATAAATGGATTCAAACACCACTCTCACATCACCTTTATTATCAGCCATGGGTCTGAAATGGACAGATTGTGCCAATCCGGCTGCCATTGTAAAAATTGATAAAGCCTTCCTTGATGATTTAAACAAAGCGCAGCCAGACCTGCACCAGCGTATACTCGCTTATCGTCAAGGTGCGGATGTGGCCTCAAAAGACCTTTCCTGGTTGCTTATAGATACAAGCTTAGAATTAGAAAAATTTATCAGTAAATTAATAGGCATAGAAGCTGAGGTGGGTGAATCGCAAGATCAAGCGCAATCACTGTTGCCGCTTTATCGTTTTAAAAAAGAAATTATTCAAACACGCCTTAAAAAAAGAAGAAAAGAAGCGGCTACACTGGCTCAGCAATTTAACGATTTAGATCATCAGTTAGAAATTCTAATTCAAGAGGCTAATTTAGGTAATGATTTATCAGCAGAATTGCAATTAGCAGTTTTAACCAATCATTATTTAGATAAGCCAGAACAGTACGCAAAAGAATTAGAATTGGTTACACAGTGGTGTTTAGCGGCAACGGTTTATGAGCCTGCACAATCTAAAATACAATACTGGAAAAGTTTTCAAACACCTGAAAAATTAGATTATAACCACCTAATTGATTGTGAAGCTTTTGAGTTTCATAACACCGAAGCATTACAAATTAACTCTCAGCATTTGCGTCAGCGCGAAGGTTTTTCTTTAACGGATCAAGGTTTAGAATCACAACCAGTTATGGATGAAGCGCAATACTGTATTTACTGCCATCAAAGCGGAACGGATTATTGTGCCAAAGGTTTTTTGCTTAAAAAATCAGATCCAAGTTTAGGTTTTAAAGCAGATCCGCATGGCGGATTATTAGTAGGCTGTCCATTAGAAGAAAAAATTTCAGAAATGAATTGGCTCTATCATATAGGGCAAATTATCGCGCCATTAGCTATGGTGATGCTTGATAACCCCATGTGTCCTGCAACAGGCTATCGTATTTGTAACGATTGCATGAAGGCTTGTATTTATCAAAAACAAAAACCGGTTGATATACCTGCAGTCGAAACAGATTCATTAAAACGGGTTTTGGCACTGCCATGGGGGGCCGAAATTTATTGGCTATTAACACTATGGTCACCTTTGGCTAAAAATCCAATACCAGAAAAATTTCACAATACCAAAGTTTTAGTAATGGGTATGGGGCCTGCAGGATTCACATTATCCCATTATTTATTACGCGCGGGTTATGCCGTTGTTGGCATGGATGGTTTGAAAATTACGCCAATGGATCGTAAGCAATGGTTAAAGCCAGTTGCATCTTATGAATCACTAACGCAAGATTTAGATAAACGTCAAGTCATGGGTTTTGGTGGTGTTGCTGAATATGGCATTACATCACGTTGGGATAAAAACTTTTTATCTTTAATTTATTTAACTTTAGTGCGTCAGCCACATTTTCAATGTTTTGGTAGTGTCCGCTTTGGTGGCACCATGACTATTGAGCGTGCCTGGGAGCTAGGTTTTGATCATTTAGCGATTGCTGTTGGTGCCGGGCTGCCAAAAGAGCTGGCTATTGAAAATAGTATGGTCAATGGTATGCGCCAAGCCAATGACTTTTTAATGGCACTACAATTAACCGGTGCCGGTAAGGAAGATAGTTTAGCGTCATTACAGGTTCGTTTGCCGGCTGTGGTGATTGGTGGTGGTTTAACCGGTGTAGATGCTGCAACGGAATGTCAGGCTTATTATATAAGACAAATCGAACGTACCGCAAAGCGTTATAAAGACTGCTGCCAGCAATTAGGCAAAGAAAAATTACGATCAAAATTCTCAAAACATGATTTAATTATTTTAGATGAGCAACTGCAACATGCAAACGAATTGCAGCATGAGCGTGAGCTGGCTAAGCAGGAAAATAGAGAAGCTAATTTAATACGCTTAATAAGAAAGTGGGGTGGCGTTAGTATTGTCTATCGTAAAGCGATGCAGCAATCACCAGCCTATCGTTTGAATCATGAAGAGCTACATAAAGCTTTAGAAGAAGGGCTGTTTTATGTGCCTCACTGCCAGCCTACAAAAGTTATTGTTGATGAGTTTAAATGCGCAAAAGCGCTAGTTTGTGAGTCATTTCGCAATCAACAAGAGATAACTTTGCCAGCTAAAACTTTATTGGTTGCAACAGGGGCTAAACCAAATATTGCTTATGCGTTTGAGCACCGTGGTGAGCTTGAGCGAGAAGGTTATGAGTATGGGCGCTATCAGTCGATTGAAGCGCAATTGGAAGCTGTGGAAGTGAGCAACCATGTGAAGTCTAAAGACCTTGGCATGTTTACCAGTTATCAAAAAAATAATAAACGTGTGAGTTTCTTGGGAGATACCCACCCAACTTTTCATGGCAGTGTTGTGAAAGCCATTGCTTCAGCTAAGCAAGCGTTTAATAGTATTGATGCGCTCTTTGATAAAAATGATTTTAGTGGTGATTACCTGGATTTTTCTCAAGCATTAGAGCAACAATTTAATAATTATTTGGTTTCAAAAAAACAATTAACAGAAGATGTTTTAGAGCTTACTGTTCATGCACCGGAAGCTGCAAAACACTACCAACCTGGTGTTATTTATAAGCTGCAAACTTATGATAGGCAGAAAAATATATCAGCTTTAAGTAAGCAATCATCAGAAAGTGTTGCATTGGGTGCTTCAGCTGTTAAAGGTGAACCAGAACAATTGCGTTTTTTAATGAAAAAACAGGGTACAAGCACGCAGTTGTTATCAAGTTTAAATGCCAAGGATCCATTGGTTGTAATGGGGCCAACAGGTGTTAAAGCGACTATTGTGGAAAATCAATCGGTGATGATTATCGGTGGGTTTTTAGCGTTAACGCAACTGCAATCACTGATGCCATCACTAAAGGAAAAAAATAACAAAGTTTATTTCTTTGGTTGTTTTAGGGATGAAAAAAATATTATACCCGCAGAAACTATTTTACAACAATGCGATGGGGCAAGAATATCTATCAGTGATGATTGGGGTGAACATACTAAAAATTTACAGGATTTTATGAGTCATAACTCTATTTCAGGTTGTTTTCAAGTAAGGGTAGTTGGTTATGATCGCTTATTACAATGGATTAAAGCACAAAGGCAATTATGGTTAGATGCTATCTTGCCAGAGCAAACAACTTGGATTGGCTCAGTTTATGGTCCAATGCAATGTATGCTTAAAGGTGTCTGTGCACAGTGCTTGCAGTGGCAAGTTGATCCAACAACCGGTAAGCGAACAAAGGCTGTTTATGCATGCTCTTGGCAGGATCAGCCGTTTGAGAAAATTGACATTATGAATATTGAAGAACGTTTGTCACAAAATCATATGCAAGAACAACTAAATATGCTTTGGTATGATGATCAAAAAGATAAGGAATTATAAATATGGAATGCTTTGAAGGTGCCTTAGTTAAAATGCCAGTAAAATTGGCCGATACAGTTCAATATACTTTAAAAGTTGGTGAGCACTTAATAGATTTAAATGCCCAGCTTGGTAATAAAATTGTGATGGAGTATACAGGTGAAATTCATTGTATTGCTTGTGGCAGACATACTAAAAAAAGTTTTTCACAAGGGCATTGCTTTCCTTGCTTTAGAAGCTTGGCTTCTTGCGATACTTGCATTATTAAGCCAGAATTATGTCACTATGCTCAAGGCACCTGTAGACAACCAGAGTGGGGCGAACAGCATTGTTTAAAGCCACATGTGGTTTATTTATCAAATACATCGGGTATTAAGGTTGGTGTGACAAGGCAACAGCAAATACCTACACGTTGGATTGATCAAGGCGCAACTCAAGCTTTACCTATTTATGAAATAGATCAGCGCTTACATGCGGGGCAGATTGAAGACTTTTTAAAAGCACATATTGCTGATAAAACCAATTGGCGCGCGATGCTAAAAGGCAATGCAGAGCCTGCTGATTTAAAATCAATAGCCAAAAAATTGCATCAACAAGTTGAAAAAGAATTTGATGCTGATTTTATGAAACGTTTTTGTGACGATGCAACAGTGGTAGGTATTAATTATCCAGTGTTACAATACCCAGAAAAAGTTAGCTCCCAATCATTTGATAAAAAGCAAATTGTTGAAGGGAGCATTATGGGGATAAAAGGGCAGTATTTAATTTTAGATACGGGTGTAATTAATATCCGTAAGTTTGCTGGCTATCAAGTTAAGGTGAGCATTTAATGGATTTATTTTTGCAAGAACAGTGGGCTAACATGGTGGGCTTAATTGGTGTGGCATTGGTGTTGATTACTTATTTATTGTTACAACTTGATAAGTTAGCCTCTGAATCTTTTGCCTACTCCTTTTGGAATTTAATCGGAGCTCTATTGGTTTTAACTTCACTATTAGTGCATTTTAATTTATCATCTTTGGTGATAGAAGTTGCATGGATACTTATTAGCCTATACGGCATTTATAAATCTTTAAAAAACAACAAAAATAAGGAATAACTATGGCAGAAACAGTTGATGAACTAACCATTCAATATGAAGAAGATGGTTTGGTAACCGTAAAAGAATTAGATAAAGTCGTTTTAACAAAAGGGGCTTGGTCAACTTTATTATTTCGTTATCAAGATTGGGATCGTGCAAAAGAATGTTATGGTAAAGAAAAATATAGTATTCGACGTTATCAAAAAAGAAATGGTGAATATATGCCAAAATCTAAATTTAATATTTCTTCTGCAGATCAGGCTAGAAAAATTATTGATGCATTGAATAGTTGGATTGGCGAAGAAGAGTAAATAAACTCTAAAAGCATAAAAAATGTCATCCCGGAAAAGACATAGTTTTTATCCGGGACCTGGTTATTAAAACTCAAAACAAATGAGGCCCGCATGAGCATTTGGTTCAAACAAACAAAAGTATTTCAATATCAAACGCAGGATGAACTTACTGCTGAATATTTAGAAGAAGGATTGCAAGCTTTTCAATTGCAACCATGTCCAGCTATGTCATTGTTTAGTCATGGTTGGGTAAGTCCCTTTGGTGAAGATTCAGAAGTTCTAGTTCATATGACAGGTGATTACGCTTTAATGGCTTTTGGCCGACAGCAAAGATTGCTTCCAGCAAGTATTTTGCGTCAGCATGTCGATGCAAAAGTAAAAGAAATTAAAGAAAAGCAGCAGCGTAATGTTTATTCTAAAGAAAAAGCAGCTATTCGTGAAGAAGTGCAGGCGCAGTTATTACCGAATGCTTTTTGTCATCATTCTGATGTTAAATTATATATTGATTTAAAAAATAAATGGATCTTTATGGGCAGCACCAATACCACGCGCTGCGAAGATATTATTAAAGCATTAAAAGAATCGTTTACGGGCTTGCAAATTGTGCCTCTGTTTCCACAAGAGGATTGCTCTAAAACCATGACACAATGGTTGGTTGATAATCGTTGGCCAAAAAACTTTGTAATTGAAAGTGATTGTGATTTATTAGATCCAGAAGATGCTAAATCGCAAATTCGTTTTGTGCAACAAAATTTGGCATCACAAGATTTTTTAACCCACTTAAATCATGGCTCTAAAGTTAAAAAATTAACGTTAAGTTGGCATGAACGATTACGCTTTACATTAGACGATAAGTTTATTTTTTCACGTATTAAATTTTTAGATGTTTTGGAATCTCAACGTCAAGATAGTGATGCGGATAATCCTATGATGGTAGTCGATGTTGATTTTAGCATTATGGCCTTAAGTTTTAGTGCATGGATAACTGATTTGTTGGAATGTTTTGGTGGCGCTAAATCATTGGATTCATTGGTGACAGCTGCTGCTGATATAGAAAAGATTGCAAATTCAGAAATGGCCGAGATGGTTTGATGTTATCCGCACACCAAAGTACAACGTACTTTGACTCTCCCCTTGAGGGGCGTTGTTGCATAATGCAGTTTAATCATATATTGCCCCCAAAATTAATGGGTTTTTTCAAAAATTTGGTCTAATCATTCTGTTAAGTATATGGCACTTAATGGCCACTTCA
>Ga0213839_1000479_pt1 | contig 49371 bp, 55 predicted proteins | sample SWPATP21_FD_160075 | JGI IMG/M metagenome (GOLD analysis project Ga0213839, IMG submission 160075) | Coastal seawater microbial communities from Marineland, Florida, United States - SWPA TP2 #1 | ecosystem: Environmental > Aquatic > Marine > Coastal | place: USA: Florida | collected 2016-08-14
GGCTGCGGCCGAACGTCGGGCGTGGTGACCCTGCTCTGCGCCCGCCGGGCCTACACCGTTTCCTGGTCGACCTCGATGAGGCGGACGCGGCTCGCCGAGCGTACGCACGCAACGCACGGGTGTTTGCGGACTGCGGCCACGACCCGGAGGCGTACAGCTTTGGCTCGGCCGGACTGTTCGGGTTTCTGCCGACCTATCCGCTCTATCACTTTCGTCGCACGCCACTTCGCTGCGCGCATCCGTATGAAGTGTTCGACCCGCCATTTTCGATGGCGGCGGCCTACTCGTTCGCGCGTGGCCTGAGTAGGCACCCGGCGTTCGATGGGACGGTGGTCGAGTTGCGTGCGGGCTGGGGCGCGCTGGCGCGGATGAAGAACCCAGAGTCGTACGCGCACAAGATCCCCGAATGGCGGGCGCAGCTTCGCGAGCTCGGCATCGAAGAGTCGTGGTTGTTCGAGGCGGCGCCGACGTGGCCCAAGCGTGACTTGATGGCGCTGTACCACGCCATGGGCGGGCGCCTGGCAAGGGCGGAGGTGGCGTGATCGTGAGCGAGACGCCGAAGCCTGAAGAGGAGAAGACCTCGTTGGCGTTGCCGGTGGCCGCAGCCGCGGCGGTGGCCATGGGGACGTTGGGGGTCGTGGTCTGGGCGCGCTCGAAGAGGCGGCGCCGGTCGAGCGCTGCGGGGCGGGAGAGGCCGAACGCATCCAGGCCGGCCCAACCCAGAGCCCAGTCCAAGGGCCAAGGGGCACCGACGAGTCCGGACGACATGATGCCGGAGGGGGTCGAAGGCGAGGCCCGGGCCATCGGAGAGCACATCGTCGTCACGGACGCGTTCGGGCCTGGTGCTCGGGCGCGCGTGTATGGGCGCGGCGATTGGGTTGCAGCGGTTTCGGGGGCAGTACCGCTGCCGGCACCCGCCTACGAGGCCAGCCGTCAGTCGGCCGAGGCCGCGCAGTTGTCCGCGATGGCCTACGTCCGCGCGGCACAGAACGAACAGGAGGAGAGCTGAATGTACGAGGCCAGCAACAAGAAGAAGATGACCACGCAGTCCTGGGTCGCCGTCGGGGTTCTCTCGGTGGTCGCCGTTGGAGGCATCGCCGCAGTGGTGATGCGAAAGCGGCCCCCAGCGTCGTTGCAGTGGTTCGGCTACGAGATCCAGGTTGAGTCCCGGGGGATCGATGAGGCGTCCGCAGACGGCAAGCCGCTGCGGTGGTCGGTGTCCCAGGACAATCAGATCTTAGCCAGTGGCCTCGCGGAGACGCATCCGCTCGCGGTCGATGCCGCGAAGTCGGCAATCGAACTGATCGCCGAGACAAAGACGGTGGTGTCCACGCTGCGAAGCGCCGTCGAGCATTCACCGAACGCGTACCCAGGGGAGGTGGGCTGATGGCACGACCGAGCGATGTGTATCCGTCCGAGCGACCCGGCAAACCGTGCGGAGCGTCGTGGCCCGACCCGCTGAAGGTGACAGGAAAGATCCCAAACGTACCGTTTGGTGCCCAGTTCAAGATCACGCTGAAGCCGGTCGCGCTCGCCAATGACATGCGGGCCAACCAGGGGATGTTGTCGTGGCGGGGGGCGCACGAGGACCGCGTGCGCGCTGCACTGGAGACGACGATCGACCAAGTGCTGGCTGACGCTGAGAAGTTTCGGTGGCGGATCGGCCAGGACAACTATCAGGCCGTTCGCAACCTGCTCTCGCTGGCGAGCGCCGAGCTGGCCTACGTCGACATCACCCATGAGACGTGGCTGAAACGTCGGTGGGGATTGGAGCGGGTGACCTACGCGCCCGAGTGTGACGCCCGCGGCGGGCCCGGGCCGGGCGAAGTTTTTGGCGGTGGCTTCGATCGCTGTCCGACGCTCGAGGAGATCGAGCTGCGGATGAAGGCGCGTGAGTTCATCCTCGAGAAGTTCGTCGACGCGGCTCACTTCATTCGGTGCGCGCAGTTCGGTTTGTGGCGGGTGTGGCTATATCGCCAAGCGCGGGACGAGTGGAGGGCGACGCCGCAAGGCGGCGCGCCCAAGGGGCTTGCGCCAAACCCTCCGAAGAAGCCCCCCTCGAAGGTGGGGCCGGGGATCTTCACGGCCAAACCCCCGGGGCCGCCGCCGCCACCGACACCACCGATGCCGCCGAAGCCCGAGCCGCCGCCGTTTCCGGCGGACCTCGGTGGTGAAAGCCTGCCGGACCCTGGTGAGCCAGATCCGCCGGACGAAGACGACGTGCCGTCCCCTCCCCTGCCCGAACCCCCGGTGCCTCCTGAGCCGGTCGGCGAAGCGCCACCTGTGGTCGAGCCGCCGCGCCCCGAGCCACCGATGCCGGAGGAGGGAGCCGAAGAGCCGGCGCCGTTGGGAAGCATTTGGGATGAGGGCGACTCCGACGACGAGCCCGAGCGCATCGTCGCTGAGCCACTTGTCGAGAGTCCAGCGTTCACCTACGACCGATTCGCCGAGTCGTCAGGCCACGGTGGTGGCATCGAGACCGAGCTCGTCTCGGACCGGGGAACGGCACTGGCCCACGATGTGGTCGAGGCCGGCGAGAACACGGTGCGCAACGTGGCGGTCGCGGCTGCGGTGGCCAAGGTTGCGACGGCGGCTGTCGTTGTGGGGGGCATCGTCGGTGTCACTTATCTCGTCACCCGGAAGAAGGCGTAGCCGTGCCCAAGATCCCCGAGTTCGCGGTGAGTGTGCCGGCCCGGCTGACCTCGTTTGGAGGTGAGTTCGCCACCACGCGAATGTCCGAAGACCAGCTGGAGAACGCTGCCAAGCTGCCCGAGTCGGACCCGAGCGTACTCGAGGTGCCATGGCAATCCGAAGCGGTGATTCTGGCCCAGGCGCCGCATGTCATCGCCGCCGAGCGCGGGCTCGCGAACCTCCGCTCTTTGGGCCAAGGGACGCTCGATGCGATTGGAACGTTGGTGTCGCAGAAGACCTTCGACCACGACACCGACGTGATGCCGTTCTTGCAGGACGCGGTGAACTGGGTGTCGACCGTCGATGATATGGCAGAGGGATTGGGCTCTGTCCCCTTCGTGGGCATGGCGCTGGGGGTCATCGTTGGGGTGGCGAAGATCTTGCGAAGGTCGCTGAGGTCCCAAGCGCCGTTGCCACCGAGGCTCGAGATGGATCCCGTTCTCGACCAGGGCGAGGTCAACCGCGCACTGCGGTTGATTCGAACTTCAAGAGACTGGACGCCGCTGTTCCTGCCGAAGCCGGGGCCGGTGAAAGACAAGTTCGGAGGGTGGACGACGACGGCCGAAGATGAGGGATTCTTGTTTGGCCGCGGCAGAGGCATGGAGTTCGGGTGCGCGCCGGGAGACCTCTTCTTCGTGGCCAAGGGGGTGCAAGCACGAGTTTCTACGGCCGACGTCACGATTCCCAACAGCTCACGCAGGCCTCCGCGGAGTCTGATCCTGCGGACGGGGGATAATCCAACGACCCTGCGGGAGCGGGTGGTCTCGATCGGCGAGTGGTATCCGGGCCTCGCGGCGCTTGGCCGCTCGGTGTGGTCGATGATCGGGACCGATTCGCCCGCGATGTTTCAAGTCGACGGCTTCGCTTTGGTCGAAGGGTGGAGCGACTACCACGAGAGCACGGCGCGCTTCAGGAGCGAGATGGATCGCTGGCTCGGTCGGAAACTGAGAAACAGACGCAAGCGATGGAAGCGAGAGCGGATTGCGGAGTACATCGCTCACGTCGGCGCGGCATTTCACGACGTGCGGTACGCCAACGGCGAGCCTCTCTCAGAGAAAGCCCTGCTGGAGTTGGCGATGAATGCCAACGCACGCCCCGTGGCGCAGACGGTGGGGTTACAGGCGGCGCGGGCGGGCGCCAACCTCGTCTCGCGGCAGTACGCGGCGGCGAAGAGCCCGCTCAACGCACTGGTGTCCAAGAATGCGCCCGCCTTGCGGGCGAACCGCGAGCTGCGAGAGTTCTTCCTGCAAGAACGGGCTGAGCAGCGACGCGCCGGCAAATTCGACAACATCGACCTCACAGAGGTCCCTGACGAGCGTCTGAAGAGCAAGTTACTCGCGAGGCGGCGTACCCGGCCGGGGGGTACCCGGCCGGGGGACGGTGCGAAGCCCGTACGGGTCGTTGGAGGAGCGACGCTCGCCGACCCGGCGACGTTGGAGAAGCGGCGGCGAGAGCGGGCAGGTCTGAAGATCCCCAAGCCCCCGAAGATGACCGGCTTCGGTGTGCCGGCCGAGTCCAAGCCGACATCGCGTGGTGGGTTCATTCTTGGGGCGACGCTCGTGGCCGCTGCGGGGTTGGGCGGAGCGGCCGTGATTGCGCATCGGAGGAAGGCGTCTCGCTCGCGCCGCACCGCGGGAGAGCGGAGCTGATGGCGGGGTCGATGTCACCGTCCACGCAGAGTGCTGTGCGTCGCGTGCCCGCCCAAGAGCCTCGGGGGAGGCGTGTGGCTCCGTTTCGTCGCACGTTCGACACGGCGACCGAAGCAGCGGAACGTTTCCACGCCGAGAACATCGACTTCTTGCAGCCGATCCTCGATCGTGGCGAGCCACGCGAGGCGGTTCGCGAGTGGCTGAAATCGAACGCCCACGGGCGAGTCGGGCGGATGAAGGTCAAAGACCTCTCGCAGACGCCATGGGCGGCGAAGATGATGGCTTCGCCCGACCCGGTCATGGCGGCGCTGCGCAACGTGTTCGCGCACGCCAAGGGCCGTCGGTGGGACCGCGTCGATTGGGACGCGATCCGGGCGCTCGGCGAAACGCTGGCCGAGTTCGCGGGTGACAGCGACGGCGCGGGTCCGGGGGGATGGACCTGGTATCCGATCGCGACCGAAGACGATGATGCCAAGATCCTCGACCGGCTCTCGACCGAAGGTGAGCCGGATGCGTACCGCCGATTCGCGGCGTCGCTGTCCGAGCGCGAGGTCGAGAGCGTCGTTACGACCTACGAGCGCGAGGTGCAGCGACTCGCTCGGTGCATGTCGCCGCAACGGCGACGCCACATCGACGCTCGGCTGGCGGAGATTCGGACATGGAAGACGAAGGGCATTCCCGAGAGCGTCTGTGGTCAGGCTGTCTACGCGGGGCACACATGCGACCTCGAGCCACTGCACGGTGAGATGCAGCGCCTGCGTGATGCGTGCGAGAGCGACGCGGCCTATACGGCATGGCGGAACGAAGCGGTGCGTCGCTCTCCGCGGGCGGGATCGGTAGCCCAGGCCGAAGGTGACGATGTCCCCCTCGACCTGGTGCCCGTGGCGGCGTTCGAGAGGGAAGATCCGGCGCCCGCCGAGGTGTGCACGCCCAGCGAGGCTGCGCGGATCATGGGGCGGCTCGGGGCGGCGAAGCGCCGGGAGAACGCGGCGAAGCGTCGCAAGGTTCGTGAAGCGAACGCCGCGGCTCGCAAGGCCGAGCGCGAGCAGGTCTCGAACGCGCGGAGGGTGCAGCGAGCAACGACGCGCCGCAAGACGAAAGCGGCCGCGAGTTCGGCGTTGTCGAGCTCGACCGAGAAGGCTGAGGTGTTAGGGAGGAGACTTGGTGCAGGCCTGCGTTTCTTCGGTCGAGATGCCGACTCGAAGGACCGCCGACTCAAGCACGCCGAGGGAATCGCGGTGCTCGAGGGCAAGCCGGCCCCGTCCTGGGTCGTCTACGTGTTCGCGTATCCCAAGGAGCGCAAGTTTCAGTACGTCCGTGGCAACGGGGAGTACCGGGTCGTCGTATCCGGGCCGCAGGGTCTTGCGTCGCACTTGGCCGAGGCGCTCCGCCGGCTTCGTCGCGGCCGAGACGCGGACACGCTGGCCAAGGACGAACTCGCGATGCTCGATACGCTGGCCGAGTTTCAGGCGCGTCTGCCCAAGGTGGAGCCCCCACCATCGAAACGGCCAGGCTCGAAGTCTCTGGTCCCGAGGCGATCGCCCTCGATGCCCGCGCAAGGTCAGGGCTCGCTCGTGACGGCGGAGGAAGAGGGCTTCGCGCTGACTCCTCCGAGAGGAACCGCTGCCGTGCATGGGTCTTCGGCAGGCACAGGCGGGACGCAGAACGTACTGCCCGGCGTCAGCCGCAAGGTTTCGGCGACGAAGTTGGCCGAGATGAAGGAACGCGAGCGGGTGCGTCGGATCGCCGGGCGAAGCTCCGGTGGCGCCGCACGGCGCAGTTCGAACGCGGGTCCTGCGGTGGCCTCGGACTTCTCGGCGATGCCGGCGGCGAAGCTGCAAGCGTTGCTCTTCGAGTTGGAAGGACAGCCCGGGGTGGAGACGTGGGCCGGGGCTCGGGCAGTCGCGCACTTCGAGAGCATCGGGATGGCGACGGCCGAGCTGTTCGTCCGTGGTGTGCTCGAGCCGGTGCAGTTCGGGGGCGGCGGGACGAACGAGCGCCCGCTGACGTCGATGAGCACGGATGACATCGACAATGCGTTCCGAGGCAAGCCGTCCGGCTTCGCTGCGCCGCGGTGGCTCGCGACGAATATCGCGTACGTGCTCGCCCCGCAGATCGAAGGCGGTGGACTCACGCTCGTCCGCGGGCCGCAGCACAAGGCGAGTGGCCGTGCCGAGAGTCTCTACGTTGTACGCAAGGGGGTGCTGCTCGCGTACCGGGGTCGACGTGCTCGACTCACGGTGCGTCGAAGTGGCGGCTACTACACCGTGGAAGTCGAAGGGATGCCGAGCAGCGTCGCTCGCCTCGTGGAGTCAGCGGTGCGGACAGTGCTGGGCGACCCCACGTTGCAGATGCGGGCACAGGACAGCAGCGGGATGACCTGGAGGCGTGCATGAGCATCCTTGCGTTCATCGCCGGAGGTGCGGCGACCGGGTTGCTGTTCGGGACCCTTGCGGCGAAGCGTCGACGCGCGAGTTTCGACGAGCGCGAGGACGAAGCGCAGGACGAGGACCTCGACGTATTCGAGGACGACGACGCAGGCGCGCAGCCGTTCGAGGCCCCTCGTGCCCCGTCCCACCCCAGGGGGGAGAGGGCCACGGTGCTCTCCCCCGAGGTCGTGCGGCCCAAGCCGCTAGGCGTTGCCTTCGCCGAGGGGATTGCCCGGCCAATGTGGCCGCTGCGGACGCGACACCCTCGGCGGGGGGTCGTTAGCTATCGCGGCGTCGACGGCAAGGTGAGGGGCAACTGGGCGCGTCGCTTTGGAGCGCATCGAAACGGCAGCAGGGGCAAGCGCAGTCGCAACCATGCCGGCATCGACCTGTTCGCCCATGCCGGCGACCCGGTGCTCGCGATGGCGGCTGGGAGGGTCACCGCGGTGCAGTCGTTTCACTTGGGGTCGTGGGCGGTGTTCGTCGAGCATGCCGGCGTCGTCGTGATGTACGGCGAGGTGCAGGCGCGCTCATGGAAGGGGCTCGGCGTCTCTGTCGGCTCTGTCGTCGAAGCAGGGCAGCCGATCGCCAGGGTCGCGTGCATGGTCAGAGGCGAGAAGGGCGAGTGCGTCTCGCACATGCTGCACCTGGAGGCGTACGCGCCGGGCACGACGCGGAATCAGCGTTGGTACGCGGGCGAGGACGCGCCCCCTGCCCTGCGCGACCCGACGTTGTTGCTGCTCCGCGCAGCGCAGGAGGCATCGAACGCGGTGGTGGCTTGAACCATGGCGAGCGGCTTCCTTCGGCCTCAGTGGGAGGTTCTTTCGGCCGACCGCGACGGGCGTCCGCGAGTGCGAGCGTGGACGCTCCACCGGATGAGTCCATGGGCAGGCCACGTCGTGTGGCACGAGGGCGGTCGCTATGCGCTGCTCTACCGAGTGCGTGGGCCTCGGACGGCAGACCCGAGCTACAAGACGACGGGGATCGAGTTCTCGTTGTTGCGATCCATGCAGCGCTGGCTGGAGGAGAACCCTCCTCGAGTCGAAGTGGTCGCAGAGCAACCCGTAGGAGAGACGAGGAGGAGAGAGATGGCAGGTGGAAAAGACATCGAGCGGTTACCGAAGCCGACGAAGGCGCTGGCGCTGAACCCCGAGGACTGTGTGTGCTGTACACCGTCGATGGCGGGCACGGTCCTGGGGAGGATCAGCCGCTTGGGGGGCATCCGACGGGCGATGGCCGCACGCCGCACGCCGCCGCAGCGCACTCGGGAGCCGAGGCCCTCGAAGTCGACCTCGACAGTGGCGAGGCCGCCCTCGCCCAGTGGCAGTGAGACCATCGAGAAGGTCGCGCTTCGGGCCGGGCTGTACGCACTCAAGGCGACGTGGAAACCAAAGCAGACCTCACCCGACGCGGTGTTCTTCGACCTGGGCACGGGCGAGCTCGTCGGGCATGCAAGTGCGCGGGATATGTTCGACGAGGCGCGGCGCCTGCGAGCGAAGCGACCGGCCAAAGGCGCCCTGCTGCGGTGGATTCCGCCGGAAGAGTGGTTCCTGAGTGTGCATCGGCGTGAGGCGGAGGCGAAGTTCTGGCGCACGATCGAGAACACGTGGCCGTATCACTACGCGGCGGTGCAGCTCGAAGACGGTGGGAGAAGGTCGCCAGGGAAGACCGTCCGCTTGGACGTGTTGGCGCTGTCAGGGTTCTCCAGCGAAGACCGGGAGGTGCTTCGGCGCCTTGGCCAAGAGGCAGAGCTGCAGGCGGCACGTGGGTTGTTCGTCGGTCTCGATGACGCCGATGCGAAGACGCTGGGGTTCGTCGGTGCGGTCTCCAGCGAGGGACTGACACGTGCGCAGGCCTACGCGGCGTTGCGCTGGGCACCCGCTGGTCGCAGTGTGTCCCCTCCGCCGAAGGCGCGTGCGTCCGTAGCCAAGCGCGACGCGCCCGCCAAGCCGAAGACCCCACCGCGGCGCAAGGCTTCACGGGCGAAGGCCCCGGCGAAGCCGGTCGCGACGCCAGAGCCCTCGGGCAGCGTTGTGAAGGATGACGGGCCCCCCGTGCGCATGGACGTCGTGCTGCGGGACCTCAAGGACGCCGCAGAGTCGAAAGGTCAGTACGTCGAGCGCAAGCACGTGGCGAAGGCGGTGCGGACGATGCTGAACGCACGCCAGCTGGGCCTGAGCGTGACGACACCAAACCATTCGTTCGCCTCGACGCTCGACATTCGGACCAAAGAGAGGCGCTTCACCGCGGAGCAGGACGCTGCCCTGCGGGCTCTGTTCGGCGAGGACTCGTCGCGGAGCAACAGCTTCATGGTGTTGGTCACCCGGTTCATCAGCAACGCGGATAGCGTTCCGACCGGCATCGTCCCGGGTCGTATCGAGGCGTTTCGCCGCCGGGTGGCCGAGGCGGCGGGCTTGGATGTGCCCGGGCCATTCGACCCGAATGCAAAGCGGACGAGGCCGGCGATGAAGTCGCCCAGTCCGACGCCGACCAAGCCCGAGGCAACGCCGCTCCGCGTGGTGACGTTGCCTGACCAGGCCCCCGCGAACTCGGCCACGGTCAACGAGCGAATGAGCGATGAGCAGGTCCAGATGCTCGTGGAGGCGTTCGTTGGGTACGCGAACCACCACGAGGAGACCGCATCGCCCCTGCACGCGGTCTCGAACGAGCACGCGTTCATGGTCCGGACGGGCCCTGGAGGCTCCGGGAAGACGGTGTTTTCGGTTCGGCCCTTCGCGCGGTCGTTCACGATCACCCACTACTCGGACCCACGCTTGGCCGAGCTGTTCTTGAACACGTTCGCGTTCCCCATGCGGGGACAGGAGACGTCTCGGACCGAGCAGACGCGTTCGTTTGCGTGGGCGCCGAAATCAGAATGGGGGGAACGGTGGACGAGGACGATGAGCGACTTTGCGTTCCCAGAGCCGGAGGCTGCCGATTCGGGCTCCGACTCGAAGGTGCAGACGGGTGCCGCGCTGGGGATCGGCCGAGTCGATCACGAGGAACGCCGCGACAATCGAGTGCTGCGCCTACGCACGCGTGCTGACAAGGCACGAAGCGAAGCGGAGGCTCGGTTCAACGCGTCCGGCCAAGGCCTGCCGCCGTTTGGAGAACCGATCAAAGTCGGACACCACTCCGAGAAACGGCACCGTCGCGCCATCGAACGCGCGCAGGCCCAGGGTTTCAAGGGGCTCGAAGCTTCCCGGGCCGCCAAGCACCTCGATGCGCGGGCGGATGCAGCCGAGGGGAATACCGCAATCTCCAGCGACGACCCACGCGCGCTCGAACGGTTGAAGTCCAAGCTGGCGCAGATGGAGGCCGCGCGCGAGGAGACCAAGCGCAAGAATCGGCTCGCTCGTCAGGGCAAGCTCCCTGACGCTGAGAACCCCCTGAACCCCGCTTCGGTCAGGGACATCGCGGGCAAACGGAAGTACCCGATGCCCGGCTACGCCCTCAAAAACCTCGGGGCGGAGATCCGGCGCGTACGCGAGCGGATCGAGACGCTCGAGAAGCGACAGGGCCGCGCTGCTCGGTCGCTGGAGCGAGGCGATGTGGAGGTGGTGGAGAACGGCGAACTCAACCGCCTGCAGATCTTCACGGGTGGCAAGCCGCCGGCCGAGAACCGGACGTGGCTCAAGCGCAGCGGCTTTCGGTGGGCCCGCTCCGAGGGCGCGTGGCAGCGGCAGATTGGGGACGCGGCCTGGAATGCTGCGATGACCTACCTCGATAAGTTCGTCGAGAAACGCGACGACACCCCCTATGCGCGGGTCGAGACGTCACCGCCGAAGCTGCTGCACACGCCGGCCGACGTGGCGTTTTGGACCGAGGAGTTCGCGCTCCTCGATGCGGAGTTCCCGGGCAAGGACTTCGACGAGTCGGCCCAAGACAAGGTCGAAGAGGCTCTCCGGGCGCGGAAGTCAGGGCGGCCCGGCGTGCATGCGTCGGCCTACGGTCACTACCGCAGGGGAGAGATGACGGCCGAGGAGGCGGTCGTGCTCATGTACCGCTACGGCCGGTTCGCACGACCGAAGCCGCGGCCGAAGCGTCCGCGCAAACTGGTCACCTCGAGCATGGGGCTCGAGGCGTTCGTTGCCGCGGTCAGGGATCGAGGAACCGAGGCCGGCGGCCAACTCTTCGCCACCAAGGCGTACCGCGGTGTCCACTTCAATCACTACAACGTTCCGAAGGACACCAAGGACGGGGCCCGGCGCGAGAACAACCGGATGATGCTCAGCATCCATGGTTGGGAGCCGGGCGGAGACCCGCCGAAGAACGGCAAGGTCAAGCTGACGATCGGCGTCGCGAGGGGGATGAAGGACGTACGAGGGCGGACGACCACGCCCGAGGCGATGGTCGATGTCGTGGTCGAGATGTTCCGGCGCCACAGCGCCCTGAAGTCAGTGTGATGGAGCGAGACGATGACAAGAGCACGACCCACGGTAAGGCCCGCGTCGAGACCCCGCGTATCGGTTCCCTCTTCTCGGGCATCGGGGCCCTCGACCTCGCGACGGAAGCCGTCTGTGGTGGCGAAGTGGCGTGGCACAGCGAAGTCGACCCCTACGCGTGCCACGTCCTGCAGCAGTGGTGGCCGGACGTCCCGAACCTCGGGAACATCCAAACGGTCCGCCACTTTCCTGAAGCTTCGATCCTCTGCGGCGGCTTCCCCTGCCAGGACATCAGCAGCGCGGGCACGCGGACGGGACTCCGCGGCCGACGGAGCGGTTTGTGGTCGGAGTTCGCCAGAGCCATTCGCGAAGTTGGGCCGAAAGTCGTGGTCGTCGAAAATGTCGGGCAGCTCCGGGCGCGGGGGCTCGACCAAGTCCTCGCGGAGCTGGCCAAAGCAGGGTTCGATGCGGAGTGGACGAGCCTTCGAGCGGCCAACGTCGGTGCCCCACATCGCCGCGAGCGGGTGTTCATTCTGGCCTACGCCGACCGCGTCTTCGTACGGGAGCTCGCAGAACGGCTCGAACTCGACCCGACCAAGCGCTGGGACGCCTGGGTTGGAAAGGCTCGGGAGTTGGTGGCCGACGCCCTGCGCAAGCGATGCCCGGGACTCGGCGCGCCACACCACTCGGCCGGGCGCGGCCTCGCACGCCGGGACGACGCTGACCGACAAGATGCGTCAGTGGTGTTCCCGCCACGCCCGGACGATGGGGAAGCATGGGTTTCGTGGTCGAGGGCCGGTCGTGCTCAACCCGGGGTTTGTCGAGGGGCTTATGGGTCTGCCCGAGGGGTACACGCTCGTCGACGACGAAGCCGCCTCCGATGCCTTGGAGGAGCAGTGCTGCCACAGCAGGCGGCAACGGCTCTTCTGACCCTGCTCTGCCAAGCGGCCTGAGGGCGCTTGGTTGGCTACCTGCATTCAGCGGTCGAGTGCTGAGTGGGCTGGGGAGGCTGAGGAGACCCTGGTACCGCCGCTGGGGTCCCTGGCTGCACTGTGGTGGCCTTGGACTGTCTTCGACGCTTCCTGAGGCGATAGCGACGCTGCCGAAGGAGTCGACGTGCCTCTTTCACGTCTTCGTCGGTGACCTCGGCGACGGGGCGGCCTTCGAGGTCATGGCGCGGCTGTCTGTTCTTTATGGCTTTGAGGTAGGCTTCTTGCCGAACCCAGCGGCCGACGCCCTTGGAGATCGCCGTGTTGTTCACCCCCTGGAGTGAGGGGGGCCTTGCCGCACGGATCTGCTTGTGGATCCCCTTCTGCAGCGGCTTGGGGGGATCCGTGAACGTCAACGGGTACGCCTGCCGAAGTCGCTCGACAACCTCTCGGGGAGAGGGGTTGGGATCTGTGGACTCGGTGTCCATCACGATGAGGATATCATCGTGTTCGCCTCGACGGCCCGGAGCGCCTGAGCCAGCTCCCGGTGCAGCTGGATGTCAGATCTCCAGGCTCGTCGGCCGAGGTGGGTGATCTCCCGTGCTTGCCCCATACAGGGGTGGCCGATGCTCCGGACACCCGGTTGCCATGGCACGGAGAACGGGCTTCATGCTGGCTTCAAGGGCCCGATAGGGTGTCATCTGCCCCCTAGGGTCAGGTCCGGATTGCCGCTAGACTTAAACTGCGTGGTTTGGTCGGATTGACCCTCCAAACAACGCGCTCGTTAAAGCGAGAAGGCCAGCACGGGAATGCTGGCCTCTCAGGGAAAGACTCCGTTTTCCACCTCGGAGTCAACCGGAACGCCCGGATCCCGGAGCGCCAACGCCGTCCTGAACAGGAGGACGACATGAAAAACGTAGCACACCACCCGTCCGTCTCCCAAGCCCCTGACCGTCACCGCCGCGTCACACGTCGCTGAGGTCTAGGCCGGATGCTTGCCGCAGATTTCTGCGGCCGAGCGCACGCCCGCAGGGCGTCGCTTGGTCGTGTAGTTCGACGCGCGCGCGCTGAATCGCGCGCTGCTGTGAGGGAGATCTCCTTCGCTACTCGGGGAGGTCTTCGATGAAGCGCCGGGACCTCGAAAAGCTGCGTCGTCTCGACCCGGAGATGGCTCGGCAGTTCGAAGAGCAGGTGCTCTCGAAGCGCGGCGGGGCAAACGCTTCGACAGAGGCGCATGGCGAGCCGCCTGAGGCGTCCGCGGGGCTTCCGCAATGCGAGGGCGCCGAGAGAGCGTCCCTGGCGGCAGAGGAAGCCGAGGGGGCGCCTCGGGCGGCTCACACGGCCGACGCTCCCCTGGGGCCCTCTCAGGAGGCTCAGGACGCCGCCGAGAGTCCCCCTCCCCCTAGCGACCAGCCGGACCGCGCCGAGGACAAGGACGCCTGTGGAGAACCTGGGCGGCCAAATTTCGCCGAGGGGTGCCAGGAGTCGCTGCCGTTGCCGCCCGAGGCGTACGAGGACGGCGATGGCCAGCGCGCACTGCTCGGGGCCGCCGGGTCTGTGGCTCCCGAGATCGAGGATGAGCCAGAAGCGAAGGAGTCGGAGGTCGACGCGCTGTTGGCGAAGCTGCAGACCGCCCTCCCCTTCGAGGAAGAGACGCCGGACTGCAAGCGGAGCGCCGAGGAGCTGTCGTTGCTGGCGTGGCAGGACAAGAGCACCCGGCGGGAGGACGAGATGTTCGAACTCCCGGCTGAGTACGACGCCGAGCTGCGGTGCATGTCCGACGCTGAGCTCGGGGAGGCCTGGGGATGGGTGACGAAGCGGCGGTACCGCGGCTTGTCCTCCCGGGACCAGGCTGTCCAGCGCGAGGTGTACGCCCGCAGTCTCGGGCTGCTGGACCTCTACGGCCTTGCACGCCAGCCGGCTGTGTCCGCGAGACTCGAGGAAGTTCTGCGCGCCCAGCGATGTCGATCGTCGGTCGCGCTGTACGTCGTAGCGCTGCTCGAGCTGATGCTGGTTCGGCGTCGGCTGGCACTCCGGCTGTCCGCCTCTGATGCTCACACGCTCAAGGGATGCGCCGCCTCCACATGGTGGGCGGCCATCGGCCGCCTGGAGACGCTGGGCATCCTGCAGCGGGTGCGGACCTCGAAGCCTGGAGAACACGGCCCCGCGCCGGTTCAGCGGAGCACGAATCTGTATGTCCTTGGCCCCTGGTGGTTCGAGGGGAAGAAAAACCGCCACGGGGAGCCCATCCCCGGGACGACCCCCCTCGAACAGGGGCTCGGGTTGCTGGACAAGTGCACGCGCAAGGAAGAGAGCCCGGCTGCTGCTGCCGCGATGCGAGAGACGTTGCGGCCCCGTCGAGCGAGGCGCCGGGCGGTGAACACGCGCAACCGAGATCGAAACCGTCTGCGTCACCGCGCCCTGCCCCCTCGCGTGGCGACGACCTCTGACGTCGCTCGGGCGGCAGATGTGCTCGCCAGGGCTCGTCTGGCTGAGCTGGAGGCTGCGAAGGAGGCCCGAGACCTGCGGAGGGCTCAGGCCCTGATGAGCGGGGACCTGACGGCCGTGGAGCACCAGGAGGAGCCTGTCTCGGAGGCCGCGCCGGCAGAATCGTCCGAGAGAGCCGAGGACGCTGCGGTGGCTCAGGTTGCTCGGGTCAACCGAGGAATGCCTGAGGGGGGAGACTTGCGGCGCGAAGTGGCCCGGATGCGTCTCCGTGCGCCCGCGCTCTCTCGTCGAGAAGAGGTTAATTGCCGTCCGGAAATCGGTCGGCAATCCCGAAGGGGAAAACCGAAGGAAAAATTCTTCTTTGAACCTCAGCCACCACCTTCCCTTTCAACCCCCTCTCAACACCATGATCCACCCCCACGAACCAAGGTCGGCGACAAATCAGCTCGCCCGACCGCAAATCTTCGCGTCCGAGCGCAGGCTTTGGACGGCGGGTCTGCCAACCAGCGCTTTCACCAACGCGACGAGCCTGCATCCTTGGAGGACGACCCGATCATCCGGCAAGCTTTCGCGGCGAGTTTTGGTCATTCCATGCCTGCTGATCTCGATGAGTTGAAGCACTCCGAGCAGTAGGATCAGGACTTCAACTGGCCGAGATCTTGGTGACAGCAAGGGCACCCGTCCGAAGTGATCGGATGCGGGCCTTGGGCCAAACGACTCGACTCTGAGGAGCTCGAAGTCTGGCAACACCGCACGGACCAAGGCGCGTCTACTCATGCTGACATCGACAAAGCGATCCTCCGGCAACGGTTCTCTACGGCAGGCGCCACGGCTTTCGTGACGCGAAACAACCCCAAGAACCCTTCGCTCAACACGCCTTCGGCCCAGCCGGCTTTGCCGACCGCAGAACAGCTTCACTTGACCTGGCTTGACTTAGGTTAACTCAAGCCCACATGAGCGTACGTACAGGGATGTGCGATGAGGCGAGCCGAGGGGCGACAAGCCGAACCGGGCCAGCCGAAGGTGGCCCCAGGGATGGTGAGCGGAGCGGAGCGGAGCGGAGCGGAGCGGAGCGGACTCGAGGGGCGACGATCTTAGGGGGCTGGCCTCGGGCTCAATCTTCGTCGGTTTTTTTGTCCCGTGTTCGAGTCGGCCTAGAACGCTGGGCATGCGACGAATTGCGTTCTGCGGACAGAAGGGAGGGAGCGGCAAGTCCTCTCTCTCGGTCTTCACCGCGTGTGAGTTCAGCCGCCGCGGGCATCGCGTCGTTCTGTTGGATCTCGACCCCCAGGGGACCGCTCGGGATTTCGAGAAAGCCGCCCGGGCTCACGGTCGCGAGTGTCCAGCTTTCCTGGGGGTACACCCCGAACAGGTTTCGGAGGTCCTGGGGAGTCTCTCCGGGTATGACCTCGCTATCTTCGATTGCCCGGGGCGCGAGGTGGGCGGCCTCAACGTTGATGGGCGAACGACAAGCCTTGTCAAGACCCTTGCGATGTTGGTCGATGCGGTGCTCGTCCCCGTGCAGCCCAGTCCAGCCGACCTGTGGGGGAACGCAGATACCCTTCGAACGTTGCGCCGGGCTTCGGGTGTGAGGCCAGAGCTCTTCGTTGCGACCGTAGTCAACCGTGCCGACGCGCGTCGGAAGTTCGCCAAGGAGGTCGTCAAGCAACTCGAGCTTGCGGGGGTCGAGCCCCTTGGGCAGGTCATTCATGATCGCGTCGACTTCCCTGCCGCCCTCTCCATGGGAGAGGGGCTTCACGAGTACAATCCCGACGGGAAAGCTGCCGCGGAGATTGGAACCCTCGTCTCCGAACTGGAGAAGGGGCTGAAGATGGAGGCGAGCCATGTCGCGTAGCTCCGCCAAACGGAAACCGTCGCTCTCGTTGACGCCTGAGCAAGAGGCGTTCCTCGATGACGGGCCGGCGCAGACTGAGCAGCCTGCTGCTGCGCAGCTCGCTTCTCCTCCTCCCCCCACTTCGAGCCCAAGGCCTCGTCCTGAGCCTGCTCGCATCACACATGCAAAGGCCGAGGACCTTCAGCTCGGCCCGCTTCCAAAAAGCCATCGCCTGCAGGCCAGCGGCAAGGTCGTTCGCCGCGTCACAGGCTTTGTCTCCTTCGATCTAGGAAAGCGGTTCGAGGACTATCTCGAGAGTGAGGAGCGAACCGCATCGTATGTGCTGGAGCGTGCCCTCAAGGCCTGGCTCGACAGCCGGCAGTAGACGCGCGCCTGCGTTGCCCTGTTGGGGGCTGAGGATGGAGTAGACTGGCCGCTATGCGGCGGTCTTGCGCAGTGCTTTTTTGGTCGCTGGGAGGGTGTGTCCTTCCTGATCCCAATCACTGTGCGAACCTTGAGGGGGACGCGAGTTGCCCCGATGGACAGTTCTGCTCCTCGTGCCTCGGGTCGAACGCTGGGTGCTCGACCGACCAGCCCTCTGCTGCCTGTGCTGTGCCTGGGGAGGGGCAGTCACAGACATCCGAGAGCAGTTCGTCGTCGACTGGCGAGGGGGGACCGGGGACCTCGTCTGTAGACGAGTGTGAAGGCGACGGCGCTGTCGATGCCTGTCCGAGCGCTCGGCCCGTTTGCTCGAATCGGGTCTGCGTGTCCTGTGTGGACACGGACGTGTGTGGTGGGGACGAAGTCTGCATCCCCGAGTGGGATCGTTGTGCCGAGTGCTCTCCATTTCTGGGCGAGGGCTGCGCGGAGAACGAGTGGTGTGGAGACGACTTCTCGTGTGGCGGGTGTACTCGACATGAGCAGTGTCCTGACTCAGCGTGCGACCTCTCCCGTGGGGAGTGCATGTCCGCTGAGCGCGTCTTTTACGTCGACAGCGAGGTCTGTCCTGAGGTGGGGCTCGGCACCGAGGCAGACCCTTTCTGTGAGCTGGGGACCGTTCTCGACCTCGACAACACTCCCTCCGGCGAGTCCTCGGTGGCGATCGTGATCGGTCATGGCTCAGAGGTGTATCCCGAGAACATCGAGCTCCCTGGAGCGTGGCCGAGGCGACTCGCGGTCCTGGGACGAGGTGATGTCACCATTGGGCTATCTAGTCTCGATGGGCCAACCTTCCACGTGAAAACGGGAAGCCGACTGTTTCTCCACAACGTGACGGTGACGAGGTCCACGGACGCGGGGGTCCGATGCGCCGATGCGGAGGTATGGGTCGATGAGTCAGAGGTGACTCAGAACGCTGCCGGAATCATTGCGGAGGGGTGTCGCGTGACGGTTCGCCAGAGCATCGTCTCCGACAACGATGGCGACGGTGTCAGTCTTGCGGCGATGAGTGCCCTGCGTTTGGAGTCTTCGGGGATCGTCGGGAACGGAGAGCCGCAGACGGAGTCTGTGGCCCTGAGGTCGAACGAGTCGTCATTCGACGTGGCGTACTCTACGATCGTCGGGAATGCTGCCGCCCTCGGTCCCGGCGGCGATGCTCCGCAATCTTCGCTGCTGTGCACCGGGGGGATGGGAGGCCCCGTTCGAAACAGTGTCGTAGTCGCGCCTGAGCTGACGTCGATATCCTGTCCATGGGCCTTCTTCGAGGCTTCTTTCATCGATACGCCCGGGCTCGATGTGCCTGGCTCGATGATCACCGAGAACTGGGACCCGACCTGGTTCGAGGACCTCGATGCGCACGACATCCACATTCGGAACCCAGACTCGAACCCATGGCGAGAACTCGCGCTCTGGGGGCTGGAGGATCCGCAGCGAGATCTCGATGGTGCATCGAGGCGAGCCGTCCCGGGGACGGTGGGGGCAGCTGGGGCTGATGAGCCCTGAGGCGGATTTGGACTCAGAAGCGAATCTGGAAGCCTGACGGCGTTGGGGCGATGCTTCTGGTTGCAGTTGCATCCTTGCGAGCGTGCTTGCGGTCGAGGACGAGAAGAATGGTCCCCGCGACGAGCGCTGCGCTGCCGACTCCGAGTGTGACGTAGCCTGGCGGGCGGAAGTTCCGAAGACTGGTGGGGTCGGACTCGAGTCTTGCTTGGCCGAGGCTGACGAGCACGCCGCCGGTTACGACGCTCGCTACACCCACGCTGAGAGATGCAACGCCGCCCCAGCCCAGGCCTCCGAGTTTCTTGCGGGGCTGCGGGGCAGGGGAGGGGGATGGGGGGAGAGCTGCCGGAGGCGGCGAAGGTTGTTCCTCTGGCTCCGTGCTTGCGCGCTCGAATAGCTCCTCGAGGGTTTCACGTGCGCTGGCCTCGGTGCGGTCGAGAAGCTCGGTTGCGCTGCACTCCCGGCACTCGAAGCGAGCGGGTTCGAGGGTGGTGGATCGGTTGCTCGCGCTCAGTGTGACGAGGAAGTCCGTTGTGCTCCCCTCGATCCAGTCAATGTCTATCGTCAGGCTGTGATCAGCGTCGCTCGAGAGTTCGTGCCCGAGATCGGTGGCGACGCTCTCGACTCGCGTGGTCACCTGTTCGCGAACGGCTGCGTCGAGTTCGCCTAGGTCTGAAGTCACGGTGAGGTCGACTGGCTCAGCGAGCGCGGAGCGGAGCAGTAGGGCGGCGATCAACATGAGGCGTGTGCTCGGCTTGTTGTGGAGGGATAGGGGACTCGAGCGGAGGATAAGCCCCCCTGGTCGAGCGCTGGTCTCGGCTCGCTACATGCTGTCGCAGGCGGAGGGTCCCGAAGGCCCCAGCATCAACAGCTTCCATTCACCATCGCTCTTCCGGAATTCAGCCGTAAACGGCACTGTTTTGGTCTCGAAGTTCAGCGTACCGCGAATGCTCGCCTGGTTGTTCTTACGACAAAAAGCACTCGCGTCGACTTCCTTGAGCCCGTCTGGAAACGGCACAGGGAGCGCGAAGTGCTGCGGTCCGCCCGACGCCGCTGTGCAGGACTCGCCGTTCGAAGCTTCGGAGCACGCGAGCACGACCCGTTCTACTTGGCCTTCAAGCTCACCCATGGCTTGAACAAAGAAAACCCAGATCGCGCTGGCGAAGAGACCGACAAGCAGTATCGAGACCATCACGACCGCTGCGACCGGCGTTTTCTTTTTCGCCGCATGTGACGGCGCCTGACTGGGATAAGGATGGGCGTGCTGCGCCCAAGGCTGTGCGGTCGTTGCTGGTCGCTGATGGGGTGATGGAGGCGGTTGATGTTCCACGATGCTCATCTTTCGCTCTAGCTTGCCCGGATTGCCGGCAGGAGCACGCTCCTATGGTGCAGCACCAATCCCTCTGGTCGAGCGCAGACCTCATGTAGCGCTCCTGGAGTGCAGCGGCTGTGTTCGCGTTGGGCAGTCACGAGCGCCACACGGCACTTGGTAATCAAGGTCCGTGCCAGGCATTGCGCCCATGTATTTGCTGAGCTTCGGGGTGGGTCTGCGGCGCTCAGGAAGAATGGTTCTTCCTGTTGCGAACGCCGGTTCCGAGGGGTCGGACTCGTTGAGCTGCTCGTGCCGCCGTCTTAGTCGCGGCGTCCGAAGCCCGAAGCGCAGGCGCACAGCAAGGCGAGAAGGACGAGACGACGCATGGCGAGACGCTCAGGGGATGGTGTCGGCGCCCGCGAAGTCGGGGCTGCCGTCGACGGCAGGACGATCATCGCCGTCGAAGTCGAAGGGCGGGTCACCGTCTTCCCAGACGGCGATATCGGCGAACTGGGCCTGGCCTGCGGCGGTGAGGTGGAAGTTGCCCGCTGCGGCGTTGTCAAACCACCCGACGACAAGACTGCCCACGTCCTGGTTTCCGCTTCCGGCGAGGACCCCATCTGCAGCGTTGTTCGTCGCGTCAATGCCTGGGCAGGACACAGACCCAGGATCCTGCCCAACAAGAATGGAATTTCGGACAGCGGCCGACCCTCCGGTGCACGAGAGGGACTGCGGGCCACTTCCGTCGTTGGCGACGATGGTCGAGAACAGAACTGTCAGCTCGCCCGAGTTGGCGATGCCTTCTGTGGCAGCGAGACCGCTTCCGTTGAGGACGACCATGGAGTTTCTGAGCTGAGCAGAGGCACCTGTGGAGATGGAAATGCCGCCGCCGGTGTTCTGAGATACCTGGGTGGAGTCGGCGAAGAGGGAGGCGGGAGTTTGGACGGCGATACCGACGTCGTCGGTGTTGGCGGTGAGGGCCAGACGGTGGAGGAAGACAGTGGTGCCGGCACCGGTGACGGTGAGGGTCGGAGCACCGCTGTTGCCTCGAACCTCCTGCTGGTCGTCGTTGACGGAGACGAAGGCGATGGTCTTGCCTCCGTCGACGGTGACAGTGTGGTTCGTGCCGCCACTGCCGGTGATGACAATGGCGTGCTCGGCTCCGTTGGCGACCTTATCGATGGCGGCTTGGATGGTGCCGTTGTTGCCAGCGTTGACCTCGGAGACGGCCTGCGGGTCGAAGCAGGCGCCGGTGAGGATGTTGCAGGCGGGAGAGTCGATGTCTTGGCACTGCTCGTGGAACTCGCAAGCAACGCAGGTGTTGGCCGGGGCATCGCACAGCGGCGTGGTGCCGGTGCAGGCGGAGGCGTCGTCGTCGGAGCACTGGACGCAGGCGTCGCCGATGCACTGGGGAAGACCTGGGTCGAGCTCGGCGCACGAGGCATCGGGACTGGCGGTGGCGGAGCAGGCGACGCAGAACTCGTCGACACAGAAGGGCAGGGCAGAGTCGGTGCAGTCGGCCGGACCTTGGCAGCCGGTGGGGCCAGTAGTGGTGGTGTCTTCGGTGTCGGTCTCGGAGGAGGGGTCAGTCTCGGAGGCGTCGGTGGTGGAGGGGCCCGTCGAGCTGCTTCCTTCCGACATCGTTGGGTCGGTCGGATCGAGGCAGCCTTCTTCGTCGATGCCACACTCGTTGCGGCACTCTTCGGTGGGGAGTTCCGCGACGCAGCTGCTTCCTTCGAGCCCGAGACCGTTGGCGTCGTAGCAGGCTTCGGTCGCGAGCACGCAGTAGGGCTTATTCGGGTCGAGTTCGGCGCAGAACCTGTCGCCCTCGTTGTTGCCGCAGTACGTGGGGTCGGGTTTGGAGGCTGCCAGGCAGGCCGAAGCCGTCAGGGAGAGAAGCGTGAGTGCGAGGTGGCGTTTCATCGGGTCAGAACCTTCCGGAGAGCGACAGGCCGCCGCCTTGAGGGGAGAACATCGGGCTGAGTGAGGTTCGGGATGCCTTGGGATCGGACTTCTTGCTGGAACTCGACAGGTCGGTGGCCAGCAGGGCGATGCCTGTGACGAGCGCTGCGCCGCCGGTAGCCATGAGTGCGATGGAGGCTACGGGGAACCGTCGCTCCTCGCCGCTGGCTCGACTGCCTCCGTCGAGCATGTTCGCGGGCTCGGTCAGCGTGAACAGAACGGCTCCTGTGACGCCAGCAGCGAGGCCGACCGCCGCAACGCCGATCCCTGCCTTGCCCAGGGGATGAAGGCGGTGGGGGCCGGGCTGCGGAGTAACCGGCGCCGAGGGATTCGCGCCTTCGGCGGGGTCGTGTTCGGTTTCGGGGGGCTGCTCATCCTTGGGGCGCTCGAGCCACGCGACGACCGTGGAGACCTCTCCCTTTAGGCGACCGACAAGGTCGTGTTCGTCGCCCTGAAAGTCGAAGCTTGTTTCGTTCTTCCTGCCGTCGGGGGTCACCGTCTCGATGGTGACCCCGTAGCGAAAGTCGGCGAAGTCCGCCCACCTCACGGTGATGCTGACTTGGGCCGTGTCTTCCCCGTGGTCGGATGCAACCTCGAGCTCGCCGCGGAAGAGGGGAGGGACATCTCTGTCGAAGAGGTCTTGCTGTCGCTCGACCTCTGTTGCGTCCTGAGCCTCGCGTAGCGCCTCCGTGTCGATGACGATGTGGGCCCGGTAATGCTCTTGCGAAGGCTCCGCTTGCTCGATGGCGGAAGCGTACGCGGGGGGGAGGCTAGGGAGGGCCAAAGACAGTGCGAGAGCAGCGGGGAGAAGGGAGGTCATTGGGGGCTCTCCGTCGAAGGTATGCTGGCACAGATCTTCGAGTAGCGTTGGATCTCGGCGTGTTTGCTCCGGTTCGCGAGCTTGCGGCATGCGGCCTGATTGCCGGTCTTGTAGAGCGCCTTGGCTCGCAAGCGTTCCCATTCGAGCCTCGAGTTCCAGCACTTCGTGTGACGCGTGTGCTTCTTGAGCTGGGTCCAGTTTCCCCAGTCTGCGGCCTGCCGTGCAGCGCTTCGCTCTGCTGCACAGTCGACCTCGGGTCGAGGCGTGGGAACGCTGGCCTTGGGCTCTGGCTGCGGGTCTGATTCCGTCTCTGGCTGTGGCGTGGGCCCTGGCGGTTCGACTTCGGCCTCAGGTTCAGGCTCAGGCTCAGGCTCAGGCTCAGGCTCAGGCTCTGGCTCTGGCTCTGGCACAGATATGGGGGCTGGTTCGGACGAAGCGGCGGGGTGTTGGACTTCGTATCCGAATGAGGACAGCGTGTGGGGACGAGATAGCGCGAACCAAGAGCCGAGGACACCGAGCAGGAGAGCCAAGGCAGCTCCAAGGGCCAAGAGTGGCAGGCGCGACGGTGTTGGGGAGGGGGCCGGGATGGGAGCCTGCTCTTCGAGTGATGTCGACGCAGCGTGCTCGTCCGAGGAGGGGGCGGATTGAATGGCGCGAATACGGTCGATGAACGTGGCTGCATCTGGAATGCGTTTGTCGGGGTCGGTCGCAATGGCGTCCATGACCAGCGCGCGAACCTCGGGCGCGAGTGCCCGTTTGACATCGATGTCGGGGGGCTCGTTGCCCTTGGTTGCCTTCTTGATCGCTGCGTCTGCTGGCTCGAGCTCGGCGTAGGGAGGGGCACCCGTCAGCGACTCGTAGAGTGAGATGCCCAGGGCGTAGATGTCGCTGGTGCGTGATGCTGGGTACCCAAGGACCTGCTCAGGCGCCATGTAGTGCTTGGTGCCAGGGAGTTCGCCTGCCTGTGTGAGCCGGGACTGCGGCGGGAGGTCTCGCATGTCCTTCTCGGCGATCGCGTAGCCAAAGTCGAACAGGCGCGCTCGCTCGCTTTCTCCATCCTTTTCGACGATGACGTTGCTGGGTTTGATGTCGCGGTGGAGCACGCCAGCGTCGTGCATGTGGCCCAGGCCCATCGCGATGCCTTCGAAGATGCGTAGGGCTTGAGATTCCTCGAGCGGCGCGAAGATGATGAGGCTTCCGAGTGTGGGGCCTTTTCCTCGCTCCGAGAGCAGGTAGGGGCGCCCATCTTCGTCGATGGTTCCCGTTTCGAAGGGCTGCAGGAGGTTGGGGTGCGTGGAGATGTGGTCGTTGATCGCGATCTCGTTGCTGAACCGTTGTAGCTCTCGGGGGTCGCCCGCGCGTGCCTGATGCAGGATCTTCAGTGCGACCGTGCACCCGCGCGTGGCGTCCTTGGCTCGATAGACGGTCGCCACTCCCCCACTTCCGAGATGAGCCTCGATCTCGAATCGGCCACCGCAGACCGTTTCACCCGGCTGCAGGTCGTCGGCGCTCTGCGGCTTCTTCGGGAGGTTCTCCAGCGCCGCTATTTTTGACTGGGGCATTTCGACGAGATCCGAGGTGTTTTTGTGTCGAAGAAGGCGAGGTGCCGGCAGCCTTCCTTGAGGTTCCAGGTCTGCCGTCCCCAACTTCCATCGGGGCGCTGCCACTTCAAGGTTCGCTTGCCAGCGGGAACACGGAGCGTTTTCTCCGTGTGCGACTTGTCGAGGCTGACGCTGCGCCCGCCGAGCTTTGCCTTTGCATATTCGGCAAAGCCCAGGCGAAGGACCACTTCGACCTTGGGGGACTGTGTGCGGGGTTGTGCCGCTGCCGGGTGGGGCTTGGGCTTGGGTTCGGGCAGAGGCTCGGAAGGGGCGGGTTCGGGGTCGACCTCTGCTTCTGCTTCAGGCGCTTTCCGCTCCGGCTCCGGCTCCGGCTCCGGCTCCGGCTCCGGCTCCGGCTCCGGCTCCGGCTCCGGCTCCGGCTCCGGCTCCGGCTCCGGCTCCGGCTCCGGCTCCGGAATCTCGAAAGCGTCTGGGGCGGGATCCAAGCTCGCAGACGGTTCGGAGGAAGAAACCGGTGGGGGAGCGTTGGGTGGGACCGTGACCTCAGGTCTGGCCTGCTCGTCAGGAAGACTCAACACATAGCCGAGTGCTCCGGCAGCGACGATTGCTGTGCCTACTCCCAGGCCTGCGAGAAGCATCTTGAGCCTCATGGGGGGCTTCGAGGGCTTCGCGGCAGGGAACTGTGGTGGGGCAAGTTGGGTTGCGGACTCGGGGGGCGTTTGGGGGGCAGCAGGGGCAGACGCGGGTTCGTCGGAGATCGTGGCGATGTTTCGGTTCGAGCTGCGGCGCCGTTTGTGGGACGGGGCCGAGGGGGCATCTTCATCGCGGGGGGAGGGGTTGAAGTCCTTTCCGAGGTCGATCGTCGCGTCGATGGGGGCTCCCGACGCTGGAGGGGCATCCAGCGCCGCAGGGACTAGGACGTCCGCGGTGGACAAGTCCGTCGCAGGGGGTTGTGCCAAGTCCACCCGTTTCTGCGTTCGTGCAAACTCCTTGCTCGCGAGGAGAGACTCGGGAATCGTTTCGATCTCGATCCGGGTGTGGCCCGAACGCGTCGCCGCAGAACCGAACAACTGTCGAACGAGGTTCGACAGCGTGCTGCGCTGACTCGGGTAGCGCTCCAATACTGCAAGAGCGTCGACCAGGCCCAGCCGTTTGTCTTGCTCGGGGTGAAGGAGACCTTCGAGAACGTTGCGGATGTCGGCCGGGAGGGGCCTTGTCATCAGGGTGATGTGCCCTCGAACGGCTGCGCTGAGCATATCGTCGTTCGAGACGTCGTGACGGAAGCGCCTGCCCGCAAGAAGCGACCAGAGGATCGTTCCAAGACCGAAGCAGTCAGACGCTTGAGTCGCTTTCCCGACAGCATGTTCGGGCGCCATGTATGCCGCCGTTCCCTTGAGGACGTTGGCGCTACTCTCGATGGAAAGGGCCGAGGCTACGCCGAAGTCTGTCAGAAGGACGGCGCCAGAGCCCGAGACGAGGACGTTCTTGGCGGCGACATCTCTATGGACGATTCGCTCGGAGACGTTGTCGATCTTGAAGGCGTGAGCGTACTGCAGACCGTAGGCCACCTGCTGTGTGATGTACGCGGCGAGCTCGATCGAGATCGAAATCTCCTTGCTCGTAGCGGCGCGGATGAGCGACGAGAGGTTTCCGCCCGGGACGAATTCCATGGCGATGTACGGCAGGCCCTCGTCCACACCCCAGTCGAGTGCCTTGACGATGTTTGGATGGGCCATCTTGCTGGCGACCCGGATTTCGTCGAAGAAGAGCTTTCGACGGCGTGCATCCACGAGGAACTCAGCCTTGGGGGTCTTGACCACCGCAACCTGCTGATCTTCGTCGTCGCCCTCGATGTTCGCGCGCTTGGCAAACGACACCCGCGCCATGCCGCCCTCACCCAGCTCGTGGAGGATCGTCCAGGGGCCAACCTTGACCTGAGATTCGAGTTCCTTCGTAGACATGCGGCTTCGCGTCCTCTGCGAGCGATGGTTCCGCAAGGGTACGTGCGTGCCCCGGGGTTCGCATCTCTCCTGCCCGTGTAGAGCAAGGGGGGCTCCAGATCATTTGGAACGTGATTCTGGGGCGATAGGAGCGGCACATCGAAGGCGTTGAAGGCGCGTGCCGGAACGCGGGTTCCCCGTTCGTGTCATGGTCATGTTCGTGGCTGTCTCTCCGGAGTTCTCTGCGACGCTCTTCGTTCCCCGTGCTCACGAGGAAATGCGAGCGCAGTCGGTGGGCATCTCCCTCGAGGTCCTCTCGGGAGAGGATGAGGGCAAAGTGTTTCGCTTTGCTGTCGAAGGGGAGTCTGGTCGGGTCGATTGCCTCGTAGGTGGGCGCCGCGACTGCGATATCGTGCTGTCCGATCCGTCGATCAGCACGCGTCACTTCGAGTTGGCGTTTGAGGGAAAAGGCGTGCGTCTCCGGGACCTTCAGAGCCGAAACGGCCTATGGATCGGTCGGGCTCGTATCGAGGAGGCATGGCTGGCGCCGGGGTGCGAGTTCTTCGTCGGCCAGTGCAAGATTCGAGTCTCGGGCATCGACATGCAGGAGATGCCCGTCTCCACGGAGAAGACGCTGGGGACGATGGCGGGGGCCAGCGAAGCTTCGAGGGCGATGTTCTCGTTGCTGGAGCGGGTTGCCCCGACGCCGATGACCATCCTCGTCATGGGGGAGAGTGGCGTTGGAAAGGGCGAGGTGGCACGCACGATTCACGCCGTCTCGGGCCGAAAGGGGCCTTTTCATCTGCTCGACTGCAGCACCTTGCCGCGGGAGCTCTCCGCGGCTCTGGTTCTGGGGCATGCCAAGGGGGCTTATACGGGGGCGACAACGGATCGACCGGGTCCGTTCGAACTCGCCGATGGTGGGACGCTGTTCCTGGATGAGGTCGGGGAGCTTCCGTTGGACGTGCAGCAGAACCTGCTTACGGTCGTCGACCGCCGAGAGGTTCAGCGAGTGGGGGAGAGCCGGATCCGCAAGGTCGACGTGCGTGTTGTCGCTGCGACCAACCGCAACCTCGCCGGAGAGGTTGCTGCGGGACGGTTCCGGCAGGACCTCTACTTCCGACTACGCCAGTTCGTCGTCACCGTGCCACCGTTGCGTGACCGACCCGAAGATATCGACCACCTCGCCGGGGTCTTCCTCGAGGAGTTCGCGAAAGATGCCGGCCGGAGGCTGTCGTTGAGCCGAGAGGCTCTGAAAGAGCTTCGGCGCCCCCGTTGGGATGGGAACGTTCGTCAGCTCCGTGACGTGATGCGCCGTGCTGCGTACTTGTCTATTGGCGACGTCGTAGGGAAGTCTGACCTGAACTTGTTCGAGGACGAGGTCTGGGTCGACACGTCCGAGCAAAACACGGGTGATGACGAGCAGCTCGCGGTTGCTGGGGGGCTCAAGGCCGCGACGGAGGCGTTCCAGCGTCGGTACTGCGAGCGGCTGCTCGCGTCTGTCGATGGTGATGCCGTGAAAGCGGCGGCACTGGCCAAGTACACGTCTCGTGGCTTCTCGATCTTGCTGGAAAGGCTCGGCTTGGCGACGAAAGCGCGTTCGTGAACGGGATTTCGCGTTCGCGCTGGGTGCCGAGCATGATGCCGTAAGGCCTTGAAAATACAGAGGTGGGATGGCGGAGCGCCTGCTGCAATGTAGGCGGCCATGTCGCGAGCTGCTGACAGCGGAACGAGAAGCATTCTCCCAGCGTTCGTGGGCCGCCAAGAGCGGAAAGGTTCCTCTTGGGGGAGCCTGTCCTCGTTGCCTCCTGTTCCCCCGATCGACCGGCGAGTGTCAGTGGGCGTCTCGCTGGTCGAGCTGGCTAGGATGGCCGAGGAGGCTGTGCTGTGAGGCGCCCGAGGATGTGGATGGAGTGCGGCGTTTGGCCGCCACCAGTTCGAGAGCAGGCGAAGCCGAAGCCGAGTCGACACCAGCCAGGAGAGCGACAGAGGGCCTTTGTTTCCGGCGTGGTGCTGGGGGCCGCTGTGGGTGCGACGATCGGCAGCGTCATGGCCTTGGTTTTCGGGGGGCCGCTTCGCCCGGTTCTCGCCTCGCTTCACCTTCTGTGAGCCGCCATGTGTTGGTAGGGGAGAAGTGCGCATGACGATTCTCGAGCCAGTGATCGCAGCCATCCGGCTGCAAATCCAAGACAGAGATGAGCCCTCGCTCGCTGTCCGACGTTTTGAACTCGTGGAGCGGATCGATCACCCCTTCGAGATGGTTGTCGAGCTAGTGACCGATGATCTGCAGCTCGAGGTGAGATCGATGCTCGGAGCCCGGGCGTTCTTCGAACTCGACCGGCCTGGTGTGACAGCGCGGAGTCTCGGCGGGCTGGTGACGCGAGCTGAGTACATCACCACCCGCAGCCAGCAGCTTACGGTGCGGGTTGTTGTCGAGCCGGCGCTTGCGCTGTTGCGCTACTCGAAGCGTCGGCGGATCTTCGCGGACCATTCGCTGCCCAAGATCCTCGACGCAGTGACAGCGCCTGTATTTGCCACCCATGGTGGATCTTGGGATTTCTCGCGGGTCTCGGACGCGATGCACCCTCGAGACTATGTCGTCCAGTATGACGAGACCGACCTCGACTTCGTCTTGCGGCTGCTCGGCGAAGCTGGCTTGTGCCTGTTGCATGGCCGGGATGAGGAGGACGGTGATGTCTACGTGCTCATCGACAGCAATGCGATGCTTCCAGGTTGCGGGGTGGATCCGGCCGAGCAGGCCGAGTCGAAGCCGATGGAGGTTTCCTTTGTGCCAACGGCTGAGGAGGAGTCGAGCGACCCAAGCGTGCAGTACCTTGGGCGATGGGATGGTCTGTTTTCTCAGGGGGGCACGGTCCTGGCGCGAGACTGGAAATCGCCCGGGGCCACGCGCTTCGAGACGCAGCTTGAGCTGGGAGACGATCGCGGGCGGATGGGGCACGTCTGGAGCTACCATCCCGCGCGACTCGACGAAGGCAAGGGCAGCGAGGGGGCTCATCACGATGAGGTCGATCGCTGGGCTGCTCGGCTTGTCGAGGAGGGGGGCGCTGGTGGGCTCGAGGTGAGCGGGGCGAGCAACGTCGCCGACTTCTTCGCGGGGGCGACCTTTCAGTTGGATGGTCATCCCCACGCCGACCTGGACCAGGACTACGCGGTGCTCAGCATCGTGCACCAAGGTGACTTCCCTGAGGTCGAGATTGGCGACGTCGAAGGTGCTGCGACCTACACAAACCGCTTCGTAGCGGCGCCGATCGACTACGGCCCAGTGCGGCCGCCGCTGCGGTCAAAGCCTCGCGTGAGCGGCATCGAGTCGGCCACGGTGGTCGGGCGCGACAGCGAAGAGGTGCACACGGATGCGCTCGGCCGTGTCCGCGTGCGCTTCCACTGGGATGATGCTCCGAGTCAGACGTGCTGGTTGCGGGTGATGACGTCGTGGGCGGGTCCAGGCTATGGGGCCAGTGTCGTTCCGCGGGTGGGGATGGAGGTGGTCGTCGGGTTCCTCGGCGGGGATCCAGATCGTCCGGTCGTGACGGGGTGTCTGTACACGGGGACCAACGTTCCTCCTGGGGCTCTGCCGGACACGAAGACTCAGACCGTGTTTCGAACACAGAGCACGCCTGGAGGGGAGGGGTTCAACGAACTGCGTTTTGAAGACGCCGCCGGAAGCGAGGAGGTCTTCGTACACGCGCAGCGCAACCACAGAACTGTGGTCAGGGCGGCTCAGTCGACACAGGTGGGAGCCTCGCGGAGTCTCTCGGTCGGCAAGAACTCTCGGCGCTCCATCGGGGGAAACGAGACCGTGCAGGTGGGGACCCCCAATGCCGAGGAGAAGGGGGAGTTGGAGGTGTTCGTGACCGGAGGGGAGATGCGCCATATCGGTGACGTGCACGCCCTGCAGACGACCTCGGCGTTTTGGCTCGCCGACGAGGCCATCGTTGCGAACGCCGAAAAGCGCGTCTGCTGGTCTTGCACCTCGGGGCCTCAAGCGATCGACCGTGCGCCTTCGAACGGCACGGTGCTTACCCTGACCCCAACTGCGGCGACAATCGAGGCGCTGGAGAGGATCGAGTTGAAGGTTGGGGGGTCCAGCGTGCTTGTGAATCCTCGAGGCGTGTTCATCGACGGCCCGGTCTTCACGGCAACCCCGAAGGAGCACGCGGAGGTGAGCGCGCCAGGAGGCAGCCTGACGCTCCGGCAGGAAGATGCCGTGTTGCGAGGTGGCTCGGGACAGGAATCGTCGGTGTCTCTTTCTTCGCAGCTGTTGGAGTGTAAGGCGAAGGCCAAGCTTCGAGTCGAAGGTGCAGGAGTGACCGTTCATGGCTTCGAGACGGCGCGTTTCGTCTCGAAGGAGGCCCAGGTTGAGGGGGTGGCCGGACTGTCGATGACCTGTGTTGGCGAGACCGTGGTGCGTGGTTCGAAGGTGAGGATCAACTGATGGCGCGTGATCGAGATCCCCGCAAGGAAAAGCCCGAGTTCTCGCCGGAGTTCATCTTCACGAAACGCGATGGCCCGAAGTGGCAGAGCTACAAGTCGGAGGGGAAGCGCGACGAAAACAGCGTGGAGTCAGGGCTGTCGCTGGGTCGGGTGGAGGGGCACCACGGTTCGACACAGGAAGGGAAAGACGACGGGGCCTGGGCCGCCTTCTTCAAGACGGCGGGAAAATTCGACTTCTTGAAGCTCGAATCCAAGCCGGAGGAAGGCGAGATATCGGCGTATCTCGTTGATGGCGAGTTGGACGTGTCCGGCATCCACTCGCAAGCAGATCTTCTCGAGGGGTACGGCTTGAAGGCTCCTCAGGGGCTGCAAGAAGACGTCACGTTCGTGAGCGCTGAAGCCTACGCTGCCCGAGCCGGGGACCCCACTCTTCACGGCGACGCTTTGCCCGAGGGCGTGTGGGGAAGCGACGATGTGCTGATTGGCGGGAAGGCGGCGTGGCGAATCTTGGCGGATCTTCATGTCTGCTCGATGCAGACCGGAGGCGTGCCTCACGTAGGGGGGATCGTGGTCTCAACCGTCGATGAGTCCGTGCTGATCAATGGTCTCCCGGCAGTGAGGGTGGGGGATGTCATCGTAGAGTCCGGACCTCCGAATACCGTCATCAAGGGGGAGCCGACCGTGACTCTGGGGGTGCCTGGCCCCCCTGTGACGTCGGTCGAGGGAGTGGAGGTGCCGAAGCCGGCCGGGCTTGCCAGTTTTCTCGATGCCGACGTTGTCGCGATGATTGGGCGGGCCAAGGCGCACGCTCAGGTCGGTGGTGGTCGCAGAGAAGACGGGAGCCTCGTCGCAGGCGCGCATGCGGGCGCGAAAGCTTCAGTCATTGAGGTCGAAGCTACCGGGGCTTGGAAGATCCCCATTGGGAAAGATTGGGCGATCACCCTCGGTGTGACCGGAGAGGGGTCGCTGCTCTCGGCAGGGGCTTCCTACGGAGGAGGTGTCACCTGGGGGGCGGAGGGAGCCGACGGGAAGCGGCGGTGGGGGATCGACAAGTGGGGTGCTAGCGCTGGGGCGGGCATCTTCGGAGGGGGCGCGAAAATCTCCATCGGGGTTCAGAAGAGCTCATGAGTGCTCGAGTCTGCATGGAAAAAGCGGCCACCACTCATGGGGCTGTAAGGGTCGTTCCCTCTCGAGATCCGATGGGGGCGTATCGGTTGCTCGTGCCTCTGTCTTGGGGGACCGCGAGTCGCCTCGAAGGGGTTCGGTTTGAGCATGGGCGCCCGGAGCCGATCGGGTTCTTCGTCGAGTCGGAGGCGAAGGGGGCTGCTGCGATCGTCGTGACACAGGCGCGGATCCCGGTTCAGCTACGCATCGAGGACTACGTGCGTGGTCAGTGCGCGTACGAAGGATGGGAGGTCCATGCCGTCGCTTGGGTTGAGGTCGATGGCGCTGAGCGTCTTGTCGTGATGGCTCACCGAGAGGGGGCGGTTCGCCGCGTCGTCGCTTTTGTGGATCACGCCCGCGTGTTTCAGCATTCAGCGACAGCGCCGGCGACAGAGTGGGATCGGCTAGACGGCGCACTCTGGTGCAGCGCGGTGAGTTTTGAGCTGGTCGTTCCCACCGGAAAGCAGAAGTTCGAGCCTGCTACCACGTATCCGATGCTGGGTGGAAGCGTGGAGCTGCCCAGAACTTGGGAGTGCGATGTTCGGTTCGAGTCTTCGGACCTGGTCGCGCTTGATGCCAACCTCGACGTCGAGGGCTGGAGAGGGTTCGTTCGGGTCGAGGCCCGGAGGGGGGCGTCGCCGCTGCGCGAGGACGAGTTGCTCTCCATTGTGGACCAGGAGCTGATGGTCGCGGGAATCCGGCCCGCGCTGAGGAAGCCTGCCGTCGCGTGGCGCCGAGATGTCGATGTCCAGGGAGTGTTTTCGTCCGCGGTGAACCTGTTCGGAGAAGGGGGCGAGGCCTGGTATGGCTTCGCGTTCGCCGAGGGGGTGCAGTGGTCTGTCGTTGGGCTCTCGCGGTCGATGGAGGCTGACCGTCAAGGGTGCATGCGGATGCGCGGGGCCTTTGAGTTCGCCCTCATGACGCTGAAGCCTCGGAGTAGTGTGGATGCATAAGAACCAAAATCGTTCGGGCCAGGGCGCACAGCCAGGCGCTGCTCTGTCACAAGATGTTGCTCCCGCCCAGCCCGTCTGGGGGCCGTTGCCTCGTCCTCCGAGGTTAGACCCCGCGGCCAAGTTCTTCGGACACGCGGACCCGGTCGCGCTACAGACCCGATGGGGCCCATTTCAGGCAGGCGGCATAGGCGGGTTCAGAGCCCATCGGCTGATCCGGGTGGCCCCGCATCGAATTGAGTTTCGTCCGTCTGTGGGGGCGAAGGTGGCTTGCCTGGCGCCCGTCGCAGGGGGGCTCTTGGTGATGCTGTTCCCCTTGTTCACGTGGTCCATGCCTACCTTGCCCGCTTTGGCGTTGCTGACCTGCCTGAGTCTTATCCCGACCACCATCGGAATCCTTCTGTGGCGGCACGTTGATACGCCCCGCGTGTTCGATGCTTCCGTTGGATACTTCTGGGTCGGTGAGCGGCCCAAGCGTGGGGACAAGACGGGGGAGACAAGGGCGCGGTTCTCGGATGTCCACGCCCTTCAAATTGTCGAGAAAAAAGCTGTGCCGTTCGGTAGCAGTGAGAAACAGGTCGGAGACAACCGCAGCTTCGAGCTGAACCTCGTGATGAGAGACGGGGGGCGCGTCGGTGTTCTCGTCGATGGAGCCGCTCCTCGTAGAGCAGCCGGGATCCTGGGCCAGTTCCTTGGCGTACCCGTGTGGGATGCATCGGCGATCGAGAAGGGGTGCCAGCCCGGCCGGTGACGACGTCGACCCGCAGGGTCGAGTGCTCAGGATGAATATGGGCGACACGAGCGCCCGACGAGACGGCCGCGACGACCCGTAACTGGCCTCGGCTGTTGGCTCAGTAGCTTCGCAGGAAAAGAGGCCTCCGGCCCAGATCATCAACCGCTCGCGCCTTGCCGCGAGTTGGACAGGGAGAAGTGCGTGTAGTGAACGATGTTAGAGAACGGTACGAGCGACGTGGCATGAGGGACCGGCTTGAACGCTGCGCTCTGAAGCTGTGGCGCCGCTGGTTGCGGATGGCTCGCTACGCTTTGAAGACGACCCGGACCGATGCGTTGCTCCGGTTCAGGATTCGAAACCACCAGGAGGTGAGCAAGGCCGTGGAGGACGTGCTCGCTGGACGCGAGGGGCTGGTGCACATGCTGGTGCGAGCCCGAAGAACCGCGCGCAGCCGGATGCGAACCCGCATCGAGAGTGAGGTTGTTCGTGTGGCGATGTCGATCGGGGTCGGGTCGGGGCGGACGGTGATCGCTCGGGCTGTGGAGCGTGCCGGCTACAGGGTGGGGGACTCGACGGTGCGGCGGGTCTTGGAGCGTCGGGGCTTGTGGTCTCGCAAAGAGGCCGAGATGAGGGAACGGGCAGGTGTCCGTGATCGAGGACGCGGAGGTGCACAGGGCTCGATGGGCGATGGCCCCTACAAAACCAGACCACCGCGGCCTAGTTCCGCCCGTTGTGCCGAGGTGTCGGGCGTGCGAAAGGAGGAAGAGCGGTGAGCGATGTGAGCCGTCGTCTGCAAGAGAGTGTGACTCGGGCACGCAAGCAGTTGAGCTGGTCGCAGCGAACGCTTGCCGACCGAGCGGGGGTGGCCGTCGAAACGGTGCGAAAACTCGAAGGCGGGCGTCCCTCGGTTACCCTCGCGGTGCTCGAGCGGGTCGCCGATGCCTTGGACACACCGCTGGTGATGCTGCTGGGGGGCAGCGGCACAAGCGGTCCTCTTCTCGGGTGGCAGTCGCTTCCCGACAGCGAGCGGGCGTTGGTGCAGGCGCTCGTGGACTACTTCTCTGCACGAACAGGAGGTCGACAAGCCAATGGATGAATGGGAAGCGCTGGAGGACGCAATACAGGAGGGGCGCTGGCCGGAAGCCCTGCAGCAGGCGAGGGCACTTCAAGACGCATGGAATGATGCGAAGTCCGCAGTGTTGCTGTTCGCAACCGAGGATGTCGAAGCGCACGTGAACAGTCTCGATGCCGCGCTATCGAGCCTGGTCGCCCACCTCGAGCGCAATCCGGTGGACGTCGGCGCCGTCGAGGCCGCGAAGACGCTGGTGCGTGCCTTCCTTCCGCCGGAGGACGCATGAGCGCGCCGACGGACGCACTCTCGACCACGGTTTCCTGCGGCGACTTGCGACGAGAGCCGGACGGCCGATGGTTCTTCGGCAGTCTGTACTTGGGGCAAGATGGCGAGGCGCGAGGGCGGTCTATCAGCACCCTCGACGACCGCTGCGGTGTCCGTCTCGCTGAGGCATTCGGGCAGACGCGCGATGCGATGGACGGATTGGGCGCGGCTGCAAGGACGCTGGCGCAGGCCTTTCAACCGCCGGAGGGTTCGTGAGCGTTCCGGCGGATGCACCTTCAGAGACGGTTTTCTGCGGAGACCTACGGCGTGAGCCAGATGGCCGATGGTTCTTCGGGAGCACGTACTTGGGGAAAGAGACGTGTGATGCGGTGCGCGATACGTGGCGCCGATTCGAGCGATGGAAGGAGGGGCGTTCGGTGTTTCCCGCTCGGATGATGTCGTTGCTTGCTGTTCTCGGGTTGTCGAGTGCGGCGTGCATCGAGCCCGAGGCCTTCGAGTTTCCGCCGACGGATGTGGTCTACGAAGGTGACCTGATCCGCATTCGGGCGGCGCCGGGCCTTGAGCCGTGCGGTGGGACAGGGCGCTCGATGGAAGCGATGCTTTCGCTCTTGATCACCGAGACCGGGCTAGGCGGCTTGGAAAGCCCCCTCGAGGTCTATTGGCTGCGTGGCGACGATGTTCAGGAACTCTGCAAGGCGGATTCCGAGATCGTGGGGTGCTCCCTGTCGACGACGGAGGCGGTCACGAGCCGGATGCCGGAGGAGCACGAGGTCGTGCACGCGTACTTTGAGCGAAAAGGGGCGCCGTTTCGCTACTCTTTCTTCGACGAGGGGATGGCGACCGTCTACGGAACGGGGACTCACGTGCCCGCTCCGCAGACGCCGCTGGAAGAGTCGATCCTGTTCGATCGAAGAATGCCGGGGGTGCACTACCCCCGTGCCGGGCACTTCGTCAGCTTCTTGATCGAGGAGTTCGGTCCCCAGACGACAGCCGCGTTCGTGGCGCAGTCGTCGTCCGTCACCTCCGAGTCCCTGCCGGTCGACTTTGAGGCTCACTTTGGAGAGCCCCTCGAGCGGGTGATCGAGGCCTACACCACGGAGATGCCCGAGTCCTGTGCCGGGAGAGGGTGGCAGCGGTTCTCGGCTTGCGAGCAGGAACCGACAGAATGGGGCAGCACGTTCACGTGGGAGGTCAATGTTGGGGCGGGGTGTGAAGATGAGGTGTCGCTTGGGGGCTCTGGAGGCGCGGTGCGGGAGCGCTTCATCTACGAAACCGACGAGGATGTGGTCGTTCAGGTCCAGGGGGTCGGGATCGTCGACCATCGGCCACGGGTGGAGTTGATGCGCTGCGGTGGTGGGTGTGAGGAGGAGTTCTCGTACACGCACGACCTCGAAGAGAATGGGGTGCTGTTTGGGCTTCCCTTGGATGCAGGGAAGTACCTCGTGACCTCGGAGTTTGAGAGTGGGGCGCCCATCGAACCGAGCGGAATCTCGATCAGGCGGGACCCGTGACGCGGGCGTTTCGTGTGTTTGGACGTGGTCGACTCGGGCCCCTCGAGGGGCTCAGCGTCGGTGAATGCGTTCCATATTGGACAGATGGTCAAGAAGAGCGTCGTCTTCGCGTTCAAGGTCCAACAGCATCTGGCTCGGCGGCTTGTTCGGCCATCGGTCGTCGTTACTTTCGGCCAGTGCTGCGAAATGAAGGGCGAGCGCTCTCCGGACGGTGTTCTTGTCCATTGGAGAAGTTTACGAGCTGCCGGAGGGTAGAGTTCCGCCATGAGCCAGAGAGAGGTCGTACAGCGATATCAAGCGGCGGTGGGAGACTTTTCCCTTGCTGGGCGCAGGGTCGCCGGCGCAATCAGGTGCTACGGCGACACGCGCGAGCGACTGCTGCTGCAGATCGGTTTTGTTCGTGGCGAGGCCGTGGAGCCTTTGCAGACGAAGGGGGGAGGTCCGCCAGTTGGGTTTCGTCCGTTCTCGGAGTTCGCAGCGTTCGTCGACGTGTTGCGAAACGAGAAGCCGGTTGCATTGGTGATTTCCGGAGATGAATTTCGTCTTGTGACTGGCCCTGAGCCTCCGGGAGAAGGTGAGTAGCGCTGCAGGCTGGCGCCAGAAAGACGCTTCAGTCACGTTTTGGCGATATCTCGTGATCGAAGCCCGGGCCAGAGGACGGCTCTCGGACGAGCAAGATGACGGTTCTGGAGCCGGGCGTCACTACCACTACGCCCGGCTGCGTCACGGCCACCAGGGGTCGAGGGTCCAGACCGCGAACGCGGCCCGGTGAGCGTGGTCCCACGCCGAGACGGCTCGGAGCGCATCGAAGCGGCCGAGCCGGCCGTCGTTCTCGGCGTCGAGTTCGTCGACGTCGTCCTGGTTCCACACGCCGAGGATGAAGCGGGCGCAGTGACGCTCGGCCTCGGTGTGGAGGTTCTCGACGGCCCAGTGGTAGAGCGTGTCGGGGTTCCAGGGGTCGAGGCCGGCGGCGTGCTCGAGGGCGTGGAACGCTCGGGCGAGCAGGACGATGGCGACGCGGTTGTTGCCCTCGCGCATCTGACCGCGGGCACGGATCGCGAACTCGCGGGCTCGTTCGACGTCGACCATGGGGGCAGTGTACGACCGGCGCGGTCGGTCGCATTTCGGGTCGGCGTCGGATTGTCCTTTTAACCGGGATCGCGAGATGCGATCATGGGGTCGTCATGCAGCTGGCGATCGACTTCTCGGCGTGTTCTCGGGCATCGGTGCCGGAGTCGTCGACGTTGAGCCCGCGGCCCGTCTCGACGCGGCCGCCCGAGGTGTACACGCGGGATGAGGTGCAGCAGATGCTCGATGGGCCGCTCGGGCGCAACGAGCAGACGCGGACCCGGAACCGGGCGCTGTTGGTGGTGATGTGGCGGGCCGGGCTTCGGGTGAGCGAAGCTCTCGGCCTGCGCATGGACGACCTGCGGCCCGACGAGGGCGGGGTCTGGGTGCGGCGAGGGAAGGTCGGAAAGCCCCGGCTGGCAGGGATGGACCCGGGTCGTTCGAGGCGCTGGGGCCGTGGCTCGAGCTTCGTGGTGAACTCGGCCTCGATCCCGGCGGGCCGGTCTTCTGCACGTTCAACGGGAACGCCGTGGAGTCGAGCTACGTGCGCCACATGTGCCGGCGGCTGCGGACTAAGCTGGGGCTCTCGAAGCGGGTGCATGCCCACGCGCTGCGGCACACGCACGCGCACGAACTCTTCCGCGAAGGCGTGGCTGAGAAGCTCATCCAGGTCCAGCTCGGGCACACGTCGCTGGAGTCGACGGACAAGTACCTGCGAAAGATCGTGGCCAACGAGGCTGTGGCGGTTGTTCGAGCGCGGGGGTGGTAGAGCTGCCGCCTGGGGTTGAGTGCGGCCGGATTGAACGCTCGCGACTCTGCGTTAAGCGGGTCTACAATACGGTATGCGCCGGGTCGTCTTGTGGTGCGGGGTTTTCATGTCTCTGGCCGTTGCGTCTTGTGAATTTACGACGTGGACCACGCGACCAGGGGAGTTCTCATGCCACGACGTTTGCCGGGCGAGAACCGAATACGCCGACAACTGCGTCGAGTTTGCCAAGCAGGACACGTGGTGCAGGTCAATGCTGCGGGCGTTGGACTCTGGACAGGCGGGTCGCGGTGCGCCGAGCGGAGCGGTCCGGCTTTCATGTGGCTGTTGGGGCCACGCCGCTGGTCCATATTCGGTCCAAGACCCGACGTGCTCTTCGGGGGTTGCGTCGGCTGCCGTATGTGGTGGGTGGTGCCCAGCAGGCGGTCAGCCATATGGCTTCGTTTGTGGGTGAGCCGGTAGTAGAATCCCCATCGATGCGTCAAGAGTTTCGGTTGTTCGTGGTTTGCTTGCTGGCTGGGTCCTGCGTCTCCTGCGGCGGGGTGGCGAAAGCCAAAACCTCGGGTTCATTCTCGGATGCGGAAGGACTCAAGGTGGAGTGCTACGGCGAGTGTACGGCCTGGGAGGTCGACGACCGTGCGCTCGACGTCGCAGAGGCTGTTGCGCAGATGGCCGGAGCGAAATGGGTAAGCCTTCCATCGGGAGAGGAACCACAGCAAGACCAGCTTGCGCGATGCGTGTCGTTCAACGACGCGATGACCAAAACGTGTGGTGACTTCCTTCTCAAGGCCGCTGCGGAAGGTTCGTTCCAGCAGTGAGGCGGATTGGCTGGCTGGGCGCATTCTCCCTTCTGCTGGCGGGCTGTGCCCCGCCTCCTGCCGCGACGGTGCCGGCTCCGGCTGCCGCCCCCATGGAGGCGAGTTTCGAAGAGGAGGCGGTCTGCGCTGTCGATGCTAGCGATGCGTTCTCGGAGCATCATGTCGAGCTGCGTCAGAAGTTTGAGGCAGCCAGGGATGTCGCGTGCCAGTTGGATGTCGATGCCGTTGCGCGCCGTCGCAGTCTGTTCTCCGCCCGGCGTTTCGCCGCGGCTGCCCGCGCGTCGAAAAATGAAGCTCCGAGTCCCGCGACAGCCGACGCGCTGAAGCAAGGTAGTCTGCATCCGCCGAGGATGTATCGGGAGACTTTGACTTCTCTATCGGCTCCCTTCTTCCAGCGTGCGTCGCTGGAGGAGGTGTCGCTTGGCGGCGACGGGTGCGGCTTCGGAATGGATGCGCTGGCGATTCTCGCTGCGCAAGAGAAGAATGAAGAGGGGGTAGAATACCTCCGTGAGCTGCTGGATCGCGGTTGCGAGAACGGTATCTCTCCGTGGGTGCGCCCGTCCAAATACGCCAGTGGGTCGTTTGTCGATGCATTGGGGGAGGAGTTCTGCAGCTTAGACCCGTGGTTGCTCTACGACTGGGAGCACGAGCCGTTGAAAGCGGCGTACGGCTACCTTGTACTCGCAAGCTTGGTGGATGCCTCGGAGCAAAGTGACTCGAAACTGGTTCAGCAGCTTGCATGCGAATCTGCCAAGGCCGCCTCTGTTGTCAGGGCGGGGGTAACTCTGGAGGGGACGCTCGGTCCTTCTTTGTGGCTCGTCATGGACGCCGCTCATCAGGGGGGGCGAACCGATGTTTCTGGCAAGGCGGCATCACTCCGCAGACGGGCAGGGTTTGTCGCCGATCATCCAGAGAAGATGAACCGTCGCCCCCGTGTTCCGGATGCTGGATGGCTGTTCGAGGTGCGTGCGTTCTGTCCCGAGTTGCCGCAGAAGGCCGAGCTTGCGTCGAGTGCTTGCGCCGAGCTGGCTGAGAGGTGATGCTGAGACGTTGAGAGCGTTCCCGAGCCAGGGCTCAGGTCGGCCGCCGTTGCCAGGTCGTCGCGTGCCAATCCGCGAGGGCCCGCGTCGACGAGTGATAGCTCGGCTGTGAAAAAGGACCCTCTGACACCGCCACCCATTTCCACACGCATGCGGCGAGGCCGCGGAGAGCCGATAGGCGCCCGTCCGCGGCCTGCGTTTAGGAAAACGACCCCCTTTTTCACAGGGGGGCGAAGGCTCGATCAGCCTCCGAAGATGTCGTCGGCCGAGGCTGCTGTCGCCGCGCGGACGAGCCAGTGATCGAGGGTCTCGGCGTTGGTGCAGTCCTCGATGCGGCGGCGCACGTCGTCGTTCACGTGGAGCTTGCGAGCCGCCAGGACCATGAGGATGGAGTTCGCGATGCCTTTGGCGCGGCCTTCTTCGATGCCCTCGGCTCGACCCTCGGCGCGGCCCTTGGCTTCACCCTGGGCGATGCCTTGGGCGAGGACTTTGGCTTCGAGTAGTTCGGCGATGGTCATGGCGAGGTTCTCGACGGCGGGGGCTCTTCCTTTAAGGATGTCACGAAACTCGGAGAGCTGCAGGTCGCCTGACGCAACGGCGATGTAGCGGAGGAGAAGGGCGAGAACGTCGTCGCCGCCAGGGCTGCGGGCGATGCGTTCGAGGGCATCCGCCCAGTCCACGAGGTGTGCGAAGAGGGCCGCACGGTCTCGAACGTCGCGCATGAGCCACAGCGTGACCGTGGCCGGGTCGGGCAGGGCGCGCTGGCGGAGGTCTTCGTCGGTGGCGAGGTGGAGGTCGTCGACGGCGAAGGTGAAGTCGGGCAGGACGGCTCGGCCGAGTTGGCGGGCTTCGGTCGCGAACAGCTCCGAGAACCGAGAGGGGGCCGACCATCCGCCCTGCACCTGAGCGAGCAGCGCCGGGATGACGAGGGGAAGGGGACTGTTCGAGTTCTGCTTCGCGTAGCGGGTCCAAATGCGGACCATGTAGCTCAGCATCCGGAGCGCCATCATCGGGTCGTTGGTCGACTGGTGCTCGAACAAGAGGTAGACGAGCACGCGTTCCCTTGAGCCCAGTGCGTCGGCCGAGAAGAGGAGGTCGCTGTGCTGATCGGCGAGCTTGGGGTCGACGAAGCTTCCGGGCTCGAGCTTCAGGGAGGACCACTGGATCGCCGAGGCCAGTTCGCCGGGGAGGATGTGCCGCAGCTCGGCAGCGGCATGCTTCGGCTCTTGGAAGACGCTCTTGAAGATTGCGTCGTGCGGCGCCTTGGTCGTCTTGGTCACGGACGGCCCGAGCGTAGCATCGGGGCCGGGTTCGGCTTCGGGGGCCTCCATCTGTGCCAAATAGGGTGGCCTCTGGGCGAGCACCGAATTCGGAGCCGTAGAGGGTGCTGGACGGCTGCGCTCCGACTGCCAAAAAGCGTTTTCTCTAACTGGCGCATGGCACGAGCCAAGAGCCGGACGAAGAGGATTGCCTGCTACTGCCGGGTCTCGTCGACGGGGCAGAAGAACGACAGCCAGCGAGCGGAGATTGGACGATGGCTCCGCGGCAACGACATCAAGGCGGCGGCCGTCGAGTGGTTCGAAGACAAGGAGAGCGGGACTTCGCTCGACCGCCCCGAGTTCAACCGGATGCAGGAGGCCATCTTCGCTGGCGAACTCAAGACCGTCGTCGTCTGGAAGCTCGACCGGATTTCACGTCGACAGTTCGAGGGGCTCGGCGTGCTCGCCGACTGGTGCGGCCGAGGCGTGCGGGTCGTGTCGGTCACGCAGATGATCGACCTTCGCGGTGCTGTCGGGCGCATGGTGGCCAGCGTTCTCTTCGGCGTCGCTGAGATCGAACTCGAGTACCGACGAGAAAGGCAAGCTGCCGGCATTCGCGTCGCAAAAAAGCGCGGGGTCTATCGCGGTCGGAAAAAGGGGACGACCAAGGTCGCGCCAGCTCGCGCGCAGAGGCTCCGAGAGAAGGGGTTGACGGCCGAGGAGATCGCAAACGCCATGGGGGTTAGCGTGCGGACCGTATTCCGATATCTCTCCGCTGTTTGACCGCAGAACCGTGTTCGTCAGCCCTTGTCATACGGGGGGATCAGCGATGTTGTTTCGGGATAGCATCATCGTGTGCGGAGTTCTCCCTGGGCTTGGGTTTTCGTGATCAGCGCTACGTTGTCGGGCGGAGGCGCGGTGTCGTGTGCGGATGGCACTTGCGATGCTGAGGAAACGGAGAGCTTTCTCGATGCTTGTCTTTCTGGCGGTGGCAGTGTCGTGGAGCAGACTTCGGCCGAGGTTTCCGGTGAGTGCAGGATCGAGGGAGACAGGGTCGAATTCTCTGGAAGCGTTGCGTGCTCGTTTGGCCAGGACACCGGATGTCTGCGTTTCTGTCTCTCATCTGAGTGGGACCCGGAGGACGGTCTTCCTGGCGTTGGCGATGCTGAAGAGACTGAGGGTCCCGAGCCCTATCGTGGGGAGTGTGTCCCGACCGTGAGAAACGCTTGCCCGCCTGGGGAGCGGTGCTCGTGGTCGCCCTACGGGTACTTCCTGTGCAGCTCCTTCAGGGAGCCAGCGAGTCCGGTTGGGGGTCCATGCGAAGGCTCCATCGAGTGCCTCGCAGGGCTGGAATGTGTAACGGCTACGGAGTTGCCCAGCTGCACGGATCAGAGCTGCTGCACACCATGGTGTGATGTGTCGGAAGAGGACTCTCCCTGTCAGGATGGTGCGGTGTGTGTGCCGGCATCGTTCGCAAGCGAAAGTCATCCTGCGCTCTCTGACGTTGGTCTCTGTCAGGTTCCGTAGCGAGATACGACGTTTCTCACAGCTCGGAGCGCCGGAGCTAAACGGGCGCGGAGGGCCCCTTGCGGGCCCGTTTTCGATTGCCGTTTTTGACCCCCTTTTCCGACGCGGCTACTCGGAGGCGGGCCTTTGGCTTGCGCGGGCGGACCGAGCACGATCTGGATGGCCTCGTGCTCGGGGTGCTGGCACCACGGGAGCTGGTCTCGCACGGTGTTGGTGACTCCTAGATGTGAACGAGGACGCTGTAGGGACAGCGCAGCTAGCCATGTGCGTCGAGTTCGGGCATGACGATGACGCCGGTCTCGTGGAGGGCGCTCATGCTGCCCAGGTCGACTGCTGACCTCGGCCCAGGTTTCGCCCTGCTCTCGTATCGCCTTCACTCGACAGGCGCCGGGTCGGGCAGCGGGAGGTCGGCCGAGGTCCTGGTTGACGAACCTGGCACAATGGAGGGGTGCCGGAGAAGACGAAAGCCAAGCTAAGCACACGGAGAGCGATCGCGAGCATCGTGGCCGCTGACCCTTCGTGGGGATCTCCTGTTCGGCACTTCCTAGATCGTTTCGAGCCCTGTGATTGGTGTGGGGCTCCTGGCTGGGAACCCGATGACGTCTTGCAGGGGGGAGAAGAGATCATCGAACCGGGCGAGTGCCCTCGGTGTGCTCTGCTTGTCGCGTACGCGATCGGGTGGGAGCAGGGGAGCCGGTATGCGAAGCGGGTCGAGGACGAGGTTCATCGGCGCGACCGTCCTCACTCAGCGAAAGGGCGAAGCGAGTCGGAGAAGGCCATCGCTCAAGATCGGGAGACTGTTCGGGACTTGCGGCGACTTCCGGACGCAGCTTTGGAGCGCACAAGAGGGCGCAGCAATGCCGCGCGCAAGGCCAGGGGGGAGCTGAAGGCCAGCCTTGGGCTTGCCTCTGAAAATGCGGACCTCGCCGGACTCTTCAATGCCGAGCGTCGTCGACGGCGGAATTCCAGGCGTTGAGGTTGTTGGCGGCGTCGAAAGCGGGGAGCTGAGGTGTCTGCCGGGGAGCTGGGGTCCTCGGGGGCGGAATCTGATGGCATCCCTTAGTTTGGAAAATGACGCAGGGCTCATGGTGAGCCAGCGCAGGGCGGCCTCTGATGAGGCAGCCTCCTCCGTGCTGTTTCCGTCGCAGCAGGGCCGTCAGGCAGTGGAGGTTTTCCGACGGAAGACAGGAAGAGCAGATGACGAGTAGGAAGGAGGCCCCTTCGGGGGCGTTTGATGTTGTGTTGACCTGGGTGCTTGAACGCGCGCGGACGGCTACGTTTGCCGGGGGGTTCGGAGCCTTCGGTGGCGGCGTTTCCCTGGTTCTCGCCCCCGCGGTGACCTGCGGGTGGATGCTTCTTGCGGCCGGGGGGGTTCTGGTCGCGGCGAGGCTTGGTCAGCTCGTCGACCGGGCGGTTGGTCTGTGATGAGGAACGAGGAGGCGCGCCGCTGGCATGAAGAACGGAATCCGATAATTATCTTTATCGGACACCGTTTTAGACCCGCCGAGGATCGAAATCGATCCCCCGGGCCGGCTCCGGAGGAGGTGCCTCGACCCCGAGGCGTTAACCGCGCGCGACGATGGCCGTCCAAAGCCCTCGACCTCGATCCCTCTATATAGAAGGATGGGGCGATGACAGTGCCGGCCCCCGACCGTACGACCTTCGAGTGGGCGATGCTCAAGGCGGTCGCCGAGAAGATGCGTGCGGCGATCGAGCTCATCGAGTCGAGCGGCGAGGCGTTGCCGACCGATGAAGTGGTCACCGGGGCAGGGGTGCTGTGCGACGACGCGGGGACTTTGCTGGAGGCGCTCTACGACCAGAGGCTCGACGCGCGGTTCGAGGAGGAGAAGGCGAGCGATGGTTGAGCAGGTTCGGATGACAGGAGCCGTCGGCGGGACGCCGATGCATTGGAAGCGAGTGGCACAGCGGAAGCTCCGACAGGTGCTCGAGTTATTGGATGACGACGACGCAGCCGACCTCGGCCGCGCCTTCGAGCTGGTCGACGATGCTGGGGCGGCGATCGACCAGTTGTTGCAGCGGCGGGAGGTCAGCGATGGGTGATCTGGTTCGTCTCGAAGCGAAGGGGTTGGTGCCGGCGATCGTCGCCGAGCTTGGGCGCAAGGCCGAGCGGACGTTCGTCGAGTTCTTCGTCGCGCACCTGAGCAACGACCACACGCGACGGGCCTATGCCCATGCGGCTGCGCACCTGTCCGACTGGTTGGAGGCGCAGGGATGGTCGCTCGCCGAGTTGGAGCCGATCGAGGCGGCGACGTACATCGAGTTCCTTAAGAAGGAAGGGAAGGCGACGTCCACAATCAAGGCTCGACTGTCGGCGCTGCGAAACCTCTGCGACTACATGACGTCGAGGGGGGTGTTGGAGTGGAACCCGTTCTCGGTGGTTCGAGCGCCCCGGATGAGCGCCGGTGAGGGCAAGACGCCGATCCTCGAGGCCGAGGACGTGAGGGCGTTGTTCGATTCGATCGGGGCCGAGGATGTCATCGACCTACGGGATCGGGCGATCCTCTCGTTGATGCTCTACACGTTCGCCAGGGTCGGCGCGGTGGTGAAGGTGGACGGTCGCCACTACGAGGCGGGGACGGCTCGGGCGACTGTCGCTCTGCATGAGAAGCGTGGGCGGTTCCATCGGGTGCCGTGTCATCATCAGCTCCACGAGGCGATGGAGGCGTTCTTGGCTGTGTCGCCGGTTGGTCCGCGGACGCCGGTGTTTCGTTCGGCCGACCGGGCGCGGGATGAGGAAGGGCATCGGCAGTTGACGCGGCACCGGCTTCAGGCGCGGAACGTGCTGGCCATGGTGAAGCGTCGCGCGGCAGAGGTGGGGTTGCCGGCGGAGGCGGTCTGCAATCACAGTTTCCGCGGGACGGGGATCACCAACTTCATGGAGAACGGCGGGGCGATCGACGTCGCGGCGGGTATCGCAGGTCACGCGTCGACGAAGACGACGCAGCTCTACAACCGGTCCGTTCAGAAGGTGCAGCGTGACGAGATCGAGCGGGTGAGGTTCTGATGGCGAGGTTTGTGAAACCGTACTCGAAGAGGCGAAAAGATGCCGAGAAAGAGGGCAAGCCAGACATCTACCGATACAGCGGTCCTTTCCCGCCTCAGCTGACGAATCAGATCGAGCACATCCTGGGGGACATGCTGGGCAGGGGGTATGACGAAGAGAGCGAAAAGGCGTGGGAAGAGGTCGAATACGTGCTCCAGCGCGAACTTGGAATCGTGTCCTTTTCAGGCAAACGGGAGCGCCGTCCGGCCGCGTGGGCTCACTTCATTCAGGCTCAGATGTACGACAGCGAGCCGATTTTGGATGTTGTCGAGCAGGCTCTTTCTGTGGCGATGAGATTCGAAGAGGCGTCAGGTCGCTCCCCTGGAGGAATGTCGGTCTCGGACGCGGAGTCTTTGCTGAACAGATACTTCCAGGAGCGCCGTTTCGGCTATCGAGTCGAGAGGGGCTTGATCATTCGGATCGACACAGAGTTTCTGCATCAGGAGGTTGTTCGGCCGGCACTCGGGCTTCTGCAGAAAGCCGGATTTGAAGGGGCAGAGGAGGAGTTCCTCCGCGCGCACGAACACTACAGGCACGGGAAGGGGCGAGACGCCCTCGTGGCAGCGGGATGTGCCTTCGAGAGCGCCTGCAAGACCGTGCTCGAGGCGAGAGGCGTGGCGTGCGGCCCGAAGGACACTGCGGCGAAGCTTGTCGACAAGGTCTTCGAGAACGGCCTGGTTGAGGGGTACCTGAGGAGCCATTTCTCTTCGTTCGCAAACATGATGAAATCTGGGCTCCCGACGATGCGCAACAAGTCTGGGGGACACGGGCAGGGAGTGAGCCCCGAGCCGCCTTTGCCCGACTACTTCGTCGCGTTCGGGCTGCACCAGGCTGCGGCGCTGGTCGTGTTTCTGCAGAGGTCAGCCGAGGCAACGGTTTAGAGCGCTGGAAGGGCGCCCGTGGGGAGACTCCTCGAAGGGGTCGTGGCGTGGGCTCGGCCGGTCTCCCGGATTTCGCATTTCGTAAGCTGTGCTTGTCTTGGGCGTCCGGGGAGGAGAACCTCCTCGCGGGAGAACCGATGACGCTGAAAGAGATTGCGGTCGAGTGTGTGAAGAGGTTTCGAGCCGCGCCGAATGCCTTTGCGCGCCTCGACGATGTCGTGGGGTACATCCATGGGTCATGGACCCTGAGTGAGGATCAGCTTCAGACTCTTCTGGAGTTGATTCGAGCGGAGTTTCGCCGGACAGGCGGAGAACCCTACATCGTCCATGATGGATCAAACGCTGCTTCGGTGAGCTTGGTCGCGATGATGTCTGCACGAATCCGAGCGAAGAGAGGAAAGTGAAGTGGTCGACGTTTCCTTTTCCGATGGCATTTCGCTGCTGGCCTTGGCCGTGTCCGGGGTTGCTCTCTATTTCTCCGTTCGACATGGGAAGGCGGGGGTCGGAACATCGCAAGCGACGTGGGAACTCCAGATTCAGCGTCACATCGATGACACCTGGCGCGAGCTTGAGGCCGTCGACATCGATGGGAAGGACGGCGAAGAGAAATTCGACGCCGCTCGCCAGAGGGCGCTGAATGCTTACGACGTCGGCTGTCAGGCGTACATTGACGGGAAGATCGACAGGGAGCGCTTCAGGAGAGCCCAGGAGCGGAATATCGCTCGGTTGTTCGACAGTCCAAAGGACTACCCAGAGCTTGAGCGGCGCGGCACCGACTACAGGGCGATGGTTCAGGTCTACGAGTCGTGGCGAGGGGAGGGGTAGGCCCGTGCTCACGTATGAGGCCCCGGATATCGATAGCTTCCTTGCATGTTTCTTGCCGACGAGCTGGTTGCTTGGCGGGAGTTCGGCGTGGCTCTTCCGAGGGCAGGGCAACGCTTCGTGGGGGCTCGTCCCTTCGTTGTTTCGACGTGGGTCGTACGAAGGGATCGAGTCGATGCGTCGTCATGCGACGGGTGGGGCATACCTGGACGTCTCGGAGGGCAACGTCGCCGAGAGTTTGGAGGCTGCGGTTGACCAGAGGCTGTTCGCGGTGTTGGCAGACCTGGGAACTGGAGTGGCCCGGGTCGAAGAGCTCGCCGCACAGGTTGCTCGGCTTGAGGTTGAGGCGGCGCGGGGTGGAGCAGGCCTGTCTGATGAGCGCTTGGCACTTGCGCAGCATCTCGGTCTCCCAACACGGTTGCTCGACTGGAGCCACTCTCCATGGGTGGCGGCATACTTTGCTGCTGCTTCGGCAGAGGGGGATGCGGAGCGGTTTGCGGTGTTTGCCATGCAATCTACGTACGCGAACAACTCGGGCCGGTTGAGGGTGAACAGGGTGGCCGCTCCTTCGTCCTTTGGGAACCGGGCGATGGCCGCTCAGCGTGGTTTGTTCTTGCGGGTGAACGGCCCTACGAAATCACACAGCGGCGAAGACCGATGGGACCTCGCGTGTGGCCACCAGGAGTCGCTCGTAGGCCCTGGGGCTGGGAGAACAGCGAGGGTGGACGACATGCTTGTGAAAGTTACGGCGCCTCGGGCTTCTTCAGGTCGTGTGTTGAAGACGATGCGGGCGTGGGGCATCTATGGGGCTACGATGTTCCCTGGGGACCGCGGGCTCGCTATGGCTGTCAGAGAGATGCTCTTCTGACCAAGGCGGTTTCATTGCGTGTGCCGGCCGATCGTAGTCACCAAGTTCGCCGATCGTGATCATCTCGGCCGGCCATGGCGTTCAGCCGGATGTCAGTGGGAAGCCCCGGTCGCCTGGGGCGACCGGGACTTCCCGCGTCTCGAGGGCATTACAGGCGGTGGCAGGAGACCCCCTGGCCCTGGCGAGTACACCTGCGAGGGCTGAGGTTGGCGCAGGCGCGGAGCCCCGCTCAAGGCGGCGCGAGCGCTATACTTGCAGGCGGCGGACCGCCCTCCGTGAGGGCGATCTTCCGTCCAGTAGCTCGCGGGCTGTCCGCCTGTGAACGTCGGTAGCCAAGGGAAGAAGTACGAGAGCGATGCCAACGATGCCGCAGTACAAGTTGCCGAGGGGGGAGAGCCCGTCGGAGTTCGAGGTGATCGTCCTCGACGTGCTCAAGCAGATCTGGAATGACCCTGAGGCCAAGCTCTACGGTCGAAACGGGCAGAGCCAGTACGGCATCGACATCATCGGGACGCTGCACGTCGATATGGTGCCGGAAGGCACGGCGGTCTGTCAGGCACGGCATACGGAGAAGGTCGACTGGAGGAAGATCGAGGAGGAGGACCTTCCGGCAGCCGACGTTCACTTCGAGGACGTGAAGCAGTTCGTCGTGGCGACCTCGGCGCCGAGGTCGACCGGCGACCAGGACCGGGCGCGCGCGCTCTCGGCCGAACGGCAGCGCGAAGGGAAGTGCCCAGTGGTGGTGATGTCGTGGAACGAGATCGAGGCGTGTCTCCTCCGCGACAAGGACCTTCTCCACGCGCACTACCCGGACTACAAGCCCGAAAAGAAGATCGTGGTGAAGGGGCGTGGTGTATCCACGAGCGGCGCGGTTCTCCTCGCGCTCGGTGGCCTGTTCTTCGGCAGCCTCATCGGATCGGGCGGGGGCGACGACCACGAGGACGACGACTACTGAGGGCGCAGTGGCGACGCACAAAGTAGGTGTGGCGGGTGCTGGAAGTTGCGCCGCCTGCGACGCTGCGGTACGCTCATTCCCTGACCTTGACAGGCATCCTGTCCCAATTGGACATAATCTTTATTATCGGATCTTCGCGCTGATGGCAGAGTAGGGCGCTCTGCGATGCGAAATCGGGTCCAAAAACAGAACCCCGCAGAGCTGGGTGTTCAGGTGGGTCCGGTGGTATCGTCCGGG